>WBZP01007346.1_pt1 | contig 10660 bp, 6 predicted proteins | sample 5204301 | NCBI WGS metagenome assembly WBZP01 (sample SAMN12412401, study PRJNA552823) | activated sludge metagenome | isolation source: activated sludge from nitrification reactor of wastewater treatment plant... | place: USA: Pennsylvania | collected 2017
GCCGTCTGGAAGCCGAGATGCTAGGCGGCGACCGAGGCTGCGCGCGGAGCGTACTACTGTACGTGAGCACGAAGCCGACCGAGCCAACAACGCAGATTGGCTTCCAGGCGGCTTGGGCGAATCGGAAGGCATGGGCTGCATCATAGCGCTTGTGCGGCCACCCCGATCTGGGTCAGCCAGCTCTCAATCTCGCGCAGCTCGCCACTGGGGGCGGTCCACAGCTCGGCGGGGGCGAGATCGCGCAGGCCCCACGGCTGCGGCACGCCCCGGGTCAGCACGAACGCTTCCCCCCCGAGCCGGCCCAGCACCGCCGGACAGACCGTCAGCTGCTCGACCAAGTCATCGTCCAGGCTCTCGATCGCATCTTCGTCGAACGCGGGCAGCACAAACGGCAGGCGGGCCCGCTCGCGCACAGTCGGCAGGTCCGAGACTTCGACTTCGACCAGGCCGCGCTCACAGGACAGGGTCAGGCGGTTGTCAACCACCCGTCGCTCGACCAGCAGGATGTTGCCAAGCGGCGACTGAAACACCGGCAGCCAGCCCTCCAAGTGGCCCGTGCGCGCGATGTCGGAGAAGGTCAGAAGGTACAGCCGGTCATCGTGCATCTTGCGGGCGAGCAGGCCGCCGGGGACAGGAACAACCTCGACGATGCCATAGTCGTGCAGCGCCACGGTCTGCGGGCCGCCGATGAGCCAGCTGCCGGGCTGGTGCGGGGTACAGCCGAAGAACACGGAAGAGGAGCCGCAGCTTCTAATGAAGCGGGCGATGACGGTGCCGACATCCATGGCGTTGCCGGGGTCTTTGAGCCGCCGGTCGCCGTTGAAGATGTAAAAGTCGTCGCGCAGGGCGTGGATGCTGTCGAAGTGGTACAGGCGCTCGGGGACGTTGTCGCCGATGGCATCGGGCCAGCGCAGCGCCATCTTTTCACCGACGCGCAGGCTCTCCGAGGTCAGCTGCTCGGGCTGTGAGGGCAAGGCCAGGTAGATGCGGCCCTGTGACGACAGCGCCAGAAAGAGAACGCCGCGAGGGGACAGTCCCCGCTGCTTGAGGGTGCCGAGCGAGCGCAGCAGCGCGACGTGTTCCGAGTAGCTCTCGATGTGCATGCGCAGAGATTGGTTTGCAGACGGCCCTGCTTGTCAAGCTTTGACTGACTCCACGGCAGACTCCACGGATTGCTAGGGTCGGCTCGGCGGACTGTCGTAGGATCGGCGGCGTGGAAGCGCAGTCAGAGCACAGTCGCGAACACCTCCGGCGGCGAGCGGCCCGGCGGATGCGAGCGACGCTGCGCTTTGTGCGGCTGGTGATCCAGAAGTTTTGGCTCAGCTTTGTGCTCATCTGGGTGCTGCTGGTGGTCGGGATGCTGGTGATTCATGCCTACGCCCGCAAGGACGGCGTCGCGCCCGACTATTTGGAGAGCCTGTTTGCGACCTACAGCCTGTTTGGCCTGGAGTCGGTGTATCCGATGCCCAAAGAGTGGCTCGGACGGGCGGTGTACTTTGGCTATCCGCTGATCGGGCTGCTGGTGGTGGCCGATACGGTGGTGCGGGCGACGCTGCTTTTGTTCTCGCGCCAGGAAAATCAGAAGGAGTGGACGAGGGTGCTGGCCTCTACCTATCGCGATCACATCATCTTGTGCGGGCTCGGTCACGTCGGCTATCGCATCTTGGAGCGGCTTTTGCACTGGCACCTCGACGTGGTGGTCATCGAGAAGAACACCGAGTCGTCGTTCCTGGCGCGGACGCAGCAGATGGGCGTGCCGGTGCTGCTGATGGATGCGCGGCAAGAGGAGTCGCTGGAAGCGGCGGGCCTGCACCACGCGCGGACGCTGGTGATTGCCACCAACGATGACCTGGCCAACGTCGAGATTGCACTCGATGCACGGCGGCTCAATCCTCACATTCGGGTGGTGCTGCGCATGTTTGACGAGAACATTGCCAACAAGCTGCGCGACGCGTTTCACCTGGAAGTGGCGTTCTCTTCGGCTGCGGCTGCGGCTCCGCTGGTGGCGGCGTCGGTGCTCGACTTGGACATCTTGGGCAGCTTTACCCTGGACGGACGCGAGCTGTTTACGGCCCGGATTGTCGTCGGCAAGGAGTCACCGCTGTGCGGCCTGTCGATTGCGCAGCTGGTCGAAACCCACCGGGTGATGGTGCTGTCGCGCAAGTGCGGGGAGACGCCGGGTCACCTGGGACCCGCGCCCGATGAGAAGCTTGCCGCCGGCGATGTCCTGGTCCTCCACGGCGAGCTGGATACCCTGCGCAAGCTCGGTCGCCTCGCCCGCTAAGCACGTGGTACGCGCAGGTTTGGACGGGGCCGCTACTTATCGAGGTCGAGCTTGTGGCCGCCTGTCTCTTGGACATAGCGCTGCGGATCGAGTCCGTAGCGCTCGATCAGCCGTCGCAGCTGGGTCCGGTGCAGGCCGAGCGCGCGGGCGGTACCAGCGACGTTGCCTTGGTGACTGCGCAGCGCCTGCTCGATGCGGGCATAGTCAGCCGGGTCAAACGACTTGTCGGCGGGCAGCGGGGTCGGCGTCGGCTCATCCAGCAGCGCATCCGGAGAGCTTGACAGCGAGCGCAGCACCGTCCCAGCGCCTTCCGGCAGGTGACGCGACTCGATGCGACCGGACGACTTGATCGCCGCGTTCTGGACGGCGCTGCGGACCTCGACGAGCAGCTCGCGGATGTTGCCCGGCCAGGGTCGCAGCAGACACATCTCGACCAGCGACGCGTGCACAGAGGCCGAGGTAGAGGTCCGCTTCACCGCCGCATCAACGAGCCACGGAATCTCCTCGATTCGCTTGCGCAGCGGGGGAATGTGAACCGCCGGGCGCGCAATGCGATAGTACAGATCCTCGCGAAAGCGTCCCTGCGCGACCAGGATCTTCAGGTCTTTGTTGGTGGCCGAGCAGATGTGCAGCTCGACCCGGTGGGGCCGGTTGGCGCCGAGCGGGAGCAGCTCTTTGGTTTCAATGACCCGCAGCAGCTTGGCCTGGACCTGTAGATCGAGATCGCCCACCTCATCCAAGAACAGCGTGCCCCCGGCGGCGGCCTGGATGTAGCCATCGGCATTGCTGTCCGCGCCGGAAAACGCCCCGCGCCGGGCCCCAAACAGCAGCCGCTCGGCGACTCCTTGCGGAATGGCGGCACAGTTGACGGCGACAAACGGACCTCCGTGACGCGGCCCGCTGTCGTGAAAGGCATGCGCGACCATCTCTTTGCCGGCACCACTCTCTCCGGTGATGTGCAGGGTGTCGCCAAACTGGGCTGACTGCTTGGCCAGCGCGAACACCTCTTGCAGTGCCGGCCCCAGCACCTTTCCTTCGACAAAGATCACGCCGCGCTGCAGCAGCGGAGCAATGTCGAGGAACACCCCGAACAGAGAGTCTCCCATCCGGACCACGCGCTGCACTTCGCTCGGCTGCATGGCGGCAATCGGCCTGCCGTCCGCTGCCGTGCCATTGTGGCTGCCAAGATCGGTCAGCACAAAGCGCCGGCCATCAAACTGAATGCGAGCGTGCCGCCGCGACATGCGCTGATCGGGAACCATGCCGTGCGTACCGCGACCGACCTCCACCTCGCCATTGTGAAACGGCAGCACCAGCGAGCTGGGGGCCCCACAGTGAAACAGCAGCGCTACCCCTGGGGTGCGCTTCCCCGTGACGTACTCGTCCGTGCGCGGGGTTTCTGCTTCCCGCAGAGTCGAGGCATGGTCAGACATGGAACCATTATACGGGAGCGACCTGTGGCACAGGGGCTGGCACACGGCTGTGCCACCCAGGCTGTGCCACGCAGCGTCCTACAGGTGGGAGAAGCGACTCCTCATGGTCTTTTGCCGGAGAAGGAGTGCCGATTCCTAACCAATAGGAATCGCAAAGGAATCACCACAGGAAGCGAGAAGGAGTCCGCTACAGAGACTCCCTTTCGGAAGGGAAGGGCCGGGTGGCATGACCTTTGCCAAGTACTTGGGATAGATGCGCAAGCCCACAGAAAATGTAGTTTTCTCAGGCGATTACAGCGGGTGGCACGCTGGCGCTGGGATCGACCGGGTGGCTGGCACATGCGCGCGGTGCAGCCGGGTGCAGGGAGTCGCAACAGCGCCGATCTCTGCGGGAATTCTGGCGCGATCGATTGTTCTTCTGCGCCTTGATACTGTGGACTTCCGTGACCGGAGCTCTTCCGGTCGATATCTCACACCAAGTCCTTGCCGGAGCCGACGCGCGGTCTACCACCGTGTGAAAGCCATGCCAGCGAGGGGACATCTCTAAGGGGGATTTTCCATGAAGCGCTCTCTGTTTGCTCAAACGATCGGACTCTCTTTGCTGCTGCTCGGCGGCTGTTCCAGTGGGGATGCTGGCGACCAGGACAACGTCCTAAACAAGATCAAGGTGTGCCAGAACCGCGACCCCGATACCGGCTCCTGCGCCGACAACAACGGTGACGACATCAACAACCCCAACGCGGCTGGCTACGACTTTGGCCTGCACCACAGTGACTGGAGTGACTTGTTCTACAAGCCCACCGGCTTCTATCCCCAGGCAGGTGGCTGGAGGGTCCGGGGCTGGGCTGTCAACCTGGACCCCCTCGCCCTCGATCACCACGTCAGCGCGGATGGCTCGGTCAAGGGCCTTGCGATGGGTGGCTCCTTTTATACCGTCAAGAACATGAAGGTCGCTCGCACCAGCCTGCGGATCAGCTTCTGCGATGCTACGGCCACCGTCTGTGACACGATGAGCGTCGATCAGCTGAACGCCAATGGAGCCCAGCTGGTGATCGCTGTGCCCAACCCCACCGGTCGTGGCGAAACCTATTTCAACTGGGAGTTTAAGACCGGCGAGCTTCCCGTCGAAGTGATCAAGGCGTGGGGCGCGGATGTCACGGCTCAGCTGATCTACGTCGCCGCCAAGGCCCAGGTTCCGACCAGTCTTTGCAAAGGCAGTGGCGGCGCCGATGAGCGCGTGGTCTTCCAGCAGGGCTACTACTGGGACCCAGACACCTTCGCGAAGTCGGTCGATCCGCTCGCGATCACGATCACCTGTGAGGAAGGTGCGATTGCCGAAGGTCTGGCGCGTGGCTACTCCCCATGGTCGACGGCGATCGTCGGTGATGGCAGCGCGGCGGTCATGGGGGACTGGCAGCAGAGCTTCATCCGCATGAAGACGGCGGACTACTGCGGCAGCGGCGATCCGTTCACCTTCCATGGCACCAAGTACCTGATCAGCGCGCCGCTCGAGAAGGTGCGCGACAATGATCCGATTGGCAAGCTCGAGGCAATCTGGGGTCCCGATGGCGCGTTCTGCGTCAACAAGACCGCTCCGAACGACTACCGCCGCCACCCCGAGCTGGCTCTCGGCTGCGCAGCGGCGATTCCCGACTGTGATGCCGCGACCGTCGATCTGCGCTCCAAGACCAACCTGATGAACGGCATTCCGTAACGGCTACTTCTGCGAGAGCGCGGCGTAGTCCTGTTTGAGCAGCGGATTGATCGCCAGCGCCTTGTCCCAGCTCTGCTCGGCCGCTGCCCGCAGACTCGCCGCCACGGCTGCATCCTTTTCGGTCTTGGCTTGCTCTCTCTGCAGAACCGCCTGCATCGCCAACAAGATTCCCGACTCTGCATTGGCTTTGAGCCCCTGCTCAACCGCCGTGATTCCTTCCTGAAGCCGCGCTTCCCGGGCCGCCCCAGTCAGCGTGGTGGCCAGCCAGTAGGCCGCGCGCGCTTTCTCATGATGAGACTCAGCTTTTTCGGGGTTGAGCGCCACGGCCTTGGTGGCTGCAGACAGCGCCAGGAGGAGCCCCGCCGCATCCGGGGGACCTTGCCGTGCCTGCCACTGAGTTTTTGCCAGCAGCAGTCGCGCTTCGAGCATATAGGGGTCTTCGGCCTGGGCATCAAAGGACTTGCAGGTCTGAATCGCCGGCAGCGCTGCGTCGACCCACGCCGAGGGATCGGCTCCCGACCGCAGCTGCCACTCAGCCTCGAACGTATCGGCATAGCGAGAAAACAGACACTCTGTGTACATCTGACGGTCGAGCGTGCGCACGATCGCCAGGTGGCGGCGGGCGGTGGCAATCGCGGGCAGGGGACTGTCGCCTCTGCGCAGGGTCTGCCCCGCCTGGTTCAGCCACAGTCCCGCCAGGTTGCGCTGGAAGATCAGGTACTTGGCACAGCCCTCGCCACACTGCTGCGTAAGCCGCGCGGCCTCCGTGATCAAGTCGTCAAAGTCTTGGCCGTGCTCCAGACTGTAATCGGAGGACTGCGCCATCGCCATCAAGACGGTGTTGTACCCAAACAGATACTTGGGATCGAGCGCCACTGCGCGCTTGCCAGACTGCATAGCCTTCCGAAAGTGCTCTCGGGGATCTTTGCCTTTGATCAAAAGATAAGTGCCCCAGTTGGCGAAGCAGATTCCCAGGTCGTTTTGCACCCAGGGCGAGCTGGGAGCCAGCGTGAGCGCCTGCTTCAGCGCCCGTTCGGACTGCTGCCACGAGGGCTCAGGGTTCTGACCGTGACCATCCTCATACACAGCTCGCCACATCAGGGCATTGCCCATCGTGTCCCAGGCGATGAAGTTCTTGGGACTGCGGTCGATTGCTTGCTGGGCATAGTGGATCGCCTCTGTGTAGGTGTCGGCCTTGCTCTTGCCTTTGTCTTTGAAGCGGAGCGACTTGGCGGAAAAGTACAGGACCCGCGCCGTTTCCAGGTAGCCGCTGGCCTCACTGGGTAAGGTGGTGATGGTGCGCTCGGCAGCGGCCTTGGCGGCGGCAAACGCTGCTTCCGGAGACTTGCCTTGCAGGCGATCGACCTCGGCCAGATCCAGCTCGGCGCGGGCCAGCGCTGCGTATATGAGTCCATCAGAACGACTAATATCGGCGGCCTGTTGCAAGTGACCGATGGCGTTATTTACCAGCGCGCGCGCTTCGTCATGCTTGCCATCGCTGATCTTGACCAGGGCCTGGGCTTGGGCGATCTCGCCCCGCAGCTTGGCCGCTTCAGATAGCCACGGAGTCGCTGCCAGGGCCGCCTGCGCTTTTTGATCGGCCTCTGGGAATCGCCCTCCGTAGTACGCCAGCAGTCCTTCAATGTAGTCCGGCGCATCCAGCGTCAGCTCGCTCTTGTGCAAAAGGGCTCTCTGCAAAGCCTTGGTGGCGGGATCAAGCAGCTCTCTTTGCAGCTCTTTCTGCCGCTGCTCCACCCAGGTCTTTTCCCCGGCGCGCCGCGCTTCCAGGAGCGCCTCGTGATACAGCTCTCCCAGCACCCGCCCGAGCGCCGCGTACAGCTCCGGCCCCTTTTCTCCCAGGCGCAGCGCTTCATCGAGGTGAACGCGGGCGCGCTTGTGCTCATGCAGCGACAAGTGACCGCGACCGAGTGCGTAGTGCCCGAGCCCCGCCGCCAGCTCTCCATAGGATCGCAGCTTGGCCTCGACTTGATCCATCCGCGAGCGGACCAGCTGCTGCTCGCGCTCGACGTTGTGTAGCGGTAGCGCATACGCCGTTCGCACCAGCCACTCGATGTCTTTGCTGTCCTGCGCGATCTGCCGCGCCAGCTCCGCTTGCTTCTGCGCCACATAGCGCGCCCGCAGTCCGTAACCCGCAAAGCCGATCACACTCACCAGCAGCGACAGCACCAGCGCCGCCGCCGGCTTGTTCTGCCGCGCCCGCCACATCAAGCGATACGTCAGACTGACCTTCTTGGCGGAGATCTTTTCCCGGTTCAAAAAGCGCGTCAGATCCTCGGCCAGCGCTTGCGCAGTCGGGTAGCGCTGCTCCTTGTCTTTGGTCAGACAGCGCGCGCAGATCGTCTCCAGCGCGACCGGCAGCGCCGAATCGAAGCTACGCAGCGACGGCGCCTCCTGATTCATCACCGCCAGGATGACGCTCACCACCGTCTCGTCTTCAAACGGAGCCCGCCCGGTCAGCACATCGAACAGCGTCGCACCCAAGCTGTAGACATCCGATCGCCGATCCAGGTGCCGGGCCTCGCCACGTGCTTGCTCCGGAGACATAAACGCCGGGGTTCCCATCACCGCCCCCGACTCCGTCAGCCCGTGCCCTTCCCCCGCCTCCCGCGCCAGACCGAAGTCCATCACCACCGGCACCAAGCTGCCATCAGGCCGCTTCTCGACCATGATGTTCGACGGCTTCAAGTCGCGGTGGATCACCCCTTTTTCGTGGGCGTGGTGCATCGCCAGACAGACATCGCGCATCACCTGTACTTTTTGGGACAGGCTCATTCCCGCTTGCGCTTTGTCGAGCGACTCCCCGTCGACAAACTGCATCGCGATGTAGGCCTTGCCTTCGACCTCGCCGACCTCGAAGACATGACAGATTCCGACGTGATCGAGTCGTGACTGCGCGCGCGCCTCCTGCATGAAGCGCTGGGTCATCTGCTCATCGCTGCCTCGGATGAACTTCAGCGCCACCGTGCGGCCAAGTCGCTTGTCGAGCGCTTTGTAGACCGCGCCCATCCCGCCCTGGCCGAGCAGCTTTTGAAACTCGTAGCGGTCCCAGTGTTCGACGGGAAAGCGGCTGCTGGCAGGCGGTCCTTTATAGCCCACCAGCGAGCCGTCGAGGGTCTGGCCGGACTCCCCTGCGTCCGCAGCGTCGTTTGAATGTGCAGCAGCGCTGTGAAACGGACCCGAAGGAGTCTTCGCCGAAGTGACAATCCCGTCGAGCGAGCTGTCACTGCCCGGCAACATCGTCACATCGATACCGAGATCTTGTTTGACCGCATCACGGCTCGGCAAGATGGTCGCTTCGGTGCCAGCGCTGTCGGTGCGGACCTCCCGCAGGAGCTGCAAGATCCGCTGTTCACTGATGCGACCCCGGCCGATCAGTCGATCAATGCGCTTTCCGAATCGCAGCGTCTCGCCGGACTGGGGAACCGACGATGACTCTGGAGGGATCTCCGTTTCAGCCAGATCGCCACGCCGTACTGCGCGCGCCAGCACCAGCGTTTCTTCATCCGCAGGTAGCATAACGGTCGATTTTATCTCGGAAACCACTCGGCTTGGCTGGGATGTGCAAGGTGACCGGACCACGCTCTGGGGCACTGTGCTCTGTTAGGATGCCCGCGCCATGACAAGACGGCTCTGTGACCAAGTGTGCTCGCTGCGGCTGGCGCTCGTGCTCTGTGTCTGCATCGGGCTTGGGGACAGCGGAATCGGCGACCTCGGGCTCGGGTCGGCCCGGGGTGACACCGCTCCAACCCCCGCCGCCGCCAAGCCACGCGCCCGCGATCTCGGCGTCCCTTTTGAGGGCCAGCCCGGTCCCCACAACGCCATCACCGATGTCCCCGGCGTCGAGGTCGGCCACGTCACCCTGATCGCAGGCAGCGGTCCGCTCAGCGTCGGCAAAGGCCCGATCCGAACCGGCGTGACCGCGATCCTGCCCCGTGGAAAGACCGCCCGGCCCCGCAGCGTCGCGGCGGTGGTGTGCTTGAACGGCAACGGCGAGCTAACCGGCAGTCACTGGGTCAATGAGTCCGGCCTGCTCGAGTCGCCCATCTTGCTGACCAATACCGACTCGGTCGGCGTCGTCCGCGATGCGGTCATCGCCTGGGGCAATCGCAGGTTCCCACCCAGCTCCAGCCTCGATGAGGCCTTCGCCTTGCCGGTCGTCGCCGAGACTTCCGACGCCTTCCTCAACGACATCATGGGCCAGCACGTAAGGCCCGAGCATGTCTTCCGCGCCCTCGACGACGCCCGATCCGGTCCGGTCCGTGAAGGCAACGTCGGCGGCGGCACCGGCATGATGACCAGCGAGTGGAAGGGCGGCATCGGCACGTCGTCGCGGGTGGTAAAGCTCCGCTCGGGCCAGTACGTCGTCGGCGTGCTCGTCCAGGCCAACTATGGCCGGCGCGGGGACCTGCGGATTGCCGGTGTGCCCATCGGTCAAGAGATCCCGGAGCGGATGCCGGAGTTTCCGCCCCCGGACAAGAACCGTCGGGACGGCTCGCTGATCGTTGTCGTTGGCACCAGTGCGCCGCTGTTGCCGCATCAGATGACGCGGCTGGTGCGACGGGTGGCGGTCGGGCTCGGTCGGCTCGGCGCGGTGTCCTACAACTCGTCGGGTGACCTGTTCATTGGCTTTGGCACGGCGGAGCCGACGGTGGGCGCGACCGGCCTACAGCACTGGCCCGCAATCAGCAACGAGGGCATCGATCCGCTGCTCCAGGCGACTGTCCGCGCCACCGAAGAGGCGATCGTCAACGCACTCGTCGCCGCCGAGACGATGGTCGGGGCCGACGGCGTCACCATCCACGCCCTGCCTCACGATCGCCTGCGCGAGGTCCTGCGCAAGTACGGTCGCCTCACCCGCTGAAAGCTGGGCCGGTTCGGGAGCGACGCTTCCCATTTGCGGAGTCCTACGCTAGGTTGCCGGCCATGGTGGTTACGACGGCTCGGGCGCTCTACGCCGACACGGATCAGATGGGGATTGTCAATCACGCGGTGGCGCTGCGCTGGTTCGAGCAGGCCCGCGCCGAGTGGCTGCGGCGGCTCGGGCACTCCTATCTGCAGATGGAGTCGGAGGGCATGCTGCTGCCGGTCTATGAGCTGCAAGTCCGCTATCACAAGCCGGCTCGCTACGATGAGGTCGTGCTGCTCGACGCGGTGCTGCAAAAGGCGGGTCCGGTGCGGGTGATCTTTGACTACAAGATCCTCCACAGT
>WBZP01007347.1_pt1 | contig 10659 bp, 6 predicted proteins | sample 5204301 | NCBI WGS metagenome assembly WBZP01 (sample SAMN12412401, study PRJNA552823) | activated sludge metagenome | isolation source: activated sludge from nitrification reactor of wastewater treatment plant... | place: USA: Pennsylvania | collected 2017
CAGTCAAATATGTTTTCGGATCCATTTTAGGTATAGATAAATGCCTAAACTCGGCCTTAATTAGAGAGGATTTCAAAGTCACCAAATAAGGTAACCCATTGGATGGTATATTATATGGCAAATCGATGTCAAACTGAGTGTTTAACGTATTTTGTGTAATTTGAATATTATCAGAGACACCATCATTGGCTTGCTGGGCGAGAACTTTGCCACCAGCCGGATATGCTTTTTGTTCCCCATTTTTCATAGCTTGATATCCAACGCCATCATAAACAGCCCCATATCCCGCAGTATAATATCCTAAGAACCAAGGATTCATGCTTGGGATGTTGTTGGAAACGTTTGGTGTACCGGAAGAAAGACTTATTTTAACCTTTTGCCAATCAATACCCGAGGATTGTGTTAATTTGGCTTTGTAAATTATCTGTAGTGGCTTTTCGGAGCCAGCTGCCCGTATTTCATAAAAAGGTATCCAGTTTGCTGAATAAGTGATATAAGAACACACAAGGGAAACATTGTTTTGAGGTTTTTCTGAAATTACCTGCAATATTATTTGTCCCGATTTTTCATTGTTTTTACTTGCGAGTTGATTGATTTGTGCCTGCAGTTTATTTTCAGACTCTACCAATGTTTTTTCTTTCTCCACAAGATCTACGTGAGCTGTTCTCAATTCGGTAGATTTAACTTGATAATAATCCAAAAAACGAATGAAATTTCCAGGAATACATGAATATTGGCTATTGGTAACATAATTTATTATTCTTTCTAGCCACTGAAGCATTGTCTGCTAAGACAAACAAAATGAAAATTGCAAGCTAGGCGGCTATTAAAACTGCGCTCATATATGAAAGGGTATTGTTTTTTAAAACACATTTATTTCTTTTCGGTTTCTCTTCTCTTTACAATTACTGTTTATTCACAAAAAGAGGAATTCCCAATTTCAAAAGATTTCTCATCTCCTTTTATCAAGGCAAATAAGAATACGAAAAATGAGCATATAGGCTTTACATCTCCAGATACAAGTATCAAAATAGAAACTTTTAACGGCAGCTTCAGTGTTGATATAGCAAAATACAATCTATCCCTGCAACTGGTAGAAAGGCGTTTTAATGAATTCTTTTCTCTTAGTACAAAATACCATTTTGAGAGAGTAAGTGAACGACAGGATGAGTTGGGCTACATGAAATTAATTTATCAAGTACAATATAATGGCATTCCTATAGATGTGCCCATTGTAATGATGCATTTGAAAAACGGAAAGCCAGTAAGTATGTGGGGACAGGTTATAGATATAAAAGATGTTATTACTTCCCCGCGTATAAGCGCAAAGGATGCATTAGCGATTGCTAAAAAGCATCTTGGCGTAACTCATATAATGGCAAATTATCCAATCCATTTATTAATTACGCAAATATCAGATAGCAAAGAAAAAACCTTTGCACTGGCCTATAGAGTAAGGGTTGATGCCAGTATTGCCAAGATGGAGCAGGTATATGTAAACGCAATTACCGGAGAGATTATTAAATCAGTGAGTTTAATTGCAGATGCCGATGTGCCGGCTACTGCAAATACTCTTTATAGTGGATCACAAGCAATCATGACGGATAGCCACAACGGAAGCTACCGTTTAAGGGATAATGCAAGAAAGATTGAAACATATGATGCAAGTGTGGCTGATTCAACAGCACAAACTTATTTAGGAGCCATATATGGAAATTCTAAAGATTATTATAATTCAACAACTACCTGGGGAACGGCTCCAAAATTAGATTCATTTTGGGTAAGTACAATATCTCAAAGTTGGTGGTACAATGCAATTGTCGATCCTGAACCTGATTTGTACATAAGGGTAAAAGATGGCTCAAATCAACTTGTTTATGACGGCCGATCAAGTTATCGACTTAATACTTCTCCCCCCGTTGTTTTCAATTTGAATATTTACTTAACTAACCCGCCATATACCATTGAATTATGGGATTATGATCCGGTTGGTGGGGATGACTTTGGTGGTTCATATTCAGTATCTACTACTCCCAATTGGCAACTCTGGTCTGGCAATGGAAATAGCGGCATTTATTTGATTCAAAATAAACCTAATCCCGCCCTTGACGTTCATTGGGGAATGGAAAAAACTCATGACTTCTATAAGAATGTATTTAATCGTAACAGCTATGATGAAAATGGTGGTGTAATAAAAAATTACATTAATCCAGTTACTCTACAAAAGTTATCATGGTGCGCTTCCGCTATCTGTAAAGGTCCTAACAATGCACGAGCAATGCCCCCTCCTTTTAATACAATGGAGTTTGGATTAGGTGATGGAATATTATTTGGGCCAGTAGTGGGTTTAGATGTTGCAGCACATGAATACACCCACATGGTAATAAATCATATTGGCAACAGCAATGGAAGCGATTCAGGGTTGCTTTATAGGGGGGAGTCTGGCGCATTAAACGAATCTTTTGCTGATATTTTTGGGACTAGTGTTGAATTTTACGCCAAACCCTCTTCGGCAAACTGGACGATAGGTGAAGATGTAGGGCTTGTATCACCTCATTTTAGGAGATCAATATCTAATCCCAAGGATCCTAGATTACTTCCTGAGTATAGACAACCTAATACATATCAAAGTACTTCAATCAATGGCTTCTGGGCAGACACTAGTGATGCACATGATTATGGCGGTGTACATATCAATAGTGGTGTTCAAAACTACTGGTTTTATTTATTGTGCCAGGGCGGTAGCGGAACAAATGATAAAGGGAATAATTACACAGTAAGTGGGATAGGGATGACGAAGGGGCAAAAAATAGCCTATGAGACATTAAAACGGTTGGGGCCACATGCAACTTATTATGATTCATATTTAAACTCCCTTGCTGTAGCAGATCTATTATATGGAAATCCTTCCACTGAATACAATTCGGTAAGGGCAGCATGGTATGCAGTTGGTATTGGTAATACGCCTGGTAATTATTGTAGTGGAAGGGTGCGAATTTCAACACCCATAGGAACAATCACAGATGGCAGTGGTTCTGCAAATTACAACGACAATTCAGACTGCCAATGGTTAATAGCACCACCTGGGGCTGATAGTATCAAGATTAGTTTCACAAGTTTACAAACAGAAAACAATTTTGACACGATATTCATATACAATGGCCCTGATACAACATTTCCTTATCGCTGGTGGACAGGAAACTGGTCAATTCTCCCTACCTATACTTCATCTGTTGGGGCTATTTTAATACGTTTCAAATCAGATAATACAATTACCGGGCCCGGATGGTCTTTAAATTATATTACCTACGGGCGTAATCCAACATGTACTGGACGAACAATCCTGAGTAACCCTTCCGCCACTTTTGTTGATGGTAGCGGAACAGGAAACTATGCAAACAATCAATTATGCTCTTGGCTTATTGCCCCTCCATGTGCTACCAATATTAACCTCAACTTTACGCAGTTTAACACCGAGGAAGGTTATGATGGGATTATTGTTTATGATGGAAACAATACCAGTGCACCAATATTGGGTTCTTTTAGTGGAACATCTATTCCGCCGAATATCACCTCATCAGGTGGGCAAATGCTCGTAGTGTTCGTTTCCGATTATTCGGTTAATTTTCAAGGTTTTACAGCCACTTACAGTTCTAATTCTACAGGTAGTGGTAATTGCACAGGTAATCGTTCTGTTCCATCCACAACTGTTTTAAATACTTTTGATTACGGAAATATCAGTGACGGGAGTGGCAACAGTAACTACTGTAATAATCGAGATTGTCGCTGGCTTATTCAGCCACCTCAGGCATCTTCAGTTACATTGAGGTTTTCTGCTTTTGATGTTGAAGAATCTTCCCCAGATGGTAATACCACCTACGATGCAGTTGAGATTTACGATGGTGCTACCATAGCGTCGCCCCTCCTGGGCAGATTTACCGGAGATTCACTTCCACCAGCTATAACATCTAGTAGTGGAAGTGTGCTAGTACGTTTTTATACCGATAATTCTGTTGCTAAACAAGGATGGTCGGCCTATTATACCTCCACTTCACCCTCTTATTGTACGCCTTCTAATGTTTTAACTGTAGCTTCAGGTAGTTTTTCCGATGGAAGTGGGGCCTCATTCCCTTACGCCAATAATACCGACTGCAGCTGGCTCATACAACCACCCAATGCCGGATCACTGAAGCTCACATTTACGGAATTCAATACAGAAGCAAACTATGATGGTATAATTGTTTATAATGGATCTTCAACCAGTGATTCAATTCTGGCGATATTAACAGGAGATACCATTCCGCCTGAAATCAATGCTACAGGTGGATCCATTCTAGTTCGTTTTTTATCCGATGAATCTGTAAGAGAACCGGGATGGACAGCCAACTACTTTCAAACAAGTAATCTATATCGTTTTACAGGTACTGGTAATTGGAATGCGGATTCAAATTGGAGTTTTAGAAAAATACCCCCGGGGCTTTTAAAGGCCGGAGATAGAATCATCATTGATCCGCAGTCGAACGGAGAGTGTATTTTAAATACGGAACAATATTTTAGTCCTGGTGCTATTTTAAATATCGTTTCAGGTAAAAAGCTAAGGATTCCGGGTAAAATTGATATTTATGACTCAACTGCCTGCTTGCCAGCTATCAATACAGCATCAGTCACTTCTATCACTACTTCAGGAGCCATTAGCGGGGGAGTAATTAATAGTCAGGGTTGCCTTGATATTCTTTCCAAAGGTGTTGTATGGAGCACCAGCCCCAATCCTACGATAAGTCTGTCTACAAAGACCGTTGATGGTGCCGGTGCAGCCACCTTCTCCAGTTCATTAACGTCCCTGTCTCCTTTTACTAACTACTATGTCCGGGCATATGCCATTAATCCATTTGGAACAGTTTACGGCAACCAACAAATTTTTACAACTCCAGCATCACAATTACCCAGCGTAGTCATAGGCTCACAAGTTTGGACAAGTCAAAATCTAAATGTTCTCACTTATAAAAATGGAGATACAATACCACAGGTTACAAATCCAACCGAATGGGCTAGCCTTACTACGGGAGCATGGTGCTGGTATAATAACGACAGTGTATCCTACTCTAAGTACGGCCGTCTCTATAATTGGTATGCCATCAATGATCCAAGGGGGCTTGCTCCTGCCGGATGGCATGTCCCAACCGGAACGGAATGGGAAACCCTAAGCACTTACCTCGGCGGTCCTTATCAGGCTGGGAATGCTATGAAACTATCGAGCGACTGGGATAATTATGGCGGCAGTAATTCCAGTGGATTCAGAGCTCTCCCTTCTGGATACCGATCTTTTAATGGTTCTTTTACTGGCATTTTGTATAGAACAGGCTTCTGGACATCAACAGAAATATCCGCACTAATTGCAAGTCATTATTATCTGATAAGAGATACAAATAGCCCACTAAACAATAGTAATGAATTCAAAGCTTATGGATATTCGATAAGGTGCGTTCGCGATTGATTCTGTTAATTTATAAAGGCCGTTGTGATATAATATGTATTGCCTTCAGCACTTTCACAATGAAAGGATAACGAGGCTATGCAAGGCCAACCCATTACCACCCTTTTAAAAGCCATACATCCCCGTTAGCCAGCCTACCCGCGACCATCCTATCCATTTTCCCCCTATCTTTATAACCCCCGATTCCTATAAAAATCCACAACGCTGCTACCATTAACAGCAATCCCGCCAATCCCTTAAATTAGCATGCCCCAAAAACCAACCCCACACCCGAACCAACCCCATGGCCAAAAAAGCAAAAGAAACACCCGAAGAACCGTTAGAAAAGAAACTCTGGAAAGCTGCCGATAAGCTCCGCAAGAATATGGACGCGGCGGAGTATAAGCATGTGGCGCTCGGACTCATCTTCCTCAAATACATCTCCGACGCCTTTGAGGAACTCCACGACAAGCTAAAAGCCGGCAAAGGCGAATACGAGGGGGCCGACCCGGAGGATAAGAATGAATACCTCGCTGAAAAAGTGTTTTATGTGCCCCCCGCAGCCCGGTGGAGCTACCTGCAGGAGCGGGCCAAACTGCCTTCTGTGGGCAAGGATATCGACGATGCCATGGACGCCATTGAGAAGGATAACCCCTCCCTCCGGGGCGTGCTGCCCAAGGTATATGCGCAGGAAAAGCTGGATAAAACCAGCCTGGGCGGACTGGTAGACCTGATCAGCACGGCCGTACTGGGCACCCTGGAAGCCCAGAGTAAGGACCTCCTGGGCAGGGTGTTTGAGTACTTCCTGGGGGAATTTGCCCTGGCGGAAGGCAAGAAAGGCGGACAGTTCTATACCCCCGAGAGCGTGGTAAAACTACTGGTGGAAATGCTGGAGCCTTACGAAGGCCGGGTATTTGACCCCTGTTGCGGCAGCGGCGGCATGTTTGTGCAGAGTGAAAAGTTCATCAAGGCGCACCAGGACCATTACAAAAAGCAGGCAAATGGTTCCAAAAAACTGGCCCTCAACCCGGCTGACCGCATCTCCATCTACGGACAGGAGAGCAACCAAACCACCTGGCGGCTGGCTAAAATGAACCTGGCCATCCGGGGTATTGACAGCAGCAACGTAAAATGGAACAACGAGGGCAGCTTCCTGAATGATGCCCATAAAGACCTGAAAGCCGATTTTATCATTGCCAACCCGCCTTTTAACGACAGCGACTGGAGCGGGGATTTACTGAAAACCGACGCCCGCTGGCTCTACGGCACCCCGCCTGCGGGCAATGCCAACTATGCCTGGATACAGCACTTCCTCTACCACCTGGCTCCCAACGGGCAGGCCGGCTTTGTACTGTCCAAAGGCTCCCTCACCAGCAACAGCAGCGGGGAGGATGTGATCCGCAGGGCGCTGGTGGATGCTGACCTGATTGACTGCATCGTGAACCTGCCCACCAAACTGTTCCTGAACACCCAGATACCCGCCTGCCTCTGGTTCATGAAAAAGAGCAAACCGCAGGAGCGCACCCGCGGCAATATTCTTTTTATAGACGCCCGGAACAAAGGCCACCTGATCAACCGCAGAACCCGCGAACTATCCCCGGAGGATATCCACGAAATAGCCCAAACCTACCACAACTGGCGTACCGGCGAGGGTGAATACAGCGATGTACAGGGCTTTTGCAAAGCCGCCACACTGGGGGAGGTAAAAGCCCTGAACTATGCTCTTACCCCCGGCCGTTATGTAGGCCTGGCAGAGGAGGAAGATGATTTCAATTTTGCAGAACGGTTTGCGACGTTGAAAGTTGAGTTGGAAAAGCAGATTGCGGAGGAGGATGCTTTGAATAAGCGGATAGCCAACAATCTTTCCAATATTAAAATTGAAATTTAGGCATGAAAAAAATGTTGGAAACTGAGTTTGGATTGATTGCTTCAGATTGGAAGCTTATTCCTTCAAATGAATTTTGCAATTGGATTACGGATGGAACTCATGATAGTCCAAAAGAACAAAAAGAAGGGAAATATTTAATTACTTCAAAGCATATTAAAGGAAGAGAGATAGATTTCGAAAATGCATATTTGATCAAAGAAGAAGATTTTAATAAAATCAATTTACGAAGTAGGGTTGACCAATGGGATGTTATTATCAGCATGATTGGAGAATATTGTGGTTTTTGTTATGTTGAAAGGAACGCCATTATTGATTATGCAGTAAAAAATGTTGGAATTCTAAAGACTGGAGATAAAAGTAAGGCGCTTTGGCTTTTCTACTACCTAAGTTCCAAAATTGGCAAGTATATTTTAGAAATCAATAAAAGTGGAACTAGTCAACCCTATTTGACTTTAGGCTTTTTAAGAGATTTTCCTATTCTGTTTCCTAATAAGGAAAATGAAGCCGATTGCATTATTGAAGTGCTCAGCAGCTTAGACGACAAAATAGACCTGCTGCACCGCCAAAACAAAACCCTGGAACAACTGGCGGAAACACTGTTTAGGCAGTGGTTTGTGGAGGAGGCGGAGGAGAGTTGGGAGGAAAAAGGACTTGATGAGATTGCGGAGTTCCTGAATGGATTGGCTTGTCAGAAGTTTCCAAGAAAATCAGGTGAAATTGGTTTGCCGGTAATAAAGATTAAGGAAATGAAAACTGGCGTTACTGATAGCTCAGATTGGGCAACAGCTAATGTTCCGGAAAAATATATCATTGAAAATGGGGACATGCTATTTTCATGGTCAGGCAGTTTAGATATTGTTTTATGGTTTGGAGGTAAAGGAGTTTTAAATCAGCATCTTTTTAAAGTTTCATCTAACACTTATCCTCAGTGGTTTTACTACTTCTGGACGCAATATCATTTACAAGAATTCAAAGGTATTGCTGACGATAAGGCAACTACTATGGGACATATTCAAAGGCATCATTTGTCGGATGCAAGAGTAATTGTTCCATCTATAGATGATTTACAAAAAATGGATGAAACGGTTAATCCCATTTTTCAAAAAATAAAATCCAACACCCAACAAATCGGCACACTCACCCAGCTAAGGGATACTTTGCTGCCAAAGTTGATGAGTGGGGAGGTAAAAGTTGATTTATAAAATGCAAGAAAAAGAACTACTCCGCAAACTTGGTGAAGAAACCATCTACTCTGCTAAAGGTCATTTCAAAGCATGTGACCTTAGAAGGCAGTTAGTTACATACACTATTTGGGGTTGTGTAGCTCTTAACATCCTAGGCGTTTGGGGAATAAACCCATTAATTGATAAGGCAATTGCATTAATTGGCTTATTCGGTACAATTGCATTATTGCTTTGGAACGAAGGTGAAGGAAAAAACTACCGGGCCAAACATAAAGAGGCAGCCGAAAAGTATTTAGCATTACATAAAGAAATAAGAACCTGCTATTTTTTAAGTGATTGCGACAAAACACAGGTAGAACAATTAAGTAAAACAGTTAGCCTGTTTGACCAAAGCGAAAAGCCTGAAATTCCAGACTACGCAAGAAAGTGGGCAAAAAAAGTAATTGAGAGCAAAGACCCCGAAACGGACAACTGGTTTTTAAAAGAAAGCTAAACATGAGTATAAATAGTAAACTTGTAGCCTTTGCCCAAAATGAATTGGTCATTTCTCATAGCGAAACTGAAAGAGAAAGAATCAAAGCATCAATTGGACAACTAGAAAAAATATTGAAAGATAAACTGGGCAGTAATATTAAGGAGTTTATTCGCTTTGGTTCGTTTACAAGAAACACAATCCTGCCAAGACAATACGACCCAGAATCTGATGTTGACTTAATGGTAGTTTTCAATACAAGTGCAGGAAAGAAATCGCCAGGTACATATCGTACATGGATTTTAAATGTTGTTTCGGCAGCGTATCCAAATTCAGTTTCCAAAAAAGATTTCCCTGCGGTCAAATTACTACTGAGCCATATCATGTTTGACATTGTGCCTGCTTACACGGAAGAGTTTTGGGGTAAGTCCTACTACATTCCCGATTCAGGCGATTCATGGAGGAGCACAACACCAAACGACATCAATGAGAGTTTGGCCTCAAAAAATACTCAATACGGTAACAATGTAATTCGCAACACTATTCGTTTATGCAAACATTGGAACGCAGGGGCAGGTTATCCGCTTGAATCTTACCTGATGGAAAGGGATATTATCAATTTGATTTACTGGGGCAATGAAGATACATACGAACGTTTTTTGAAAACGCTAAATAGTATTGCAGGAAACAGGCCGGGTGTAAGGCAAGCGTTGGAATATATACAACATTACAAAGGCAGTTGGAGTCAACAAGCAAATGAGTCAAAGCAACTGGAATGGTTACAAAGGTTATTACCGGGTTTAAAATAAAGCATCATGTATATTTTCGCATTAAGAGGCAGAGGCAATTCAGGAAAATCAACTACTATTAGGTTACTTAACGGCTTGTTTGTACAGAACGGTTACCAAATTGTTAGCACGACCTTTAACCAACAGGGCGGTGATTTCCGAACTGTATTTACTAGAAAAGGGAAATTGATTGGAATTACAAGTTCAGGCGACACTTTTGATTTAGTCCATGATAATTTAGAAGCGTTGATTAATGACGGTTGCACACTTTGTGTTTGTGCTTGCAGAACTTTTGACCGATATGGTCAGGGTACAAATGCTGCCATTGATACTTTTCTGCCAAATTATCAAAAGCAATACATCGATAAAAATGTTGCTGTGACGGCCGCGCAGGAACTACAAGCAAATCAAAATGATGCTCAAACTTTATTCAATATTGTTGATGCTTTAGTTTAAATGAAACCCATCACCGAAAATATCATCGAACAATCCGCCATTGAAATCCTGCAGGCGCAGGGATGGGCCTATGCGGACGGAAGGGATATTTCCCCGGAGGGATTGTTCTGTGAGCGGGATAGTTTCAGCGAAGTGATCCTCGAGGGCCGGCTGAGGGCAGCACTGGCCAGGCTAAACCCTCATATACCTGCAGCAGCACAGGAGGCTGCCTTGCAGAAAGTGAACCGGATACATTCCCCGGATTTGCTGCACAACAACGAGGCGTTTCACGGGATGCTGGTGGAAAAGGTGAAAATACCCTTCCAGCAGGACGACTATGAACGCAGCCATGAAATCGCCCTCATTGATTTTGACCACCCGGCCAACAACGACTACCTGGTGGTGAACCAGTACACCAT
>WBZP01007348.1_pt1 | contig 10659 bp, 8 predicted proteins | sample 5204301 | NCBI WGS metagenome assembly WBZP01 (sample SAMN12412401, study PRJNA552823) | activated sludge metagenome | isolation source: activated sludge from nitrification reactor of wastewater treatment plant... | place: USA: Pennsylvania | collected 2017
TGCGCGAGCCGAGCCGTGCCGGTGCCGTTGTCGCCGATCACCTCGACGGTCATCCCGCGTGGGCCGAACCCGTCGCGAACGGGCAGGCCGAGCACCGAGGGGTCACCGGTGACCGAGAACGGCACCCCGGCGCCCGGGGCCACCGGGACGGCGAGGGTCTGGCTCGCCCAGTCGACCCCCGACCAGGCGTCCACGCCCTGGCCCGCCCAGCGGGCGATGCCGGCCACGTCCAGCCGGGGCCAGGCGACCCGCAGCCGCACCGTGAGCGAGCTCAGCGTCGTCGCGCCGTTCCGCACCCGGCCGGTGACGGTGTACGGCGTTCCCGGTTCGGCCACCGGGGAGCTGACCCGGGTGAGGCTGATCGTGACCGTGTCGGTCGTGGCCGCCCGGGCGGTGGGGGCCATCGCCGGCGTGAGCATCGGCACGACCAGGGTGAGCAGCGCCAGCACGAACGGCAGGCCGGCTCGCCACAGCCTCCGCGTCGTCGAGGTGCCGCTCCGCGCGTCCATGCCGTCAGGCGCTGTCCGCCAGGTACGCCGTGGCCTCCCGGGCGATCCGGCGCTCGTTCGGGAAGGCGAGCAGCGTCGCCAGGTCGTCCAACGGCACCCAGGCCGCGTCGATCGCCTCCTGATCGGGATCGCCCTCGATGCTCAGCGCCCCGCCGATGGCTTCGAGCAGGTAGTGGTGGACGAGCTTGTGCACGCGCCGGCCGTCCGCGGCGAACCAGTAGTCGATCACTCCGAGCGGGGCGAGGACGCGACCGGTGATCCCGGTCTCCTCGGCGATCTCGCGCACGGCCGCCTCCTCCGGGGTCTCCGACCCTTCGAGGTGGCCCTTGGGCAGGCACCACTCGACGCGCCCGGCACGGTTCAGCCGGGCGATCACGGCGGCACGCATCGGCTGACCGGAGATGTCGACGACCAAGCCACCGGCCGAGGTCTCCTGCACCGTCGGCACCGGGCGTTGCGGCACCCGGGTCGTCGGGCGCCCGCTTGTCGGGTGGGGGCTCGCCGGGTGCGGGCTCGCCGGGTGGGGGCTCGCCGGGCGTGGGGCGGTGGGGCGCGGCGCCCCGGGGGAGAGGCCAGGGGTGTCGGGCACCGCCTCCGGTGGGGGAGTGCCGGGGTCGCGGTCGCGCCGGCGCCGCCGACCCCGCCCGGGACGGGGGGGTCGCGGGGGCCGGGCCATGCCTCACTCTAACCGGCAGGCCGTGGTGCAACCCCACAGGTCACGCGCGTACCGCGGGCCGGGCCGGGCCGCGACGCACCCGCGGTCTGGCAGGCTTGGGCATCGTGTCCCCTTCCGGCCCCGATCCGCAGCAGTCGTCGTCCCGGGCCGTGGTGCAGCGCCGGCTCGCGGCGGCGCTGACCCACCTGCCCCCCGAGGTCGCCGAACTGGGGGCGTTGTTCGCGTCGTCCGGGCACCGTCTGGCCCTCGTCGGTGGCCCGGTGCGGGACGCCGCGCTGGGCCGCCCGTCCTCACCCGACCTCGATTTCGCGACCAGCGCGCGGCCGGAGGAGACCGAGCGGATCCTGCAGCGCTGGGGTGATGCCTGCTGGGACATCGGCAAGGCGTTCGGCACGATCGGCGCCCGCCGGGGCGACACCATCGTCGAGATCACCACGTACCGCAGCGAGCGGTACGACCCCGCCAGCCGCAAGCCGGAGGTGGCGTACGGCGACACGCTCGAGGGGGACCTGTCGCGCCGCGACTTCACGGTAAACGCGATGGCGGTCGAGCTGCCGTCGCTGGCCTTCGTCGACCCCCACGACGGGTTGGGTGACCTGGCCCAGGGGTGGTTGCGCACCCCGGTGACCCCCGAGCAGTCCTTCGGTGACGACCCGCTGCGGATGATGCGGGCCGCCCGGTTCAGCGCCCAGCTCGGCCTCGACGTCGATCTGCCGGTGCAGGCGGCGATGGTGGCGATGGCCGAACGGATCACGATCGTCGCCGCCGAGCGGGTCCGGGTGGAGCTGGAGAAGACCCTGCTCGCGCCCCACCCCCGGCGCGGGCTCGAGCTGCTGGTCGAGACCGGGGTGATGGATCACGTGCTCCCCGAGCTCGGCGCCCTCAAGCTCGAGGTCGACGAGCACCACCGGCACAAGGACGTCTACGAGCACAGCCTGACCGTGCTCGACCAGGCGATCGCCCTCGAGGACCCGCCCGGCGACGAGCACCCGGACGCCGTCCCGGGCCCCGATCTGGTGCTCCGGCTCGCCGCGCTGCTGCACGACATCGGCAAGCCCGCCACCCGCCGGTTCACCCCGGGCGGGGGCGTGAGTTTCCACCACCACGAGGTGGTCGGCGCCAAGCTGACCCGCAAACGGCTGCAGGCGTTGCGGTTCGACAAGGAGACCGTCACCCGGGTGACCCGGCTGGTCGAGTTGCACCTGCGGTTCCACGGGTACGGCGAGGCGGGGTGGACCGATTCGGCGGTACGGCGCTACGTCACCGATGCCGGGCCGTTGCTCACCCGACTGCACCGGCTCACCCGCTCCGACTGCACGACCCGGAACCGGCGCAAGGCGGAGCGGCTCGCCGCGGCCTACGACGATCTCGAGGCGCGCATCGCGGCCCTCTCCGAGCGGGAGCAGCTGGACGCCGTCCGGCCCGATCTCGACGGCAACGCGATCATGGAGCTGCTCGGCATCCCGCCCGGCCGCGACGTGGGGCGCGCCTGGAACCACCTGAAGGAGCTGCGGCTCGACCGCGGGCCGATGGCGCGCGAGGACGCCGAGGCCGAGCTACTGCGCTGGTGGGCCAAGCAGCAGGCGTAGTCGCGCGGGGCGGGGACGGCGTCCCCCTCGGTGCAGCCTCAGCGCAGCACGTGCGTCAATGCAACCCGGTACAGGTCTGGTAGCGGCGCATCCGCGCCCGGGCCGCGGCCGCGGCGTCCCCGCGCAGCCGGGTCGGCACCCCCGCGCCGATCCGGGCGGGGGTCCAGGTGGCCCGGGTGACCCGGCGGCCGTCGACGGTCAGCTGGAGCACCCCGGTGTCGGTGCCCTCGGGGTCGCCGGCGTAGAAGACGAAGTTGCCGAGCCCGTAGGCCACGAACGCGGACGACGCGCCCGCCCGGAAGGTGCCGAACCCCTGCAGCCGGTGGGCGTGGGAGCCGACGACGACGTCCGCGCCGGCGCGGGTCAGGGTGGCGGCGAGCTGCTGCTGGGCGGAGGTCGGGCAGTGCTGGCGCTCGACCCCCCAGTGCACGAAGACCAGCACGGTGTCGACCTGGCCGCGGACCCGGCGGATGCCCTCGGTCAGCCGCGCGAGGTTCCCGGTCCAGGCCAGCCCCGGGCGGGTGGCGGTCGCCGTCCAGGTGTTCTCGAACTCGGTGTCGATCACCTGGGTGATACCGAAGATCGCCACCCGTCGCCCCTTCACCGTGGCGACGTGCGGGCGGTACGCCTCGCTCGCGGTGCGACCGATGCCCACGTGCGCCAGCCGTGACCGATCGAGATGGGCGAGGGTGTCGGTCAGGCCCTGCCGGCCGAAGTCGACGCCGTGGTTGTTGGCGACGGTGACCACGTCGACCCCGGCCCGTTCGAGCGCGGTGAGGGCCGACGGCGGCGCCCGGAAGGTGAAGGCCTTCGGCTCGGGCCGACCGCGCGTGGTGATCGCCGTCTCGAGGTTGACCATGGCCAGGTCGCTGCCCGCCATCATCGCCCGGACGCCGCTCAGTGCCGTGCCGGGGTCGGCGAGCCGCTGACGGATCGGCGGTTCGAAGTGGACGTCGCCCGCCACGGCGATCGTGATCGGCTGCGGGGGAGTCGGGGCGGGGGGAGTCGGGGCGGGGGTGCCGCCGACCGGGGTGGGGGCGGTGGGGGCGATCGTGGCGAACGCCAGGTGCACGGGGGCGACGGGTGCGGCGGGCTGCGCGGCGCGGGCCGGGGCCTGCGACGGATCGGGGCCGGGACGGGCCGGGGTGAAGCTGCCGGCCAGCGGGAGCGCGAGAGCGACGGTGGCCAGGACGAGCGGCGTCCGGTGATCACGTGCCCGGACCCCGTGCCCCGGCCCGATCGAGCCGTGCCGGGCGGTCGGCACCGGGGGGTCGCCGTACCGGGCGTGGCGTACGGGCGGGTCGCTCACGGGCGGGTCATCGCGCATGGGCGGGTCATCGCGCATGGCGCTCACGTCGGCCTCCGGGCGGGAACTCTTGACCCCCGCCCCGTGCGGGAAGGCCTCGAGCCCTGTGACGGCAGTGACGATTGTGATTCATGGTGCGAATGGTGACAAGGGGTTCCGGCGGCTGGGTGGGGCGATCGCCGTAGGCTCTGACCATGCTTGCGACCACGCCCCGCCCCCGGTTCCGACGGGTCCGACCGGCTCGACTGGTCACGCCGTGAGCGGTGGGTTGTTCGGCCTGCTCGACGATGTCGCGGCCCTGGCCAAGCTCGCGGCCGCCAGCCTGGACGATGTCGGTGCCGCGGCCGGCCGGGCGAGCGTGAAGGCCGCCGGGGTCGTCGTCGACGACACGGCGGTGACGCCGCAGTACGTGGCCGACTTCAGCGCCGACCGCGAACTCCCCGTGATCAAGAAGATCGCCGTCGGGTCACTGCGGAACAAGCTGTTGATGATCCTGCCGATCATCATGGTGCTCAGCCAGTTCCTCCCCTGGCTGCTCACCCCGCTGCTGATGATCGGTGGGGCCTACCTCGGGTACGAGGGCGCCGAGAAGCTGTGGGAGAAGATCGCCCACCGCGAGGGCCACGAGACCCCGGTCGCGGGGGAGGGCGGGGTCGAGGAGGACGCGCTGGTCAAGGGTGCCATCCGCACCGACTTCATCCTCTCCGCCGAGATCATGGTGATCGCGCTGAGCGAGGTGGCCGGCGAGCCGTTCATCTCGCGGCTGCTGATCCTGCTCGTGGTCGCGCTCGCGATCACGGCGCTGGTCTACGGCGCGGTCGCGCTGATCGTTAAGATGGACGACGTCGGGCTGCACCTGGCCGAGAACCGGACGTCGCGCCCGGCCAAGGCGGTGGGCCGGGGCCTGGTCCTCGGCATGCCGGTGCTGCTCACGGTCCTGTCCGTGGTCGGCGTCGCCGCGATGATCTGGGTCGGTGGCCACATCCTGCTGGTCGGGGCGGACGACCTGGGCTGGCACGCCCCCTACTCCTGGGTGCACCACGCCGAGGAGGCCGCCACCGGGGCGACCGGAGCCCTGGGCGGGCTGGTCGGCTGGCTGGTCAACACGGCCGGCTCGGCCCTGGTCGGGCTGCTGGTCGGCGCCCTGCTGGTCCTCGTGATGCACCTGGCGCCGAAGCGGTCGGCCGCGGCCCACTGAACGGGTCGGACGAACGGACTCGACGGACTCGACGGACTCAGCGGCTCCGGCGGGCCAGCCCGTACCCCACCCCGGTCACCGCATAGATCAGCGCGACGGTGGCGAAGACCAGCGGCGAGCGCCCGTCGGCCGGGAGCACCAGGGCGCACGCCGCGGCGGCCAGCGCGAAGGCGATGTTGAAGGTCATGTCGTAGAACGACATGGCGCGGCCGCGGTACGCGTCGTCCACGCCGCCCTGGACGATGGCGTCGACGCACAGCTTGGTGCCCTGCATGGCCACCCCGAGCGCCCCCCCGCACACCAGCAGCAGCGGGTACGACCCCGGCCCGGTCAGCGACACGGCGTACCCCCCGGCCAGCCCCGCGGCGGCGAGGCAGCAGGCGACCATCCAGCTCTCCCGGGCGATCCGCGCGGTCACCCAGGGGGTGAGCACGGCCGCGGTGAAGAACCCGGCCCCGGACACGGCGAAGGCCACCGCCAGGCGCAGCGCCCCGGCCGCCGGGTCGGCGGGGTCGGCGAAGGTGGCCCGGCAGAGCAGGATCGTCGCCACCGTGACCAGGCCGAACGCGAACCGCTGACCGCCGATCACCGCGAGCGCATGGGACGGACCGGGCCGCCGCCACAGGTACCGGGCCGCCTCGACCAACCCCGCGCCCACCCCCCGGACGGCGCCCCACACGTCGCGCCAGCGTTCCCCGACCGCGGTGGGCCGGGCGCCGTCCGGTGAATCGGGGCCCAGCGCGTCGGGGCCTAGTGCGTCGGGGCCCAGCGCGTCGGGCGCCAGACGACGGGCGGACAGCGCCGAGCCGACGTACCCGGTGGCGGCGAGCAGCAGGACGGCCGCGTCGGTCCGGTCCCCGGCGCCGAGCGCCGTCCGCAGGCCGATACCGAGCCCCCCGCCGAGCAGGGCGACGACCGTCCCCGACGTGGTGGAGACGGCGTTGGCCATCACCAGCTCGTCCCCGGGCACCACGTGCGGCAGCCCCGCGCCGAGCCCGGCCAGGAAGAACCGGTTCACCGACAGGCACGCCAGCACCACCAGGTAGAGCGGCGGCCCGACCGCGCCGGCGGCCACCAGCGCGGCGACCCCGGCCACCATCACCCCGCGCAGCAGGTTCACCGTGAGCAGGATCTGCCGCCGCCGCCAGTGGTCGAGCAGCACCCCGGCGAACGGCCCGACCACGGTGTAGGGCACCAGCGCCACCCCGAAGGCCACCGCGATCGCCGTCGGCGTCGTCGCCCGCTCGGGGGAGAAGAAGAACAGGCCGCCGAGCGCCGCCTCGAACATCCCGTCCGCGGTCTGGGAGGAGAGCCGGACGGCGTACAGCCGGCGGAAGCCGCGGCCCTGCCACACCGTGCGCAGGTCGGAGGTGAATCCCCGACGGCGCGGGACGTGGGCCGCGGCATCCATGGACGCCGACCCTACGGGTCGCGATCAGAACCGGAACGACTCCACCAGCCGGCGCATGTCGGCCGACAGGTCGTTCAGCTCGGCGGCGACCCCGCGCAGGGCATCGGCCCGGGTGGTCGCCAGGGTCGAGGTCTCGGCCACCGACTGCACCTCCCGCGACATCTCGTTGCTGCCGACCACGGCCCGCTCGATCTGCCGACCCAGCTCGGCGGTGGTGGCGCTCTGCTGTTCGATCGCGGCCGCCACCGACGTCTGCAACTGGTTGATCCGTTCGATCACCGCGGTGACCTGGTTGATCGCGGCGACGGCGGCGCCCGTGTCGGTCTGGATCGCCGAGATCCGGGCCGAGATGTTCTCGGTGGCCTTGGCGGTGGCCTGCGCCAGCTCCTTGACCTCCCCGGCGACGACGGCGAACCCCTTCCCGGCCTCCCCGGCCCGGGCGGCCTCGATCGTGGCGTTCAGCGCGAGCAGGTTGGTCTGCTCCGCGATCCCCGAGATGACCTGGGCGACCTCGCCGATCTCCCGGCTCGACTCGCCCAGCTTGCCGATCGTCTCGTTGACGGCCAGCGCCACGGTGCTGGCGTCGCCGGCGACCCGGCTCGCCTCCTGGGTGCTGTGGGCGATCTCGGAGATCGAGGCGCCCATCTCCTCGGTACTGGCCGCCATCGTGTGCACGCTCTCGGCGACCGCCTCGGCGCTGTGGGTGGCGCTGTCGGCCCGGTGGGCGGCGTCCCCGGCGGCGGCGTTCAGCTCGCCGGCCACACCGGTCAGTTCGCCCGACCGGGTCGACAGCGCGGTGGCGCGCTCGCTGACCGTGCGCACGGTCGAGGCCATGCCGGCCAGGAAGGTGTTGAACGTGGCGCTGACCAGGGAGAGCTCGTCCCGTCCCCCCTCGGGCAGTCGCATCGAGAGGTCGCCGGTGGTCTGCGACATGGTCTCCAGCCGCCGGCGCAGCGTGTTCAGGGGCAGGGCGATGCTGCGCAGCACCACGCCGCTGACCAGCAGCAGCGCCAGCAGTCCGGACAGCCCGATCAGCCAGGTCAGCCGCCGTCCGGCCGCCATCGAGGTGAGTTCCTCGTCGGCGGCGCGGGTGCCGGTGTCCGCGATGCTCTTGGCCAGGTCGCTGGTCGCCGTCGCGGCGATGCCGAACTGTTCCAGCGATTCGCCGGAGGCCAGCTCGTTGGACGCCGCGATCGACTCCTTGGTGCCCCGGCGGTACCCGGCCACGATCGTCGCGTCGATCTCCAGGAACCGCGAGTAGGCCTGGGTCGCCGTGCCCAGCAGGGCCTTCTGCTCGGCCGCGAGCGGCTCCTTGCCGAGCTGCTCGTAGAGCCCGGTCAGGGCTGTGGACGACGCGACGAACTCCTTGCGCTGACCGACGGTGTCGTCGGCGGCGTTCGGCACCCCGCGGGTGAAGTCGAAGGCGTAGCCGGTCTGCCAGCCGGCGACGTCCGCGGTGCGGAACTTCGCCTCCATGGCGATCTGGCCCACCCGGATCGCCTGGCGGGTCGTCTCCCCGTTGTGGATGTCGTCGTTCAGCCCGGTGAGCATCACGGTCATCATCACGATGGCGGTGAGCACGCCCAGGGCCGCCACGGCGATCACCCTGGTGACCACCCTCCACCGACGCAGCACATCGATCATTGCGGTCTCCCTCTGGCTGATCGTCCATTCCTGTGTCGACCGGCAGGGGCGGGCAGTGAAGCCGCCGGAGGCGTGGGGTGACGCAGGGGCCCCACCCGGGTCGCCCCGATCCGCACCGACCCGAAAAAAAGGTCACCGGGTGCATCCGTGCGGCCCGCGGGGACGGAAGGACGGGGTGACAGACCACATCGACCTGGGAGAACTGATGACCACCTCGCTCACTGCACGGGCCACCGGCCTCGCCGCGGCGCTGACCCTGGCCGGGTTGGGCCTCGCGGCACCCGCGGCCGCGGCCGACACCTCCGACGTCTCGATCCTGCACGGCGTGCCCGGCCTCACCGTCGACGTCTACGCCAACGGGAACAAGCTGCTGACCGACTTCGCCCCGGGCACGCTGACCAAGCCGGTCAAGCTGCCGGCGGGCACCTACGACCTGGCCGTCTTCCCGGCCGGGAAGGGGCCGACCGGTGACCCGGCGATCAAGGCGGACGACGTCAAGGTCCCCGGTGGCGCGAACATCACCGTCGTCGCGCACCTGGGCGCCGACGGGACGCCGCAGCTCACCCCGTTCGTGAACGACACCTCCAAGGTCGCGGCCGGCAAGGCGCGGATCACCGTCCGGCACACCGCGGCGGCCCCCGAGGTCGACGTCCGGGCCGGCGGCACCGTCGCGTTCCCGGGGCTGGCGAACCCCAAGGAGGCCACCGCGGAACTGCCGGCCGGCACGGTGAAGGCCGACGTCGTCCTGGCGGGCACCGACACCGTGGCGATCGGCCCGGCCGAGCTGAACCTGGCCGAGGGCACCAGCACGATCGTCTACGCCTGGGGCAGCGCGAAGGACTCGAACCTGGCGCTCGCCGTCCAGACCATCAGCGGCATGCACTCGGCACCGCACGGCGTGCCCTCGGGTGACGGTGGCCTGGTCGACGACTCGATGCCCGCCACGGTGTGGGGTTCGAGCCTGGCCGCGCTCGCCGGGGCCGGTGCGCTGATGCTGATCGCGGCCCGACGCCGGACGGCGACAGCCGCCCACCGCGGCTGACGCTCGCGACGGATCACCGGAGTATCCGATGAGGTCCCTGACGCGCTGGGCGGTGGCACTGCTCCTGGTCGCCGCAGTGGGGCCCCTCGGATGGTGGCTCACGCGCCCCTCTCCGTCCGCGGGGCCACCGGTGACCGCCGCCGTCGCGTCGGCGGCGGTCACCACCACCCCGGCAACCACGCCGTCGGCCACCACCAGCACCCTGGCCACCTCACCGGCCGCGCCGACCGTCACAGCCCGTGCGGTCGACCGGCCGACCCGGCTGAGCATCCCCCGACTGGGGGTGTACGCCCCGGTCGTGGCGACCGGGGTCGAACCCGACGGCTCGATGACGATCCCCCGCGACGTCGACGAGGTCGGCTGGTACCGGTTCGGCCCGGCTCCCGGAGCGGAGGCCGGGTCGGCGGTGCTCGCCGGTCATGTCGACGGTCGCGGCCAGGGGCCGGGGGCGCTCTACCGCACCCGGGAGGTGGTGGTCGGGGACGAGATCACCGTCACCACGGCCGGCGGGGACCGCAGCGTCTACCGGGTGGTCGCCCGCCAGCAGATCGACAAGGGGCGCCTGCCGGTCGAGACCCTGTTCGAGCGGGCAGGGCCGCCCCGGTTGGTGCTCATCACGTGCGGCGGCCCGTTCCTGCGCGAGGCGGCCCGGTACCGCGACAACGTCGTCGTGGTCGCCGTCCCGCGGTGAGCGCGTTAGCGTGCCCGCGGTGAGCGCGTTAGCGTGGCAGAGCGGTGCGGTGCCACGCCGCCCACCGCCTGCGGTTCGTCAGTTCCGTCGACCAGTAGCCCGACCGGCGCGGGGAGGTGTCCGGGTGCATCGAGCCGATGCCCGCGATGACGCGGACGTCGCTGCCGCCTTCGCCGCCGGCCACCCCGACGCGCTGTCCCGCGCCTACCAACGGTGGGGCGCGGAGATCCACGGAATGGCTTGTCGCGCAGTCGGTTCCGGGCACGACGCGGAGGACCTCACCCAGCAGGTGTTCATCTCGGCCTGGACCGGTCGGGCCGGCTACCGCCCCGAGCACGGATCGCTGGGGGCGTGGCTGGTCGGCATCCTGCGGCACCGGATCGCCGATTCCTACGCCCGTCGTCGCCGGGACGAGCGGGTGGCGCTCGGGTCGGCGGGCGTCGTCCGGTTGACCGGCGGCGCGGTCGACGCCGAGCACGACCAGGTGACCGATCGCGTGGTGCTGATGGAGGAACTGCGGCGGATCGGCCCACCGCAACAGACCATCATGGAGCTGGCGTTCTTCCACGATCTGACCCACGAGGCCATCGCCG
>WBZP01007349.1_pt1 | contig 10658 bp, 8 predicted proteins | sample 5204301 | NCBI WGS metagenome assembly WBZP01 (sample SAMN12412401, study PRJNA552823) | activated sludge metagenome | isolation source: activated sludge from nitrification reactor of wastewater treatment plant... | place: USA: Pennsylvania | collected 2017
GGCTGGGTGGCCGGGTGGCCGGCTCACCTGTCGGCTGGCCCCGGTGGGCACCACCTTCGGGGTGAGAGGTCCTCTTGCAGCCCTTATGCCGTGCTCCACATTTCGGTGCAATAGCCCTCTGCCTCATCCGCCGGAGCAGTGGCCCTTTGCTTCACGGGCCGGAGCAGTGACCTCGTGCTTCACGGGCTGGAGCAGTGACTCTTTGCTTCACCAGCGGGCGCAAGGGGCTGTTGCGTCAGGATGTGGAGCACGGCATAGGGCGGCCGGAGGGGTGCTGCAGGGTGGCTGCCGGGTGGCCTGGTTGGCGTGGTTGGGGTCGAGAGGGGCGGCAGGGTGGGGCTGGGCACACCGGCGGCGGCTGTGTGCGGGTAGGCAGCGGCCGGGTGGGCTGGTTGGCCGTGGTGCTGGGTGGAGAGGGACAGCCGGGTAGCGCTTGGCAGGGTGGCGGCCGGGTAGGGCTTGGCAGGGTGGCGGCCGGGTAGGGCTTGGCAGGGTGGCGGCCGGAGAGTGCTGCAGGGCGTCTGCCGGGTGGGCTGGTTGGCCGTGGTGCTGGGTCGAGAGGGCGGTCGGGTGGGGCTGGCAGAGCGGCGGCGGCTGTGTGCGGCTGGGCAGCGGCCAGGTTGGCCGCCTCGTCGTGGGCCATCCAGGCCCGCTCGCGCGCGCGGCGCTCGCGTCGCCGGCGGTCCTACTCCCAGAACGGGGGAACGTCCAAGACCTCGGCGCGGGCCACGACGGCTGCCGACAGGTTTGCCGCCTCCGCCTCCGCGATGAACGAGGGCTCGGGCAGCAAGGTCCGCGACCAGTAGGTCCGAGCGGTGGCGAGGTCGTTGAGCGTCCCCAGGTGCTCCTGCATCGACTGGAGGGCAACGATCAGCGCATCGTGTTCCAGGGTCTTCTTGGGGTACAGGGAGCCGAGGAACTCCGCGCCGTACCTCAGCTTCTTGCCCTCGATGCGCACCTGGTGGCGTTCGGCGGGGGTTCGCTCGGCGAGGTCGGTGCCAAGCGAGTCGACCCGGTCGCGTAGCCGCCCGAGTGAGCGACGCGCCTGGTACTTCGCCGACCGGTCCCGCGCGGGGTTCTTCTTGGCGCGCGACCAGCTGCCCTGCTGCACCCAGTGGGTCAGCTCGGAGACGAGCCGCTTCCAGGCCACGCTCTCGAGGTTGCTCGCCGCCTGTTCGCTGGCCACTGCCTGCTCGCGGATCAGCTGCTCGCGCATCGCGCGCAGGGCCGGGTCGCTGGACGCAGTCTCCTCGTGGAAGACGGACTCGAGCAGAACATCGAGGTCTCGAAGCGTCCCGAACGGGAGCGCCCGGGCGCGCAGGTCGGCCTTCAGTCGCCCGCCGGCGGGGTCCATCCGCCATACCGGCCGGAAAACCGAAAAGTCCGAGCGGAGCCGCCGCGCCGCCACCCGCAGCTGGTGGAGAGCCTCAGGGTCGCGGGTGCTGAGAAAGACGGCCTCGTTGTGCGCCAGGTGGTTCAGGCAGGACCAGGCGACCGTGACGAAGGCCTCGCCCGCGGTCGCGCCCTTCGCGATGACGATCGCGGGCGCTTTCATGGGGCGGTCGAGGCTGGCGGACTGGTCGGGCACCCTCGAACGCTAGCCGAGGTGGCGATAGCGCGCGAGCCTGACCGCCAGTCGGTCCTGGGGATCCTGGGTCAGCAGCTTGGCCAGCTCGTACTGGAGGACATGAGAAAGCCTGCGGCAGAAAGCCTCCGGCTCGTCTGCCGCATCGGGCTGCTCGGCCACCACCCGGTCGACGATGCCGTTGTTGAGCAGGTCGACCGACCGTACCCCCTGGGCGGCGGCGAGCTCCGGCGCCCGGGTCGGGTCGCGGTAGAGGATGGCGGCGGCACCCTCGGGCGGCAGCGGCGACAGCCACGAATGCTGTGCGCAGATCACCTTGTCCGCTGGGAGCAGCGCCAGGGCTCCGCCGCCGGTCCCCTCACCGAGGAGGACGCAGATCGTTGGGGCGTCGAGCATGACCAGTTCGGAGAGGCATCGGGCGATCTCTCCGGCCAGCCCACCCTCCTCGGCCTCCTTGGACAGGGCCGCGCCCGCCGTGTCGATGACGCTGACGAGTGGCAGCTTGAGCTCGTGGGCCAGCCGGATGCCCCGTCGGGCGGCCCGCAGCCCGGACGGCGTCAGCGGACGCTCGACGCTCTGACCGCGCCGGTTCTGGCCGAGGACCACGCAGGCTGCGCCGCCGAAGCGGGCGAGCGCGAGCATCAGGGCCGGGTCGTACTCGCCCTGGTTGGTCCCATGCAGCGGTATGACGTCCGTCGCTCCGAGCTTGAGCAGCGCCCGGACGCTGGGGCGCTCGGCCCGGCGCGACCGGGTGATCGACTCCCACGCGGGGATGTCGGGCAGCGGTTCTCGAGGCAGCTCGAAGACCTCGGGGTGTTCCTCGCGCGGAGCAACGAGCAGGTTCAACGTCGTGTGGGCGATATCGCGCAGCCCCTCGACGGGCAGGACGGCGTCGATGAGCCCGTGCTCGTGGAGGTTCTCGGAGGTCTGGACGCCCTCGGGGAAGGGGTGGCCGTACAGCGCCTCGAAGACCCGAGGCCCGAGGAAGCCGACGAGCGCCCCCGGCTCGGCGACCGTGACGTGGCCGAGCGACCCCCAGGACGCGAAGACGCCTCCGGTCGTCGGGTGCCGTAGGTAGACGACATACGGCAGGCCGGCCTCCTTGAAGGCCGAGACCGCCGCCGAGATCTTCACCATGCCGAGGAAGGCGAGCGTGCCCTCCTGCATCCGGGTCCCGCCCGAGCTCGGCGCCGCGAAGACCGGCAGGCCCTCACGCTGGGCCCGCTCGAAGGCCAGGACGATCCGCTCTGCCGCGACCACCCCGATCGACCCGGCGAGGAAGCGGAACTCCCCGGCAACGACCGCGATCCGGCGTCCCTTGAGGGTCGCCTCGCCGGTGATGATCGCCTCGTCGGTGCCAGAGCGTATGGCGGCCTCGGCCAGCTCTGCGGCATACGCGCTGCCTGGCGCAGCCACCTCGGCAGGCGGGCCGTCCCACCCGACCCAGCTCCCTGGGTCGACGACGGTCTGGATGAGCTCGAGCGCTCCGTACCGCCGGGGCTTCGAGCCAGGCTCAGCCATCCGAGTCGCCAAGCCCTCGTCCGCCCAGACCATCGACACCGTCGAGGTCGTCGAGCCAAGCACGCACTGAGTCGTTGTGCTCGCCCAGCCGGGGCGGGGCGAGATGCCGCTCGCGGCCCCCGGCATACGGGTTGTCGTCGAAGCGCAGCGGCGGGCCCGGGAGCTCGATGGTGCCGAGCACCGGGTGGTCGACCTCGATGACGAGGTGCTGGCTGCGGGTCTGGTCCCAGTCGTACACCCGGTCGATGCTGCGGACCTCCCCCCCTGGCACGCCGGCCGCATTGAGCAACGCGAGGACCTCGTCGACATCCCGCTCCGACAGCAGCGCGTCGATCCGTTCGGCGAGTCGGACCCGGTTGACGACGCGCTCGGCGTTGGTCGCAAAGCCCTCCTCGGCCGGGTCCATGCCGAGCGACGCGGCGAGCTTGACCCACAGTCCCTCGGCGCCACAGGCGATCTGGACCATCCCGCCTTTGCAGTGGAACAGGCCGTATGGCGCGATCGCGGGGTGGTGGTTGCCCTGGGCGCGCGGCACCTGCTTGGCCACCGTGTAGGCCGTCCCCTGGAAGGCGTGGACACCGATGACCCCGGCGAGCAGCGAGGTCCGGACCAGGCGGCCGCGTCCGGTCCGAGTCCGCTCGTGCAGGGCGGCGAGGGTGCCGATGACGGCGTTATGGCCGGAGACGAGGTCGGCGATGGCGACGCCGACGCGCTGCGGGTCGTCCGGCCCGCTGCCGGTCAGCGACATCAGGCCGGCCTCACCCTGGGCGATCTGGTCGTAGCCGGCGCGACCGCCCTGGGGCCCGTCCTCGCCGAAGCCGCTGATCTTGACGATGACCAGGCGCGGGTTGATCTCGTGCAGCCGCTCGACGGTGAAGCCGAGCCGGTCGAGCACTCCTGGGCGGAAGTTCTCGACGAGGACATCGCCGTGGCGCACCAGGCGGGTGAGGAGGTCCTGACCATCCGGCGCCTTGAGGTCGAGGGTGATCGACTCCTTGTTGCGGTTGGCGCTGAGGTAGTACGTCGAGACCGGCTCGTCGTCCGGGCCGACGAAGGGCGGACCGTAGCCGCGGGTGTCGTCCCCGCCGCCGGGGCTCTCGACCTTGATGACCCGCGCCCCGAGGTCGCCCAGCATCATGGCGGCGTGCGGGCCTGCGAGTGCACGGGAGAGATCGACGACGACGATGCCGTCCAGCGGTCCGCTCACGGTGGCTCCTCCTGACGACGGTGTACGGGATGCCAGGTAACAGTCTCAGGGTTGATGGGGGACTACGTCGTCAGGTGGTGACGGAGGTGTCCGTCACCACTCGTGTCCTCCTGCCAGCCCATATACCCCCTGGGGTATAATCCACGGTATGTCGACCCGTCGTCTCGCCGGCCTCGCCGCTGCCGTCGTTCTCGTCCTCGCCCCCGCCTCGGCCCTGGTGTCCGGATGCTCCTCGTCCTCGGGGGGCTCGGGTACCCCGGCCGTTGCTCCGGCGACCGCGCTGCCCGCCTCGGGCTCGACCGTCGACGGGGCCACCTTCGCGGCCGCCCTGGCGATGAAGAAGGCCGTGCTCGTCGACGTCCGGACCCCCGCCGAGTTCGCCGCCGGCCATATCGCCGGGGCGACGAATATCGACGTCGAGGCGGCCGACTTCGCGACGAAGATCGGGGCGCTCGACAAGGGGGCGGCATACGCGCTGTACTGCCGCAGCGGCAACCGGTCCGGCGTGGCCATGCAGGCGATGCTCAGCTCCGGGTTCACCCACGTCTTCCACCTCGGCGGCGGGATCGGCGCCTGGCAGAGCGCCGGGCAGCCCGTCGTCCAGTGACCGCTCAGATCATCGTGAGGATCTGACAGACGAGGATCTTCGTCACCATCGCGACGGGGTAGACCAGCGCGTAGCCGAGCGACACTCGGGCGTCGAAGCGGGTCGTGTCGTTGGCGTAGGCGAGGATCGCGGGTTGGGTTTGCGAACCGGCCATGATGCCGGCCAGGCGTGGCCCGAGGCTGGACATGAGGTACCGGCCGCCGAGCAGCAGGGCAAGTGCGTGCAGCCCGGTGATGACGATCCCCGCGGCGAGGAGCTTGAGCCCGAGGGGACTCTTCACCGCGGTGATGAACTGCGACCCGGCCCGCCCACCGGCATACGCGAGGAAGAGGAGCAGGCCGAGCTGGGTCAGGGTCTCCGACGCCTGGTGCGGCAGGGTCCAGACGACCGGACCGCTGCGCCCGATCCGGCCGAGGGCCAACCCAACGATGAGCGGTCCGGCGGCCGAGCCGAGGGTGAGATTGCCCAGCGCCGGGATGGCGATCGGAACCAGCCCGAGCAGCAGGCCCGCCGCGAGCCCGATGGCCAGGCCAAGCGGGTTGATATCCGAGGTGCCGTGCTCGGAGTCGCCGAGGTAGGTCGCGACATCGCTCATCCGGTCCCGGGGGGCCGCGACGCGGATCCGGTCGCCGGCCTGGAGGACGAAGTCGTCGGTGGCGAGGAAGTCCTGGTCGGCCCGACGGACCCGGGTCGGGCGGGCGCTGAACCGTTCCCACAGGCCGAGGTCCTTGACGGTGCGACCGAAGAGCGCCTTGCGGGACAGGACGATCCGGCGGTAGTCGAGCTCGGTGCGCTCGAGGTGGAGCGCCATCTTGGACCGGCGGCCGAGCTGCTTGGTGATATGCCGCACCGCCTCGTCGGGTCCGATGGCGAGGACCCGGTCCCCGGGGCGTAGCACAGTGTCGCCGTCGGTCATCCGGACGACCCCGTCCTCCCCTTGGTACCGGGAGAAGATCACCCGCCCATATGGCGTGTAGGTCAGCTCGCGGACCGACATGACGTTGTCGTGCTGGACCTTGATCGTCGCATTGTGGATCTCGGTGGGTGTCTCGGCCTCCGAGACCGTGGGGTCGTCCGAGTCTCGCCGCAAGGTCCACGCGGCCGCCATGAGCATGATGACGACCCCGCCGATATAGCTGATGGAGTATCCGACGGTCGGCTCCGGTGACCCCCCGAGGCGCACCACGGCGGCGGCCAGGCCCGGGGTGTTGGTTCCCGCACCGGCATACAGGCCGGCCGCGGTGCCGGCGCCGAGGCCGAGCAACTTGGCCAGGGCCACGGTGACCCCGCCGAGGATGACCAGGGTCGCGGCCACCGTTGCGACCGGGCGGGCGCCGCGGCGCAGCGAGGTGAAGAAGGAGGGCCCGGCAGTGACGCCGATGCTGTAGGCGAAGACCGCGAGCCCGAAGGTCCCCAGGGCCTCGGGCAACGCCATTTTCGTATTGACCGCCGAGAAGGCGAGGGCGCAGAAGAGGACCGCGGCCGGGCCGACCGCGACGCCCTTGATCCGGATCGAGCCGAGCGCCGTTCCCACGGCGAGCAGGACGAACAGCAGCAGGACCGGGCTGTCGATCAGCGGGTTCACGTAACGGAAGTCTAACCCTGTCCAGCGCATCAATTTTCGGTGGGCAGTCCGCGAACGTGGACCCCACTGTGTGCGGGTCGGTCAGTCCTCGACGCCGATGTCCTCGTTCCACAGCGCGGGGTTGGCGGCGATGAAGTCGGTCATCAGCTGGACGCACTCGGCCGAGTCGAGGTTGACGACCTCGACGCCATTGGCCCGCAGCAGGTCCTCCGCGCCGAGGAAGGTGCGGTTCTCCCCGATAACGACTCGAGGTATGCCGTAGAGGAGGATCGCGCCGGTGCACATGTGGCAGGGCGAGAGCGTCGTGTACATCGTCGACCGCGCATACACCGCTGCCGGGAGTCGGCCGGCCCGCTCGAGGGCGTCGGTCTCGCCGTGCCGGATCGCGCTGCCGAGCTGGACCCTGCGGTTGTGGCCGACCCCGAGCACGGTGCCGTCATACCCCACCAGCGCCGCGCCGATGGGGATGCCGCCCTCGGCGAGCCCTTCCCGGGCCTGGGCGATGGCCAGCTCGAGGAGGCGAGAGTCGTCGTGCACGGGCTTCTCCTGTCGTGCGGGTCGGATCGAGCAGATGACGGTCACGAGGTCGGGGCGCCGGGCACTCGACCGGGCGCGGGGGCGCTGGGGTCAGATGCGTCGATAGGGCTTGAGATAGGCCCCGGGATAGCGCAGTCCCTCCCCGGCCAGCGCCAGGGCGGCGATGACGACGAGATAGGGCAGAGCGATGAGCAGCTCGCGGGGGACGTGGGCGAAGGCGGGCATGATCGCCAGCTGGAGCTGCCCCGCGTCGATGACCGCGAAGAGCAGGCCACCGAGCACCGCCGGCCCGATCCGCCACCGGGCGAAGATGACCAGGGCGATAGCGACCCAGCCGCGCCCGTTGGTGATATTGAGCGTGAACGTCCCGAGCACCGCGAGGGTGAGGAAGGCCCCGCCGACCGCCATCAGCGCGCCGCCGACGACGAGGGCGGCATACCTCGTTCGGGAGACATTGATCCCGGCCGCATCCGCCGCCTCGGGGTTCTCCCCGACCGCCCGCAGCCGCAGCCCCGCCCCGGTCGAGCGGAGCACCCACCAGGTCAGCGGGGCGACGACGGCGAAGGCGACGAGGGTGAGGGCGTACATCTCGAGGAAGGGCACGCCGGGGAAGAGCAGGTCCATCTTTGGGACCTGGGTCAGCGTGCCACCCCCGAACCGGAGCCGGTTGACGAACTCGGACAGGCCGATGAGCAGCAGGGTCGTCCCGATCCCGGCGACATGCTGGTTGACCCCGAGCGAGACCGTGAGCAGCCCCATGAGCAGGCCGGCCAGGGCTCCGGCGACCACGGCCGCGAGCAGCCCGACGCCGATCGACCCCGTCGCGGCGGTGATGGCGAAGCCGACGAAGGCACCGGCATACATCGTTCCTTCGATGCCGAGGTTGAGCACCCCGGCGCGCTCGCAGATGATCTCGCCGATCGTCGCGTAGAGCAGCGGCGTGACGGTGACCAGGGTGGCCGCGAAGAGGGCGATGACGTTCATGACGCTCCCCCCGCCGCGCGGGCCCCGCGTCGCAGGCCCCGGAGGGCGAGCGTGTAGTGCCGGAAGACGAGGACCCCGACCGAGCAGAGCAGCAGGGTGGCGGTGACGACCTTGCCCATCTGCGGCGGCAGCTGGAGGGCCCGGGCCGCCGACTCCGCGCCGACGGTGATATCGGCGAGCAGGGTGGCGACGGCGATCGCGGCGGGCACCGACAAGGCGGCGAGGGTGGCGACGACGATGCCGGTGTACCCGAAGCCGGTCGACACCTCGGCGGTGAGCCGGTGTTGCAGGCCGAGGACCTGGACCGCGCCACCGGCGCCGGCCAGCGCGGCGCTGGCGAGGGCGGCACCGAGGAGGGTCCGCCGGATCGGGATGCCGGAGAAGGCGGCACCCTTGGGGGCCAGGCCGACGGCGCGGCTGGTTAGCCCGACCCGGGTCTGGGTGAGGACGACCCAGGCGAGGACCGCGAGGACCAGCGCGACGACATACCCGAGGTGGAGGCGGGACCCGCCGACGATCCGGGGCAGCTCCCACCCGGCCCCGACCGGGGCGGACTCGGGGAACTGGTTGGTGGGGTTGCGCCACGGGCCGTTGAGCAGCCCTTGGAGCAGGAGCAGGGCGACCGGGTTGAGCAGCAGGGTTGTCACGACCTCGTCGATGCCGCGGCGGACCCGCAGCACGGCGGGGATGAGCCCCCACGCCGCGCCCGCGACCGCGCCGGCGACCAGACCGAGCGGCAGTGACACGACCAGCGGGAGCGCCGGGAAGGCCAGGGTCACGGCGGTCACCGCGATCGCTCCGGCGATGAACTGCCCCTCGCCGCCGATGTTGTAGTAGCCGGACCGGAAGGCGACCAGCGCGGCCAGCCCGGTGAAGATCAGTGGCGTGCTCGCCAGGAGTACCTCAAGCACGGTGTATGACGTGGTCAGCGGCCGGACCAGGTAGTACGTGAAGGCTGCGCCTGGGCTGGCGCCGCCGAGCCGGATGGGTCCGGCGGTCAGGGCCAGGGTGAGGACGGCCGCGAGGGCGACGAGGGCGGGGGTGAGCCACCTGGGGGCGGTGCCGCGCAGGAGCATTCTCATGCGGCACCGCCGAGGGCCTGCTGGGGGGTGCCGGCCATCATCAGGCCGAGCTCGGCGCGCGTCGTCGTCGCGGCGTCGACGATGCCCATGATCGCGCCGTCGAAGATCACCGCGACCCGGTCGGCGAGGGCGAGGATCTCGTCGAGGTCCTCGCTGATGAGCAGGATCGCGGCCCCGTCCGCCCGGCGGGCGAGGAGCTGCTGGTGGACGTACTCGCCGGCGCCGACGTCGAGTCCCCGGGTCGGTTGGGCCACGAGGATCGCCCGGGGGTCCTTCGCGAGGACCCGAGCCAGGAGGACCTTCTGCATGTTCCCGCCGGAGAGGCCGCCGATGCGGTCGGTCGGCGCCGCCTTGATGGCGAACCGGGCGATGAGCTCCTCGGCTCGGCGCCGGATGGCCCGCTTGTCGAGGAAGGGCCCGCGCCGGAACTGTCCGAGGTCCTCCAGGACGAGGTTCTCCTCGACCGAGAGGTCGTCGACGACGCTGCCGTGCCGGTCCTCGGGGATCCGCCCGAGCCCGCACGCCACGACCTGCGTCGGTGTCGCGCCGGTGATGTCCTGACGGCCGACCCGCACGTGGCCGCTGGACGGCATACGCATCCCGGAGAGGATGTCGGCGAGCTCGCGCTGCCCGTTGCCGGACACTCCGGCCATGGCGAGGATCTCGCCGCGGTGGACCCGCAGGTCGACATCGTCGAGGAGCCTCTTGCCGGTCGAGCCGTCGAGGCTGACGTGCTCGACGGCGATGACGACCGCCTCGTCGTTGCTTGGGCCGGGGCCGACCCGGCGCTCGTCGCGGAGCACCGCGGCGACGCTACGGCCGACCATGAGCTCGGCCAGCTCGGCGGGGGTGGAGCTGCCGGTGGGGCGGGTGTCGACGATCCGGCCCTGACGCAGCACCGAGACCCGGTGGCTGATCTCGGCGACCTCGTGGAGCTTGTGGCTGATGAAGAGCACCCCGAGACCTGAGGCGGTGAGCCGCCGCAGGGCGTCGAAGAGCGCGCGGGCGTCCTGGGGGACCAGCACCGCCGTCGGCTCGTCGAGGATGAGCACCCGGGCGCCCTGGTAGAGCGTCTTGGCGATCTCGACCCGCTGCTGCTCGCCGACCGAGAGGTCCTCGATGCGGACGTCGGGGTCGATGTCGACCCCGAGCAGCTCGGTCGCCTCGGCGAACCGGCGCCGGGCGCCCTCGGTGTCGAGGGGCCCGAGCCCGGCGCTGGAGAGCAAGACGTTCTCCAGCACTGTCATCGGGCGGACCAGGGCGAAGTGCTGGGTGACCATCCCGATCCCCGCGGCGATGGCATCGCGCGGGCTGGCGATCGACACCGGCGCGCCGCCGACCTCGATGCGTCCGGCGTCGGGGGTGGTCAGGCCGTAGATGACCCGCATGAGGGTGGTCTTGCCGGCGCCATTCTCCCCGAGGATGGCATGGATCTCCCCGGGGCGAACGTCAAGGTCGACGCCGTCGTTGACCAGCAGGTCGCCATACGACTTCCTGATCCCGTGCAGCGCGACGAGAGGGGTCGTGCCCACCGGTGGTGCGCTCTTCAC
>WBZP01007350.1_pt1 | contig 10658 bp, 6 predicted proteins | sample 5204301 | NCBI WGS metagenome assembly WBZP01 (sample SAMN12412401, study PRJNA552823) | activated sludge metagenome | isolation source: activated sludge from nitrification reactor of wastewater treatment plant... | place: USA: Pennsylvania | collected 2017
GGGATCGGCCGACGCGAAGTCTTCGTAGCCGGCGTTAATGGTGATGGCGCCTTCCTCGCGCTCGGCGATGTAGTTGAAGGTCTCCCACGAGCCGAAGGTGGCGACGCCGCTCTTCGGCAGCGCCAGGTCCTTGCGCAACCACTCGAGCACCGTCAGGAAGCCATACCGTCTGTTGTCGTTGCTCGTGATCTGGTCGTCGTGCGGCGCCCCGGTGAGCAGCTCGCTGTAGCCGGGATACGAGAACTTCATGGTGTTGGCCACCTGCATGCGGCTGCCGGTACGGCGGTTCCCGAAGATCACGCCCTCGTTCGCGACGAGCTGTGACCACAGGAACGGCATCACCTTGGCGCGCCGCGCCTCGGGCGTGGGCGCCCAGAACCGCTTGTAGGTGTCGGTCTGCTCGACCGGCGTCTCGCCGCTCGTGCTCTTCAGGATGTCGAGGTCGATGCCGCCGAACAGGTCCTGCCAGCGCGTGCCGTCGAGCGTCACCAGCACCACGTGCTGCGTGTTCGCCGCCGGCGCCTGCACGCCACGCGCGCCGACAGCCGCCACCGTTCCCGCGGCCACCAGCGCCACGCCTCCCACCACGGTCTGCCATCGCCTGCGCATTCCAGCCTCCGTTCCGCCGTGAGCATACAATCAGGCGCCCGATGAGCGCAGCCGTCACCGTCGTGATCGTGATGTACGCCGCGTTCCTCGGCGTGGGCTGGCTGGCGGCGCGCAGGGTGCGCGAGGGCACCGCCGCCGACCTGATCGTCGCCGGCCGCAGCATGCCCCTCTGGGTCGCGGCACTCACGATGACGGCGACGTGGGTCGACGGCGGCTACCTGCTCGGCACGACCGAGGGCGTCTACAAGGGGTCGCTGCAGCTCGGCGTGCAGGGCGGTCTGTGTTTCGGTCTGAGCCTCATCCTCGGCGGACGCTTCTTCGCGGGCCGCATGCGGGCGGCCCACTACACGACGCTGATCGATCCCCTCGACCAGCGCTTCGGCTCACGCTGGGCCGCGGTGCTGTTCCTGCCGGCCCTGGCCGGCGAGCTGTTCTGGAGCGCGGAGCTGCTCGTGGCCCTGGGCGCCACGTTCGGCGTGCTGCTCGACATGCCGATCGCCTCCGCGATCCTGCTCTCGGCCGTCGTCACCACCGCCTACACGATGGTGGGCGGCATGTGGTCGGTGGCCTACACCGATGTCGTGCAGCTCGGACTCGTGGCGCTGGGCCTGGCCGCCGCCCTGCCGTTCGTGCTCGACGGCGCCGGCGGGTTCACGCACGCGTGGCAGGCCTACGTGACCTCGCGTCCCGACGGCGCGAGCCTCGTGCCGCCGCTCGCAGAATCGGCGCTGTGGCCCGCCGGCGCCGCGTTCGCGTGGTGGGACACCTCGCTGATGCTGGTGCTCGGCGGCATCCCGTGGAACTCGTACTTCCAGCGCGTGCTCTCCTGTCGATCGCCGCAGGACGCCACCTCACACTCGTATCTCGCCGGCGTCATGACGATCGCACTCACGGCGCCGCCGCTGCTGATGGGGCTCGGCGCATTCGCATATCCGTGGCGCGCCGGGTCGGCCGCGCGTCTTGCGGCCACGCCGGCCGATGCGATGCCGCTGCTCTTCGCGCACGCGGTGCCGCCGGCGATCGGCGTGCTTGGCCTCGCGGCCATCGTCGGTGCGGTCACCTCGAGCTTCAGCTCCTCGATCCTCTCGGCGGGCTCGATGTTCTCGTGGAACTGCCTGGCGCGCCTGGTGTGGCCGGCCATCTCGGTGCCCGGCATGCGCCGTGCCATCCGCGGCTCGATCCTGCTCTTCGGCGCCGTGGCCTTCGCGCTCGCCATGCGCGTGCAGAGCGTGCAGGCGCTCTGGTTCTTCACGAGCGATCTGGTGTTCGTGCTGCTCTTCCCGCAGCTGGTGGCGGCGCTTTACGATCCGCGCGCCAACCGCACCGGGTCGATGGCCGCATTCGCGGTGTCGGCGGTGCTGCGCCTCGGCGGCGGCGAGCCGCTGCTCGGGCTCCCGGCGCTGCTGCCGTATCCCCAGGGCTTCCCGTTCCGCACCGTGGCGGCCATGGCTGGACTGGTGCTGCTCCCCGTCGTCGCGCGCCTCACCGCCCGTCACGATCCGCCGCGGCCATTGGCGCGCGCGAGCGCGTCCTCCTGAACGGCCCGGCGGCCGCCGCGCGTTCGACGACTAGCGGCCCGTCCACGGCGTGCGAATCAGCAGCGCCGGGTCGGCGCCTGGCTTCGGCACGAACTTCTGCGTGCGGCCGTACTGGTTGTCGCCGCCGTAGAGGTTGCCGGCCGAGTCGACCGAGAACGTGTGGACCTCGAGGTAGCCGTCGGGCAGGTCGGAGGGAACCATCCACGTGTAGAGATGCTTGCCGGTGAAATCGATCTTGATGAAGCGCAGCGGCTTCAGATCCGTCATCCACACCGCGTCGTCGTTGACGATGATGTCGAGCGGCAGCGAGAAGCCCGGCCACGACGCCACGAAGTCCACCACCTTCGGGTCGGACGTGGTGCGGAAGACGTTCACCCGCCCGCCCGTGCGATCCAGCGCGAAGATGCGCCCGCCGGGCCCGACGGCCACGGCATGCACGCCCTGGAATTGTCCGGGTCCGGTGCCCTTGCCGCCGAACTCCGACAGGTAGCGGAGATCCTTGTCGAAGATCATCACGCGGTGGTTGTCGAGCCCGTCGGCGATGAGGATGCGTCCATCGGGCAGGAAGGCGACGTCCTGCGGCTTGGCGAAGTGCGCGGCATCCGCGCCCGGCACGTTCTTCTCGCCGAGCGTCCTCAGCAGTTGCTTGCCATCGTTGGAGAAGATGTAGATCGTGTGAAACGTCTCGTTGATCACCCACACGCGCTTCGCGGGGTCGTAGGGACTGATGCGCAGGCGATGCGGGCCCGGGCCGTCCGAGCCGGCGCAGAGGTGGTCCCACTGCGTCCAGCGTTCCTTCACCTGGCCGTTCGCGTCGAGCGTGTAGAGGCAGTTCTGCCACACGCGTCGGTCGGCCAGGGTGAGGACGTTCATCTTGAGGGAGCCGGCGAAGCCCGCGTACTCGGGCGGCACCGGTGACGGCAGGCGAAACTCGCCACGCTGCGCGATCAGGATGCGGTCGGGCGACTCGGCGAACACGCCGGAGTTGCCGCCGAAGGCGAAGCCGGGCGCGGCGAACGGCTTGTGCCAGCCGCGTACGATGTCGTAGGGGCTCGGGCCGACGGGCCCCGGGTCGACCGCCGGCGCGGGGGGCGGCGTGGAGGCGGCGGGCGGCGTCTGACCGTGGAGCCAGGGCCCGGCCGCGAGCACGGCCAGAAGGAACGTGAGCGCGAAGCGGCGAGGCATGGGGCCTCAGCCTACACGACTGGCGCGACCGCGCAACCGCGTATTTTCGGCAGCGGGCGCGCCCGTCCGGCGCCCGGGCCGTGCTACCGTGCCGGACGCCATGGCCCTCACGCTTCGCCTTGAACGCGACCACGGCCGCCTCGCGATCCACAACCGGATGGTGCCCGTGGCCCGCCTGGTGTTCGGCGTGCCGCTGCTCGCTGGCGGCGCGCTCTTCCTCAGCGGTGTCGTCACGGCGATCGTGGAGGGCGCGCGCACTGGAGGCGCCGACGCCGCCATCGCCGCCGCGCTGCAGGCCTGGCTGTCGGCCCTCTTCGCCGCGATGCTGCTGCCGCTCGGCTGGTGGCTGTCGTTCGGCCGCCGATTCATCGTGATCGATCCGCAGGGGCCGACGATCGTGGAGGTATTCGACTGGCGTGTCGGACGCAAGGAGGTCCGCCGTCCGTCGTCACACTTCCGCGCCGTCCGCGTCGCCGCCGAGCCGCTCAACGACGAACCGAACAGATCGAACGACGCTGGCGCGCCGGTCTACTGCCAGCAGATCCGCCTGCTGGCGAAAGCGCCCGGCGTGCAGCCCTCGTTCGAGATCGGCGTGCTCGAGCTCGAGGCACGCCAGGATGCCATCACCGCCGCGGGGCAGGTCGCCAGCGCGCTGGGCCTGCCACTCGAGGTGGCCGAGCCCGACGCGCGGTTGCGTAGTCCGGAGCGCGAGATGAACGACGCCGACGACCTGCCGCCGCCAGACGACGACGCAGAGGACATGGAGCGCCCTACGGCACCGTCACCGTGACGGTGTTCGACGCGGGACTCGTCCCGGCGGCGTTGGTCGCCGTCAGACGCAGGTAGTAGGTACCGCTGGGCACGCCGGGAAACGCGGCACTGGTGCCGGTGAGCGGCACCGTCGCGATCGCGGCGCCGCCGGGCGTCAACGACGCGGTGAGCGTGTACGACGCCGGCGCACCGCCGGGGCCGGGGGTCCAGGACACCTGCACGGTGCCGCCTGACGCGCTGCCCGAGAGCGTCGGCGCGCCGGGGACCGTGGCTCCCGCGACCGAGAGGCTGACTTCGTTCGACGGCGCGCTGGTACCGGCGGCGTTCACCGCCACGAGCCGCACGTAGAACGTGCCCACCGGCACGCCGGGCACGGCCAGGCTGGTCGCCGTCGGGGCAATCGGCAGCGACGCGATCGCAGCGGTGAACGCCGGAGTGACGCCGGCGTAGAGCACGTAGCTCGTGGGCGCGCCCCCCGAGGCCGGCGGCGTCCACGTGAACGTGGCCGTCGTTCCGGCCACGCTGGCGGCGAGACCGGTCGGCGACGACGGCGGCGGCGCCGCGCCGCCCGGCAGCGTGACGGTGACCGGTGCTGATTCGGGACCGGTGCCCGACGCGTTGGACGCCGTGAGACTGAGCACGTAGGTGCCGTTCGGGGCCGCCGTTGCGAACGACGTCGTGAGACCGAGCGGCAACGTCACGAGCGGGGCCGCGCCGGGCGCCGTGCGGGCGATGAGGGTGTAGCTCGTGGGCGCGGCGCCGGTGGCCGGCGGCCCCCAGGTCATCCCGAGGTTGCTGCCGGTCGCGCTCGCCTGCACGGCGGTCGGCGCGCCGGGCACGCCCGTGGCGCCGCGCACCTCGAACGGCTCGGGCTCGCCCGGTACGGCACTGCGCACGACGCGCAGGGTGGCGGTACCGAGCGGCGCCCCCGCGGGCAGTTGTCCCTCGATGCGCTCGGGGCTCACGGCGAAGAGCCCCACGGGCACACCGTTCACGTGCACTTCGACGCCTTCGAGCGAGGTCTGCGGCACGCCGCTGGTGGCGCTGCGCGGGGCCAGGCGCCAGCCGACGACCGCGAAGCGCGATCCCGGCGCGATGCCGGGTTCGCCGGACGCGGCGTCGACCACGCCCTTCTGCGACCGAATCTGCGGGATGACCGCCGTCGAGTCGATGTAGTCGGGATTGGTCGACAGATCGTTCGATGCGCCGGGCAGGGCGGCCACGCCGTTGAAGATGCGCGCGGAGAGCTGGCTGGCGTCGTTCGGACGGCTCTCGTCGGAGTAGTTCGTGATGTAGGCGTAGGAACGGCCGTTCTCCAGGTACAGCACGTTCGACATCGTGCCGCGCAGGCCGCCGGCGAAGCTGTAGCGGGTGCCGGTCGGCACCGGCGTCACCTGCCAGCCGAGTCCGATCCAGCTGGTGGCGTTGGCGGCGACGAACGACGGGCGGGCCGCGATGGCGGCCAGGGTCTCGGGACGGAAGATCGACGGCCGCCCGGAGCGCCCGAAGACAGCGTCGATGAGCTTCACCAGCGCCGGCGCCGTCGCCACCCAGCCACCGGAGCCCTCGAGGCTTTCGTTGTACCACTGGCCGTAGGGGTCGGGCACCGTCCCGGTGATCCACGGAAACACGCTCGGACCCGGCGGGTCGTTGACCGGCTGGTGGTACACGGCCTCGTGGCGCGCCGCCGTCGCCTGCTGGGACCGGCCGTTCGCCAGGGTGCGGCCGACGCGCATCGACGTGCGGATGCCGAGCGGCTCGAGCACCGTCTCGCGCGTGTAGCGTTCGTAGGGCATGCCGGCGGCACGTTCCACCACCAGCGACAGGAACGCGTACGCCACGCCCGTGTAGGCGTACGCCGTGCCCGGCTCGAAGTGCAGCGACTGACGGAACATCCACCGGGCCACGTCGGTCGAGGTCGCAGGACCGCGGATGCCCAACGCCGTCGAGATGGCCCGGCTGTTCTGAACCGGTTCCCCGCCGATGGCGCGGTCCCAGCCCAGCGAGTGCTGCAGCAGGTGGCGCAGCGTCACGCGCGTCCAGCGCGCATCCGACGGGCCGCCGGGCGGCACCAGGTCGGGCAGGCGGTCGATGAGGCGATCGTCCAGCCCGAGGCGTCCCGCTTCCATCAGAGTCAGCACGGCCGTCGCGGTGACCGGCTTCGAGATGCTGCCGATGCGCATCATGGTCGTGGGCCGCATGCCGCGCGACGTGGCGGCATCCGCCAGGCCGACGGCGCCGCCGCAGTTCAGCCGCCCGAACGTGGCCATCGCGAAGCTGATGCCGGTGAGCGCGAAGTCGGTGCGGGCGCCCCGCAGCGTCGTCGGCACGGCTGCCGGGCAGTCGTCGAACACCTCGGGCACGGCCTGCGCCTGGGCGCGAATGGGCGTCAGACACGCGAGAACCAGGAGAAGGATGCGTCGCACCATCGGGGACCTGCTCGTCATGGATGCGCCGGCGCGCCGCCCGGACTGGGCGGCGCGTCGGACGCGGCTCTGTCAGGAAGAACGGAAGACCCCGGAGGATGGGCTCATCCCCCCGGACTGAGGAGTCGTCAGGGCACGACCAGCGTGACCGTCGCCGACGGCGCGCTGGCGCCGGCCGCGTTCACCGCGGTGAGGCGCAGGTAGTAGGTGCCGCGCGGCACGCCGGGGAACGCGGCGGACGTGCCGGTCAACGGCACCGTCGCGATGGCGGCGCCGCCGGGCGTGCCCGACGCGGTGAGCACGTACGACGTGGGGGCGGCCCCGGCGCCCGGGCTCCAGCTGAGCGACACGACACCGGCGCCGACCGATGGGGCGTGCAGGGTCGGCGTGCCGGGAGGCGCCGCGCCGGCCACTGTCAGTACCGCCTCGTTGCTCGCCGCGCTGAGCCCACCCGGGCCCTGGGCCACGAGTCGCGCGTAGTAGGTACCGGAGGGCACGCCGCCGACGGCGAACGACGTGCTGCCCGCCGCGAGCGGCAGCGTCGCAATCGGCGCGGTGAAGCCGGGCGTCACACCCGCCAGCAGCGTGTAGCCGGTGACTGCCCCGCCGCCGGCGGGCGGCGTCCAGGTGAACGTGACCGTCGGTCCGGCCACCGAGGCGGCGAGTCCGCTCGGCGGATTCGGCGGCGCCACGGCCGTCGGTACGGTCACGGTGACGCTGGCCGATTCCGGCCCGGTGCCCACGGTGTTGGCGGCCGACACGCTGAGCACATAGACGCCGTTCGGCACCGGCGCCGAGATGGCCGTCTGGCCGCCCACCGGCACCTGCTGGACGATGGGGCCGCCGGGCGCCGATCGCACGTGCACCGTGTAGCCGCTGACGGTGCCGCCGCTGCCGGGCGCCGGCGCCGCCCACGAGAGCGACAGCGTATTGCCGCTGGCGCTCGCCGCCACGGCGGTGGGCGCGCCGGGCGTCGAGTAGGCGCCGCTCTGCAGGGCCAGACGCGCCGCGTTGACGTTGATGAAGGGATACGCGCGGCCGGTGCGCGAATCGGTGATCATGGTGCCCGTGCCGCGCAGGGCCGCCAGCACCGAGGTCACCGACGCCGCGGGCACGGCCTGCTTCAGGATCGCCCAGGCGCCGGCCACGTGCGGCGCGGCCATGGAGGTCCCATCCTTCACGGCGTACAGCCCGAACGAGCTGGCGGCGTCGATGCCCACGCCCGGCGCGAGCAGCGACAGGAACGGTGCTTCGTTGCTGAAGTCGCCGACCGTGATCGGCGTGACCTTCGTCGTCGCGCCCACGCTCACCGCCGTCGAGATGCACGCGGGCGCCGCCATCGCACCTGTGTAGGAATTGTTGCCCGAGGCGACGATGGTCGCGATGCCGATCGACCGCAGGTTGTCGATGGCCGCCTTCACGGCCGCCGCCTCGACGTCGCAGTTGGCGGTGTAACGCTGGCCGCCGAGGCTCATGTTCACGGCCGCGATGCGGTTGACGTTGTTCGGCCCGGCCAGAGCCAGTACCCGCGTGAGCGCCTTGATGTAGTCGACGGCGTTCGTGAAGATGCCGCCGCTCTGGGCGTCGTAGCTGAAGACCTGCATCGGGATCAGCCACGCCCCGGGCGCCATGCCAGGGCCGAACGAGGTGCCCGTCGCGCCGACGGCGATGCTGGCGACGTGCGTGCCATGGTCGCAGCCGTCGGTGAACCAGTCACAGTTGCGGCCGCTGCCTGGCGCCAGCGATTCCGGTACGCCCCCGGGACAGAGCGACGTGCCGGAGCTCGAGTAGCACGCTTCCGACAGCAACGACCCCGCGAGCATGGAGTGGGTGTAGTCGCTGCCGGAATCGAGCACGGCCACGCTCCAGCCGGCGCCGTTGAATCCGGCCGCGACCGCGGCGGGCGTGTTGGTGAGCGGCACGCTCTGGTAGGTCGTGAGCCGCGCTTCGTGGACGTCCTCGATGCTGGCCACACCGGGCATCCTCCGCAGGCGCGCCAGCGACTCGCGCGTCACGGTCGCGGGGAAGAACGGAATGCCCTCGAAGGCCGGCTCGGTGCGCACGCCGGCCTCGGCCGCACGCGCCGCCACCGACGCCACCACGGATTTCAGCGAATCACGCTGCGTCTGCACGGCAGCGACGCCGTCCAGCTGCCCTTCGGGCACGAACGACGACTCGACGCCGACGATGACGCGCACCGACTCGCCGGCATCGGCACGGGCCTCGACTTCCGGCGGCACACGTACGCCCGACTGGGTCGCGGGCGCTTCGCCGCCGAAGACCGCGGCGAACAGGGCAATGAGCGAGACGAACACGAAGGCACGGGCACGCATGGGGGGACTCCAGGCCGAGGACACGACGACGCACGGACCGCGGTGGCCCGACACGGCACCATCCGCTCATCTCCTCGAACGGAATCCGTAACGTCGAGGGCTCACGACGACCGCGGCCAGCGGCCTGGCGGCGCCGGGACGCAGGCCTACGGCCGGGGTGGCGCCGGCGCGGGCCGGTCCGGGCGCGTCAGTCGTGGCTGGAGGGAAGCGGCCGGACGAACAGCGTGACCACCGCGCCCACGGCGAGCAGCGCAGCGAGCACCTCGAGCGGCTGGTCGTAGATGCCCACACGGTTCGCACCGGGCGGCAGCGCCGCTTTCGCGCGGTTCGCGAGCTCGGTGATGACGAGCGGCCCGACGATCGCCGCGGCCGACCACGCGGTGAGCACCGCGCCGTGGATGGCGCCCACGTTCATCGGCCCGAAGATGTCGGCGAGAAACGCCGGAATCGTCGCGAAGCCGCCGCCGTACATCGTGAACACGGCGAACAGGCTCACCTGGAAGAGCCACCAGTTGCCGCGCGCCGCCAGGCCGGGAATGAGGAGGAACAGCGCGAGCTGCGCGACGAAGAAGATCGTGTAGGTGTTGCGGCGGCCGATGACGTCGGACGCCGACGCCCACGCGAATCGGCCACCGGCGTTGAACAGGCTGATGATCGAGACGATGGCGCCGGCTTCGAGCGGCGTCCGTCCGAACATGTCCTGCATCATCGGCGACGCCTGCGCCAGGATGCCGATGCCGGCGGTGACGTTGATGAAGAGGATCGTCCACAGCAGATAGAACTGCGGCGTGCGCAGCGCCTCGTTCCTGGTCACGCTGCGGGTGCTGATCAGCCGGTGGACGCGTACCGGCGGCGTCCAGCCGGGCGGGGTCCAGCCGGGCGGCGGCGAGACCATGAGCCGCGATCCGGCGAGCATCACCCCGAAGTAGACGACGCCGAGCAGGCCGATCGTGCCGGCCACGCCGAGGCGATCCATGAAGAACACGTTGAGATAGCCGGCCACGAACGCGCCGCCCCCGAATCCCATGATCGCCATGCCGGTCGCCATGCCGCGGCGGTCCGGGAACCACTTCACGAGCGTGCTCACCGGCGAGATGTAGCCGAGCCCGCAGCCGATGCCGCCGACGACGCCGAGCCCGAGGAACACCAGCACCGACTGCCGAAGCGCCAGTCCGGCGGCGCCGATGAGCAGGCCGGCGCCGAAGAACATCGCCGCCGCGGTGGCGGCCACGCGCGGGCCGCGGCGCTCCACCCACGGTCCGCCGAACGCCGCGCTCAGGCCGAGCAGCGCGAGTGCGGTCGTGAACGTCGTGTAGGGCGGGCTGAACCACCACGGCGCGTCCGGGAACAGCGCCTGAATCGGTCGATTGAAGGTGCTCCAGGCGTACACCGAGCCGATGCACACGTGCACGAGCACCGCGCCGAGCGGGATGCGCCAGCGGTTGGGCGGGGACGACACGGCGGCAACGGTAGTCGGTCCGTGCGCAAACGTCAAAGCGGACGCGCGCCGTCGACGCGCCGGTCAGGCGGCAGGCATCGCCACGTCACGGCGCGCCGCCAGCAGCTCGCGATGCAGCCGTTCGAGCGCGCGCTGAATGCGTCCCAGTTCGTGCGCCACCCGCGCCTGGTCTTTCACACGGAACGCCTCGAACACGCCCGGGAACGGCTGGCCGTCGTACAGCGAGTAGATGTTCCAGCCGACGAAGACATGGCGGTACCACTTCGAATCGGCGGCCCCGTCGTCGTCGGCCAGGGTCTGCTCGAGCCGACCGAGCCGATCGTTCAGCGCCGCCGCG
>WBZP01007351.1_pt1 | contig 10657 bp, 10 predicted proteins | sample 5204301 | NCBI WGS metagenome assembly WBZP01 (sample SAMN12412401, study PRJNA552823) | activated sludge metagenome | isolation source: activated sludge from nitrification reactor of wastewater treatment plant... | place: USA: Pennsylvania | collected 2017
CCGCGGCGCGAACTTCATGCATCCGAAGTACGGCCCCGTCTGGGCCACCGGCCACCTCGGCGACGAGACCATCTCGCTGATCGGCACCGATCCGAAGAAGCACAAGCAGTACGCCTTCAAGGAAGTCGTCAAGCTCAAGGGCCCGGGCGGCGGCGCGCTGTTCATCAAGAGCCACCCGAAGAGCCAGCACCTGTACTCGGATGCGCCGCTCAATCCGGATCCGAAGGTCTCGCAGTCGATCGTCGTCTACGACATCAAGAACCTCGACAAGGGCTACGTCACGCTGCCGATCGCGGAGTGGGCCGGCCTGACCGACGACGGCGCCAAGCGCGTCGTCCAGCCGGAGTTCAACAAGGCCGGCGACGAAGTGTGGTTCGCGGTGTGGTCGGCCAAGGACAAGCAGAGCGCGCTGGTCGTCGTCGACGACAAGACGCTCAAGCTGAAGACCGTGATCAAGGACCCGAAGCTCATCACGCCCACGGGTCACTTCAACGTCTACAACACCCAGCACGATGTCTATTGATCCGCGCAGGGGAGCGATGGCATGCGACGGCTCCTGATCGCCTTGGCAGCGGCCGCCGCGCTGCCGGCGTCGGCGTCGCCCGATGCCGGCCCCGACACGCGGCGCCAGCGCGAGCTGGTGCGCATGGTCCGGCAGGACTGCGGTTCCTGCCACGGCATGGCGCTCACGGGCGGGCTGGGCCCCGCCCTGACCCGCCAGGCGCTGGCCGGCATGCCGATCGATTCGCTGGAGGCCGTCATCGAACACGGCCGCCCCGGCACGCCGATGCCGCCGTGGCGCTCGATGCTGCGCGCCGGCGAGTCGCGCTGGATCGCCGAGCGTCTGCAGGCCGGCTTCCCCGAGGAGTCGCGATGAAGCGTGCCGGGCTGCTCCTGTGCGCCGCGCTGCTCGCCGGCTGCGCCGCCACCGCTCCCACCAAGGGCACGGGCGATCTCGGCGTGGTGATCGAGCGCGCCACCGGCACGGTGGCCATCGTCGACACCAGCGAGCGCCGCGTGCTCGCCGAAGTGCCCGGGCTGGGTGACCTGTCGCACGCCTCGGTGGTGTTTTCGCGCGACGGCGGCAGTGCCTTCGTGTTCGGCCGCGACGGCGCGCTCACCCGTGTCAACCTGCTGACGCGCCGCATCGAGCAGCGGGTGATGCAGGCCGGCAACTCGATCGGCGGCGCGGTCTCGCAGGACGGCACGCTGGTGGCCGCTCAGAACTACCAGCCCGGCGGCGTGAAGGTGTTCGACGCCAAGACGCTCGCCCTCGTGGCCGACATTCCGGCCGAATACGCACCGGGCAAGCTCTCGCGCGTGGTCGGCCTGGCCGACCTGCCCGGCAAGCGCTTCGTGTTCTCGCTCTTCGACGCCGACCAGGTCTGGATCGCCGACGTGGCCGACCCGAAGGCGCCGAAGCTCACGAAGTTCGAGAACGTCGGCCGCCAGCCCTACGACGCGCTGGTCACGCCCGACGGACGGCACTACATCGCCGGCCTGTTCGGCGAAGACGGCCTGGCACTGATCGACCTGTGGGCCGACACGCCCGTGGTCAAGCGCATCCTCGCCGGTTACGGCCGCGGCCAGCAGCCGCTGCCCGTCTTCAAGATGCCGCACCTGCGCGGCTGGGCAGTGGCCGGGCGCCACGCCTACCTGCCCGCCATCGGCCGCCACGAGGTGCTGGTGGTCGATACCGACACCTGGGCCGAGGTGGCGCGCATCCCGGTCGCCGGCCAGCCGGTGTTCGCGATGGCACGGCCCGACGGCCGCCAGGTGTGGGTCAACTTCGCCGTGCCCGACTACGACCGCGTGCAGGTGATCGACACCCTCACGCGCCAGGTGGTGAAGACGCTGGAGCCGGGCAAGGCGGTGCTGCACATGGAGTTCACGCCGCGCGGCGAGGCGGTGTGGATCAGCTCGCGCGACGCGAATCGCGTCTCGGTGTTCGACACGCGCAGTTTCGCGACGCTCGCCACGCTGACGCTGGATGCACCCAGCGGTGTCTTCTTCACCAGCCGCGCCGCGCGCATGGGGTTCTGAACATGCAGCGCCTGGACTTGCTCAACCGCTGGCAGCACGGCTTTCCGCTCGAGAGCCGGCCCTTTGCGCGCATCGCACAGGCGCTCGGCTGCGACGAGGGCGCGGCGATCGCCGGCTTCGAGGCGGCGCGCGCCGACGGTTCGCTCAGCCGCATCGGCGGCGTGTGGGCGGCGGGCGCCGGCGGTGCGGCGCTGCTGGTCGCGATGGCGGTGCCGCGCGAACGCCTCGACGCCGTGGCCGCACAGGTCGACGCGCTGCCGGGCGTGAACCACAACTACGAGCGCGAGCACCGCTTCAATCTCTGGTTCGTGATCACCGGGCCGGATGCCCTGACGCTGGGCGTGCGCCTGGATGCGCTGGAGCGCGACACCGGCCTCGCCACGCTGCGGCTGCCGATGCAGCACGTCTACCGCATCGACCTGGGCTTCGACCTGCGCGCCAGCACCGCTGCAGCGGACGTGCCGCGTGCCGCGCACCGGGCCGCGCCGGTCGCGGAGGCCGAGCGGCCGCTGGCGGCGCTGATCGAGGCCGGCCTGCCGTTGATCGCGCGACCCTACGCGGCCTGGGCGTCGCAGCTCGGCCGCCCCGAGGCCGACGTGCTCGCCACCATCGCGCGCTGGCTGGAACGCGGCACGCTGCGCCGCTTCGGCGTGGTGGTGCGCCATCACGAACTGGGCTTCGACCGCAACGCGATGACGGTGTTCGACGTGCCCGACGACGAGGTCGACGCGCGCGGCGCCGCACTCGCGGCCCAGCCCGGCGTGACGCTGTGCTACCGGCGCGCACGCGCCGAGGGCTGGCCCTACAACCTCTACTGCATGGTGCACGGCCGCGAGCGCGAGGCCGTGCGTGCGACGGTCGCCGCCGCCGCACGCGCCGCCGGCCTCGCCGCCCGTCCGCACGAAGTGCTGTTCAGCCTGCGACGCTTCAAGCAACAGGGAGGCCGCTACTTCGGTGCCGGCCTGGAGGCCCGTCGTGAGCACGCCTGAAGCGCCCGACCGGACCGACCTGCGGCTGATCGACCGCCTGCACGGCGAGTTCCCCCTCACCGAGCGGCCTTTCGCCGACGTGGGCGCCGAACTCGGCATCTCCGAGGACGAGGTGCTGGAGCGGCTGCGCCACCTGCTGGCGCGCGCCACCCTGTCGCGCTTCGGGCCGCTGTTCCAGATCGAGCGCGCCGGCGGCCTGTTCGTGCTCGCGGCACTCGAGGTGCCGGAAGCCGACTTCGAGCGCGTCACGGCCGTCGTCAACGCCTTCCCGGAAGTCGCCCACAACTACCGGCGCGAGCATCGGCTCAACATGTGGTTCGTGGTGGCCGCCGAGACGCGCGAAGCGGCCTTCGACGCGCTGGCACGCATCGAGGCCGCCACCGCGCTCGAGGTGCACGCCTTCCCCAAGGAACGTGAGTACTTCGTCGAACTGCGGCTGCCGGCCGCAGCGGAGCATGGCCATGGCCCTGTCTGAGTTCGACCGCGAGCTGATCGCCGCCACGCAGTCGGGCCTGCCGCTGGTGGCGCGCCCCTACGAGGCCGTCGGCGCGATGCTCGGCATCAGCGGCGAGCGGGTGCGCGAACGGCTCGGGGAGATGCTGGCCGAAGGCCTGATCCGCCGCATCGGCGCGGTGCCCAACCACTACAAGCTCGGCTACACCGCCAACGGCATGACCGTGTGGGACGTCGCCGACGAGCGCGTCGACGAGCTCGGCGCCATGGTCGGCGCGCTGACCGGCGTGAGCCATTGTTACCGCCGCCCGCGCGACCTGCCGCTGTGGCCCTACAACCTGTTCGCGATGGTGCACGGCCGCTCGCGCGACGAGGTCGAGCGCCAGGCGGCGCAGATCCGCGCGCTGCTCGGCGACGCCTGCCGCGGCAGCGACATCCTCTACAGCAGCGCGATCCTGAAGAAGACCGGGCTGCGTCTGACCGAAAGCTGATCATGTTCCGCGTCTCGCAATACATGCGCGAACTGGCCCAGGCCGAGGCCACCGGCGTCTACCCGGCGCCCGCCACGCGCGGCAGCGGCCAGCCAGGCGGCCCCGTGGGCCCGGTGGTGATCTGGAACCTGATCCGCCGCTGCAACCTCACCTGCAAGCACTGCTACTCGATCTCGGCCGACCATGAGTACGCCGGCGAGCTGAGCACGCCCGAAGTGTTCACGGTGATGGACGACCTGAAGGCGTTCCGGGTGCCGGTGCTCATCCTCTCCGGCGGCGAGCCGCTGATGCGCCCCGACATCTTCGACATCGCGGCGCGGGCCAAGGCGATGAAGTTCTACGTCGGCCTGTCGACCAACGGCACGCTGATCGACGCGCCGATGGCCGACCGCATCGCGGGCATGGGCTTCGACTACGTGGGCATCAGCCTGGACGGCATCGGCGCCACGCACGACAAGTTCCGCCGTCTCGAAGGCGCCTTCGACCGCAGCCTGGCGGCGATGCGCATGCTGCGCGACCGCGGCGTGAAGGTGGGCATGCGCTACACGATGACGGCGATGAACGCGCACGACCTCGTGCCGCTGCTGCGCCTGATGCGCGAGGAGAAGATCGACAAGTTCTACTTCTCGCACCTGAACTACGCCGGCCGCGGCAACATCCACCGCGCGCGCGACGCGCAGTTCGAGACCACGCGCAACGCGCTCGAGGTGCTCTACCAGGCGGCCTGGAAGGCGGCGCAGGCCGGCAGCGAGCAGGAGTTCGTCACCGGCAACAACGATGCCGACGGCGCCTGGCTGCTGCGCTGGGTGCGCGAGCGCTTCGCGCGCTGGGAGGCGCCGCTGCGCGAGCGCCTCGTCGCCTGGGGCGGCAACGCCTCGGGCGTCAACGTGGCCAACATCGACAACCTCGGCGTGGTGCACCCCGACACGATGTGGTGGCACCACAGCCTGGGCAGCGTGCGCGAGCGGCCCTTCTCGCAGATCTGGATGGACACCTCCGACCCGCTGATGCGCGGGCTCAAGATGAAGCCGCGCCCGGTGGGCGGGCGCTGCGCGCACTGCCGCTACTTCGACATCTGCGGCGGCAACACGCGCACGCGCGCGCAGCAGGTGACCGGCGACGCCTGGGCAGCCGATCCGGGCTGCTACCTCGACGACCGCGAGATCGACGCCGCGGTGGAGACACTCTCGTGAGCCGCACCGCCACCTGGTTGAAGATCGCGCTCGGCCTGTCCTTCTTCGCCATCGCCGCCGACATGGCGCAGGCCGAGCCCGATGCGCCGGCGCTGTACCGCGAACACTGCGTCGCCTGCCACGGCGAGCAGCGCCTCGGCGGCATGGGCCCGGCGCTGCTGCCGGAGAGCCTGCAGCGCGTGCGGCCGGGCGAGGCGACGGCGGTGATCGGCAAGGGCCGCCCCGCCACGCAGATGCCCGGCTTCGCCGACAAGCTCTCGGCCGAGCAGATCGCATCGCTCGCGAAGTGGATCTACACGCCGGTGGCGCCCGCACCGCAGTGGACCGACGCGCAGATCCGCGCTTCGCGCATCGTCGTCGACGGCGCCGCCGCGCTGCCGTCCAGGCCGGCCTGGAAGGCCGATCCGCTGAACGTGTTCATCGTCGTCGAAGGCGGCGACCACCATGTCTCCGTCGTCGATGGCGACAAGTTCGAGGTGATGCACCGCTTTCCCTCGCGCTTTGCGCTGCACGGCGGGCCGAAGTTCTCGCCCGACGGCCGCTTCGTCTACTTCGGCTCGCGCGACGGCTGGATCACCAAGTACGACCTCTGGAACCTCGGCGTGGTGGCCGAGGTGCGCGCCGGGTTGAACATGCGCAACGTCGCGGTGTCGGGCGACGGCCGCTGGGTGATAGCGGCCAACTACCTGCCGCACACGCTGGCGCTGTTCGACGCCGACCTGAACCTGCAGCGCATCTACGACGCCGCCACGCTGGACGGCAAGGCCAGCTCGCGCGTCTCGGCGGTCTACGACGCGCAGCCGCGCCGCAGCTTCGTCGTCGCGCTGAAGGACATCCCCGAGCTGTGGGAGATCTCCTACGACCCCAAGGCCGATCCCATCCACGACGGCCTGGTGCACGACTACAAGATGGGCGAGGCGATCGCCAAACCCGGCTACCTCGGCGTGCGCCGCACGCCGCTGGACGAGCCGCTCGACGACTTCTTCTTCGACCAGGACTACCGCCACGTGCTCGGCGCGACGCGGCCCAAGAGCGACGGCAGCCCGAGCGCGCAGGTGGTGAACCTCGACGTGCGCCGCCGCATCGCCGACCTGCCGCTCGCCGGCATGCCGCACCTGGGCTCGGGCATCACCTTCGCGTGGAACGGCAGCACCGTGCTCGCCAGCCCGAACCTGAAGGACGGCGTGGTGCAGGTGATCGACATGAAGACCTGGAAGACGGTCAAGAGCATCCCGACGCCCGGCCCCGGCTTCTTCATGCGCAGCCACGAGAACTCGCGCTACGCCTGGGTCGATTCGATGATGAGCCCCACGGCCAAGGACACGCTGACCGTCATCGACAAGCGCACGCTCGAACCGGTGGCGCAGGTGAAGGAGCCCGGCCGCACGCTGGCGCACATCGAGTTCACGCGCGACGGCCGCTACGCCCTGGCCAGCGTGTGGGAGATGGACGGCGCGATCGTCGTCTACGACGCGCACAGCCTGAAGGAAGTGAAGCGCCTGCCCATGAGCAAGCCGGTGGGCAAGTACAACGTGTTCAACAAGATCACGCGCTCGGAAGGCACCTCCCACTAGCGACTCCCACTCGGTCCTGGGTGTCAATCCCATTTCCACTCATTGCGAGGGGACCCGCTCCCGCCGTACCTTGCGAGCGTGGAGGGACCTTCGATGGACGGTTCTGGCGACACGGTCCCGCGTCCTCTGGAGGAGTGCGGGCCGGACACGGACTGGGGCGAAGCCCAGGACCTGCGCACCGCGACGGTGCTGTCGCCGCCCATGGTCGACGAGTTGCGCCGGCTCGAGCCGCCCGACGGCGAGGCGCCGGACCTCCTGGAAGTCGTCGCCTGCTGCCTGCGCCTGCGCGAATCGATGCTGCTGACCATCGCCGTCGATGGCTGGGTCTGGCCTGTCACGATGCATCCGCAGCAACGCCTGTACCGCGCGCCGGTCGATTGGCTGCGCGCGCCGCCCTCGGGGCTGTGGGGCGCCCGGCTGATGGCCTGCGAACCGCCGCCGCACGACCCACCGGCCCTGCCGACGCAGAAGCGCCACCCCCTGCCACCCTGCCACTACCCGCTCAGCGGGCTGCTGTGGACGCTGGCCCTGCTCGGGCCGCGCAACGGCCTGCTGCACGCGCTGGCCGAGGGCGGCGGCTTCCGCGCCCTCGAACTCGGCCGCGAGTCGGCGATGCCGCGCCTGCCGGGGGCACTCGGCTCGGCGGTGTCGCGCCTGCTCGACGGCCCGGCCACCTTCCAGACCATCTGCCGCTGGCCCGGCCTGGACGCGGTGCGCGCCGCGCGGCTGCTCAACGGCCTGTACCTCGAAGGCCGGCTGGTGACCGACGAGGGCCCGCTCGATCGCAGCGACGACGACTCGGCCTGGAGCCACACCCTGCCGAGCCGCTGGCCGGCGCACGACACGACCGTCTTCGCCACCCCCCGGACGCGGCGGCTGCGCCACTGGCTCTCGCCCTGAACGGCGCGGGCCGCTGGCGATAATCGGCCCATGCCGAGCGCGCCGTCCGCCTCCTCCTCCGCCCCCCTGCGCCTGGCGCGGCGCGCCTGGAACCTGCTGCACATCGACTCGCCGCAGTCGCGCCGGCTCGCCGAGGGCGCCATCGCCGCAGCGCAACGCGAGGCCGACGTGCTCGCCGAAGGCTGGGCGCGCATCGCGCTCGGCTACCACCTGCTGTACTTCGGCACCGTCGCCGACGCAGCGCGCGAGCTCAAGCGTGCGCTGCGCTGCTTCGAACGCGGCGACGACCGCGCCGGCCACATCCTCGCCAACGCGGCGCTGGCGCGTGCGATGTGGCGCGAAGGCCGCGTGCGCGAGGCGCTCGCCGCCGTGCTGCCGCTGCGCGACGAAGGCGTGCGCGTGCTGCGCCACGAGCAGCGCGGCGTGCTGCTCAACACCATTGCCGGCTGCTATTCGGCGCTGGGCGAATCGTCGCAGGCCTTCGCCCACATGTTCGAGGCACTGCGCGACGCCGGCCCCAAGCGCGGCCGCGGCTTCGACACCGTGCTGCACTGCAACCTCTCGCACGAGCTGATGCAGATCGGCGACTACGAGCACGCGCTGCAGCACGTCGACCAGGGCCTGGCCGGCTGCACGCAGCTGAAGAACGCGCGCCTGCTCGGCATCCTGCTGATCAACCGCGTGATCTGCCTGACCGAACTCGGCCGCGCGCACGAGGCGCGCCCCGACGTGGCGGCGGTGCTGGCCATGCCCACCGACGCCAGCGGACGCGGCAGCATCGAGCCGGCCTTCGAGTCGCTCGCCATCGCCTCGCTGCGCGCCGGCGATCTCGCCCGCGGCGCCGAGCTGGTCGAGCGTGCGCAGGCACTCGGCGCCTCGCCGATTCCCGACGAGCGCCTCGAGCGCGTCAGCGCCGCGGCACTGCTCGCGATCGCGCGCGGCGACGCGCGCGCGGCGCTGCACACGCTGGAGGCGGTGCGCAGCGAGGCCTCGCGCGACGACCTCGACGGCCTGTCGCTGCGCATCCGCGCCCAGTATTTCGCGGTGCTCAGCGAGGCGCACGAGGCGGCTGCGGAGCACGCGGCCGCGCTCGCCGCGCTGCGCCAGTGGCAGCGGCTCGCGCGCGCGCAATCGCAGCTCGCCTCGCGGGCACGCTACCAGGCCGCCACGCTGCAGACCGAGCTGCTGCGCCTGCAGCACCGCCTCGACGAGAACGACGCACGGCGGCGGCGCACCGAACGCGACCGCGCCGAGCTGGCCGCCATCAACGCGCAGCTCTCGCGCAAGATCGACGAGGTGCAGTCGCTGCAGGAGGCGCTGCGCGCGCAGGCCGTGCGCGATGCGCTCACCGGCCTGTTCAACCGCCGCCACCTCGCCGACACGCTGCCGACGCTGTTCGCGCTGGCACGGCGCGAGGCGCAGCCGCTCGCGCTGGTGATCGTCGACCTCGACCACTTCAAGCGCGTCAACGACCGCCACGGCCATGCCGCCGGCGACCGCCTGCTGCAGGCCTTCGGCGAACTGCTCGCGAGCCAGGTGCGGCGCAGCGACGTGGCCTGCCGCTACGGCGGCGAGGAGTTCTGCCTGCTGATGCCGCGCACCGGCGCGGACGGCGCGCGCCGCAAGGTGCAGGCCCTGCTGCGGCGCTGGCGCGCGATGCGCTTCGAGCTCGACGACGACGAGGTGCTGGAGGGCCTGAGCTTTTCGGCCGGCGTGGCCGACACGCTGGCGGCCGCGGGCTCGCCCGACGCGTTGCTGAAGGCTGCCGACGACGAATTGCTCGCCGCCAAGCGCAGCGGCCGCAACCGCGTGATCGTCTCGCGCGGCACCGCCACGGCGGCGGGTGCGCTGCACTGAGCCGGCGGGGAGCCTCGCCGCTTCACGCGGGGCAGCTCTGCCACTGGCGGCTGTAGACGCTCGCCGGCCGCACGATGCTGGTCGCGCCGGCAGCTTCGCGGGCGCGGCGGCCCATCTCCATCTCGAGCTTGAAGGCGTACTTCTCGAAGAACTCGGCGAACTTCTCGCCGCCGCGCGTGCCCACCGCATGCAGCTGGTCGCGCTGCGCGTCCCATTCGAGCAGGATGGCCGCCAGCGGCTGGGGCGCCGGGCCCGACAGCACGCCGGCGCCGCGCGCCGGGTCGTAGCGCGAGTTGTCGCCGCAGCAGTGGATCACCTGCGCAGGCTCGGTGCCGCTGCCGCGCCGCACGCCGATGAAGCTCAGCGCCGGCGTCGGGTACATCAGCTTGTGCGCGCAGATCGCCGAGAAGGCGACGATGTTGCGCTTCGGGCCCACGCCGGCCGGTGCGGCATAACGCTGCTTCGCCTCGGTAAGCAGTTCGACGTCGCGCACCTCGGCGTCGAAGGCGAGCAGGAACACCGGCGAGGCGGCAAACGGGTAGTTGAAGAGCAGCGTCTCGCCGGGCCGCACGGCCGCCGCCGACAGCGGCTTGCCCTCCGGAAGCACCAGCAGCGAGCGCGGGTGACTCTGCCGCAACTCGCCGGCCACCGCCGGCAGCAGCCCGGAGCCGGCCCAGGCGCCGGCCACGCAGGCGGCCTGCTGCATCAGCGAGCGTCGGCCGTCGTCCGCGGGGCCCTGCGCGTCGCGCGGCGGGGTGCAATCGGCATGCTGCATGCCGCACACCGTAGCGCAGTCGCCGGCGCGCCGCAATCGGCGCCGCACCCGGTCAGGCCGACGGCCCGAGCTGCTCGCGCAGCGCCGTCTTGAGCACCTTGCCGTAGTTGTTCTTGGGCAGCTCGGCCACGAACTCGTAGCGCTTGGGGCGCTTGAAGCGTGCCATCTGCGCGAGGCAATGCGCGTCGAGCGCCTCGGCCGTGGGTGCGGCACCCGTCGCCGGCACGACGAAGGCCACCACCACCTCGCCCCATTCGGCATCGGGCGCGCCCACCACCGCCACCTCGGCCACACCGGTTGCGGTGAGCAGCACTTCCTCGACCTCGCGCGGGTAGATGTTGGAGCCGCCGCTGATGATGAGGTCCTTGCTGCGATCCTTCAG
>WBZP01007353.1_pt1 | contig 10653 bp, 6 predicted proteins | sample 5204301 | NCBI WGS metagenome assembly WBZP01 (sample SAMN12412401, study PRJNA552823) | activated sludge metagenome | isolation source: activated sludge from nitrification reactor of wastewater treatment plant... | place: USA: Pennsylvania | collected 2017
CGCCCAACAAAACCAAGCTCGTCGGGCTCGTCGCCAGCGAGCCGCTCCGCCAGCTCGAGACCTGGGCGTCCGACGCGAGCCAGCTCGACATCCGCCTGCTCGAGGACCTCACGTTCAAGAACGCGGTCGTGAGCGAGTTCCTCGACAGCGGCAACAAGCACTTCGTGTCGGGCGGCAAGGGCCTCGGCAAGACGCTGCTGCTCACCTACAAGCGCCTGCTGCTGAGCGCCCACTATCAAGGCAGCGAGGGCAAGGCGCCGGCCGGGGTCAAGTTCGTGCCCGAGGGGCGGCCCTACCTCGACCTGATGGGCGACCTGCCGACCGTCAGCCAGGTCGAGATCGACCTGATGTCGTCGCTCGCCCGCTGCAAGCGGATCTGGGGGTTCGGCTTCCGCGTCTGCGCGCTCTCGCATCACCACGGCCTGATGGGCCCCGACGACGCCGAGGACCTCGCCGAATTCCCGCGCCGCCTCAAGGCGATGCTCGAGGGTCGCGGCGCGGCCGAGCCGACGCTCGTCGTCAAGGAATTGCTCGGGCTCAGCTACGCGCAGATCAACCGCCTGATCGATCAGTCGCAGAGCTTCCTCGAGTACAAGCTGCGCGCGCTCCACAGCCCGATGTTCATCTTCGTCGACAAGCTCGACCAAGCGCTGCGCTCGCTCCCGCGCGAGGCGTGGGTCCACATGCAGGCCGGCATGATCGAGGCCGCGTGGGACCTGATGAACACCAACAAGCACATCAAGATCTTCGCGACGATCCGCGAAGAGGCGTTCGCCAGCTACGAGTCCGACATCAAGACCAACCTCTATGGGGCGACCTCGGCCCTGCGCTACAGCAAGCGCGACCTCCAAGACCTGCTCGAGAAGCTGACCTTCTTCTACGAGCGGCTGCCCCTGCGCGACTTCGTGATCCTCGACGTCGTCAGCACGCAGGGCTCGCGCAGCGAGCCGGCCTTCGACTTCATCGTGCGACACACGCTCGGGCGTCCGCGCGACCTCGTGATCATCGCGTCGGAGATCTCGCGCAACCGCGAGGCACTCGACGAGCGCACCTTCAAGCGCATCGTGCAGGACACGGCCGCCAGCATGCTGGTCTCGAACGTGTTCGACGAGATGCGCGTGTTCCTCGAGGTGCTCTGCGATCGAGCGGCGCGCGGCAAGTTCCTCGCCTCGCTGCCCTACAACATCCTCACGCACGACGAGGTCATCGAGCTGTGGTGTCGCTTCCACGGCGTCGATCGCGACTACTACGATCTGCACGGCCGCGACGCCGAGGACGTCTACCACCCCTTCCGCGAGCTCTACGACTGCGGCCTGCTCGGCATCGTCGTGCGCGAGGCGTCGAGCGAGCGTCGCAGCCAGCGCTTTCGCCAGCCGCACGAGGCCGTGGCCGGCTCGCAGCGCCAGCTGCCGCGCTCGAGCCACTACCTGCTGCACCCGGCCTTGTCGGCGCTCGTCGCCCAGCTCGCGGCCGGCGGCGAGTTCGAGCTCTTCCGCCAGATCGTCGTCGGCCACGAGCAGCCCTGGCCCGCCCACTTCGACGCGCTCGTCGACGTGCAGCGCATCGTGTTCCGCAGCACCGAGTCGCGCGACGAGGACTGCGACGCCGCGACCTTCGAGCTGCTGCGCAGCCTCGACGTCGCGCTCGCGGCCGGCGAGTCGCTCGAGCTCGCCCGCGCCCGGCTCGGCAAGAGCGAGGCGTTCCGCGAGCTCGCAGCCCGCCTCGAGCAGCTCGGCCGCGACGAGCTGCACCTCGCCCTGCTCGAGCTGTTCGGCCGCTGAGCGGCGCGGCTGATATGCTGGGCGCGTGACCGTGCAGCCGAGCGAAGCCGAGTCGAGCGAGGCGCAGCGGACCCGTCGTTTTCGACGCACGGTCGTGATGCTGCTGCTCGCGCTCGTGCTCCTGCTCGGCGCGCTGCTGCTCTACGCGCTGGGCGTGCCCGACTGGGCGCCGGACGGCTCGCGCGAGGCCTACGACGACGCGCTCGTCGTGCTGATCGGCGCATGCCTGGTCGCCGGCACCCTGCTCGGCCCGCTCGGGCTGCGCGAGCTGATCTTGGCGATCGTGCCCAGCAAGGCGCTCGGGTTGGTGTTGGCGATCGCGATCGGCATGGCGGGGCTCGTCGCGGTGCCGATCGAGCTGTGGCTGCTCGGCGTGGTCACGCGCGCGCTCGAGCCAGGCGCGCACGAGCGCTACGAGAGTGACGAGGACGACTTCGACTGGGATGATTGAGGCCGGCCGAAACCCTGCGCGAGCATCATCCAGTCGATGACTTCGTGCAGGTCGAGGCGCTGACCGTCTTGATCGCGGGCTTGGTCGCCGGCCGGCTCTGCGCCATCGATCCAGGCAGCGATCGCGCTCGGGTCGAGGTCGTGATGCGGCGCAGCCGTGAGCGTGAGACCCTGCGCGTTGCGGAACTCGAGCGTTCCCTCGCGCTCCGCGACCCGCAACCGGCCCTCATGCAGCGCGAGGTGGTGCGCGGAGCAGAGCAGCACGAGGTTGTCGATCTTCGTCGCACCACCAGCCGCCCACGACTCAACATGATGCGCCTCGAGGTGGCGCGAGCGCCCGCAGCCCGGCACGCGACAGCAGCCATCGCGCAGCGCGAGCGCCCGAGCGATCGCACTCGGGATGGTTCGCCGCGCACGTCCGACATCGAGGATTTCGCCCGACTCACCCACGCTCACATCGACGCGCTTGGCGTCGCAAGCGAGCGCCCGGGCAATACCGAGCGGCACCGGCGTACCGTCGCGCAGGATACCGCCGACCCCGTCCGGCCCATGCTCGAGCTGCTCGGGCGTGGTGATCATGATGAGCTCGAACCCGCTGCCGCGCGTGGTCGGCTTGCGCTCGACATAGCCGCGCGCGACGGCGACCAGCGCGTCGGCCTGGGACTCGCCCCAATCTCCCGCGGGAGATTCTTCCCTGCTCGGGGTGGGCGAATCGGTGGCTCCCGTCGAATCGGCGGAGGCTTCCGTCGGAGATTCTGCGAGACGCATCGCCGCCTGCACCATGAGCGCCTCCTCGGGCCCGATCACAGCGACCATGCGCACCATGCCATCCTCGGTCGTCTCGAATCGCACGTGTCGGCGCGGCACCTTGCGAATGATGTTTTCCTCGGGAGTCGCCGCCGCCCGGACGCGGCGCAGCCCGCCGACGATCTTGTCGAGCTGGCTGGCCGTCGCGCTCTTGGCCACGTCGATGAGTGCCTGCTGCTGCGCCGGCTCGGCAATGCGCGTGATCGCCCGAACCTTGGAATAGCTCAGCTCGCCGGATTCGAATGCATGATCGATCAGCGGCAGCTCGCCGAGCGCTCGCGCGACCCGAACGCGCTCGCTCGCGGCTTTATGGCTGATACCCGTGTGCCAGGCCAGCCATGCGGACATGGAAATGCAGCCGGTCTGGGCCCAGCCTTCGCGGCGATCGAATTCGCGGATCCGTGCGAGCCAGGCGTGCTCGAGTTTTCCGAGGGCCTGGGCGAGCTCGGCGATCTGGCGCGCGAGGGAATCGATGGATTCACCAGCGAGAGACATTGAAGTAATTTGCCAGAGTCCGATGTTTTTGTCAACACTTCAACGAATGGTTCAAACGTGAAATGCGGGTTGGCCAAGGTGGGCAGCGCGGAAGCGAATCGAGTAGATCGTACGCTTGGGACTCGGATACCGCACGAGGAAGGGAAATTCCATCACACGACCAGACATTCAGAACTTGAATGATGCCGTGGCGCAAGTCGGTTTCAAGATTCCCGAGCTTTGGGATCGCAAGTTTCTGGCGTCCCTCCCCAGCGGAGAGGAACCTGTGCGCGAGCAGGAGAGGCACTCCAGGCCATCACCAAGGGAAAGTTACCCAACTTCGTCATGATCGATGGTGCACATCTATTTCGCGTATTCGAGGGCCAGGTTCGGCTCGACGACCTTCTTCGACAGTTGATCCGACACCTGGCCACGACGGGTGAACCATATCTGCCCGTCAATCGCCTGACATCCGATGCATAGACCGCGGGGGCGAAGGTCGCCCCCCGCGATGTCCGACTCACGTCAATGCCGCGACAGCCCGAGCACGATCGCCTCGCCGTCGATGTCCGCGTCGCCGCGGTGCCCATCCGACCCGCCCGCGTTGACGTGCAGCGCCTGCGCCAGCACCTCGCCGGCCGCGAGCGCGCGCAGCGCCTCGCGGGCGAGCGCCTGCTCGAGCTTGCCGCCGGTCGGGCACGTGACGCTCAGCGCCACGCGATCGCTGACGTCGAAGCCGGCGTCCTTGCGCAGGTTCTGGACGCGGTTGATGAGCTCGCGCGCGAGGCCCTCGTGCTCGAGCGCCTCGTCGGTGTTGGTGTCGAGCACGACGGTCAGGCCGGCTTCGGACTGCGCGACGCGGCCGGGCAGCGGCTCGCGGCGGATCAGCAGGGCGTCGCCGGACAGCACGTGGCCGAGCACCTCGATGCTGCCGCCTTCGAGCACGCCGCGCAGCGCGGTCGCGTCGAGCTGCTCGACGGCCGCGGCGACGTCCTTCATCTGCTTGCCGAGCTGCTTGCCGAGCACCTTGAAGTTGGCCTTGGCGGTGATCGACACGAGCGCGCCATCGTCGGGCACGAGCTCGAGCTGCTTGACGTTGAGCTCGCCGAGCACGTCGGCCTCGAAGCGGGCCAGCGCGGCGCGGACGGCCGGGTCGGCGCTCGCAACCGTCAGCGAGCGCAGCGGCCGGCGCACGCCGATGCGCTCGCGCTCGCGCAGCGCCATCGCGACGCCGACGACCTTGCGCAGGGTCTCGACCTGCTGCTCGAGCTCGAGGTCGCGCAGCGACTCGTCGACCTCGGGGAAGCGCTGCAGGTGCACGGAGTCGCCCTCGCTCGCCGCGGCGAGGCCGGGCACGACGACGAGCTGCTGGTAGAGCCACTCGCAGAAGAAGGGCAGCACCGGCGCCATCGCGTGGGCGATCGTCACGAGCACGCGGTAGAGCGTGGCGTAGGCGTCTTGCTTGTCTTGCTCGCTGCCTTCGCCCTTGCTGCGCCAGTACCTGCGACGGCCGCGGCGGATGTACCAGTTGTTGAGCTCGTCGCACATCTCGAGCCACGCGGGCACGAGGTTGTCGAGCGAGTAGGCCTCGAACTCGCGGCGCAGCCCGGCCACGAAGCTCTGCACGCGCGAGAGCACCCAGCGATCGAGCTCGCCGCTCGGCCGTACCGCGAGCGCCTCGCGACTCGGTGCCCAGCCGTCGGCGCGCGCGTAGGTGACCAAGAAGTTGTAGGCGTTCCACAGCGGCAGGATCGCCTGCTTGACCATGTCTCGCACGATCAGGCCCTCGCTGTCGGTCGCGTCGCGACCGAAGCGCATCGGCTCGGCGCGCACGACCGGGCCCGAGATCAGGTAGGCCCGCAGCGCGTCGGCCCCGAAGCGCTCGACGACCTCCATCGGGTCGGCGTAGTTCTTGAGCCGCTTCGACATCTTCTTGCCGTCGGCGGCGAGGATCAGGCCGTTGACGATCACGTTCTCGAACGCCGGCCGCTCGAAGAGCGCGGTCGACAGCACGTGCAGCGTGTAGAACCACCCGCGCGTCTGATCGAGGCCCTCGGCGATGAAGTGCGCGGGCAGGTTGCGCTCGACGTAGTCTTTCTTGTCGGCGTCGAAGGGGTAGTGGTTCTGGGCGTAGGGCATCGAGCCCGACTCGAACCAGCAGTCGAACACCTCCTTGATGCGCCGCATCGTGCCGCCCGGGGTCTTGTCGGACGGGAAGCTCAGCTCGTCGACGCTCTCGCGGTGGAGGTCGGTGATCGAGCCGGGCGCGAGCCCGCAGCGCCGCTCGAGCTCGGCGATCGAGCCGATGCAGACCATGTCGCTCGGGTCCTCGTCGCAGCGCCAGATCGGCAGCGGCGTGCCCCAGTAGCGGTTGCGCGACAGGTTCCAGTCGCGCGCGGCGGCCAGCCAGTTGCCGAAGCGCCCGCTGCCGACGCGCTCGGGCACCCAGCGGATCTTGGCGTTGTTGGCCAGCATCGCGTCGCGCAGCTCCTCGACGCGCATGAACCACGTCGAGATCGCCATGTAGAGCAGCGGCTCGTCGGTGCGGTAGCAGTGCGGGTAGGGGTGGACGAGCGTGTCTTGGTCGACGAGCTTCTTTTCGTCCTTGAGGCGCCGGATGATCTTGGCGTCGGCGTCCTTGGCCCGCAGCCCGGCGAACTCGCCGACGCGCGCGTCGAAGATGCCGTTCAAGTCCATCGGGCGGATGATCGGCAGGCCCTCGCGCTGCCCGACCTGGAAGTCGTCCTCGCCGTGCGCGGGTGCCTGGTGGACGATGCCGGTGCCCGAGTCGGTCGTGACGTACTCGGCGGCGACGACCCGGAACGCGACGTCGGCGTGCTGGGCGAAGAAGGGAAAGAGCGGCTCGTAGCGGAGGCCGACCAGCTCGGCGCCCTTGCGCCGCTCGAGCTCTTGCGTCGCGCCGATGCGGCCGCGCGCCTGGTAGTCGGCGAGCCGGCCGGGCTCGAGCCACGCGACCTCGCCCGTATCGACGACGCGGACCTTCGCGTACTCGACCTCGGGGTGCACGGCGAGCGCGAGGTTGCTCGGCAGCGTCCACGGCGTGGTCGTCCACGCCCACAGGAACTCATCCGTGCCCACGATCTTGAAGCGGATCGTGACGCTCGGATCTTGGCGGAGCTTGTGGCCCTCCTTGCCGGTCGCCGGGTTCTTCTCTTGCGGGCCTTGGGCGACCTCGAAGTTGGACAGCGGCGTGCCCAGCAAGGGCGAGACCGGCTGCACGCGGTAGCCCTCGTAGATGCGGCCGGTCTGCCAGAGCCGCGCGAACACCCACCACACGCTCTCCATGAACGAGACGTCCATGGTCTTGTAGTCGTTGTCGAAGTCGACCCAGCGACCCATGCGCTGCACGACCTTGCGCCACTCCTCGGTGTAGCGCAGCACGCCGGCCCGGCAGGCCGCGTTGAACTTGGGCACGCCGAGGCCCTCGATCTCGACGCGGCCGTGCACGCCGAGCTGGTCCTCGACGAGGCTCTCGATCGGCAGGCCGTGGCAGTCCCAGCCGAAGCGCCGCTCGACCGACCAGCCCTTCATCGCCCAGTAGCGCGGGACGACGTCCTTGATGGTGCCGGCGAGCAGGTGGCCGTAGTGGGGCAAGCCGGTCGCGAAGGGCGGGCCGTCATAGAACACGAAGGCCGGCTTGCTCTGGTCGGGCGCCGGTGCGCCGGGCCGATGCCCGTGTAAGCTGCGGTACTCGACCTCGTTGGCCCGCCAGTGCTCGAGGATCTCGTGCTCGAGCTTCGGCAGGTCGAGCTGAGCAGGGGGAGCCAAAAATCCAGGAGCACGCGGGTCGGCCATGGGCCCCGAAAGCTACTTGCCAGGGCCGAGGCGGGCAACGCCGCGCCGGGCCGTGACCCAAGGCACGCACCCCTTCGCGTTGCTAGGCCCCCACTCCGACCGTTATCCTGCCCACCTCCGCCGGAGTCCCCCATGACCAAGCGTTCGCTTCTCTTCGCGCTTCCGTGTCTCGCCCTCACCGCGTGCCCGACTCCGCCTCCGACCGGCGGCGACCGAGCCCCCTTCGTCGACGAGTGGGAGCTGGTCGACGAGGGCCCCGCCGATGCGCTGACCAAGCTCTCGATCGGCGGCCGCATCTCGTCCGACAACTTCGCCAACCGCGGCGACGTCGAGGTCATCTACGACCCCGCTGCGACGACCATCAAGGTCGAGATGCAGCGCTTCACGATCGCCTCGAACGCCGACTCGGCCGACGAGGCGTTCGGGCGCATGAGCTACTGGGGCTACAACGCTTCGACGCCCGGCCCGCGTGATCCCTTGGACCCCGCAGACGCGGCGCTGCGCTGCTTCCTGCCCGAGAACGACGCCTGCTACATCCGCAACTACTACGACGGCATGTCGCAGCCGATCCGCGACGGCGTGAACTTCCGCGTCACGATTCCCGCCGGCTGGGACGGCGACCTCGAGATCTCCACGTCCGACAACCTCGGCGAGGGCATCGAGACCTACCCCGACCGCAGCGACGTCTCGGTCGATGGTCTGGCCGGCACGCTCGCGGTCGACCTCGACTCGGGCAACCTCGAGGTCCGCGTCGACCCGAACGTCGACCACTACGCGGGCTGCTCGGCCAACGACGCGTGCGAGACCGGCGACCCCTCGGCCGATCCGCCCGTCGGGCCCTTCGACCCGATGTGCGGCTGCGCCGATCCGACCTTCATCACCGTCGAGAACGGACCCGGCCAGGCCTCGAACATCACGATCGACGTGCCCACGACCAGCCACGTGACCGAGGCTGGCCGCTGGTACGACGTGCGCCTCGAGAACACCGGCGACTTCTCGAGCAGCGCCGACTTCTCGTGTACCGCGACGATCCGCTGCGAGGAGTTCGGGGCCGGCTGCGTGATCAACCCCGACTTCGCGGGACCGAACGTCGAGAACAAGGAGTGGGCCGAGATCAACTACCCGGGTGATCCGGCGATCCCCGGCACCGGCATCCAGGTCAACGCGACCAGCCAGGGCTGCGCCAACATCACCTACCTCGAGGATCCGCTCGACTACGACCTCGACACCTGGCCCGAAGAGAAGCGCGGCGACCTGCTCGTCTGCTCCGGCTGCCTGTAGGGCGCACGCTCGCCCGCTCGGATGCCCCGCACGGCTCGGCCGGCGGGGCATCTCGCGTTTCGTCGAAAGGCCGGCCGATCGCGCGCGTTGGGCGATGGGAGACTCGGAGACGATGCACGAGCGCCTATCTCGACTCGCAATGATTTGGATCTCGATGATTGGATGCGTGACCCGGCCCACCGCGGGCGACGACGAAGCGCTGGCCGACGAGAGCGATGAGAGCTCGACGTGGCAGAGCAGCGATCGTGCGCCCTACGTCGACGCGTGGGAGCTGGTCGACGAGGGCCCCGCCGATGCGCTGCGCCTCCTCTCGATCGGGGGCCGCCTCGAGTCCGACAACTTTGCCAACCGCGGCGACGTCGAGGTCGTCTACGACCCCTCGGCCACGCTCGTCACGGTCGAGATGCAGCGCTTCACGATCGCCGGCAGCCCCGAGCTGGCCGCGCTCGCGCTCGAGCGCATGCACTACTGGCCACGCAACCCCAACGACCCAGCCGACGCCGCGCTGGACTGCTTCTCGCCCGGCACCGACGCCTGCTACATCCGCAACCACTACGACGGCTTGGCCCAGCCGATCCGCGACGGCGTCAACTTCCGCGTGACGATCCCGGCCGGCTGGGATGGCGAGCTGCGCATCACCACGAGCGACAACATCGCCGACGGCCTCGACACCTACCCAGATCGCAGCGACGTGTTCGTCGACGGTCTGGCCGGCTCGCTCACCGTCGACCTCGACTCGGGCGAGGTCGAGGTGCGGGTCGATCCCGCGATCGATCACTACGCCGGCTGTGCGGCCAACGACGCGTGCGAGCTCGCCGGCTTCGACCCCGCGTGCGGCTGTACGGACCCGACCTTCCTCGCGATCGGGAACGCCTTCGGCCACGCCGCGAACGTCACGATCGATCTGCCGACGACCGGCTGGTACGACGTTCGGCTCGAGACCACGTCCGAGGCCGAGCTCGGCTGCAGCCCGACGATCGACTGTGCTGCGTTCGGACCGGGCTGCCTGATCGACCCCGAGTTCGCCAGCCTCGAGTTTCGCGAGGTGGCCGAGATCAACTACCCAGGCGCCCCGGCGTTGCCCGGGCAGGGCATCCAGGTCGACGCGTCCAGCCAGGGCTGCGCGGACGTCACGTACCTCGAGGATCAGCTCGACTACGAGCTCGACACCTGGCCGCAGGAGCAGCGTGGCGACCTGCTCGTCTGCTCCGGGTGCCTGTAACGCGAATGTTGTCGGGTCGTGCGGGGGAAGCCTATGATCCCTTCGTGGCTGCCTCGCTCGACCGCTTCTTGACGCGGGCGATCATCGCCCTCGCGTTCCTGATCTTCGGCCTCGTCGGTGGCTACGTGCTCGCGTCGCGCTTTCCCGGCGTGATCCCGGTCGAGCCGGCGCCCAACGCCAAGACGGCGAGCGCCGAGCCGACCAAGACCGCGCCGACCGAGACCGAGCCGACCAAGCCGACCGAGGCCGAGCCGACCGAGACCGAGCCGACCGAGCCAACCAAGGCCGAGCCCAGCGACACGGAGACCAGCGGGGGTGAGACGGGGGGCGAGGCCGGCGAGACCGGCGGCACCGAGGCGGACGCGGGCGAGAGCGAGAGCGGCGACGTGGCGACGGGTGAGCCGGCGGCGGATGGGGGCGACGCTGGGGAAGTCGTGGTCGACCCCGGACCGCCGCCGCCGCTGTCGGGCAAGTTCGTGATCGAGATCCGCGACGTCGTCGGGACCACGCGCGACAAGGCCGTCGTGCGCGAGCTTGCGACCGGCCGCGCCCACGAGATCGAGGCGTGCCTGCTCGCGCCCGGCAACCTGACGGTTGCGCGGCTGCACTACCAGTTGGCCGTCAACGCGAGCGGCGACGTGGTCGAGAGCCTGATGCTGCAGGGTGTCGAGGCGAGCGTCGATACCTGCGTGGCCGACACGCTGCGCAAGTGGAACTGGGGCCCGACGACCGAGAGCAGCTTCTTCAAGGTCAAGTTCGTGTGGACGGCCTGAGCTGCGCTCACGAGACCGCAGCGAACGCAGCATCGGCCGCGGCGAGCGT
>WBZP01007354.1_pt1 | contig 10652 bp, 6 predicted proteins | sample 5204301 | NCBI WGS metagenome assembly WBZP01 (sample SAMN12412401, study PRJNA552823) | activated sludge metagenome | isolation source: activated sludge from nitrification reactor of wastewater treatment plant... | place: USA: Pennsylvania | collected 2017
AGGCCGCTCCAGCGACGGCTGTTCAGCGTGCTGTCGATGTCCTTACAAAAGGACTGACGCGCGATGAGGGGCGCTGGCTAACAGACTTGGGAACCGCGATCCAAGCTGGCTACGATCCACTGAGCGATCCACTGGTCGATTGCAAGTTCGACGAAATCGGCGCGGAGCAAGACTTGGCAGATGCCTTCGAGCAGCGCGGACAAGTGCCACCGATTCGCGTTCAGCGACGAGGAATTCTGCTATTCCCCATGGCCATCTGGGCTGCAAGACTGGCGCGGCAACAGTATGAATCGGAGCGGTCTAGGGGGGTCCTGGCGCGCAGTGGTGGAGCGTTCGGTCAGAGACTGGCGCTGACCGATGAGGAATTTCTGTGCAGGCTCAGTGGTGCGCAGAAGCGCGAGTTGGAGCGAAAGTTGTTTGGGATGGTTAGAATGTGACGGATAGGTCGCGGCTGCGCCGCGTTGGTCATGTTTAGACGACTGCTGCGACTTGATAGCCCGCCGAGGCTCAGCCGCCGCCCTTCACTTGCTCGGCCTCTACTCACCCGTCTGGGCGACGAGCCCATGGCTGAGGCCATAAACCTAGCATTTCCTGCGATACTATAGTAATTGCCAGTGGGGGCTTGTCGCCATCCGCCAGGCGGGTAGCAGCGTCAAGGAAATCGGGGGCACCTTGTGTCAGACTACGAAGTACATGCCAGTTCGAGGAAGCCTTCGGTCACTCCTGTAGTGACCACCAAGCGCGTCCAAACCCGACCAAGCAGATGGCATCGGACCTTCTATTTCGCGCGGTTACCAGCCTCGCTCGTCATGGCTAGCTTGGTCTACTCCATGCATCTCGATGGCTTGAGCAAACCGACCTCAATGGTTGCCATGGTTGTTTTGCTCCTGTGGCCACATGTCTGGTTTTTCATCGGTCGAGTACTTCTGCCTCGACGAAGAGGTTCGATCCATCTTGTCGCAGCAGATGGAATTTTGCTGACGCTGATTCCGTTCCTGGACTGGGGTCTACCGATCCTCAATCTCGGAGCCACCGCCATCGTCATCAATACAATCATGACGGGGGGGCTGCGCTTGCTGCGGAACTCGCTGATTTTCATTGCAGTAGGACTTCTCGCAGGAACGCTACTGTGGGGGGCTCCTGTATCTACATCGGTGACGTACTCGACGAGGACGTGGCTGCTTTCGACTGCGGCGCTGGTGTTCGAGGGTATCTTGGCCGCGAGTATTGCCATCCGCGCCAACGTACTGCTCACTGAGGCCAAGCGAGCGTTGGCCGAACTTAATCGAGTGCTGGATCAGAGAGTACTAGAACGAACGGCTGCGCTAGCATCCACCAATGCGGCGATCTCTCGATTCGTGCCAAAGGAGTTCTTGCAAGCGCTGGGGCACTCCGACGTGAGCACTGCCAAACTTGGTGATGCAGTTGCGAAGGAAATCACCGTACTTTTTGCCGATATCCGGCACTTCACAACAATCTCAGAACAACTCACACCTCAGCAGACGTTCCACTTTCTGAACACCTGCCTTTCTCGTATCGGACCCCACATTCGTGCCCAATCAGGCTTCGTAGACAAATACATTGGTGACGCCATCATGGCCCTGTTTCCGGAGTCACCAGCGCACGCTGTTCGCGCTGCGATCGCCATGCAGACAGAGGTGGAGCAATTCAATTCCGCACATCTTGAGTCAAAACCGCTCGCCATAGGCGTCGGGATTCACATGGGCCGGGTCATGATGGGCACCATTGGCGAGTCTGAGCGATTCGAGGCAACGGTGATCTCTGATGCCGTTAATTTGACTGCTCGACTCGAGACACTGACGAAGCAGCTCGGTTGTGCGGTGATCGCAAGTGCAGACGTTGTTATGCACCTGACAGCAGCCGAGTTGGAAGGGACAAGGAAGCTCGGACGCTTTGCACTGAAGGGCAAGCGCAAGCCCGTGGAACTGGTAGAGATATTCCTAGCAGACCCCGCTGCTCTGCGGAACTCCAAGCAAGGTTCAAAGACCGATTTTCTACGAGGACTCCAGCATTACGAGGACGGTCAGGTCAAGGAGGCAGCCGAAGCTTTTCGGCGCGTCGCCGCACTTTGCGCAGATGACGGCCCTGCGAGATTCTGGACGATGCGTTGCGAGTCTGCGCTCGAGCGAGGTGAACCAATTGCCGATGGAGGCGTGATCACGCTCGAGCAAAAATGACCGCTCTAAGAAAGTCAGGTCGCAATAGTTGGCGACAGACATAGGAAAAACGTCAAGCGGACATGTCTGGCGCGGCGCACTCGATGATGCGCCAGTTTTTCTTCTGGAGTTGCCCTAGATTGGCGGCGGTAAATGCGTCCTTGCGCATTGCCAGGCACAGCAAGTGCGACGGTCTTGTCATCGCCACGTAGTGTAGCTTGAGACGCTCTCTCTGCGCCGCATCCTCTCCCGTGTTGTCCGCGCTTGCCTTCGGGCGCTTGCCTAACAGCCAGGGGGCAAGCTTTTCGAGGTAATGAGCATAATTGAAGCTCTCCAACACCAGCGTCGCAGTGTGCGTTTCGCCCTTCACACCGTGGATTGAGGCTAGCCTGATGGAGACCTTGGGATCGTCGATCGGATAGCGGAATAAGTTGGTCGCCTTCCGCGACCCTCCGGCGGCATCCTTCGTCACTTCCCCATCGTCCCAGTTCAGATACGCTGTCACCCACGGATCTCTGATTGGACGACCCGCGACGGCTTCGCCAATCGCCTGAGCTGCCGGCATTATGTCGGCAGCCCATACCTCCGCCGAGAGTTCGCAACGAGAATTGATTAGCCGATCGAGAAGCTCGCCGAACCGCTTGCGAGCAGCATCGTCCGGCAGTCGCTCCAGGAGATAGCGATTGGCGCTCTTCCGCAATGCCGCTGGTACCTCTACTCCGGCCTTTCGAACAAGCTGTAGGATGCCCTCTGCGCACCTGTTGGCTATCGGATGCGCGTTGGGTGATGCTGTCAGTTCCAGCCGTGCGCAGGCGAGGTACTGCGCAAACGAAACGGGTTTCGGTTGCTTCCCCGCGATATCTGGATCGTAGTCTGGCGCGTAGTGCCCCATGAAGCGCGGAAGGTGGTCGTCTTTCTCCGCTCTATGGACACCGGCGACTGCGGTGAAATCCCCCCGCACCAGCGCTTCCGGCGAAAAGGTGTCTAGCAAGTGCTGCGCATAGGTCGGAAGAACGCCAAGCACGGAGGCATCGTCGAAGAGGAATAAGGTGCTTTGGCAGCTAACAGACTGCACTCGGCTGGTTGTCGGCCCCCGCCCGACCAGCGGTTGCGGGCGGACACCAAGGGGGGCTGCAAGGTCGGCGATGATCTGTCCGAAGCGAAAGCTGTTCGGCAGATCGGCCTTATTTGTGCCAGGAAATGTATCTGTGACAGCGCCTGTCGCTCCAGCGTGATGATAAATTGCCTGGTTGGAGTCGCCGAAGCGCTGGCGGACGACAGAGCCGTCGCCTTCCATGAAGAGCCGATAGAGGAAAGCGGATTGTAGTTCGCTGTTGTCCTGCACCTCGTCTATGAACACGAGGGGAAAGCGTGCGCGGACGGTCTTGATCACGTCAGGTCGGCGGTCGAGCAGTTCCTTGGCCCAGACGAACATCTCGTCAAAGCAATAATACCCTTCTGCTGTCGACTTTTGGCAGGCCTGAAGCATTTTTTGGTAGGTGGGTATTCCCGCGTACTTCTCTTTCCCTCCGCCGCTAAAGTCGGGCTGTTTGTATTCGAGAGCATTGGCGGTAGCGTGCCGCTGTTCAAGATAGGTACGGGTGCCATGAGGAAGCCGGTCCCATCGGTTTCTGAGTGCGATCTTTGTGTCGATCACCTTGATCGGCCAGCCCTTCGAGCGCAGCCATGGCACGGCGAGAAACTCATTCACGAACGAATGGATCGTGCCGACGAAGTGCGGGTACCGGAGGAGAAGATGCCCCGCGCTCGTAGAACCAAGGCGGTCCCCGATTTCTGTCCGTGCTGCGTTGGTGTGCGAGAGCACGCAGATGCCTTGCCGCTGTGACTTCCATCGGCTCGCCAAGATTGCTAACTTAGCGACGAGCAGCGTGGTCTTGCCGCTTCCTGGGCAAGCCTCAATGTCAAGCGTTTCCATCGAGCGCATCACGCCAAGCCTCGGGTCGGCTCCGTCTGGCCCACTGAACGCGTCCAGCGGCAGGCGCATGACCTTGCAGGCCCATTCGATCTCTTGATCAGAAATCGTCTCGAACATTGCTGTCGCGGAGCTAGACATCTGGCACCTCACCGCCCTGGGATGTCTCAATCTCGGGTACTGGAGCCTCAGTCTTCTCCAGTGCAGTCACTGCCATGCCTTCTGGCTCGGGGAACGGTTCGGTCACATGGACGATCGCATTGACCAAGTAGGGCGGCAAGAATTGGCGGAGTTTCTCTGATGTTTGCTCCTCTTGTTGCTCCTCCAGCAGCTCAGCCAGGTACTGGGCGGTCGTCGGCTTCGAGACAGGATTAGAGCCTGCCAGCGGCGCATAGACTCGCGAGCAGAGTGCCTCCTTGGGCAGTCCTTTCTGGAGGGCGTCAAACTCTTTACCTGCCTCCTCGCACTTCTTTGAGCGCGCCTCCCTTGTTTTGCTGATCGCTTCATCGGCGTCAGCGAGCGCGATAGCGACGTGCAACTGCTTTGCGAGCCCGAAGTAGGCCAGATCGTATTCAAGCGTCCACTCGTTCGCTACGAAGGTGCGGACCCGCTGCTCGTTTGCCCTATCGCGGATCTGCTCGCGCCTCTCCGCAAGTTCGTTGACATTGAAGTCGCTCTTGACCCTCCAGCGCCGCTTTGACTCAGGCAGCGGTGGGATCTGTTCGCCTTCTTTGATTTTTCCGAGGATCAGGGGCGCACAGTTGGGCATCACATCCATGTCGGTGACGCAGGCCACTGGGATGCCCATCGCGCCCCCCTCCTCTGGCTTGTTCCGCATGAAAATACGTCCATAGCGGCTCAACCCGACCCCGCCGACATTAACGACCGACACGCCATAGTGCTTGAAGTCCCGTCCAATAAGCCGAGCGATCGTGGGCAAAAGGATATTCTCGGAGTCACCTTCAACAATGATCACGCCGCGAGCGAAAAACAGGTTCGCCTTGGTCACGTCGAGGAAGCGCTGAAGGAAGCGGTAGTCCGATTTAGAGAGCTTGGTCTGGCCTTCGGCCATCGAGTAACCGCGACCATCGCGCACCAAAACCAGATTATCGAGTTTGACCTCCGAAGCGAGGTTGGGACTGTGGGTTGTAACGATGATCTGGATGAGCTGCCCGTCAGCTCGCTGCTTCTCTGCCTGGGCCTGAAGGAATGCCATGAGTCTAAGCTGCCGTTGGGGATGTAGGTGGGCTTCCGGCTCCTCAACGATCAGCAGCGGGAAACCGTCTACCTCCGTGCCGAGGAGCAGAAGCTCGCACGCCATAAAGAGAATGTTGTTCGAGCCCAGGCCTCGACAATGCGGCCCTTCTGACGGCTCAGTGTCGCCAAGGATCACCTCTAGCTTTTCAAGAAGCTGGCGCAGCCGGGTGCTGTCATCGCGGTTGCCGCTAATGCGCACGCGGGCTTGGAGCGTGTCGCCACTGAATGAGAGCGGTTGCAGGTAGTCGTCATTGAGCTTCTTGCGGGCACCCATGACGCCGTGCGAGTTTTCGATCAGATGGTTTGTGTAGTCACCGATGCCAAGCAGGCTTAGCTTCGAGGGGTCGGTTGTTGGAGCAGACCTCGGATCAAACTTCTCACCATGTTCCTTGATGTCTTTGGTGTGCTGAAGAATCTGCGACAGCCGCGATCCTCGCCCTGCTGACATCGCGCGCTCCGCGTCGCGCAGCGGGCGCAGGTATGTCGCCTGCAACAGGAAGCGCGCGCCCACGTCTAGCAATGGGCCGTCAGCCTTCTCTCCTGTCCGCCATTCAATCGGCATGAATCTGCGGACGGGACCATCGATGTCAGCCCGCCGGGCAACCCACGTCAGGATAAGAGTCGTTTCGGGTGTAGCCCCGCCACGATAGGTCAGATACTCCGCAAATGCGCTTCGGTCGGCACCCGTCAGTTCGGAGAAGGTGAGCCGGATTTGGACTTCTCTGGCGCGGTCACCAGACGGCGCTTGATGGAAGTCGGTAAGTTCAAGCCGCATCGACTCCTGATCGCGGGTGCCGAGAACAAACCGCAACGCATCGACGATGGCGGTCTTCCCAGCATCGTTTTCCCCGACGAGCGCGGTTAGCCCCGGCTTCAGTGAGAGCTGAAATGCCTTGTTGCCTGCACCAAACAGGCGAAAGTTCTCAATGCGGATCTCTGAAATATGCACGGCTCTTCCTCGCTGGATGGAATCTAGTCGAGGGCTGAGAATCGCACAACCAGCGATGATGAGTCGTATTTTGGAACCACGCCGCCCCCCAATGCTCGTCGTCCCGAGCACAATTCTCGTCGCTGCTGACATCGTGTGCTCCGTCTATCAGCACCGCGACCGACAGCCTTGGCAAATTTGCGCCCCGCGCCTACGCCCGCTTCTGAAACAGAAACACTCCGCGGGGGCGGGTCTTTGGGCCTCGGAATGGGAAGAGCCCCGCGTACTGCCAGCCGAGAACGGACAGACAGTCGATGAGGCTTTGGGTCTGATAGCGACGGACTTGCCACATACAGAACTCCTTGGTTTGTCCCCCAAGCAGATGAGCGGTCGCCAGGAATTGGATTCCGTAGCTACCGGCTAGAGGCCGCGCAAGATCGAGTCCTAGCTCGAATGTGACATCTTGCACGTCAGGACAATAGCGTCGGATGGGCCCCCCCAGCCAGCGCTGATTCTGTTCCGCAACCGGAGGCCCAAACGCTGGATCTCGGCGGCGGATTTCCTTTGGATCCATGGACTCTGTGAATGCGAAGTCCACGTCGAAGACCAGCAGATCATGCGGAGCCGCGCCCGCCAAGGAGTGACGAAAGAACAACACTTCGTGTTCCAGATTGCCAAGCGTATTGCCAAGCAGGACATAGACTCGCCGTCGGTGAGAACGCGCCGGGGTGTAGTGTAGCTGCATGTAACGCGGCAGGTGATGGAAGTTCCCCTGAATCCCGCAGACGAAGACTCCAGGCACGTCATTGAAGACATCCATCGCATGCCCAAAGGCACGGCTGAGCAGAGGCTGACTCACATCAAGCAGATAGAAACGGATGTCTGGACGCCGGGTCTCCCCCAGAATGCTCTGGAGCAGTCGTACCTCCGTCTGTCCGTCGCCAGGACCGAGCGCAATCAGGTCGAGTCCCACCTGTCCCAGAAGCTCGCGAGTCCGCGCCGCCGTCTCGGAATGCGGGAAGCTCTCGCGGATTCTCATCACGTAGTCGGGATGGTTGCAGAGCTGAATCCAATCCGAGGCGCTCTTGTGATCCAGATAGACATAGGACTGCTCGATCGTACCGCCGCCTCCGCTCAGCTGACTCGACAGCTCGTTTAGCATTCGCACGGAGTCGTAGCCTGGTGAGACATACCAGTTGGGCGCCAAGCGATGACTCGCCTCTCGCACCGCAGGCAGCGTTGTGATGTCCTGCGGGACGAGCTTCAGATCTGGCACCGAGCACAGTGCCAGCAGCGCTGTCCGGGTCGGAATCTTGCTCCCCTGTTCTAGCTTTCGAACCAGACTCAAAGATAGGCCCGAAAAAGCCGCGAGCTGGTCTTGAGTGAGTCCGGCCTCGTCGCGATGCTGCCGCAAGACCTCGCCAAACGGTCGGATCGTGTCAGCCTCCGCGCTTGGCGAAAAGTGCAAGTGCAGAAGCTGTAACATGTGCTTCTGAAGTGTCACCAGCTCTCGCTGCGCGGCCCGCTTCGCCGGATCGTCCCCTGCCTCCAGATCGTGGAGGAGCAGCAAGCCTTGCCGCTGATGCGCCAGCGCAGTCTGGTATCCAGATGGCTCTTCCGTGTCACTTGTGAGCACTGAAGGGAACTCAGACGAAAAAGCGGACTCTTCTTGCATGGTTGACGCTCCTCACTGGTCAACATTCTGGGAAGCTAGTGACACGAAAATGTCATTCCCATAGAACCTACACTGCGCACAAACCGAAGGAGACTGCAAGGGGTAGGAGTGGATAACCGGAAGGACCTTGCTTCGATGGTTTACCCCAACGGTTGCCACCCATTTCAACCATCAGGAGCCGCCATGGTAACCGCACGTCGACCGTCGGAACACGATCCCGAACCCCCATCCCGAGCGAGCGGGATTTACCAGTCACTAACCGCAGTCCAGCCACCATCGTTTAATAGGCTCTGTTGCGCCATCCTGTGCGAGCGTTGGGCTGCCTTCACGCTCATCTCCACGACAGCGGCCATGCTCTGTGAACGCTACGGATTCACCCGCCCCGACTCCCTTCGCATCTGCGGACTGTTCAGCGCCGCTTGTTACATCGGCTCGGTTCCGAGTGGACATCTGCTCGACCGCAGCGCGTCCCCGTCGCGGGGCTTCACTGGGAGTCTCCTCCTACTCGTTCTTGGTTATGTGTTCCTGGCCATTCCGTATCGCGCAGCAGCATTCGCGGGTTTCGCAGTCCTCGCGACCGGCCACGCCTTCTACAAACCCAGCACACAGCGAGTACTCATGACCCTCTTTCCGACGAAGGACTCGCGATTGGAGGGCGCGCAAGTCATGCTTCACATCGCCATCAACGTAGGGGCAGCGGCTGGTTCTTTCCTGGCCGGAATTATGGTTCGATCTGCTGGTTGGAGCGTCAGCTACGCGTTTTCGGCACTCATGGTAGGCATAGGAATGGCGCTCTCGATCGCGCAGTCCAGCCAGCCCGTGGTGAGACAAGTCCCGTCGAAGATTGCGACTCCTCCCGATTCTACAGCGCAGCCACTGGGCAGTCTGTCCACTATCCTTGCAGTGCTCGCAGCGATGTTCCTGCTGGCCATCACGACCGCGCAAGCTGAAGGCGCACTCCTCCTGTGGTCGGAACACAGCGTTCGCAGAGTTATCCTCGGATTCGAGCTTCCCACGGCCTGGTTCGTCGCCTACGCCGCCGTCCTGGTCTTGGTCCTGTCCCCGATGCAGCTCGTCTTTCTGTCGAAGCGGAAGCGGCCTGGCACCACAAATCGGCTCGTCGCGGTCGGCCTTGTGTCCGCTGCACTCTGTTTCGCGATTCTGCTTCCGACGACGCAGAACGACGGCAGTGTCAGCATCCTGTGGCCCATCACAACGTACACCCTCTTCGTGCTTGCAGAGATGCTGATCGCTCCGCTCGGCTTGGCACTGCTGCACCGCAACGCGCCGCAGCGTCTGATGGGATTGGTCACGGGGCTGTGGTACGGAGCCGGTGCGCTCGGCTACTTCGTCGGGGGTCACATCGGCGCGCTGTGGTCCAAGTGGCCGATGCAGCGCGTGCTGATTCTGCTGAGTGTGCTCCCGCTGCTCGGCGCAGCTCTCGTCTGGGTCGTTCGGCCCGGTGGTGTTCAAGAATCCGAAACCTGATTCTCCGCCTCCGCACGCTCCGCTGACGAAATCAAGCCTACCACCAGCGATGGATACCAAGCGCCACCGCCGTCGCGTTGAAATCCCTCCATCGCCAATCGCACGCCGATTTCCTTCAGTGTCATTCCTTGCTCGCGAAGCTCGAAGGCCAGTCGAGCAGCGGACTTCCGATCTGCGGGGCATTCCAGCAGCTTCGCCACCTGCGCCGGATGCCACTTCCCCCCTCGCTGTGGAGTCAGCTTCGCTTTCCGCAGACGCGCCCCGATCTGCGAGAGGCTGAACCCCTCATTCCGCAGCTCAACCGCCAGCGCAGTCGCTGCTTCAGGATCAAAACGCGAGGGGACATGCGGCCTGTTCTTCCGCATCGTGTGCATTCCTTCTCGATGAAGGATGATGCAGATTCGATTCACTCTCCACGTTCCGTTCCGTCGCGCAGGGGTCTGTACGGCATTCAGCCGCTGCGCAATCTTCGCAAAGGAAAGTCCTTCTGCGCGCAGACTCTTGATCCGCTGGATCACTTCCTGTTCGTCAGGAATTGGCACCAGAATCCGCCTTCCATTCGAATCCACTTCGTCGCTGAGCGTGTATCCGTAAGGGGCCGGACCGAGTCGCACTCCCTGCGACTTCATGTGCCGCAGTGCATCCCTCGTGCGTTCCGAAATCATTTCCCGCTCAAACTGCGCATAGTTCGCGAGGTTCATGAGCACCATCCGTCCCGCTGCCGAGTGCGTGTTCGCCATTCCGCACAGAGACAGGAGGTGATAGCGCTCGTTCCCAAAGTAGTCTTCGACGAGAGTGCAGACGTCGCGCAGCGAACGACTGAGGCGATCCAGCTTCACGACGATCAGCGTGTTCGCAGTCCCTCGTCGAAGCATCGCGAGGGCTGCTTGCAGTCCGGGCCGTTCCAGAGTCCCCCCAGAGATCCCCTCATCCGATTTTATGTCGATGAGCTTTATGCCGTTGAATTTGCAGTATGCTCGCAGCTTATCGCGTTGTGCATCGAGGCTCACTCCCTCAGTGACCTGCTCCTGGGTGCTGACACGAACGTATCCGATGGCGGTCTTGTTGCTGTTTGTGGTACGGTGTGTGTTCATGGTCCGCGTAATAACTTCCATTCACGGACAATCCGAGCGACGCGCTCAGCAGCTCGCCGACCACAATCAGGGTCAGGCGCGCGACACCATGGATCACCAG
>WBZP01007355.1_pt1 | contig 10648 bp, 8 predicted proteins | sample 5204301 | NCBI WGS metagenome assembly WBZP01 (sample SAMN12412401, study PRJNA552823) | activated sludge metagenome | isolation source: activated sludge from nitrification reactor of wastewater treatment plant... | place: USA: Pennsylvania | collected 2017
CGAAAATGAAGGGTAAATCAAACGCTTCAAATTCCTTGACACCCAGGGGGCCGAACTTGGCCAGCGATGGCGCGAGCATTTGCACAGCGCCCAGTTGCAACGCTTCCATTTCTTCCTTGTCCTTGTACAGGGTCGAATTGGCGTAGACCTCGACCTTCACCGCGCCTTTGGTCAGCTCGCCGGCACGTTTGGCGAAAAATTCGGCGGCTTTGCCTTTGGGCGTATCGATGGCGACTACGTGACTGAATTTGATCACCGTCGGCTGTTGAGCCGATGCCGCCATAGGCGAAGCAGACAGGGCCACAGCTAACAGGCTGACAAGCAGTTTTACTGGTTTCATTGTTATCTCCTCAATCGACTACGTTACGAAAACGGGCGTTGCCCGACACTCGGGTGGCACTATCACAAAATGAACGGCGTTGGGCTATTGTGGAAAACACGTAACTCGTTGCGCACAAGTGAAGGTTATATATCACACTGGAAAGCAAAATAGTTTCCTATGTAAAACATCCCGACACCCCGAAAAAACGTAACTTGGGTAAGATGGGCCACCATGGCAGAGGTTCCCGCACCCGGTTTGACTCAGCGACGCACACCAGCGCAGATGAAGTGGTCAAACTGGTATCTGACCACACTCAAGCTGGCCGTGGCCCTGTTGCTCACTCTGCTCATCGTCCTGTTCTGGCTGCTTCGCCAGAATGCAGCGAACGAACAGCGCTCGACATTGATTGCCGATGTGCTCTGGCTGGAACAAAGCGTCAATTTTCACCTGGAAGGAAACGCGGAACAGTTTCAGCAACTGGCGCTTGATCTGGCGCTGACTCCGGAAAAGAACAAAGATGCACTTTTCAGGCTGCGCAGCCAGCACCTCCTGAAAAACAATCCAGAACTCCAGCAATTGCTTTGGCTTGACGCCGCAACACGGATGCTGGATGCGCTGCCAACCAAGAATCTCCCTCGCCTGGGTTATGCCGGCCTGGGCGAGGAGACTCAGACGCAGGCGATTGAACGGGCGAGCAAACTCGGCAAGCCGGTTTACACTGAAGCCTATCAACTCTCGGATTCACCTCAGTTTGAGGTGTTCTTTCCAATCTTCCAGAACAGCCAATACCGAGGTTCGCTGGTCGGCGTGTATTCGCTCAACACCTTATTGAAGCAACTGGTTCCCTGGTGGTTTACCGAAAAGTATCAGGTGCGCATTCTCGATGCCAACGGGAATACCCTGGTCAGCAAATCCAAGGTCAGCAACGACGCCACGACCCTGAGTTATACCCTTCCTTTCGACCCGCCGGGCTACGGGATGACTTTCCAGGTCACCGCGTATCGCAGCGCCGGCAATATCGCCCAGACGCTGATCACTACGCTGATCATTGCGCTCGCCGCCGCCGTGCTGGCGAGCCTGTGGGTCATGCGCGGGCATATTCAGCGCCGTCTTGCCGCCGAACAGGCTTTACGCTCGGAATATGCATTCCGAAAAGCTATGGAAGATTCCTTGACTGTCGGCATGCGCGCCCGCGATCTTGAAGGCTGCGTCACCTATACCAATCCGGCTTTTTGCCAGATGGTCGGCTTCACTGCCGAGGAACTGATCAACGCCAAACCACCGATGCCCTACTGGGCACCTGAAGATATTGAACGAATCCAGGCGATTCACAATTCCATCATCGAAGGCAAGGTGCCACTTGAAGGATTCGAAGTGCGTCTGATGCGCAAGGACGGCAGCCGTTTCGATGCGCTGATCTACGAAGCCCCGCTGATTAATGCCGATGGCCGGCAAACCGGGTGGATGGCTTCGATCATCGACGTCACTGCCCGCAAGCACGCTGAGGAACTGGCGCGTCAACAACAAGAAAAGCTGCAATTCACCTCGCGATTGATCACCATGGGCGAAATGGCTTCGACACTGGCACACGAGCTCAATCAACCGCTTGCTGCCATTACCAGTTATAACGCCGGCTGCCTGAACAAGCTCGAATCGGGCCAGTTCAACTCTGAAGAATTCAAGCATGCCCTGGGCAAACTCGGTGTTCAGGCGCAACGCGCGGGCCGTATCATCCGGCGCGTTCATGATTTTGTCCGCAAGAGCGAACCCAAGCTTGCGCCCTGCGATCTGGCCGAAGTTATCGACGATAGCATTGGTTTTATCGACGCCGCCGCCAAGCTCCTCAACGTTCGTATCGTGCGCGAAATCCAGGGTATGCGCCCTGAACTGATGGCCGATCAGGTCATGATCGAACAGGTGCTGCTCAATCTGATGCGCAACGGAATCGAAGCCATGAACAATGCGGACGTGGAAAATCGCCGTTTGACGGTCAAGCTTTACCAGATCGGCGACCACATGCAGATCCGCGTGATCGATCGCGGCCCGGGCATCTCTCCGGACATCCAGAAGAAGCTGTTCACCCCCTTTTTCTCGACGAAGTCCGAAGGCATGGGCATAGGGCTTAACATCTGCCGTTCAATTATCGAATTTCATCGCGGCCGCCTATGGGTAGAAGACAACCCGGAAGGCGGCACCATCTTTGTCATTTCACTCCCGATTACGACACCATGACTCAATATGCCTATATCGTTGATGATGATGAAGCCATTCGCGACTCACTGAGCTGGCTCTTGCAATCGCGTGGCGTTGACAATCTCACTTTTTCGTCGGCAGAAGCGTTTCTTGAAGCCTGGACACCCGCGCTTACCGGCTGCATTCTGCTCGACATTCGCATGGACAAAATGAGCGGCACCGAGTTGTTCGAACGACTTCTCGAAATGGGTTGCAACATACCGGTTATCTTTCTTACCGGGCATGGCGATGTACCGATGGCCGTGTCGACCCTGAAAAACGGCGCTTTCGACTTTGTCGAAAAACCCTGCAATGACAACGAGCTCGTCGATCGCGTAGTCGAAGCCTTGAAAACGGACAAGGCCCGGAGCGAAGCCGCCGCGTCCGCCGATTCGATCAACTCGCGAATCAGCCTGCTGACGACGCGTGAGCGGCAAGTCATGGCGCTGATTCTCGCCGGCAAGCTCAACAAGGTCATCGCCAGCGATTTGCAGATCAGCATGCGTACCGTTGAAGTTCACCGCTCCAGTGTTTTCGACAAGATGGGCGTCAGAACGGCAGTTGAACTGGCACAGAAGCTCGCCACCGCTTCGGGAATACCAACATCCTGAAATCATTCGAATTGTATCAAAAAAATTGCCCCCTAAACTCAGCTTGCAGAGCGCGGCCGCGGCGAGTAACATGGCCAAGAATTGAATACAGATAAAAAAATAATCAAGTAGTTAGCGTGTTTAATTCGTGCACAAATGCAGGTAAACGCCGATGCTCAAAAAGCCGCTGCTGGACCTCGAATCGTGGGTGAGTTTTTTCAGTAACGCTGAACTGCCGATTTTGCGTCAAACAGCGCGCCGGCTGGATGAGGCGCGTCAACAAATCGACAAGGTCAGTGGCCGCGATATTGCCAATATCGTATTGCTCGATCCCCTGATGGCCGTCCGCGTTCTGGCTTACATTCAGACCTTCCACGGCAAGCACCTTCGTTCCGACATCACAACAATCGCCAACGCGGTCATGATGCTCGGCATCGAACCTTTCTTCAAGAAATTCGAAGTATCCGTCACTATCGAAGCCCGGCTCAAGAACGAACCGCAGGCGTTGCTCGGCGTATTGCAGGTCATCCGCCGTGCGCAACGGGCCTCGCGTTATGCGCACGACTGGGCCTTTGATCGGCACGACATGAACATTGAAGAGGTCGCCTTGGCCGCTCTGTTGCACGATCTCGCCGAAATTCTGCTGTGGTGTTTTGCGCCGGCTCTGGCCATCGAAATCCGCGACCTGCAGCTTGCCGACCAGACCCTGCGCAGCTCGGCCGCCCAGGAGAAAGTTCTTGGACTTCGTCTCGCGGATTTGCAGATGGCGCTATGCAGCGCCTGGCACTTGCCCGAACTGCTCAACACCCTGATCGATGACGCCAATGCCCACCTGCCGCGCGTGCAGAACGTGATCCTGGCGGTCGATCTGGCCCGCCACTCGGCCCACGGCTGGCAAGACCAGGCGCTGCCTGACGACTTGAGCGCCATCGAAAAACTTTTGCATTGCCGGCGTGAATCGCTGCTTGAACGACTTGAAATACCAACGGAATTTTCAGAGATGCTGGCCGCCTGTCCACCCAGAATTCATGGCGATGTACTGTCAGTCAAGCACGCGCAATAAGACACGGCGACCTTGTTGCTTTATTCACCGGATTTTTCAAGGAGAGCCATATGGCCATCGGGAGCATCTTGTTTTTTGGCGCTGTCGCCGTCGTCGCACTCTATGGAATCATGCTCTACAACGGACTGGTTGCGCTCAAACATGGGGTCGCCAAAGCCTGGGCCAACATCGACGTGCTGCTCAAGCAGCGTCACGATGAACTGCCCAAACTGGTCGAGGTGTGCAAGCAATACAAGCAGTTCGAACAGGATACCCTGCAACGCGTGATCGAGGCCCGTTCGCGTGTGCAGACGGCGCGTGAAACGCAGAATATCGGCGCGCTTGGTGAAGCCGAAGGCATGCTGCGCAGAGGAATTGGTCAGGTTTTTGCCATCGCCGAAGCCTATCCCGAGCTCAAGGCCAACGAAAATTTCATGCAGCTTCAGCAACGCATTACCAGCCTGGAAAACGCCATCGCCGACCGGCGCGAACTTTATAACGATGCCGTCAACATCAACAACGTGCGCGTCGAGCAATTCCCCGACGCCGTGATTGCCCGCCTGTTCAGTTTCGAGAGCAAAGCTCTGTTGGAATTCTCGACGGTCGAAAAGGCCGATGTCGATATGAAGCAACTTTTCAGTTGATCGCCACACCAACCCAGCTCCGCAAGTAGTTCATTCGCCTCATGATCGTCAGCATCCGGCGAGAGTACGGCCAGTTCATCACGTCGGGCGCGCAACTGCTGCTGCTGGCCATCGGCGCAGAACTCGAAACGCGCGGCGCCTGGCTGACGTGTGTCGCGTTGATGTCCCTCGTCAGCCTGATCGCCTGGGTTTCCACGCTGCAACGGCGGCGCACCGTTGCCGACACGCCAACGTCGCGTATCGCCTCGGCGGCTCAGGGCTATGTCGAACTGAGCGGTCAAGGCAAGCCACTCGACTATCCGCCCTTGCTGTCGCACCTGACGTCGCTGCCGTGCCTATGGTATCGCTACCGCGTCGAGGAAAAATCAGGAAATGACGAATGGAAAACCGTCAGCAGCGGAGAGAGCGAAGTCTCATTCATCCTTGATGACGGCAGCGGTCGCTGCGTGGTCGATGTGGAAAATGCCGAAATTCTGACCCGTCACAAGGAAACCTGGACAAGTGGCCGTTACCGCAATACCGAATGGAAGCTCTTGATCGACGACGGGGTTTACGCCTTGGGTGAATTCATCACCCTGGGCGGAAGCCGGCTCGAACTGAATGCCCATCGCGATATCAATAGCCTGCTTGCCGAATGGAAGAAAGACCAGCCGAGCCTGCTCAGACGCTTCGATCTTGACGGGGATGGTAGCATCAGCATGACCGAATGGGCGCTGGCGCGGCAGGCAGCGCGCCGCGAAGTCGAAAAATCGCACCGTGAAGTGCGCAACGAGGCCGATGTGCACACCCTGCGCTGCCCGACCAACGGTCAACTGTACCTGCTCTCAAACATCGGCCCGGACAAGATTTCCCGACGCTATCTGTGGTGGTCTTTATTCCACCTCTCGGTATTCTTTGGTTCACTTGCTGCCCTGTCCTGGATCTGGCAGCAGCATTTCTGAACGCGATACGCACTCGTATCCACAAGCAGGCACGTTACAATCCGGCCTCATTCAGAGAGAATCGCATGCGCAAATGCCACTTACCCTGCCCCGTCGCCATCCTCGCCCGTTTCGTCACCCTGCTGGCCTTGGCCCTATCGGGCTGTGCGACCAGACCAACGGCACCACAGCCGATGGCGCCGAAGCCGGTCAAAATCGGCCTTGCGCTGGGCGGTGGGGCGGCACGCGGATTCGCCCACATCGGCGTGATCAAAGTTCTCGAAGCCCAGGGTATTGTCCCCGACGTCATCGTCGGCACCAGTGCCGGCGCCGTGGTCGGCGCGCTTTACGCCTCGGGAAGCAATGGTTTCGAGCTGCAAAAGCTGGCCCACAAGCTGGATGAGTCGAAGATCAGCGACTGGTCTGTTCCCGATCGCGGCGTGCTCAAGGGCGAAGCGCTCCAGCTATTCGTCAACGACGCCGTAGCCCAGCGGCCGATCGAAGCTCTGAAAAAGCCCTTCGCTGTCGTCGCGACCGATCTGAACAGTGGTGAAAGCATTCTCTTCCGCAGCGGCAATACCGGCATGGCCGTACGCGCCTCGGCGACCGTCCCCGGAGTTTTCAAACCCGTTAGCATCAATGGGCACGAATACGTCGACGGGGGCCTGTCCAGTCTGGTCCCGGTACGCAGTGCGCGTTCGATGGGTGCCGACGTGGTCATCGCCGTCGACATCTCGGCGCGCCCCGGCAACCAGGCCGTACGCGGCACCCTCGACATCCTTCTGCAAACCTTCACGATCATGGGGCAGAACCTCGCCCGATACGAACTCAAAGAGGCCGACGTCGTCATTCGCCCGCAGGTTGGCAACGTCGGATCGACCGATTTCCAGGCACGCTACGACGCAATTCTCGAAGGCGAAAAGGCCGCTCAGGCAGCGCTCCCGCAAATCCGCGAGGCGATCAGAAAGGCTTCCGGAATCTGAGCCAGCCGCCAACAAAACAACCTCACTGTTCCAGCGCTTCCCAGCGCTCCAGCAAATGCATCAACTCATCGTCGATCTGGGTCAGCCGCAATGAAATGCGCTGTGCTTCCTGCGGGTCGGTCCGATAGATCGTCGCGTCTTCCAGGCGCTGGTTGATCACGCTCTGCTCCTGCTCAAGCGCGGCGATACGCCCGGGTAGCTCCGCCAATTCGCGCGACTCCTTATAGCTGTGTTTGCGGCTGCCGTCCGCTTTGCTCCTGGGAGCTTGTGCGGCCACGGGCGCATCGTGTTTCACCCGTTGCTGAACGGATTCTTCGGCGCGCCGCCTGGCCTGGAAGTCCGCCCAGTCCTGATAGCCGCCGGCATACTCGCGCCACGTACCGTCGCCTTCATACGCGATGGTTTGCGTCACGACGTTGTCGATGAACGCCCGGTCATGACTGACCAGGAACAGCGTTCCCGCATAGTCCTGCAGCAACTGTTCGAGCAGTTCGAGCGTTTCAATGTCGAGGTCATTGGTCGGTTCGTCAAGCACCAACACGTTGGCCGGACGGGCAAACAGACGAGCCAACAACAGCCGGTTGCGCTCGCCGCCGGACAGCGATTTCACCGGTGAGCGCGCGCGTTGCGGTGGAAAGAGAAAATCGCCCAGATAGCCGATCACATGTTTCTTCTCGTTGCCAATTTCAACGTAGTCCGACCCCGGCGAAATGACATCGACCAAAGCCGCCTCTTCGTCGAGCTGCGTCCTGAACTGATCGAAATACGCCGTCTGGATTTTGGTGCCCAGATGAACGCGGCCCGAATCCGGCGCTAGCTCGCCGAGAATCAGACGCAGCAGGGTCGTCTTGCCGGCGCCATTGGGCCCGATCAGCCCGATCTTGTCGCCGCGCTGCAAGCGGCAGGAAAAATCGCGCACCACCGCCAGCGTTTGCTTGCCCTTGCCGAAGCTTTTGCTCACGCCTTCCAGTTCGGCCACCAGCTTGCCGCTTTTGTCGCCCGCATCCAGTGCCAGTTCAACCTTGCCCTGTCGATCACGCCGCGCGGCGCGCTCGCGTCGCAACTGTTCGAGGCGCAAAACGCGACCCTCGTTGCGCGTGCGCCGCGCCTCGACGCCTTTGCGTATCCAGACTTCTTCCTGTGCCAGGAACTTGTCGAATTTGGCGTTCTGAATGGCTTCGTCGTGCAGGATCGACGCCTTTCTGGTCTGGTAGGCGCTGAAATTACCCGGACAAGAGAGCAGACGACCGCGATCGAGTTCGACGATCCGCGTCGATACGCGATCCAGAAAACGCCGGTCATGGGTGATGAAAACCAGCGATATACTTGATGAAACCAGCATTTCTTCCAGCCATTCGATGGCGCCGATATCCAGATGATTGGTCGGCTCGTCGAGCAACAACAGTTCGGGTGAAACGGCCAAGGCCTGCGCCAGCGCCAAGCGTTTCTTCTGCCCGCCGGAAAGCGTGCCGACACGCGCATCGGGATCGAGCGAAAAGCGCTGGATCACCCGCTCGGCCTGCGTCTCAAACGACCAAGCATGGCGCGACTCAAGCTCACCCTGCAAGCGATTCATGCGCTCCAGCAACAGATCGTGATCAGCCGAATCATCGGCCATCGCCAACGACACGGCGTGATATTCGGCCAGCAGCGCCGAAACCTCGCCCATCCCCGCCACCACCGCTTCAAACACCGTGAGTTCGGAATCAAAGGGCGGCTCCTGCGGCACATAACCCAAACGCATACCGGGTTGCCGCCACACCGTTCCGTCGTCGAGCGCACCCTGCCCGGCCAGCGCCCGCAGCAGCGATGATTTGCCGGTGCCGTTGCGCCCGATCACAGCGACGCGTTCGCCCGGATCAAGTTGGAAATCGGCGTGGTCGAGAAGGGGTACGTGACCATAGGCCAGTGACGCATCGGACAGGATCAGCTGCGGCATGAATAAGCAGTGCTTTCCAGGAACAGGTTGACAAACGTTCGGTGCCGACGACAACCCCAGCGCCATGCTGCGAGGTCGTGACCCTAAAATGAATTGGCGCGATTTTAACTCGCAAACCATTCTGAAAGGACGACGACGGGCAAACGAACGACGTCAGTCTGGTCTGGCCGTAACATCACTACAACTGAAAGGGCCGGTCAAGCCTGTGCTTCGACCCATCCGGTCCGACAGGCTGCTAGAATACGCCCCGACCTCCTCGTAGCATAATGGATAGTGCACGCGCCTCCTAAGCGTGAGATACAGGTTCGATTCCTGTCGAGGAGGCCAAGTGAGCATCTAAAGCAGTCCAGCAACATCCGCTCTTGCCGAGCTTCAAGCGCGATATTTCCGCCGACTTGGGCGGCGCACTGAAACCCACGTAATCGAAGCACTTTGCGTCCGTGACCGAACCGGCGAAAGAGAACCCTTACCCGGCCGGCGTCGCGACTGAATTGGGAAGCCGGGATCGTCCAATGCTGCGGGAGCTGGCGCATTTGCTCCGCGAACAATGAGACGAATTGAAGCGTGCGGGCTAAAGCCTGCCAAGAAGTTTGCAAAGCGTCACGCTGGTAACCACACGGTAGCATCGAACCCGTAAATATGACGTTAGGATTTGGCTCACGAAGACCTTGGTGCTGATGCGCGAAGCCACATTCGCTCAACTTGTGCTGTCATGTTCGAAGGTAATAATTCGACGTCCGGGTGCTCGCTGCTGTAGACGCGAAATAGCTCATCAGCGAAAGCTTGTCCTATTTCGCTGACGCCATCGAAGTCCAGGATTATGGTCTTGAATCGGTCAAATCTCGCAATTAACCGCTTGGCTTGTGAGCGGGAAATCAACTGCTCGTCTCCATAGGTCGCAAGTTTCATGGGAACGATTGTTTTCGAGAAATCGTAGTCCTCTGGCGCGTTCGTAAACTGCGCATACACTTCGGAAGTAGTGCGCTGGCTCTTCAGTGCAGTTTGCATGAATACGGCTGTGCCTTCAGGAAAGATGCCGTCCGATTCCTGTAACCAATCATTGGGCGAATGTGCGCTGTGGTTATAGCGCAAGCCATTGGCGCTTATGTCGAACAGATCGAACATCCGCGAGGTAAAAAAGATTCCCTCCCCCGTATGTTTGCTGTGATCCGTTGTCAGCTTGCCCTTCGACAATTCAAATAACGCTTGACGCATATCCGGTAATCCGAGGGCGAGGGCAATTTTCGCAAAGATTCCTACGCCGTCATCCGAAATGACCAGGGTAATCGATTTCTCATCCTGGTCGGCCCAAACGAATACGGAAGACCCAGTTGAATGGTCAATCGCATTGTTCAATATTTCCGTAAAACCGTGACCTACAATGCTTTGCACGTTTGGCGGCAGGCTAAGGTAGGGCTTGAAGTCTTGCTGCCACGCAATATGCTCTTCCAGTCCTTGCAGATCGTAACGACGTCCTACGCGTCGCCGATAGCCGGGGCTAAAAACTGGGTGTGTTGAAGGACCGCTACGTGCAATCCAGCCTTTGACTTCAAGCTTCTGGATGTAATTGTTCGCTGCTACCCTTGAAATTCCTAGGCGCTCAACGTATTGCCGTGTGAGGTCGCGTGGATGCTCAATGACGTCTCTGGTAACCGAGCGAACCAGATCGTCCAACTTTGAGGGCTTAGGCATGCTGTTTTTGTAAACTTAAGGTGCACACATTGTAAACTTAAAGACAGCGTGTCGCAAACTTACTCGATTCGGGGAGTTAAGAAACTTGGTCGTCTAAAGTGTGGCCAGTCAGGCTACAGCAACGTTCCGACGGGGGTAACTTTGAGGGCAACTCTACTACTCTCAAAAGAGTAACCCTTGCTCATACAGGCTTACAGCAAACTATTCGATTCCTGCCGAGGCCAAATATGCGTTTCAAGTAGTCCAAAAGCATCAAACCAACCTGCCTGAGCGCGCGCAACTTC
>WBZP01007358.1_pt1 | contig 10645 bp, 15 predicted proteins | sample 5204301 | NCBI WGS metagenome assembly WBZP01 (sample SAMN12412401, study PRJNA552823) | activated sludge metagenome | isolation source: activated sludge from nitrification reactor of wastewater treatment plant... | place: USA: Pennsylvania | collected 2017
TTGTTGATGTGTCCCATCCTGGAGCCAATTCGTCCATGGTCCTTACTAGGCGTTTAGTCAACGGGCATGATCTGGATTGAAGCCTAGCGCGTCGAATTGAAATGATCTTGTCAGAAATGTTAACGATAGGGGTCCCCGCAGAAACACTAACCTGGGCAACCCCTTGCGTCGTAGAGTCAACGATGAGCCTAGCGCGCCTACAGGCTTCGCGCTGCGCCTCGTTGAATGCAATGGTTGCTGCCGTGTCGTCAATCAAGTATGGCTTGACATTATCTTTCGTCTGCCTGCGGTACTCGGTTAGTATTTCGCCAAGATTCATTTTTTACCCTTCCATTGTTCATACGCAGACATTACTGCGCCAGTTACCCGGTCTGGTTTAATGCTTACCTGACACAACGCCGTTCCTGTTTCCTTGTCTTCGTGACAATACTTCATTCCATAATGCATTCGGTGGCATGGATAGCATGACATTCCAACAGGCTCAATCGGATACGAATTAGCCCAATGCTTAGTCAGATTCTCGATTGACGAATGAGACAACAAGCACACCTTTGCAATATCTACGTCAAACCCCACTGCGTTCAATATTCCGGTTTCCGGGCCAATGACACAATTAACCTTCTGGGCAAGCGCCAGTGTCTCTCGAATGGTTTGCTCTCCAGACAGACAAACGACTCTAGGCTCTTTCTCCCAACCCACCTCCAGGATTTTGCACGCCTCATCCCCGGCAAGGAAAATGGTGATATCAGGTATTTCAATCAGCAACTTTGCAATGACTGCATCTTGTCCAGCATAGAACTTGTGCTGGCTTGACCCGGATAGCGCATACATCACGCTGTATTTTGACGAATCGACCATTGCTGATGCTTTGTCTTTTTCATCCTGCGTCGGATAGAACCGGCCGTCAGGTGAAAACTCTACACCGGAAATCTCTGCTGTGAATTCGTGATAGTTCTGGTTCATTATTCTGTGACGCATGGAGTCGGGCCACATATGATTAGCCCGTCCCGGAATTGACAGAAGCGTCCCTTCTATCGACTCTGAAAGATTGATGAACCGATCAAACTTTTTCGCCTGGTGTTCCCAAAACTCAGTAAGCAAATGATTGGGGACTTGGTTCTCATCTTGGATAAAGAAAGCGTCAATGTTCGGATCGTGCTCTATCACCGACTTCCCTCGCGGCGTAGTCATTACCGTCACATGAAAGCCATCGGCCTTTAACGCCGGGAAAACTCCAGACGCCTGAATCATGTCGCCAAACCCACCAAATCGACACACGCAAGCGCGTTTCTGCTTCTTGCTTGGCTTCTTTAACCACTCGTTAGACTGAATAGGATCGCTGCGCTTCTTCCAAACCTGCAGGAAAGAATATTCAACCCCTTTGTCTCTAACCTCATTTACAAGCAATGACCATCCGCCGAGTCCTCGCATGACTCCTGTTATGTCGTTTGGCTCGAAGTCATGCTTATGGTCCGGGTTTGCCCCCTCTGTTCCGCATCGTGGATATAAATCCCTGTGCGGCAGATACAAAACCAAATATCCGCCAGGTTTGATGACGCGCCACCACTCTTTTAGTGCGCTGGCGTAATCGTCAATGTGCTCTAACAGATGAGACGAGAAAACAAAGTCCTGGCTTGAGTCCTCAAAATCTGGAAGAATCTCGCACGTTTCTACTACCTTGTCCGGCTTCATTTCGATGCCAAACAATGAAGTGTCTTTTAAGCTGTCAACTCCGGTGAAGTGGGGAAAACACTTATCAGGGCCGCAACCAAGATCAAGCCCGTTCCCGCGCGTGTATTCAACGATGTCCCACCGAACCTTTCCCGCCTCGTTGCCTTGCGGGTCGTCAATATGCCACGTCATACCTGAGCAGCGAGCTGATCATTTACTGAATCCGTTTCGGCTTGTTTTCTTGGCCGTCCCCTTGTCGGCAACGTAACGACCTCATCACCATTTTCATCAAACAGTTTTCCATCTTGCTCAAATGTTGAGCCGTCTGTTTCACCGAAGACATAACCAAACGATCGATTCCTGTCTAACATCAGCAGTTACCTTTGTTGTTGCACCCAGGGGTTTCGTCTGGCATATCAGACTTTGTTGATGACTTGATGCTGCCCATGCTGTTTGTCGCGCTCTGCGACGTATCAGCGCCGTAAGTGTCACCATTGAATCCGATTCCTGTTCCACGGTTAGGCATCGAACCTGAATCGCCTTGCACTATACCCTTACCATCAGGGCGGGGAAAATTCATACCCATGTCGCTGCTCCTTTATCGTTCGCTGCCATTTGGACGGCCACAAGCCCCGGTCTTGCGAAACTCGTAACGGTCGCCCACATAGTTTTCACCGCAATCGTCAAGCTTCTCGTATGCGTCATCCCACGGATCATGCTTTGCTGGCGTAATGTCATCAAATCCTGTCGAAATAGACTCTTGCGATGAACTGCCAAGCGATCCGTTCAAACCAGATACGCCAGATTTATATGTGATGTTGTCCATTCTGATACTCCATAAAAACTAGGGGACCGAAGCCCCCTAGTCATTTCAACCACTACATCTTAGGTTGAACCCCACTTGACGATGCGCGCTTGCGCCGCTTGCGTCTGTACCAGACCGAATCCGCCCAGGTAATACCAAGCAACACCACGGCTACGGCCATAGTCTGTTGGTATCTTTCCGCGCATTTCTTCAGGCACAACCACACCCTCGGCCACCGTGTCAGCGCCGAAGAAGAAGGCCCAATTGGTCACCCCGCCACCCCATGCCGCTTTGGCGATGTTCGTTTGCTCAACGAAGCGAACGCCCTCATAACGGCCAATTTCACCGTTGATGATCATCTGGAAGCCCTTGTCTACGTATTGGTGTACGCTTTCAAGGTCATTTTTCAGACGACGGAATGTCGTCGGATGCGCAATCGAGAAGTAATCATCGGCTTCATAAGGCGGAATGTTGCGTTCCTTCATGATGTCGACAATAGCCTTGATGTGCTCTTTGTTCAGCGGCGTACCAGCATTCGTGCCGCCAGCAGTGCCGGTGGTCGTCAGCGTAACTGCAGTGGTGCTGGTGCCGCCTGTCGGATAAACAACCAGCGGAGTTGCATTGAACTGAGCATAAGCGCCCGCATCGAATGCCTTCTTCGCATCATTCTTCAGCACCTTGCTGATGACTTCCTTGACGGGTTGCTCAGACAGATCGTCAAGCTTCTCGTTGTAAGGAACCGAGTTGCCGTATTCAGTAACCGTCATCGTGCCTTGCGTGATGGTGAAGTTAGTTTCCGGCATGGTGTTTGTTTCAAGAAGCGTCGTTCCTTGCGTTGCCACGTCGGAATAGACGTTCCAATGGAACTCCTGCCCCTTGCTCTTGCCTTGAATCGCTGCGTCTTTCACATCAGCGAACTGACGGAACTTGACCAACGGTTGTACTGCCATACGAAGCACCTTGGACAGGTTATCAGAGTACATATAACCGCCAAGAGAGTTCGTAACCCATAATTGACCGGCCATGATAGCCTCCTATTGTCTTTGGTTACTTCTCAAAAGTTGTCGGCATTAAATTCACATGCTCAAACTCTGCCCCAAACGACTCTTGGCCATTTCTGCAATGACTCTTGATACGTCCGGCGCTTCCGCTGGAGACTGCTTATTTCCTGCCACCACGTTTGCCGACCTGGGTATATCCAGATTAGCCTTTCGCTCCAACTTCGTATCTCGTGCGGTACGTTTCGTCTCGTCTGATTGACGGCCTGACTTTTGAACTCCGAACAGTGCGGCTACTTCTTCGGCTGACTTCTGCAACGCTTCGGCTCTTGTCATCCCTTCGGACTCCTTTGACGCCATGCGCTCCACCGTCGCTCTGCCTAAAACTACGCCGCGCTCTGTATCAGAGAAAAGTTCTGGATAGTCCAGCCGAGTCTCCTTGTATGCGCTCTCAACATCGAGTTGCTGCCTTACTTGTGCTGCGATTGCTGCCGTGTCGATTTTTTGTGGCTCTTGGGTAGCTTGTTTAGCGCCCTGATCACCAACAAATTGCAACATGGCTTCTACTGCGCCATCTTCGTCGCCCTCATAAAGCTTCGAGAAGGCGTCTTTAATCTTCCCTCTGCGAGCCTCTAACTCCTGCTCGGCATCCGGCTGATTACTTGCATTGTTATCTACTTGGCTTGCATTTCTTGCTAATTGCTCAGCTTGCTGTTCAGCGTACTGCAACAACCTGGTCGCCTCTTGCAATCGCTTTGATGCAGCGGAGTCCTTTTGGTAGCTTTTCACTACTTCGGATAGCGGAATCTCAATTTCATCGCCATCCACTTTGACCTTGACCAACATGGAGTCTGTTGCCGTGGTAGGCTTGTCGTCTTGCGCCAGTTGCTCAGCAAGTTGTCCGACACCCTTATCTACAGGAGCATCTTCCTTGTCGGCAAGATCAACACCGTCATTGGCGAGAGATTGATTACGCTGTGCGGCAATGGCCTCCATCGCTGTTTCACGCGCTGACTTGACCGCCTCTTGCGGCTCTTCGTTGTGTTTCGATACTTCCTGATTAACTTCTTCGTTCTCTAACTGTTCATCAGCGCCCTGTTGGGTGGCTTTGTCGTCAGATACTTTCATTTGCACATCTCCATAAAACGGACCGTAGCGGCCAAAAGGTAAATTTATGACTCTTCGTGCAACCGAACCATTGCGTTATCTCCCTCAGCTATCGCGTCTGTCAGCCACGAAATAGCCATGGACGGGACTTTGATTCTGTTTTGGATACTCGCTATCAACGCCCGGTTGTCCGCGTCGGCCTCAACCAGCTCGGCCATTGCCTCATCAATTTCCTGTACAGCGCGATTGGTAATGTTTCGGCCTAATTCAGACTGCAGAAACATCTTGACGGCTTCTCCTGTCGAGGCTGACTCCATCAAATCCTTTATCACCGGATCAACAATAGGGTTGCTCATTGCAATATCCCGTCTGGTTCAGGCGTTTCAATTCCGTGCTCTTGCCCTGCGAATGGGCTTGCAGGCGATAACGGGTTAGTGCTTGACGGAAAATCGATCTGCGGCTCCATTGCTTGATCCGGATACGCAATATTTGGATCAACACCAACAGGATTCGGCGGCGTATAGCCAGCCGTCTGTAGTATCGAATCAGCAATCGGAGCAACTTGAGGCATCGAGGCGATGACTTGCGCGGTCTGTATTGCTGAGTATTCGCCCTCAACACCTTGTTTAACGCGGTTCGCCGCTATCTGCTTCGTCTCTTCCTTCATCTTCTCGACCTGGGCGGCGATGACTTCAGGTGGGTGTTTTGCGTCCAAAGCTTTCTGTAGTTGCTCAATCTGCTGCATGAGCGACTGCATACGCGGGTCTTCCTGCTGATTGAAGTCGAAGAATCTTCCTCCGTCTTTATGCCCTAATGCTCCGAGCACTTCCTTAATGAGCGCCTGCGGGTCTAGTCCATACTTCTCCAACAGGCCATCAGACAAGATCGTCCTGAGCGTCCCCATTCCGAGAGCCAATGTATTTACCTTCTCGGTCGGGTTCGTCGCGCCCATACCGACATTGCAATTCAGCGTCAATTCCTCTGAAAGCATTTCGTCTGTAACGGCGTCAATTCCGAACTTCTGGAACAGTCCGGCTTTCTTTCCGCACAAGCCAAGGATGATGTCGTCCGTCTCATAATGTTGTTCCAGCAGCATGACCTGACGCAGCACCGGCTCTACCCATGTTTCGACAAAGGTTTTTAGTTGATATGAAGAGACTTGATTGGCATTGCTGGTGAGGATGTTCATACCTCCAACAGTCTCATTCAGCTTGCGATTGCTCTGTACTGATGCCCCGGAGAAGACGCCGGCCACATCGTCATAGTCGAGATTCAGCCTGTCCTGCTCCTGATAGCTTGATCCAGTAACGTCGCTCGTCTCTACTACCTTCACATCTTCGGCAGGATCAGTCATCAACGTAACTGAGCTAGGCGTATTCCGCGTCAAGCTGCGCAGATCGACTTGCTTATTGCGTTTGACGAAATAGCGCTTGTTCAGCACGAACTTCACATTATCAAGTCGCTGATTCGTTACCTCGTTTATTTCATCCTGTATCGATGAGCCAAGGTTTGATGGTCCTATCGGATAGCTCTTATGCGTCTCGATAACGCAGTTTCCAACAACAAACGGGCGCTTTCCATGTGCGTACTCAGCTTTCAGAGTTACCGGCTCGGACAGCAGCAACTCTGTTCCGAGCGTGTAGTAAATCAGGTCTTCGTCATCCCACTCGATGATGTTCTGATGCACCCATACGATGCTGTACGGCGTGATCGTCGTTGTGTTCTGCGTCGAGTCTTGCCTATTTTCTTCACGAGCCATGCGTGTCGTGTCGAAACCCTTAATAGCAGTCGTTATCTGATCTTGTGAGTATTCTTTCCACCGGCCTGACTTCATCCGAGACTGAACATCTTTAACATACATCGGAATCAGATTGATTAAGTAAGGGCTTGTCCCTACTGGGTCGAACCAGTGCGCCGCTGGATCAAACCTGAAATTCTCAAGAGGGATAATCTCTATCTTCGGTTGATCTTTATTCTTTTTGGCGTTGTATTCCCACGATTGATGGGAAACAACCAGCCCGGTTACTTGCGCATCTTGGTATCCTCCAAGGCAAATTTGGAACCAAGGCAGGGTCTTTGTAAGTCGATACTGCATCAACTCAGACATAACGTCGGCTGAAGCTGCCTGGATATCGTTGGTCTCATCATTTGGAGTGATGCTCACCATGTCCAGAGTCGAAAAAAACGCTTCGGCGGCAATGGCTTCATTTTTGCGGATGGTTGCGCGTGTCTTTGGCCTAAAAATACGGGAACGGGTCTTGTAGCCGTCGCTCAGATACTTTGAGCCTGACGGGAATCGCGATTGGAAACGGCGTATGTCCTGTTCTACACGCTGCCGGATGTTGCTGTCGAAGTACGATGTTGATCCCGTGTAAGCGTCTCTCGCCAGGCTCAGGGCTTTGTCGTTGTCAATCATTTCGAGTAATCGCCAATTGTCCGGCCCGAGAAGTCATTCTTCAGTGATGAAATGGCGTCTTGATTTCCTGTCCCTCGATATAGATTGAACCGCTCAAGCAGCTCTCCTCCTGCTCGTACAATCTTTTTCTTCCAGTCTGAGGCCGTATAGCATTCATTAAGCTTGAGGATGAATCCCCATTCGCCAGACAGAGCCAAGTTACGTATTGTTGCGATGCCCTTGTCGCCTTCGCACGTCACGGCCCATAGGTGATTTGGGTATGCCTCGAAGAGAACGTCCGACATTTCCTTAGCCATGTTGTAATCTAGCGCGGCCACGCCAGGGATTCCCCCAGAAAGATCAATCATCCCCATCGTTTCCCCTTACCATTCCGGATCGCATTCTTTTTGCTCTAAATTGGCTTTTTCTTCGTCTGACAGCCACAAATATTCGGCGCGTGTATAGCTGAGCTTAATAGGCTCAGGCAACCTATCATAATCGTCTTGGCTTGCATCAAACGGGTGCATAAATGCCCGGCCCTGTGTCGAACTTGCGCCCATTGCTGAACTCATAACCTGGCTCTTTCGTGGGATCGATATTGGCTTTGTCGTCACAAGATGCCGCAATTCCAACTTCTTCCGACCAAAGGCGCTCAGTTGTTGTTACTTGTTCGCTCATGGTTTCTCCAAACTAGCAAGATAGGCATCAATCTTTGCAATCTCTTTGTCTCGTTTTGCTTCGTATTGCCTACGAATCTTTGCCTGCTCTGCTCTATATCGCCTGTTGTCCAATTCTGTTTGCTCTAAAATCGGAATACGCGGCTCAAATTTGCATCGGTATTTTTCGAGCGGGTCATGCATTGTTATGCTCCGTATATCAATACGTCCGTTTCACACACTAAGACGTTCGCGCAAAGCATAGCCCTCTAGCGCCCAAATCTTGTCGCGGGCGTTGCTTCGGGCAATTTTCTTGCCTATCTCAACGTCGAAGTTCTCCGGGCTTGCCGCCGCGCTTTCGCCAGTCACGGTGAAGCCGTTGCGCAGTTTCAGGCAGCACACCGTCAGCGTGGTTCCGGGGAATACGTGGTAGTCCTCGCCGGTAATCGTGGCGTCGATCTTCTCTGGCGAGAGGCGCGGCGCGTTAAGTCCTTTGGCCTGGATTTCCTCTTCGATTGCTTGTTCATCTTTGCTCATGCTTATGCTCCATCTATAAACGCTTCGGGTTCAAGGTGCCGCTCGTCAATAATGATCGGCGGAACGGCCTCTATATCGTAGATGCGACTGCTTGCATCCAGGAAGTCATCATGGACAGCGAACGGATAGACTAAGTATTCGTCCAACAGCGTCTTGTTTAGCGAATAGACCTGTTTGTTCTCATCAGCGCGCTTAACAGGTGTGAATACTCTATACTTCTGCCCGGCATCGATCACCTTCTGCTGATTCGTTGTAATCGCAGGCTTTCCGTCTGGCCCAGTTGATACAGCAGCAAGATAGAAAGTACCCGCTCTAAAATCAGGCTCAAGGCGTTGAATGCGGTCGTATTTGCTTGATGTGCCATCACGAGGCCATGCCAACTCATGGATTTCCCACTCGTCTTTGGCTTTGCGCATCTTTTCCTCGAAGTATTCAAGGTCCGACGTGCTGCCATACCGTTCATACCCGACCTTCACCAACTGCACACCGGGCATGTTAATCCATACCTTGCGCAGTCCAGATAGTGCCGTCCATCGCTCTGACAGGCTCATCCTGTGGTGATAGCCATCAAGTAGATACTTGTTGCCTGCCGAATCAATGCCAATAACAGCCATTGCCGTACGGTCGCTGCCCACCTTCCGGCTAGATGCAGGGTCACACAGAATATAGACGTTTAGTGTCGCAGGCCGTATGTCGATAAAGCGCAGCCAGTCTTTGTTGAATAACGATTGAGCACCAGCGGCAGGGTTTTGCAGCATTTGAGCGGCCAGCGTAGATAGAGTCTGTTTCAGCTTCTTCTCTGCCCAAGCAGCGTCAGATAGAAAAACAGGGTTGCCGTCTATCGTTCCATCGTCTGTAGCCGGGTAAATTCGTGGCTTCAGTGCCTTTTTATCGAGGATATGTTGGTACGTGTCCGCGTAGCTGTATCTCGTTCCAATGTGCCAGCTACGGCTCTTGTCATCTTCACCACGCGCACCCAGGTTGTCGGATAGCGACCATGCCTCAGTCGTCTTAGCCACCTGGTCAGGCGTCGATACTGACTCTTTTGTGACCACGTCATCATAGACACGAAGCGCGAAGTGTGCGCCGGTCGGCTGTCCATCCACTAATCCCCATGCCTCTACCGTGCCTTCTTTCGGGTTTGTAGCGCGCTTGACTACAATTCCCTTCTCTTCACTCCATCTCGGAGATTCTTTTTTAGGGAATTCGTAGAAGATTTCAGAGTACAGTTTTACCAAATCCTGATTTGTTTCTAACTCTGCCTTTATTTGCAGCAGAAACTTTCGAGCGATTGGTTTGGTATGTGAGAAAATCCCGATGGTAATCTCAGGGTCATTCAGTATTTCTTGAATTATCCCGGCAAGCGTTATGATTGTGCTCTTATAGTGCTCTCTAGCCCATAAGTCGAGATGATCATCTGGTTCCGCCTCTACTTCGCGGCAACGCTTGTACAGCCACGGATGATCGGCGTCTTTACGATGAAGTAGCCTGGTTAGCAAAAAGAACCTGTCATTCCGTCCTAGCCACCTGACGCCATCATCTCCGTAGTCCTGAATGACTGCCAACCAATACTGCTTTGCCACCTTCCTGCTGCTGGTTTGTATGTCTGCAGCTAGATTCTCATCAAGCGGAGGCTTGAGCATTTTCCAACTCGTCTTTGAGCGCCTTTATTTCCGACTTCCCAAACTCCCCCATAGCCCTTGTAGCCCCTTCTGCCGCGCCCCTTGCGGCTGCTTCTGCCGGGTCTTCGCTTCCGTCTTCGATCTTGAATATCCTGCGTTCCAAATCAATCAGGATTTTCATCGTCTCCGCTAGTTTTTTTGTCGTGTCCGTCTGTGACGGCAGGGAAATAACCTTGTTGTACAGGTCGTTTATCCGCGCCGTGCTGGAATCTCCATCTTTTGCACACAACTCACCCACCTGTTTGAACAGATCGACCTCTTGAACAATGTTCTCAACCTTCTCCAGTAGCGCATTAACCACTTTCCTGAGCCTGCCGGCGTCTTTCCTGTGGCCGCGCATAACACCGGCGAGCATTTCGGCATTCAGCTCAAGGCGTTCTTTCCGCTTATCTCTCTCTTCGGGGGTTACTGTAACTTTTTGTGTAACTGCGTCTTGTGTAACTAGCGCCTCAGCCTTGGCTCGAATCTTTGCAGTCTCATCCCTCTCTATGCCTAACGCCTTGAAATGATTGTCTATTGCAGCACGAGAGACTTTGTATTCTTCAGACAGTTGAAGTTTTGTTTTTATGCCGGCTACCCATTCCGGCTCCATCTTCTCCCAATCGACTGGAGGGCGCTTCTTCTTCTCTTCTGCCATTGGTTACACCAGTGTAATTTTGTGGGTTGCACTCTTTGAAAACAGGACGACTGAGAACACCGGGAAATCTATCGGCTCATTCCACTCCACCGGCTCGGCGTTAAACAGCACGGCCTTGTTCTGAATCCAGCGCTTCAGTTCGCTACTGGAAGCAGCA
>WBZP01004380.1_pt1 | contig 10644 bp, 10 predicted proteins | sample 5204301 | NCBI WGS metagenome assembly WBZP01 (sample SAMN12412401, study PRJNA552823) | activated sludge metagenome | isolation source: activated sludge from nitrification reactor of wastewater treatment plant... | place: USA: Pennsylvania | collected 2017
CGTCGTTGCGCAGTTGCCGCGCCGTACGCCAGCGGGCGCGAGCCAGCGTGAGAAAGTCGCCGAGCTGTCCACACTGATGGACCAGCTGGGCTACGACGCGCGCAAGGTCAGGGATGTCGGCGGCGCCCCGACGATCGAAGCCGACAATTGCATTTTTCATGAGCTCGCGCAGCGCAATCCGGCCGTCTGCCAGTTCGACCTTGCGCTGATGACGGGCTACACGGGCAGCAAGGTCGAATTGCACGAGTGCATGGCCAGGGGCGGCCATGTGTGCCGCTTCCGCTTCCTGCCGCGCGTGTAGGCGGATCACAAGGGTGTAGAATTGCAGCTGCGCTGTTCACGATGCGCCCGTAGCTCAGCTGGATAGAGCATCAGGCTTCGAACCTGAGGGTCGGGAGTTCGAATCTCTCCGGGCGCGCCAATTTGTCCGGGTCCACACGAATGACAAGAGGATTACGCCGATGAAGTGGACGCTGCAACGCATGGCTGACCGATTCGAGATCGAGGACATGCTGGTCGAGTACTGCCACATCATCGATGCAAAGCAGTTCGACAGGCTGGATGAGATTTTTGCCGATGATGCATGGATCGATTACACCGCCATGGGCGGCGTCGCCGGCAATCGGGAAGAGATCAAGAGCTTTCTGAAGCAGGCTATGCCGGCGTTTCCGAGCACCCAGCACATGATTGCCAATTACCAGATCAGGCTTGATGGCGACGTTGCCACGGGGCGCATCATGTGTTTCAACCCGATGCAGATGGAGCTGGGCGAACAGGGCAAGCCCGTATTTTTTCTGGGGCTGTGGTATGTGGATGAGTATGTGCGTACCGGGCGCGGTTGGCGAATCAGTCGGCGGGTGGAGGAAAAGAGCTGGGTTTTCAACGCGCCTGAATTGCTGAAGCTGTAGCTGAAATGCGCCATGCCGCAGATGAAATCCACTGATTCGGACGCCCTCGTCGTCTTCGGCATCACCGGAGACCTTTCCTTCAAGCAGATCATTCCCGCGATCGCGCGACTCGTCGGGCGCGATCGGGTGACGGGACCGCTGATCGGGGTCGCCCGCGATACCTGGAGCGGCGATCGCCTCACGAACCGTGTATGCGAGAGCTTGCGGGCCCACGGAGGAGACCACGACGAGGCCGCGGCGGTCTTGTTCGGCCGGCGCCTGCAGTACATCGCGGGTGACTACCGTGACGCCGGGACGTTTCGCCGGCTGAAGGCGGCGCTTGGACCGGTGCGTGCGCCGCTCTTCTATCTTGCGATCCCGCCAAGCCTCTTTGGTGAAGTGGTGGGGCATCTCGGAGCGTCGGGTTGCGCAGCGGGTGACGCGCGAGTCGTCGTCGAGAAGCCGCTCGGCCGCGATCTCGCCTCGGCGCAGGCGCTCAACCGCCATCTGGCGCAGGTCTTCGACGAGTCCCACATCTTTCGCATCGATCACTTCCTCGGCAAGGAGCCGGTGCAGAATCTGCTGTATTTCCGCTTCGCGAACAGCTTTCTCGAGCCGCTGTGGCATCGGGACCACGTCGCGAGCGTGCAGCTCACGATGGCGGAAGCGTTCGGCGTCGGCACGCGCGGGCGTCTGTACGAGGAGCTGGGAGCCGTGCGTGACGTGCTGCAGAACCACCTTCTGCAGATCGTGAGCCTCCTCGCGATGGAGCGGCCCGCGCGTTACACGAGCGACGCACTGCGCGACGAGAAGGTGAAGGTTCTCAAGGCCATCGCGCCGCTCGCGGCGCCGGCAATCGTGCGCGGCCAGTATGAGGGCTATCGCAGTGAAGCGGACGTCGGCGTGCAATCGCGCGTCGAAACTTACGCGGCGGTGCGTTTCGTGGTGCACACGCCACGCTGGGAGGGTGTGCCGTTTCTCGTGCGCGCGGGCAAGGGGCTGGCGGTTACGGCGACCCAGGTGACGGTACGGCTGCGCGCCCCGGTGCCAGCGCTCTTCGACCGGGCGCCTGCTGATCCCAACTACGTGCGCTTCCGGCTCGGGCCCGATCGCGTGTCGATCGGTCTCGGCGTGCGCACGAAGGAGCCGGGCGAGGAAATGCGCGGTCGCGATACCGAACTGCTGATGTGCGATGCGGAGACCGGTGCGATGAGCGCCTATGAACGTCTGATCGGCGATGCACTGCGGGGCGATCCTTCGCTGTTCGCCCGACAGGACTCGATCGAAGCGGCCTGGCGCATCGTCGATGGCATCACGGCGGGCGCCTCCGCCGTGGCGGCGGCTCCGCTACCGTATGCACGTGGCAGCTGGGGCCCTGCGGCCGCCGATGCCCTGGCAACGGACATCGGCGGCTGGGTCGACCCCGGTACGGGCTGCTGACCCGATGCGATGGGTCACCGGCGAAGATGTTGCGACGACCGAGCAGGCCGCAGCAGAGTTCATTGCGGCGCAGCTTGGGTGTGCAGTCCGCGAGCGCGGTCGCGCGACCTTCGCCGTGAGCGGCGGGCGTACGCCGTGGGCCATGTTCGGACGGCTGGCGGCGCTCGATGTGGAGTGGGCCCGCGTGCACCTCTTCCAGGTTGATGAACGCATCGTTCCCGTCGATGATGAGGCGCGCAACTGGAAGCACCTGCTCGCGACGCCGCTCGCGGCGCGCATCCCTGCGACGCAGCGCCATCCGATGCCCGTCGAAATCGGGGACGCCGGGCTCGCCGCGAATCGCTACGCCGCGACCTTGCATGAAGTCTGCGGCGAGCCTCCCGCGCTGGATGTCATACACCTCGGGCTCGGTGACGATGGCCACACCGCATCGCTCTTCAGCGGGGACCCGCTGCTCGAAGAGCAGGCTTGCGATGTCGGGGTGAGCGGGCCGAGGAGCGGTGCGCGCCGACTCACGCTGACGCTGCCCGCCCTCGATCGCGCCCGCTGCATCGTGTGGCTCGTGCTGGGTGCGGGGCGCAAGGAGGCCGTTGCGCAACTCTTCGCGGCCGACTGCGCGATTGCTGCAAGCCGGGTTGCGCGCGCACGCGCAACCGCGTTCACGGACCCGGCTGCGGCGCCTTGAGGGCCCCACGGGCCGCATCATCTGCCGGTGGCAGGGGGTGTCCGCCGAAGGCGTTGCGCACGAGTGCAAGAAGCCGCGCCCCGAAGTCATCGGCACCCTGCGAAGCGAAGCGCGCCATCAGCGCCGCACTGATCACGGGCGCGGGGATGCCCAGATCGATCGCCTCGCGGGCCGTCCAGCGCCCTTCGCCCGAGTCGGCGATTCGCGCACCCACCCGATCGAGCATCGCGGGGTCTCGCAGCACGCCCGCGGTGAGATCGAGCAGCCACGAGCGGATCACGGTGCCATGGCGCCACGCTTCGGCGATCGGGCCGATCGGCAGCTCGAGGTCCTTGCGCGCGGCGAGCAGCGCGAAGCCCTCAGCGTAAGCCTGCATGAGCCCGTACTCGATGCCATTGTGGACCATTTTGGCGTAGTGGCCGGCGCCCGCGGGGCCGCAGTACACCCAGCCCCTGTCGGGGGCAGGCGCCAGCGCGCGAAAGAGCGGCAATGCACGCTCGAAGTCTGCACGCGCGCCGCCGACCATCAGGCCGTAACCCTCCTCGAGCCCCCATACACCGCCCGAGACACCCGCATCGAGAAAGCCGATGCCGCGCCCGCCGAGCAGCGCGGCGCGGCGCTGCGAATCGCGGTAGAAGGCGTTGCCGCCGTCGATCACGAGGTCGCCCTTCGCGAGCTTGCCGGCGAGTGCCGTAATGTTCGCTTCAGTCGCGGCTCCCGCGGGCACCATCAGCCAGATGATGCGTGGCGTGGGCAGCGAGGCGATGAGGTCATCCAGCTGATCGTGCACTTCGATGCGTGGCTCGGCCGCAAACGCGGCCGCATCCGCACGATCGAGGCTGAAGCCTGCGACCGGAATTTCATGTCGCGCGAGGCGACGTGCCATGTTGCCGCCCATGCGGCCGAGTCCGATGAGGCCGATCTGCATGGGCCGATGGTACCGCAGCGGGCCATTTGCGCTACATTGGCGAACTTGAAAATGACCAGAACAACAAAATGGAGTCTGTTCGCCGGAGTGGCCGCGTTCGTCGCAGCGGGTCTGCCGGTCGCTGCAAGCACACAGCCCGTGCATCCCGCAGCGGCGCTCATCGAAAAGGGCGCGGTTGCGATGCGTTCCGATCCGGACGCCAGCAAACGCGACGCCGAGGCGGCTCTCGCGGCGCTGCGTACGCAGCCGGACGTCGATCTCGAGATCCGCGCGCGCCTGCTGCTGTGCGATTACCAGTCAGAGCGCAATCAACAGGCACTCGATGCCGAAATTGCGGCGATCGGGGCACTGCTGCCCCGCAGCCACCGTCCGGGTCTGCGGGCCGGCATGCTCGTCTGCCAGGGCGAAATGCGCGAAACGCTCGGCGACAATGCCCAGGCACTCGCGTACTACGAACAGGCCGCGCGCGTGGCATCCGAGGCGCGCGACGACGAGATGATCGCAGGCGCGCTCTTCTCGCGCGGCTATGTGCTCGGCCTGCAGGGCGAATATGCGCGCGGTCTTGCGGATCTGCGCCGTGCACAGGGTCTCTACGAGACGCTCGACATGCGCCATCACGCCCTGACCGCGATGAACGGTGTCGCGATCCTCTACAACCGCATGGGCGACTATGTGCAGGCGCGCGACATCTACACCGCGGCGCTCGCCCAACAGCGCGAGGCAGGGATGCTGCGCGAGCAGGCGGTCACGCTCCATAACCTCGGCCGCGCGCACGAATACCTGCAGGAATGGGCCGAAGCGCGTCGCTCGTTCACGGAATCGCTCGCGATCAATCGCGAGATTCACTACGCGCGCGGCGAGGCCTATGCGCTGCGCGGGCTCGCGGCCGTCGCGAACGGTCTCGGTGACTCGCGCAGCGCGCTCGCGACGCTCGAGCAGGCGGCAGCGCTGCAGCGGGAAACACCCGACGCGCGCCTGCGCGCGCAGATCGATCTCGCGCGCGGCATTGCGCTGCACGGCGTGGGCCGCCTCGATGCGAGCGCCGCCGCGTTGCGGGCAGCCATCGACGTCTTCAGGAGTGGCGAAGCGCGCGGCGAACTCGCGGCGAGCCATGCGGAGCTCGCATCCGTCGAAGCCGCGCGCGGCGACTGGAGGAGCGGCTACACGCAGCTCGCGCTCGCCAAGCAGGTCAGCGAGCGGCTGCTGCGCAACCAGATCGACCAGCGTTTCGCGACATTGCGCGTGGAGTTCGACACCGCCTCCAAGGAGGCCGAGAACGCGCTGCTGCTGCGCGATATCCAGGCAAACGAGCGTGCGCTCGCGCAAAGCCGCGCGGTGCGCAGACTGCAGGCCGTCGTGATCGCGCTGGCCATTCTGCTCGTGCTGCTGCTGGCGACACTTGCGATCCACCAGCGGCGCTCCACGTTGCGCATGCGCAAGCTCGCACACACCGACGAGCTCACATCGGCGCCGAATCGGCGCGCGGTGCTCAACCGGCTGGCTGCCACGCTTGCCGGCGAGGGTGCCGGGCCCTGCACGATCCTCATCACGGACATCGACCATTTCAAGGGCATCAATGACCGGTTCGGCCATCCGGTCGGCGACGAAGTGCTGAAGGTCATGGCGCAGGCAGTGCGCGACGAATTGCGCGAGCCGGCCTATTTCGGGCGTCTCGGCGGCGAAGAGTTTGTCGTCGTGCTGCCGGAGACCGCCCTCGCGGAGGGCTGCGCAACAGCGGAGCGCCTCCGTGAACGCATCGCGGCGATCGATCTTGCGCATTTATGCCCGGTCGGCCGTGGCATCACGACGAGTATCGGCGTCACCGAATCCGCCCCGGGGGATACGCCAAGTACGATGTTGCAGCGGGCCGATGAGGCCCTGTATGCGGCCAAGCGTGCCGGGCGCAATGCCGTGCGCATCTACGCCGCGAATGGCCCGTCGCCCACGATTGGCGGCCTCCTGCCGTCATAGCACGTGCGGCACCGCTGACATTGGGTCGTACAAGGCACTATCCTTGAGCGGATGTTCATCGCACCCGGCGTGCAGCGACTGCTCGCTCCCAACGCTTCGATGATGACGGGCCCCGGCACCAACACCTGGCTGCTCGGCGATCCGCCCGTGGCGGTGCTCGATCCGGGACCCGACATTCCTTCGCACGTGGAGGCGATTCTCGCTGCTGCGCCACGGCTCGAGACCATATTCGTCACGCATACCCATCCCGATCATTCACCGGCGGCCGCCACTCTCAAGGCGAGATGTGGTGCGCGCCTCGTTGGCAGGCCCGCGCCCCGCGATGGCCGGCAGGATGAGCACTTCGTGCCCGATGTGATTCCGGCACGCGACGGAATCTTCGCGGCAGGGAATCTGCGCTTGCGCGCGATCGATACGCCCGGCCACGCCTCGAACCATGTGTGCTGGCTGCTCGAGAGCGCAGGATTGCTCTTTTCCGGTGATCACATTCTCGAAGGGGTGACACCCGTGATTCCCGTGCCGGACGGCGATCTTGCGGCCTATCTGGAAGCGCTCGAGCGGCTGAAGCGCTACCCGCTGCGCGCCATCGCGCCCGGACACGGGCGCGTGTTGGGGGAGCCGCTGCGCGAGATCGACAGGATCATTGCGCATCGCCTTGCGCGCGAAGCGAAAGTGGTGGCGGCGCTCGGCGCGCGCGGCATGACCCTCGATGAGCTGCTCGTCCCGGTCTATGCAGATGTGCCGGCGGACCGGCACTTCCTCGCGCGCCTGAGTCTCGAAGCGCACCTCATCAAGCTCGAGCGCGACGGCCGCGCCAAGTGTGATGGAGCCGCGTGGCGTGCCCGCTGAGTCCCGCGCGACACGTCATCTTGCCATCGAGCTCGTGCAGGTCGATCTCGATCGCGGTGGGCGGGCAGTGCTGCGCGACATCGACTGGAAGATCGCACCGGGCGAGCGCTGGCTGCTCTTCGGCGCCAACGGCGCCGGCAAGACGCAATTGCTCAAGCTGCTCGCGGGTGCGGTCTGGCCGAAACCGACGGGCCGCGGGCAGCGGCGCTACCGGCTCGGTCGCGAGTGGCAGAACACTCCGCAGGATGCGCTCGCGGAGATCGCCTATCTCGGTCCCGAGCGGCAGGATCGCTATCATCGCTACGGCTGGAACGCGACCGTCGAGCATGTGGTTGCGACCGGCCATTTCCGCACCGATATCCTGCTCGATCGCCTCGATCTCACTGCGCGTCGCGCAGTGCGTCACGCCCTTGCCAGGCTCGACATCGGGCGCCTCGCCGGTCGACGCTTTCTGACGCTGTCCTGGGGCGAGCGCCGCCTCGTGCTGATCGCACGCGCGCTCGCGGCGCGGCCGCGCCTGCTGCTGCTCGATGAGCTCTTTACGGGTCTCGATTCGACCTACCGGATGCGCGTACGCCGCTGGCTCGAGAGCACTGCACGATCGCGCCGACCGTGGGTCCTGGCGGCGCATCGGGCCGGCGACGTGCCTCGGGCGGCGACCCATGCACTCATGCTCGAGCGGGGTCGCATCACATGGTGCGGCCCGATCGGGCGCGCGCCGCTCGCACAGTGGTTCCAGAGCGCCGGGGCGCGGCGCTCGCCGCCAGGGTCTGCACGACGCAAGGCCAGGCCCGGCCGCGTCCTCGTGCGCCTGACACACGCCGACGTCTACCTCGATGGCGTGCGGGTGTTGCGCGGGATCAATTGCGAACTGCGCGCGCGCGAGTGCTGGGTCGTGCATGGTGACAATGGTTCCGGCAAGACGACTCTGCTGCGCACGCTCTACGGCGATCATGGCGTGGCGAGCGGCGGCACGGTCGAGCGTGACGGGATCGAGCCGGGTGTCGCGCTCGAGGCGTTCAAGTTGCGTGTCGGGCTCGTGGCGCCGCATCTGCAGACCGACCACCCCCTGCACCTCACGGCAGCCGAAGTCGTGCAGTCCGGCGCGCACGCGAGCATCGGCCTGAACGAACCCGCGACTCGCGCGGAGCGTGCGGCCGCGGAAGCTGCGATGCGCGCGTTCGGCGTGCTGCGTCTTGCGGCGCAATCGCTCGCGGAACTGTCCTACGGCCAGACGCGACGCGTGCTGTTCGCACGCGCGGCCATGGGGCGTCCGGACCTGCTGTTGCTGGATGAACCGTTCGCCGGGCTCGATCCGCCCACGCGCGTGGATCTCATGCGTCGGCTCGAGCGACGCGCCGCGTCGGGCGTCACGATCGTCATCGCCACCCATCATCGCGAGGAATGGCCGCGCTTCGCGACCCATGAACTCGAGTTGCGTCGCGGCACCGTGCTATACGGCGGAGTGAGACGTCAATGAACCAGCGCAATCTCTTCAGCCTCATGGTGGCTTGCGCTCTCGGGGTGATGCAGGCCGGCTGCACGCCGGGAGGGCCAGGCAGCACAAGGACCCTGGTCGAGGGTGGCAACACCCCGCCGATGCCCCCGCTGTCCCCGCTCGAGGCGCATGTCGATCCGGCAGCGCTTGAAGCGGCCGCGAGCGCCGCGCAGGATGGTGGCGCCGATGCGTTGCTCGTGGTGCGCAACGGACACGTGATTTTCGAGCGTTACTGGCACCGGACCTCCTTCGTGACCTCCATCGACGCGGGTGCGTGGCAAGGTGTGATCGACGACCTGCTCGCGGGCGCGTTGGCAGAGGACCGCAAGCCGCTCCCGGATGCTGTCACGCCCGACAGCACAGCGATTGCGCGCGCGGCGGGGGTGCCCTACGAGACCTACCTGTCGAGGCGCCTGTGGCGACCGCTCGGCGCCTTCAATGCGGAGCTGGCGCCCGGGCTGCGCGTCGTGCAGGGCGACTGGATACGTATCGGCGAGGTACTCGCGAACGACGGCGTCTACATGGGCGAGGAGATCGTGCGGCCTGGCTGGGCGCGGCGCGTGCTCGCGCGCCACACCGCACGGGATGAGCCATCGCAACTGGTGTCGGCCAAAGACCTGTATCGCCTGCCGGGCGCGCATGGAGGCGAAATGTGGGTCGTGCCGTCCCTGCGGCTCGTCATCCTGCGGACGGGCGAAGAAGAAAACGCAGGCAACCCCGGCAGCAATGCGAAAATTGCCGAACTCGTGCTGCGTGGAGTGACGGATCGTCCCGGCTCGCCGGCAGGCGGCGAGGGGATGACGGATCCCGCGATGCTTGTGCCCGCGCACTGAGATACGACGGAGAGTTTGCGCTTGAAACCACTGCTGACGCTGTTCATCGTGTGCGTCATCGACGTGCTCGGCTTCGGCGTCATCGTGCCGCTGATCCCGTACATCGGCTCGCGCTTCGATGCATCGCCCGCGCTGATCACCGCCATTCTGGGCACGCACGCGTTGTGCCAGCTGATCGCGGCGCCAGTCTGGGGGCGGCTCAGCGATCGCTACGGCCGTCGCCCGATCCTGATGTTCTCGCTGGCAGGCGCCTGCGTATCGTACGCCATACTGGGCTTTGCACCTGACATTGCCTGGGTACTTGCGTCGCGTGTGCTCGGCGGATTGATGGCAGGCAATATTTCCGCGGCGATGGCTTACGCCTCCGACATCAGCACGCCGCAGGATCGGGCGAAGGCGCTCGGCACGATCGGGGCGGCGATCGGCATCGGGTTCATGATGGGGCCTGCGATCGGCGGTCTGCTGGCGGGCGAGAATCTTGCCACCGCGAGTTTCGTGCGCCCCGCACTCGTGTCCATGGCGCTGTCCCTGTTCGCGATTGCGCTGGTCGCGCTGCGTCTGCCGGAGAGCCACACGGCCGAGCACCGCGCGCACGCACTGGCAGCCGGTGGGCGGCGCTCACCTCTTGCGCTCGTGAGAGAACTGCCGGCGCTGCGCTACGTGACGCTCGCGGCCCTCTGCGTCGCGACCGCGCAGGCCATCTTCGAGTCGATCTTCGCGCTCTGGGCGCTCGCCCGTTTCGGCTACGGACCGCGCACGGTCGGACTTTTCATGTTCGCGCTCGCAATCGTGCCCGTAATCATGCAGGGCGGTCTCGTGCGCGTCATCGTTCCCCGTTTCGGTGAGTACAACGTCGCGTATGCGGGCATCACCGCGTTCGTCATTGGCATGGCGATCGCAGCGGCAGCGCCCGGTATCGAAATCGCGACGATTGGTCTCGTGATCTGCGGCGCGGGTTCGGGTGCGTTCAATCCGTCAGGCTCTGCGCTCGCCTCGAAGCAGGCGAGTGGCAGCAATCGCGGCAGCGTGATGGGCGTCTATCAGTCGAGCAGCAGCCTTGGGCGCGTCATCGGCCCGTTCCTGTCAGGCGCCGTGTTCGGGCACTTCGGGCCAGGCTCGCCACTCCTCCTGGGTGCTGTGATTGCCGCGCCCGCCGCGATCGCGATCGCGCTGTCCAGTAAGCGAGCTCGAAGCGCAGACCCACCGCGAGCGCGTGATCCGAGTTCGGCTCGAGACCCGGGTTGAGGATGTACTGCACGTCGGGCTGCAGCGTCAGCCAGTCGGTCACCGGCAGCCGCCGCACGCGTGGCAAGTACTGTTGTCCGCCACGCGCCGGTTCGGATAGATTGCCCGGAAGACCAATTACAGTCGGGGAGTTCACCATGCGAGTATCACCGGCGCTCACGCGTTTCTGGTCGCTGATGTTCCTGTTCGCTGGGCTCGTCTGGAGCGGCTTCGCTACGGCAATGCCGGCGTTCGCCCGTCAGTACCAGATGAGCTGCAACGCCTGTCACTCGGCCTTCCCCCGGCTCAATGCCTTCGGCGAGAACTTC
>WBZP01007363.1_pt1 | contig 10641 bp, 8 predicted proteins | sample 5204301 | NCBI WGS metagenome assembly WBZP01 (sample SAMN12412401, study PRJNA552823) | activated sludge metagenome | isolation source: activated sludge from nitrification reactor of wastewater treatment plant... | place: USA: Pennsylvania | collected 2017
CCATCGGTCCATTCGAAGTCAACGATTCACTCCACGTTCCGTTCGCTCCTGGGGGAGTTTTCTTCTGGCCCTCAGTATGCTGTTCGGTGCGGTCCTGGGGGGGCTCTCGACGTCCACGGCGTCGGTCGATGCCGAGGCCATGACTGAGGAGGAGGCTATCAGGCTGGGAGAGGAATTCGGTGTGGCGGTCGGCTCGGTAGACGAAGATATTCGGAAAGAGTTGAAGTTGCAGGAGGCGAGGGGCGTCGCTGTGTTCGAAGTGATCGGGAATTCCCGCGCCGACTATGCCGGCATCAAAGTGCGGTCCGTCATTAAAGAAATTGATAAGCGTGAAATCCGGAACATCATCGATTTCGGCCAGGCCATCAAGAAGGCGATGAAGGAATGCAACTTCACCGTCGGGACCTATGAACCGGCCGATCCGGGCGATCCGGTCGGATGGGGTGTGAATTTCCATTTTGTCGGTTGCAAACGGGATTAAAGGTCACAGATGCCGTTGACACGACGTCTCACCATCGGATGTTTTCTGCTCCTCGCCATCGGGCTGACGGCCTTATCCCACGAGCGGGCTATCGCGCAAAAATCCGATGCCGCGACGACACCCGAGTGGGTCGCTGAGATTGAAAATGTCTTTATCCGCTCCGAAGATTGCAAGCAATGCCATGACCGCCACTATGAAGAGTGGAAAGGCATGCGGGAGCAGACGCCGGATCTGAAAACCTTCGGCCGGGTCGATGCCGCGTTGCTGCACGGCACATCGCTGGAGTCCCCGGTCTTTCGCACCGTGCTGGGCGTGTGGATGCAGACGAATCCCACCGCGGACGAGCGCCAGCGGTGCCTCTCCTGCCATGTGCCGTCCACCACCGTATTCCCCCAACATGCGGAGAAGATCGTCGGCCAGGTGTTAGCCGGGAAGCCGCAGGTCGAGGGGATCGGCTGTGCGACCTGTCATATGATCGGCTCCGTCGAAACAACCCCGGGCCCGCCGCCGACTTTCAAGTTGACGCCGGGCAAGACGCTCTATGGCCCCTTTGCGAATCCTGAGGAAAACCTCGTCCATGTCGGAGCGCAGTCGGATCTGTTCCGAGGGGCCAATTACTGCACCTCCTGTCATTTCGACAAAGTGAAGGATGTCACGAAGCGGGAGTTGCCCGGGGAAATTCTCCAGGGAACGATTTGCCAGGACTGCCACATGGAGCCCTCGACCGGAAGCTCGACGTCTCGGCGCGGATCGATGACGCGGGCCATCGGCCGGCACTGGTTTCGGGGCGTCGTCATTCCCGGCACGTTGTTAAAGAACCGGAATCTCCAAGCCGAATGGATGCCGCGTGTCGATATCGAGGTGGCGAAGTCGAGCGGCACCGTGGAAGGTACGACGCTGGTGAAAGTGGGAAGTCTGCCCCACAGCTTCCCCGACGGGGATCCGGTGCTCAAGCAGGTGATTCTCACCATGACCGTCAAGGACGCGGCAGGCAAGGTCTTAGCGGAAGAGACGAAGCGGTTCGGCTTACCCTACGACAAAATCCTCCGCGGCCCGATTCCGGATCCCTTCATTAAGGGCGGCAATACGAGAAAAGTGCCGTTTGCCTATTCGATGCCGGCTGGTTCGACGCCGACCTCGGTTGAAGCCGTGTTGAGCTACGCATTGATTCCGACGCCGGAGCCGGCGTTGCGGGACAAATATCTCGCGACATTGAAGAGCGATAAGGAGCGGGACGAGGCCAAGCATGTGCTCGATGAGTACCAGCAGCCGCGGCTCCTCACCTATCGCGTCAAGACTCTCTAGCCAGTGACGAGGGACGCGTGACAGGTTGGACCGGAAAGAATTTGGAATGGAGCAAAGCGTGACGGGTAGAAAGCGGGTCGGCGTCCTTCTTGGAATGATGGCGGCGGTTCTGGGGCTCTCGCTGCTCGGCCTGCTTGATGGTGAACTTTCGGCCCAGGACGCCAAGTCTCAGGCCGTGATCGAAAAGGCCTTTCCGAACTCCAGTAAGTGCAAGCGTTGCCATGAACGGGTCTTTGAAGAGTGGGAAACTTCTCCGCTCTCCAAGTCGATTCATTCGCCGGCCTTCCGGGCTGCGCTGGATGCCTATCTGAATTCTTCCGCAGGTAAAGATAAGGCGATGTGCTTCCGCTGTCACGCGCCCCACGTGCGTGAATTTCCTGACCAGGCCCAGCTCTTCGTGGATCAGGCCAAGGCGGGAGATCCTTCATTGGATGGCGTGGCCTGCGCCCAATGCCATTTGATCAAGCAGGTCGATCGGGCCAAGCATCCGCCGGAGCCCAAATACGAACTGGGCAGCAAGACGCTCTATGGCCCCTATAAGGATTTTGTCCAGAACCTGGCGCATCAGTCGATGGAGCTGGGGCTGTTTCAAAAGTCCGATCTCTGTCTGAACTGCCACCAGTCGGTGCCCTCGGCGGCGAATCTGGGCAAGGCCAACGATCTGCTGGGGAGTTATGAGCAGAGTCAGGCCGTGAAGTCCGGCAAAGAGTGTCAGAGCTGCCACATGCCGGAGCAGGTCGGAGAATCGGCCAATGGGGAGAAGAAACGCAAGGTCGCCAACCATACGTTCCCTGGCCGCATCGGCAAGCTGCGGCAGGAAGCGGCGAAGCTGGATGTGCAAACCAAGATCGACGGGGACAAGACGACCGTCACGGTGAAAGTGCAAAGCCTCGTGCCGCATAATCTGCCCACCACCCATCCGGCCTGGGCATCGGTGGTGTTGGATCTCGACATCAAGGGAAAGAACCTGAAAACGGTCTTCGCCGATAAGCGTGTCTATGGACGGACCTATGCCGACGCCAAGGGCCAGAAGACGGTCTTTGATTTTGAGGCGGTGAAAGTGCTCGAAGACACGGTGTTGAAGCCCGACGAAACGCGGGTCGAAACCTTTACCTTCCCCACGCCGAAAGATACGAAGACGTTCGATGTCGACGTGACACTCAACTACGCGCCGATCAGCGGTCCTGCGCCGTTCCTCCAGCGTGTCGAAGCCGAAGCCTCCAAGGGATCGCAAGACCCCGTCTTTCAGGCGATCGACATCGTGAAACGCACCGAGAATATTCCTGTCAATAAATAGCCGGTCCCGTGGGCTATTCGTAATGGGTCCACATACGCAAGATCTTCACAATCTTGTCCGATGCGAGCACGTGGTAGACGAGCCGGTGCTGGATGGTGATTCTCCGTGAATAGGCACCCTCTAAGTCACCGACTAGTTTTTCGCAGGGCGGAGGAGTCTGGAACGGGTTTTTCCGAAGGACCTCCAGCAAGCGCTCTGTTTTTTCTCGCAAGCCTGCCGCAGCATTTTTCTTCGCATCTTTCTGGGCCTGCTTCGTAAAGACGAGTTGCCACTTCACCAGCCGGGGTCTTTCGAGCATTTTCCGATAGGAGTAGCAATTCCCTTGCGGATTGATTGTCTCATGCCGGGGATGGAGAGGAGGTACACGGTTTCCTGCATCGCGCGCCAATCCTCTTCGGACACGAGCACCGCGCTCGACCGTTTCCCCGCGATCATAATCGGTTCGTGTGAGGCCGCAGTCTCGTCGATCAGCCGATACAGCTTTGAGCGGGCGGCGCTGGCTTTGAGCGTGGTCATGGCAGATTCTCCAAGTCGAGTCGATAATCCTGTGATGTGAGTAACGGTACGTGATATCGTACGCTCTGTCAAGGAGTCAAAGCGGAGCGCCACCCTCGGTGCGGGGCCGATTCGGTAGAAGGCGATGATGTTCGGTGATGCGAGGGACGACCGACGTTCGATGAGATACGAAGGGCGCTACTCGAAGATGACTTTGGAGCTTGGCGACTTCATCTTGAAGATCTGCAGGGAGTTGTAGATGCCCTTGGCGGGATGATTGAGGACCAGGCGTGAATTCGTCACGTGGGTATCGAGCAGTTCGTACTGCCCGCCGCTGTAGTAGAGATCGCAATCGTCGATCTGGCAGTTTTTGTAGACATGGTTGTCCAACGCCAGCTTGACCTTGCTGAATGTCTGTCCGTCGATCACGATATAGCTCGGCTCAAATCCCATACAGCCCTCCACTTGCGCGAACTATAGCAAGTCTGATTCTTCCCCGCAAACTGCGGAGCCTCAAGATCCCATTACACATTGGTTCCATTTCAGAGGCCTGGGTGATTTCCCTTCACGAAACGGGTATTCTTCGGCGGCAATCGCTTGCGCCATATGCCTATTGAAAAGTGCTTCGTGTGGGCTGTCAGATTTTCTTTCGCCGGGCATCCAGTGAGTGTGAGGTGTCATGAAGCTGTGCACTGATACGCAAGAACTGACTCGGCGGTTTAATGAAGATGAATCCGTCTGGAGAGAATACGAGCGTCTGCGTCAGTTGCGCCGTCGATGCGGGTTTCCTGTTAGCATGCCGGCAGATATTCTCGACTGGCTCGATTGGCTGAAGGCGGAGAGGGTGGGCCGAGTCATTCGCTGTGTTGGAAAGACCTTGTCATGACGCAACATTTACGATGTGAATCAACAGGGCTCACGATTCGATCTCACTAAGACCAGACCATGGGCCCACTATGAGCCAGGCGCCTCCCATCGTTGCCACCCTCATCGACCGGTTCGAGCAGAATCGCGATTCCTATAAGAGCCAGAGCTACAACGAAACCCAAGTGCGCCGGGAGTTTCTCGATCCGTTCTTTGAGGCGCTCGGGTGGGATATCGCCAACAAGCAGGGCCACGCCGAGGCGTACAAAGACGTTATCCATGAAGATGCCATCAAGATCGGCGGCAACACCAAAGCGCCAGACTACTGTTTTCGCATCGGGGGCGCGCGCAAGTTTTTTCTGGAAGCCAAGAAGCCGGCCGTTAACGTCAAAGATGAGATCCCTCCGGCCTACCAGCTCCGCCGCTATGCCTGGTCGGCCAAACTGCCACTGTCCATCCTGACTGATTTCGAGGAGTTCGCCGTCTACGATTGCCGCACCCGTCCGAACCCGTCTGATAAATCCAGCACGGGCCGCATCCTCTATCTGACCTATCGCGACTACCTGGCCAGATGGGACGAGATTGCCTCCATCTTTACCAAAGAAGCGGTGCTCAAGGGGTCGTTCGATAAATATGCCGTCACCGACCGCAAGCGGGGCACGGCCACCGTCGATGCGGAGTTTTTGAAGGAAATTGAAGCCTGGCGGGAAACGCTCGCCAAGAACCTCGCGATTCGCAATCCGGCGCTCACTGTCCACGAGCTGAACTTTTCCGTCCAACGCACCATCGACCGGCTCATCTTTCTTCGGATCTGCGAAGATCGCGGCGTTGAGCCCTACGGCCAACTGCAAGCCCTGCTGAACGGGCAGAACATCTACGGCCGGTTGCGCTATCTCTATGAACAGGCCGACGACCGGTATAACTCCGGTCTCTTTCACTTCCACAAGGAACAGGACCGAGCCGAATCGCCCGACGATCTGACTCCCAGCCTGAAGATCGACGACAAGGTGCTCAAAGAGATTCTCGGCCGGCTCTACTATCCCCAGAGTCCCTACGAGTTTTCAGTCCTTCCCACGGAAATCCTCGGCCAGGTCTATGAGCAGTTTCTCGGCAAGGTCATTCGCCTCACTTCTGGCCATCAGGCCAAGATCGAAGAGAAGCCGGAGGTCAAGAAGGCCGGCGGCGTCTATTACACGCCCGCGTACATCGTCGAGTACATCGTTAAACAGACGGTTGGCGTGCTGTGTGACGGCAAGACGCCCAAGCAGATCACCAAACTCACCGTGCTCGATCCGGCCTGCGGATCAGGTTCGTTTTTGCTCGGCGCCTATCGCTACCTCCTGACCTATCATCGTGACTGGTATCTGAAAGATGGACAGGAGAAACACCGCAAGGAACTCTTTCAGACGGCCAGCGGCGAGTGGCGGCTGACGACACAAGAGAAGAAACGGATTCTCCTGAACAACATCTACGGCGTCGATATCGATAGCCAGGCCGTGGAAGTGACGAAGCTCAGTCTCTTGCTCAAAGTGTTGGAAGGGGAAAGTGATGAGACGCTCAAGCGGCAGCTCTCCTTCGTGCATGAACGCGCGCTGCCCGATCTCGGGCAAAACATCAAATGTGGTAACAGCCTCATTGGTCCTGATTATTTCTCGGGCCAGCTCATGCCGGACGACGAGGAGATGCGGCGAGTCAATCCGTTCGACTGGAAGGCCGAGTTTCCGGCGATCATGAAAGCGGGTGGCTTCGATACCGTCGTCGGTAATCCGCCGTATGTGAGGCAGGAAGCATTATCTGAATTCAAAGACTATCTGGCTCAACGTTACGAAGCCTACGACGGGGTGGCGGATCTGTTTGCCTACTTCATGGAGAAGAGTGTCATGCTGCTCCGTGAAGGGGGGCGCTTCAGCTTCATCGTGTCCAGTAGCTTTCTCCGCACGACCTACGGAGAGGCCTTGCGCCGAACGCTGAAGAAGCAGGCCGCCGTGCTTCGTATTGTGGACTTCGGCGGGCTGGCTGTTTTTGAGAATGCCAAAGACACCTATGTCTGCATTCCGCTCCTGGCGAAGACGAAGCAGCCTCCACGTATCGAAGTCTCGCGTATTCCTTCGTTGGACTTTGCGAGTCTCGACGACAGCGCGATCGACCATCGTTTTACGATCCCACAGGAGCGGCTCACAGAGAATGCGTGGTCGTTAAAGTCAGACGAAGAGGCGGCAGTGTTTGACAAGGTGATGAAAGCCGGTAAGTCGCTTGGCGAATACGTTGAGGGTAAGTTTTTTCGAGGCGTGACGTCTGGTCTCAATGGTGCGTTCATTATTAACTCGGAAACTCGGAAGGCGCTTATCCAAAAGGACAAGACAAGCGAGAAGTTAATCAAACCATTGTTCGGCGGGGAAGATGTTAGGCGTTACTATGTTGAAGATTCTGGTATGTGGCTCATATTCGCCCGACGAGGTGTTGAAATCGGTCGATATCCAGCTATCCAGGAACACTTAAGCAAATGGAAGGCGGAACTGACTCCCAAAAAGTCTTCAAGTGATAAAGTGGGGAGAAAGCCTGGCCGGTATGAGTGGTATGAGATTCAGGATGATGTAGCATACTACCCAATATTTGATGGCCCCAAGATCATCTTCCCCGACATCTGCAAAGCGCCACGGTTCTTTCTGGATCGGAGCGGCCGGTATCTCGCCAATACCGCGTACTGCTTGGGTGTGGACGATCCGTATCTCCTCGGCATTCTGAACAGCCGACTATTTTGGTTCGCCATCAGCAATCTCAGTATCCCGTTTGGAGTGCGTGCCGGTCAGTATCGCTATCGACTCATTTACCAATATATGGAGAAGGTGCCGATCCGAGTCATCGACTTTACTTCGATGGCTGACAAGGAAAAGCATGGCCGGATGCTCACACTGGTCGAGGGCATGCTGGAGTTGCATCAGCGTCTCACTGCCGCCAAGACGCCTGCCGACAAGGACCGTCTGCAACGCCAAATCGACGTGACCGATCAGGAGATCGACCGGCTGGTCTATGGCCTCTACGGCTTGACGGAAGAGGAGCTTGCGATCGTTGAAGCGGCCTCGGTTGCAACTTCATCCAAAGTGAAGGAGAATGACAGCCATGACGAAAGCCACACTTCAGCCGGTGAATCTCACTCAAGCCAACGCCAAGTTACAGCGTTGGCGCCAGCAGCACGCCGATCTGGCGACGAGGCAGGCTCTGTATCGGGGTCGAATACTGGATTGGGTGGTGGAATCGATGAAATTCGAGAACGAACCGGTGACTATGGCCCGCCTTCAGGAACTCCTGGCCAACCAGAAGAGCACCAGACCGGCAGCGTAGGCTCGACCCGTTATCTCGACACCGCTGAAGGGCCCAAGCTCTATACTGAGGTCGCTGAACGACTTGCCGTTTCTCTGACGAGCATTCTCCGCCAGATTGTTGAATCCGATCCAGCCACGATCCACATCACGTCTGAATGGCTTTGCCTACGCCATCGTGAATTAGCCGGGGCGCTGTTCCCGGATTGGGCCGGCCGTTTCCGTGACCGGAATGTGCAAATCGGCCGGCATCAGCCGCCTCCCTTCTATGAAGTGCCGGTTCACATGCGGTTGCTTTGCGACGATCTCGCTGAACGTGTACGGCAAGTTCGGTCTGAAGCGCCGGATCTCCGGGCGATAGTGGAGCTTCTGGCTATGGCTGATGGACGGTTTCAATCCATTCATCCGTTTCAAGATTTCAACGGGCGAGTCGGTCGTGTGTTGCTCATTACACTGATGCATGTGATCGGTCTCCCCGACGTCCAGATTATCCCAGAGGGGCCGGAGTTTCGCCGGACCTATCTTGAGGCGTTGAATGCTGCAGACCGGGGAGAGTATGAGTTGCTGACCGAGATGTGGCTGCGGCGGCTGGACGAAGGGCTTTCATAAGTCGACTGTGATTCTCCACTGCACCAGAAAACTCGCCTCGCGGATTCCCTCCGCCCTCAATCGGCTTGAGGCAGACCCTGAGCCTGTGGGCCGGTCAGGTCCGCTGACAAGCTGGCACGGCCATCTCCTCACGCTCGGCCGCCGCCAATGTGTGCTCTTTTGTCACGACGCCACCCGCTATGCTTTGTTCATGCCGGGGTTGCGCGTGCCGCAATTCGCCGACCTGGGGCGCTGGCATCGCGATTTATTTTTGGCTGTGTTGGAAGCCCAGGGGCTGGCGCACCATCACATTGCTCAGGCGGGATTGCTCTTGGGACCGCTGCGGACGGATCAAACGACGGATCGATCGGTGCTTGGGTCGATGCGTGTCGTCGCGGACGATTTGAAATATGGCCTGCTCAATCAAATTGGCAACGTGATGGAGTTGGACCCGATCTCAACCTCGTTACGCCTCAATGACCGGCCCTGTGCGGTTCACAAGACGTGGATTCATCCATTTGCGGTCATGCGGGAGCTGGTTGAACGGTTGTAGCCAGAGTGCATCGGGCGGTCCCGGCCTATCTTTCACCTTGATCCCTTTCAGCCATCTGTATAGACTAGCCAAGTTTTTCGGCTAGTTAGCAACATAGCGGCACCTGCACCACCCTGCGGACTTCTTCTCGAAGTGTCCTTCGGATGGGTTGAAGCCACGGGGAATTGAGCGACATTCAACGGTCGTTTAACCACTAGGAGGGTATCCCGTGAGCGACTCAGCCATCATCTCCTTTGCATTGATCGCAGCTGTCACCGGCATTGCCTACGGTCTCTATCTGGCCATGTGGGTATTCAAACTCGACGCCGGTAATCCAAAAATGCAGGAAATTGCGAAGGCGATTCAAGAAGGCGCCGGCGCCTACCTGAATCGACAATATCGAACCGTCGGAGTCGTTGCCGCGGTGCTGTTCGTCCTGTTGTGGGGAGCGGGGGCGGTGTCCGATAAATTTGGTTTGTTGACTGCAATCGGATTCTTGATCGGCGCCGGCGCGTCATCGCTGGCCGGCTATGTGGGCATGATCATCGCGGTGCGGGCGAACGTCCGGACTGCCCAGGCAGCCCATAAAGGGATGAACGCGGCGCTGACCGTGGCGTTTCGTGGCGGTGCAGTGACTGGGCTTCTGCTGATCGGGTTAGGCCTGCTGGCCATTACCCTCTTCTATACGGTGGCCTCGCAGATTGCGGGACAGGAGAAGGCGATTCATGCCTTGCTGAGTCTCGGGTTCGGCGGGAGTTTGATTTCGGTGTTTGCCCGAGTCGGCGGCGGTATCTATACCAAAGCGGCGGACGTGGGCGCGGATCTCGTCGGAAAAGTCGAAGCCGGCATTCCGGAAGACGATCCCCGCAATCCGGCGGTCATCGCAGACAACGTGGGAGACAATGTCGGCGATTGTGCCGGTATGGCCGCGGACCTGTTCGAAACCTACGCGGTGACGACCGTGGCGGCAATGGTCCTGGCCTTCACCTTGTTCAACGGGAACAGCGCGCCGATTCTCTATCCGCTCGCCCTCGGCGGCGTGACGATCTTCGCGACGATCATCGGGATTCTCTTCGTGAAGGTGAGCCCCGGCGGCGAGATTATGCCGGCGCTGTACAAGGGCCTGTTCGTAGCGGGCGGCATTGCGGCGGTCGCATTCTACCCAGTAACGAACACGATCATGGCTGGCGTGGGCGGCGTCAGCGGAATCAGTTATTACATTGCGGCGTTGATCGGCTTGGCGGTGACGCTGGCGCTGGTTTTTATTACGGACTATTACACGTCCAAGAGTTATGCGCCGGTGAAGGCTATTGCCAAGGCCAGTGAAACAGGCCATGCGACGAACATCATTGCCGGATTAGCGGTGGGGATGGAAGCAACGGCTTGGCCGGTCGTGGTGATCGGGGCGGCGATTCTGACGAGCTACTCGATTTGCGGTGGCGCGGCATCCGGCGGCCTGTATGGCGTGGCCGTGGCGGCGGTGTCGATGTTGTCGATGGCCGGGATTGTGGTGGCGATCGATGCGTTCGGCCCGATCACCGACAACGCGGGCGGAATCGCGGAGATGGCGCACCTCGGCAAAGAAGTGCGGGATATTACCGATCCATTAGATGCCGTCGGGAATACGACCAAAGCGGTCACGAAGGGTTACGCGATCGGGTCGGCTGGTCTTGCGGCGGTGGTGTTGTTTGCCGAATATGCGCGTGAAGTCGCCAAAGGGGCCGGAGCGAGCACGTTCGACCTCTCCAATCCTTCGGTT
>WBZP01007364.1_pt1 | contig 10640 bp, 8 predicted proteins | sample 5204301 | NCBI WGS metagenome assembly WBZP01 (sample SAMN12412401, study PRJNA552823) | activated sludge metagenome | isolation source: activated sludge from nitrification reactor of wastewater treatment plant... | place: USA: Pennsylvania | collected 2017
TCGGCCGTCCGCATCTGAGGATGCGGACTCCGCTATTCGCCAACCGCCACCCACCACCCGCGGAGTGCGCATCCTCAGATGCGCTCTTCGCCGTCGGCCGTCCGCATCTGAGGATGCGGACTCCGCCATCTATCAACCGCCATTCGCCACCCGCGGAGTGCGCATCCTCAGATGCGCTCTTCGCCGTCGGCCGTCCGCATCTGAGGATGCGGACTCCGCGGCTCTCCATTCGTAGTTCGTAGTTCGTCATTCGTAGTTTGTCGTTGCCAGTTGTATTTCGCGCCGCAACGCCAACGTAGCCACAAACTGCGCCGCCGTGGTTTGCCAGGCGGCGGTGGCGGGACGGGCGGCCAGGGCCGCCGCGGCGTGGCCGGCCAGGGTGGGCGGGCAGTCGCGGCCAAAGGCCCTCATCAGGTAGCGCAACGTCGGGCCGTGGCGGCTGTCGCGCGGGCGGGCCGCTTCGTTGGCCAGGAAGTCAATGACCGCGCGGGCGGCGGTCTCGTCCCAGGCATGCGGCCAACGGCGCAGCAGCACGATCACCGCGGCTGTCTCCTCGGCGGCCACGGCCGCGGCCAGGCGCGCGCCCAGTTCGTCCGGCATCAATTGGGCCAGCAGCGGCCCGTGGCGCTCGGTCAGCCCGTCGTGGGCCAGAATCACCTCGACCCAGCGCCGGTCGGGGTGGCGGGCCGTGGCCGCCGACAGCGCCCCCAGCAGCGTGCGCGGCCAGCGTCCCGGCCCGGCGGCGGCGACGATCTCGGCCGGCGTCGCCCCCAGATGCGTCTCCCAGTGGCCGGGCGGGATGACGCCGACGGTCTGCAGCAGCAGCCGCGAGCGGTCGTTGGCCGACGGCGGGCCGGCCGCCGGGCGGGTCACGCCGTCGCGCACCAGCGACTCGCGGATGACCGGCGGGAAGCGCGGCGTCAGTTGGCCGCCGTCGAGGGCCAGGATGTCGCCCGCGGTGGCGATCATGCGCCGGACAAGGCGCGATTCGGGCAGGCGGGCCAGCAGGCTGACGGCCTTGTGGCGCGCTTGCGCGTCGCGGTCGTCCAGGGCGCGTTCCAGAAATGGCTCATCGGCCATCGAGAGGCCCGTCTCCAGCGTCCCCAGCAACTCGCGCCGCGCCGCGTCGGCCTCATTGCGCCAGGTCAACTCGATCAGCCGCAAGACGACGGCCGGATCGCGGCGGCGCAGGATGACGGCCAGCGCCGCCCGCCCAGCCGGGTCGCGCTCCCAGGCGGCGCGCAACGCGCGCGGGTCATCCAGTTCCACGGCGGCATAGCGCCAATCGGGGTTGATGGCCGCCAGCCAGCGGCCACGCTCGCCCAGCACCGGCAGCCACAGCGGCCGGAAGCGGGGGATGCGCGCGCCGTGGGCCAGAGCGTGGGGCAACTGCGCGTCGGCCACCCGCTGCCCGGCGGCGTCGAGCCGGGCCAGCAGCTCCGGCAGCAGTTCGGCGTGCTGCTGATTGAGCATCCGCTCCAGGAATTGGGCCGCGGCGGGCGAGCAGGCCGGCCGCTCACCCTCGGCGCGCAGGGCGGGCAAATGCCACTCGGCCGCCGGGGCGCGGGCCGGCAGTCGCCCGGCGTCGTCGTAGAGCGCCGCCGCACCGGCCACGAACAGGATGAGTTCGGCCGGTGTGCGCTCGGCCAGCGCGCCCGGCAGCGCCGCCAGCCCCGGCGGCAGACCAGCCGCGCCCGGTCGCGCGGCGCGCGCCGCGCCGACCAGCGCCGCCGTCAGCCACTCGCCCGGCAGCATCATGGTAGCGCCTTCCAGGCCGCCGGGTCGCGCCAGCCGTCGTGGTAGACGCTCAACGGCATCAGCGTCGCGCCGTCGTACTCGCCGCAGAGGGTCAGCGGCCGGTCACCGGCCAGGGCCAGCAGCGCCCAGCCGTGGCCGTAGCGCGGCGGCAGGGGGAGCAATCGCCCGCCCCGGTCGCGCAGCCGCCAGCCGGCGGGGGCCGGTTCGACAAATACATCGTGCAGCAGCATGGGCAAGAGGCGCAGCCACGGATTGGCGGCGCGGGCGGCGGCATAATCGGCCACGGCCGTGGCAATGTCGTGGCCGGGTAGGTCGGTCGGGGTGACTTCCGGCGCGGCTAACTCCAGCCGCAGCCCATCCACCGGCTGGGCCAGCAGCGGCCACGCGCCGGGGGCAAAGGCCAGTTCGCCGGTAAAGCGCGCCCCCGTGGGCAGGCACAGCCCCTCCAGCCGCTTGGCCGGTTGGTACGCCTCCAATAGCGCCCAGCGGCCCGACGACAAGCCGCGCAACCAGGTGTGGATTTGCCGCTGCCCGCCCTCTACCAGTTGGCGGCGGCCCAGAGCCAGCCACGTGTCACCAATGCGGTCGTTGCCGGGGCGCGGCGGCAGCCCGGCGGCGGCCAGCACGTCGGCCCGTTCGCCGGGGGGCAGGGCGTCGCGGCGGCCGAAGGCCTCGGCCAGCAGCGCCAGCCGGCCGAGGCGCGGCAGCAACCGCTCCGGCCAATCGCCGCCGCTGCCGGGCAGGGCAGCCAGTTGGCGCAATTCACGCGCCGCGGCCGGAGCGTAGGCGTCGGCCAGCCGGTCGGCGGCGGCGTGCCAGGAGCGGGGGCCGGCGGCGGGCAGCGCGGCCAGCCCACGGTCGAGCTGGTCGCCCAGCCAGCGGGCCAGTTCGGCCATGCCGGCGGCGGCCACAGCGATCCGCGCGTCACTCTCGGTTGGCGAGGTGGTCGCTCGCATCGCGCGCCGGGCTGAATCTAGCCTGGCCGTTACCCAAGGGGGCTTTTCGTGATCGCTTGCGGCATCGGTGGCATCTAGCAGCAGCAGGGCCAGCACGTGGCGACAGGGAAAGCGCGCCCCGCCGCAAGTGCAGGTCACGTAGAGTTGGGGAAGGAGAACGGAGGCCAGCGCGTCGGGGCGGCGGCCTTCGGGGAAGGCGGCCCAGAGCAGCCACGAGTCATCGGCGACGAGGCAGCCTGATGCCCGGACTTGACCCTCGCGAGCCAGCCTATCGGCGGCGCGCCACGTCCCATTGTCCGGGGCCAGCCCCTCAATCAGCGGCAGCGGCAGGCGCTGCCCAGTCAACACAACCGGCATGTCACTCATTATTACGCAGTTGGCCCTCTTTGCGTTGCAACTAACGTGATTCTGACCTGCGTTTTATCTATTTCTGACTTGGAGCAGGCATACTGTTGAGATGAAGATGAAGAGGAACGCAGAGAGACGCAGAGAAGCGCGGAGGGACGCAGAGGAAGAAACAGCCTCTCTTCCTCTGCGTCCCTCCGCGCTCCTCTGCGTTTCTCTGCGTCGCTCTTAAACTTGACTACGAGAACGTGAACCTATGCGCCAGGACAAACTAACCGAAAAAAGCCGCGAGGCCCTGCTGGAAGCCCAGCACCTCGCCGAACAGTACACCCACCCGGCCGTCGAGCCGGAGCACCTGCTGCTGACCCTGCTCGACCAGGACGGCGGCGTTGTGCCGTCGGTCATCCGCAAGATCGGCGGCGACCCGGCCCTGCTGCGCCAGAGTGTCGAGGCGGCGCTGGGCAAGCTGTCCCGCGCCACCGGCTCGTCGGTGCAGGTCGGCCTCAGCCGCGACCTGAACGCCATCCTCAATGAGGCCGAATCCATCGCCGGGGCAATGAAGGACGACTTCACCTCGACCGAGCACATGCTGATGGCCATGGCCCAGCCCAAAGGTGGCCGCGTGCGCGAGCTATTGGCCCGCCACGGCATTGACTACAACGCCATCCTGCAAGCCCTGGCCGCCGTGCGCGGTTCGCAGCGCGTGACCAGCCAGAACCCGGAGTCGCAGTACGAGGCGCTGGCCAAGTACGGCCGCGACCTGACCCAGGAGGCGCGCCGCGGCAAGCTCGACCCGGTCATCGGCCGCGACGAGGAGATTCGTCGTGTCGTGCAAATCCTAAGCCGCCGCACCAAGAACAACCCCGTGCTCATCGGCGAGCCGGGCGTGGGCAAGACGGCCATCGTCGAAGGGCTGGCCCAGCGCATCGTCAACGGTGACGTGCCTCTGGGGCTGAAGGAGAAGCGGCTGGTGTCGCTCGACCTCGGCGCGCTGGTGGCCGGAGCCAAGTACCGCGGCGAGTTCGAGGAACGGTTGAAGGCGGTGCTGAAGGAGGTGCAGGAGGCCGAGGGGCAGATCATCCTGTTCATTGACGAGATGCACACCCTGGTCGGCGCGGGCGCGGCCGAGGGAGCCATGGATGCCAGCAACATGCTCAAGCCGCTGCTGGCCCGCGGCGAACTGCACGCCATCGGCGCGACGACGCTCGACGAGTACCGCAAGCACATCGAGAAGGACGCCGCCCTGGAGCGCCGCTTCCAGCCCGTCTTCGTTGAGGAGCCGTCGGTCGAGGACACCATCTCCATTCTGCGCGGCCTGAAGGAGCGCTACGAGGTGCATCACGGCGTGCGCGTCACCGACGCCGCCGTCATTGCCGCGGCCACGCTCAGCCATCGCTACATCAGCGACCGCTTCTTGCCCGACAAGGCCATTGACCTGATTGACGAGGCTGCCAGCCGCCTGCGGATGCAGATTGACAGCAAGCCGGCCGAACTGGACGAGGTCGATCGCCAGATCATGCAACTGGAGATCGAGCGCCAGGCGCTGAAGAAGGAGAAGGATAAGGCCAGCCAGGAACGACTAGGCAAGCTGGAAGAGGAACTGGCCAACGCCAAGGAGCGCAGTACCCAGGTGGCCGCCCGTTGGCAGGGGGAGAAGGACGCCATCCAGCGCGTGCAGACTGTCAAGGAAGAGATGGACGGCGTGCGCGTGGAGATGGAGCAGGCCCAGCGCAACTACGACTATCAGAAGGCGTCGGAGTTGCAGTTCGGCCGCATGCGCCAACTAGAGCGCGACCTGGCCGAGGCCACGGCCCAACTGGCCCAGATGCAGGCCGAGGGCGCGCTGCTGAAGGAAGAGGTGGACGCCGAAGACATCGCCCTCATCGTCGGCAAGTGGACGGGCATTCCGGCCACGCGCCTGCTGGAGGGCGAAGTCGAGAAGCTCATCTTTATGGAGGATCGGCTGCACCGGCGCGTCGTCGGCCAGGAAGAGGCCGTCAGCGCCGTCGCTGCCGCTATCCGCCGCAGTCGCTCCGGTCTGCAAGACCCCAATCGGCCCATCGGCTCGTTCATCTTCCTCGGCCCGACCGGCGTGGGCAAGACGGAGTTGGCCCGCGCGTTGGCCGAGTTCCTGTTCGACGACGAGCGCAACATGGTGCGCATTGACATGAGCGAGTACCAGGAGCGCCACACCGTCGCCCGGCTCATCGGCGCGCCGCCCGGCTACGTCGGCTATGAGGAGGGCGGCCAGCTCACCGAGGCCGTCCGCCGCCGCCCCTACAGCGTGGTGCTGTTCGACGAGATCGAGAAGGCTCACCCGGAGGTGTTCAACGTCTTCCTGCAAGTGCTGGACGACGGCCGCCTGACTGACGGCCAGGGGCGCACGGTGGACTTCCGCAACGCGGTCATCATCATGACCAGCAACATCGGCAGCCAGTACATCATGGGCGATTTGGACGAGGCGACGATGCGGGCGCGGGTCATGGAGGCCATGCGCCAGCACTTCCGGCCGGAGTTCCTGAACCGGGTAGATGACATCGTCATCTTCCACCGCCTCGGCCGCGAGCAGTTACGCGAGATCGCTGAGATTCAACTCAACCACGTGCGTGGCCTGCTGGCCCGGCGCGGCGTAACGTTGTCGCTGACCGAGGCGGCCACCGACCTGCTGATCGAGGAGGGGTACGACCCGGTCTATGGCGCGCGACCGCTGAAGCGCGTGCTGCAACGGCGGATCATTGACCCGCTGGCTATCCGCGTCATCCAGGGGGACGTGCGCGAGGGGGACCACGTGGTTGTAGAAGTCGAGGACGGTGAACTGGACTTCCGCGTGGTGGAGACGGGGGAGTTCGAGGAACCGGCGCGAGGTTAAGAGGGACGCGGAGAAACGCGGAGGGGCGCAGAGAGACGCAGAGGAAGAATCAACGGTTCTTCCTCTGCGTCTCTCTGCGCCCCTCTGTGTCACTCAGCGTTCCTCTCCTTGCCTGCGTTTGCCTCGTTCAACCTTGGCGGCCAGCGACTCCAGATAACTAAATCAGCCCGTTGGCCAAGCCTGATCACCTCTGTGATATACTACAGGCTATGGTTGCTCCAACACTTTCCCAGACGAAAGCGGAAGTTACGACCCCGGAACGGCGGACGCCGCCGCTGGAGAACGGCGACCACCTGACGCGGGCCGAATTCGAGCGGCGTTATCATGCACGCCCCGATTTGAAGAAAGCAGAATTGATCGAAGGAGTTGTCTACGTGCCCTCTCCGGTTCACCTGGAAAGTCATGCCCGCCCGCATAGCAAAATCATGGGCCTGTTGTTCAACTACGTCGCTGCCACACCGGGAACTGACGCGGCCGACAACGCCAGCGTGCGCCTCGATGCCGAGAACGAAGTCCAGCCCGACGCGCTACTACGCATCCGTGAATCGCATGGTGGACAGTCGCGTCCCAGCGCCGATGACTATCTCCACGGCGCGCCGGAGCTAATCGTCGAAGTCGCCGCCAGCAGCGCCAGCTACGACCTGCACGAGAAGCTGCGCGTCTATCGCCGCAACGGGGTGCAGGAGTACGTGGTGCAACTGGCGCTGGAACGGGAGACGATCTGGTACCGGCTGAACGAGGGGCGCTACGATGTCGTCCCGCCCGACAGCGACGGCATCATCCGCAGCCAGACGTTCCCCGGCCTGTGGTTCCACCCGGAGCACTTCTGGGGCGACGACCCGGCCGGGCTGCTGGCGGCGCTGCAACCTGGTTTGGCGTCGCCGGAGCACGCAGCCTTTGTCACGACCCTTTCCGCCGCGCAGCCGTAACTGCGGTTCGCAATATCAGCACGCCGATGCCACCAATGACGCCAATGTTCACCATGCAACCGGAACCCGAGAACGTCCTGACCGACTTTCTGGCCTACATCTCCACCAACCTGCCCGAAGTCATCCTGCGGCTGATTGGTTGCGCCCTGCTGCTGCTCATCGGCCGCTGGCTGGCGCTACGGCTCAGCGCCTTCGTGGCTCGGCTGCTGGAACGCAACCAGGCCGATAAGACCGTCGTCGGTTTCCTCAGCAAAGCTGTCTATGCGGCAACCATCCTCCTGGCTTTTCTTGTCGCCCTCAGTTGGCTGGGCATCCCCACAACTTCAATCATCACCGTGTTGGGGGCCAGCACGCTGGCTATCGGCCTGGCGTTGCAGGACTCTCTCTCCAATCTTGCCTCGGGGCTGCTGTTGATCTTCCTGAAGCCCTTTGTCGTAGATGATTATGTCCAGATCGGCTCGGACAACAACGAGGGCAAAGTTACCCACGTCCGCTTCTTCCACACCGAACTGAACACCGGCGACAACAAAGTCCTGCTCGTGCCCAACAGCAACGTCATGTCCAGCCCCATCCTCAACTACACGCGCCACAACCACCGCCGCATTGACCTGGTCATCGGCGTCGGCTATGACGAAGACATCCGGCGGGCCAAGAGTATCCTGACCGAGATCGTCAACGGCGACGGCCGCGTCTTGGCTGAGCCGCCGGCGCGCGTGGCCGTCAACAATCTGGGGGAGTCAAGTATCGAGTTGGTCGTGCGGCCGTTCGTGCGCACGGCCGACTACGACGCCGCCCGCGCTGACCTGCTGGAGCAAATCAAGCTGCGCTTTGATGAGGCCGGCATCGTGCCCAATCCGCAGCGCGCTGTGCAGTGGGTGCGGGTAGGCGGTTCGGGCGATTCTGGCGAATCGTCCTACACGCCGTCGAACTCCGGTCGGTAGCGCGCCACCCCACTGACTCCGGCCAACGCCCCCGGCTGTAATTCCAGCACCATGAAGTGGGCCTCCGCGCCGTGTTCCCAGCGAATGCCCAGCGGGGCCGCCGGCCGAAAGCCGAAGCGCGGGTAGTACTCCCGATGGCCCAGCACAATCACCAGGTCGTAGCCCATCGCGCGGCAGAGGTCTAGTCCGGCGACGATCAGTTGGCTGCCGATGCCCTGCCGCTGGTGGGTGGGAGCGATGGCCACCGGCCCCAGCGCGGCCAGGGGGCGGCTGGGTGGTTGGCTCGTGGACTGACTCGGCCGGTGGCTGTCCGTCTCGTCGTCCAATTGGCTGCCGGGAGGGTAAAGTGACTGGCCTTCTAGTTGGCTGTTTGATGGTGTTGCCGAATCGCTATGCGAAGTTAACGCCGCCACAGTGAACAGGATGTGGCCGATGATTACCTCTTCCTCTGTGGCCACCAGAGAGCAGATGACCGCTTCGCTGCCGCGAAGCGCGTCTACCAGGGCCGCCTCGTCCGGCTGGCCGAACGCCGCTTCGTTGACCCGCCGAATGCCATCTTCGTCGCCCGCCTGCTCCAGCCGTATGTTTACCATGCCTTACCCTGTAAGCCTTTATGCCTGTGGTACCTTAAGCATTCAGTCTGTCCTCACCCGCTCTTCTCTGGCGAAAACAACCCGTGAAAATCTCATCTTTCCGTAAGGTTCATCGCAAGGATTGTAGCCTATTTTATAGATGCTCCTTACTCCTTCCCACCCCGATGGGAACTGTTCATTCTGCTGGTGGCGCCATTCCCAAGGTGGCGCCACCTCCCCTTTTTAAAGAAGCCTCACGCCAAGAACGCAAAGCTCGCTAAGTCAAGAAGAAAACTCACGTGGCAAACGTCACCCCGCGATCGTGACGTTTGTTACTGTATTCAGGCACGCCGCGACTGGTATAATAGACTCAAGCTTCGCCCCGCAAGCGATCCGGCCCCTGTCTGCGGCTGAAGGATGGAGTATGCGACCATGAAGAAAGAACTCGTCCGGGACTGGATGACCACCGACGTCATCACCATTCACCCCGATATGACCCTGCCCGAAGCCCATCAACTGATGACCAACGAGGAGATTCGCCGCCTGCCGGTGGTGGACAAGCGCGACCGGTTGGTCGGCATCGTCAGCATCGGCGACGTGCGCAGCGCCGAGCCGTCCCCGGCCACGTCGCTGAGCGTCTGGGAACTCAACTACCTGCTATCGACGCTGACCATCGGCAAGATCATGACCGCCCAACCCTTCACCATCTCCCCCGAGGCCACGCTGGCCGAGGCGGCGCGGATGATGTTGGAGCATCGCGTCAGTGGGCTGCCGGTGGTGGACGAGGAGCACCGCGTCATCGGCATCATCACCGAGTCCGACATCTTCGCTATGGTCGTCCTGCACGAGTGGGGGGCCGAGCTGCATCCTCAGGAGTAAGAAAGAGCTCACGCAAAGGCGCTAAGGGGCGAAGGCGCAAAGGAACAGAAGAAAGAGTTTGCTTTTCTTCTCTTCCTTTGCGCCTTCTCTTTCTTTGCGCCTTTGCGTGATCTCTTCTCATCAATCTGGCGCGACGAGGGGCAGCCCGGCCTTCTCCCAGGCCATCGTCCCCCCGGCCACGTCGGTGACGTCATAGCCGGCCCGCCGCAACTGCCGCGCCGCCACCGGGCTGCGGTGGCCGGAGCGGCAGATGGTCAGGATCGGCCGGTCGCGCGGCAACTCCCCCAGCCGGCGGCCGAACTCCGTCAGCGGGATGAGCACCGCCCCGGGCACACTGCCCGCCCGCGTCTCCACCGGCTGGCGCACGTCCACGATGACCACCTGCTCATCCGCTTGCAGCCGCCGGTAGGCCTCTGCCGGCGCGATCTGGCCCACGCGCTTGCCCCACAACCCCGATAATAGGTTCATCCTTAGTCTCCATTTCACCATCGTCTGATAAGAGCTACACTAACACTTGGAAGGTGTTCGAGCAATCCCCTTCACTTGGCAGCTAGCGCCGTTGAGACGACAATACCCCCATGACCGACCCAACCCCCCTCCCCGATCTCGTCATCCGCCACGGCACTCTTGTCACGGCCACGGCCGTCTTCGCCGCCGACGTGGCCATCGTTGGCCGGCAGATCGCCGCCATCGGTCACAACCTGCGCGGGCGGCAGGAGATTGACGCCACCGGCCAGTACGTTATCCCTGGGGCCATTGACGGCCACGTTCACCTGGGCATGCCCATCGGCCGCTTCACCTCCAGCGACGACTTCTTTCATGGCACACGCGCCGCGGCCTTTGGCGGCACAACGGCCATTGTGGACTTCGTGGAGACCCGCGCCGATGAGACAATGTTGGCCGCCCTGGCCGCCCGCCGCGCTGTGGCCGCCGAGGCCGTCATTGACTACGGGCTGCACATGACCATCGGCCCGACCGACATCGCCAAGCTCGACCAGTTGCCGGCCGCCCGCGCCGCCGGCTGCGGCAGCGTCAAGCTCTACATGGCCTATGGCCTGCGGCTCAACGACGGCGAACTGCTGCGGGCACTGGGCGCGGCGGCCGAAGTCGGCGCGCTGCCCGTCGTCCACGCCGAGAATTGGGACATCATCACCACCCTCATCGCCGGCAACCTGGCCGCCGGGCGCACCACGCCTCATTCGCACCCACGCAGTCGCCCGGCCGAACTGGAAGGAGAGGCCGCCGGGCGGGTCATTGACATCGCCGCCTACGTGGGCACGCCCGTCCACATCTTCCACGTCTCCTGCGCCGCCACCGTGGCCCGCATCGCCGCCGCCAAGGCCCGCGGGCTGCCGGTCAGCGGCGAGACGTGCCCGCAGTATCTCTATCTG
>WBZP01007366.1_pt1 | contig 10640 bp, 10 predicted proteins | sample 5204301 | NCBI WGS metagenome assembly WBZP01 (sample SAMN12412401, study PRJNA552823) | activated sludge metagenome | isolation source: activated sludge from nitrification reactor of wastewater treatment plant... | place: USA: Pennsylvania | collected 2017
TGTGAGGACATGGTCGATGTGTGCGTGGGTAAGAAAAACTACATTTACCATCGAAGCATCAAAAGGGAAAATGCCGTATTCTTTTACATTTTTTCGTTCTTTTGTGTCATTTAGAGATGAACCGCAATCAATTAAAATCCGATAATCATCGTCTAATTCCAACAAAAACATACTCCCCGTAACCCTTCTGGCTGCACCGTAAAACGATAACTTCATCGAACAATTTTCTATTGAATAATCCTCTCTTCGAAACCGCAAAGATAATTAAAATACTACCTTTGTTTAAATAAAAAATCAGTTATGGGTATATTTTGTATGATATTACTGCAGATTGGCCAATATTCTGCATCCTTAAATAAAGTTATAGAGGAATTTAAAAAAATACCCGAAGCCAAATATGTGAATGTTTCAGTTTCCGTAAGAGAAGTTAATACGAATTCAGAAATTTTTGCCTATCAATCTGACTTATCCCTTGCTCCGGCATCAACTTTTAAGTTACTTTCGACAGCGGCAGTTTTAGAAAACTTTGGTCCGGAGTATCGGTTTCAATCAGATGCCTACCTCACTGGAAACATTGTTGAAAACGTACTTTATGGAAATATTGTGGTCGATTGCAATTTTAATCCGGCATTTGGTGCGAAAAGATTTAATAAAAACACCCTGAATGATATTGTCAAGAGCTTACAAAATAACCATATAACAAGAATTGAAGGCAGGGTAATTGCTCAAAAAACCGATAAAATGGAAATTCCGATGGATTGGCAAATTGGAGATGTGGGTAATTATTATGGAGCTTTCCCTTCTGATTTTAATTACAATGAAAATATGTTCTCGGTTTTCTTTGATTCAGACACCAAATTAGGAGACACTGTAAAAATAGGAAGCATTATTCCGGAATATTCTAAATGGAAGATAATCAATAAAGTTACCGCTGCTGCTCAGGGTACGGGCGATCAGGTAAACTTCATTTCTTTGCCTTATTCTAAAGAAATAATAGCAATAGGAACTATACCTGTAAATAGCCGGAATTTTGAGATAAAAGGCTCAATTCCAGAACCTAATCTGGTTTTTGAAGAAATTCTAACCAAAACTTTAATTGAAAACGGCATTGAAGTGGCAGGCAAAAATTATGATAATCAGGAAAAAAAACCATTCTTTAGTGAAGGTTCTCCACCCATAAGTGAGCTCATACGGGAATGCAATTACAAAAGTGTGAATTTTTTAGCCGATGGATTTGGGAATGCTCTCTTACAAAAAACAGGCATAAAAAGCCTTTCAGAGATGTATAAAGCTATTTTTGGAAACCGCGACAGTGTCAATTATAATTTGATCCGAATTAATGATGCGAGTGGCCTTTCGCCGTCAAACACCATTAGCACATCAGTAATGACCCGATTTTTATCAGGGAATACAAAATCGGAAAATTTTGATGTATTCTTTGAAAGTATACCCATTGTTGGAGAAAATGGCACCGTACGCGGATTTGACCCAAATAAGAAAACTGGCGGAAGAATACATGCTAAAAGTGGTTCTATTGGGGGGGTGAAAAATCTGGCCGGATATTTTAAAAACCCAAAAAACGAGTTATTCACATTTGCAATTTATCTGACCGGCTTAAATGATACCGCTGGATTATTTTCCCGCAATTTTTATGAAAAAATATTAATAGCGATGATTGATATAGGTCAATTTTAAATAATATTGCCATGTGTTTTCAATTCCAAAGATAAAACTTAACGTTTCCGGACAACCGGAATTCTAAGTGTCGGTTAACTACTCTCTATTTTTTAACCATAAAAAAATAAGTAAAATGGGAGTATCCATATTTGAAAAAATTGATCGTAGCTTAGGTCCATTGGGTGCAATTTCACATTTTGGTCATCATTATTTTAGCTACCCTATTCTGGAGGGAGAAATTGGCCCTTACATGCAATTTAACGGCAAAAAAGTCCTCAACTGGTCACTGAACAATTATTTGGGACTATCAAATCATCCTGAAGTAAGAGCTGCTGACGCTGATGCGGTTAGCCAGTTTGGTTTATCTTACCCCATGGGGTCTCGTATGATGAGTGCCAATTCCCATTATCATGAGCGTTTTGAAGCAGATTTGGCCGATTTTTCAGGTTATGAAGATGCATTTTTGATGAACTTTGGCTACCAGGGTATCATGTCTGTGATAGAAACATTGGTGGATCATCGCGACGTAATCGTATTTGATTCTGACAGCCATGCATGCCTTATTGATGGGATTCGCCTCCATAAAGCCAAAGGTGGAGCTTACTATAAGTATAATCATAATGACATGGCCAGTTTGGATCTCAATCTCAAAAGGGCCACCAAACTTTCCGCTCAAAATGGTGGGGGTATTCTGGTTATCACCGAAGGGGTTTTTGGAATGACCGGTCAGGTAGGAAAACTGGATGAAATTGTGGCCATGAAAGAACGCTATGATTTTAAACTTCTTGTTGACGACGCCCATGGTTTTGGCGTGATGGGCAAAACAGGTCGTGGTACGCCGGAGCATTTTGGCGTTCAGGATCAGGTTGATATCTATTTTGCTACATTTACCAAAGCAATGTCAGCCATGGGTGCGTTTGTAGGAGCAAGTTCAAAAGTCGTGAAATATCTTAGATATAACGTAAGGTCGCAGATATATGCCAAAGCTTTGCCGATGGGATATGTTTTGGGGGGTATCAAAAGGCTGGAGTTGATCAGAGAAAACCCGCAGTTCAGAGAAAGATTATGGTATATTGCTAAAAAGCTCCAAAACGGTTTAATTGCCGAAGGTTTTAATCTGGAAACCACCAACACGCACGTGACGCCTGTGTATTTTAACCAGAATTTCACTCAAAATGAGGTCGGTAATATGATCATAGACCTGAGAGAAAATCTGAATATTTTTTGTTCGGTAGTTATATATCCCGTTGTTGCCAAAGGTGTGGTGATGTTAAGATTGATTCCAACCTGCATGCATACCGAGGAAGATGTTGAATACACTATCAATGCTTTTAAACAAATCAGAGAAAAATTAAGTCAGGGAGAATACAATTATGAAATCCCGCTGAAAAGTGAGATTTATTCAAATATTTAATAAAATTTATGCCATTTTTAACACTTTCTAATGCAGAGTACTACTATGAGGAATATGGCTCAGGTAGTGAAACCATTGTATTTGCTCACGGTCTGCTATGGAGCCACTGGATGTTCCACAATCAGATTGAATATTTACAAAAAAACTACAGAGTCATCGCTTACGATTTCAGGGGACAGGGAAAATCAAAAGCCCTGAATTCTAAATATGACATGGAGAGCCTGTATCAGGATAGCCTGGAACTCATTAAAATCCTTTGTGACAAACCTGTGAATTTTGCAGGTTTATCAATGGGTGGGTATATCGGAATGCGATTGGCTGCACGAAGTCCAGAGTGGATTAAGAAGGTAATATTGATGGAATCTTCCTCTGAAGCAGAGCCTTCTGAAAATGTCGCCAGATATAAAATGTTAAACACACTGGTCAGAACAGTAGGATATTGGCCCGTAGAAAAGCAAATTATGAATATTATGTTTGGTAAAACTTTTCTAGAAGATGACAATCGCAAAGCCGAATATGAAGTTTATCTGAGAAAACTCAAAGAAAACAACCGTGCAACCATCACCATGGCTACTGAAGGGGTTATCCAAAGAGATTCGTTTGATGAGGAATTAAAAAACATTAAAGTACCAACCCTTATTTTGGTGGGGGAAGAAGACGTGCCGGCTCCGGTTGAAAAGTCTGAATTTTTACACCAAAATATAGATAATTCTATTTTAAAGGTTATTCCTAAAGCCGGTCATACCGGGGTTTTAGAAAATCCCGAACAATATAGTTTTTTAATTGAAGCTTTTATTGAAGCCTAAAACTTACTTTTGTGTCTGTTTGGGTAAAAAACAGATTTCATGAAAGTAATTACTAATTTTTTAAAATACTCAAGCCTGCATGTGGCCTTCATTTCTGGAATCCACATGTTGGCTTTTTTCAATTTACCCTCTGGCACAGCAATCACGCATTGGCCAACACTCCTCCAGGTCTTCATTTCAACTTGGATCATATATATCGTGGACAGGCTTCTGGATAATATTTACAATGAAAGTACTAGTCCAAGGCACGCATATTTTGAAAATAACCAATACAACTTTTCACTTCTGCTGATAGGTCTTATAATAATAGATGGGGTGTTATGCTTTTTTCAAAAAGCTGAAATCCTGATTTTTGGTTTTTTTCTGGGGTTGATTATTGTAGGTTACTTGTTTGTTCTCAACAAATTCAAAAAGGTACGCAGTTACAAAGAATTTCTGATGCCCATTCTTTTTGTAACCGCAATTACTGGTCCGGGTTTAATTCTTAGCAGTAGTATCAATCTGAGTTCCTGGATTTTAACATTTATGTATCTTTTACTTATCTATCAAAATATCTTCGCTTTTTCATATTTTGAAACTTTAAATCACGAAAAAGAAAACAACTTTACAATGATTTTCGAAGTGCATCGAATTCGTAAATGGATAAATTATTTGGGAGCCTCCAATATTATTCTGTTTGGAATATTATTTTTAAATTTTTCAACTTATCCCGACAAGTTAGCATTTATAATCACCTTAATCTCATTCCTATATACCCTGGGTCTGGTTTTTCAGCATAAAATAAAAACTCATTTTCGGGAAGTTTTTGATGGATTACTTTTTCTTTTTATCCTTGTCTTTTTCATTTAATTTTTTGATTCCTCTACGGTAAACATAATACAAAAATCCCCCTAAACCGAACATCAACAGGAAATAGCTGTCCTTGAATCCCGCATTTTTGTAAATCACCTGATCAGACCAAATGATCAATAAGCCCAAACTTCCAAACAACAGTAAAGAATCAAATAATTTCATATTCTAAATTATACTTTCTAAAAAAACTCATTCCAAAATCCCAACTTTCTCAAACTTCTCAAAAACTGTTGCCGTATGCGGGGCATCTTTCAATTCCTCCGTCAGGTCCTGCCCTGCCCAGTGTTCATAATGTTTCCCGTTTTTCCATAGTCTGGAATTACCTACGTCATACACGATTCCTTCGAGTGCAACCCATATTTCAGGCTTATCCTGACCGTTTCTAAGAGCCAATTGACTCCTTGTAATTTTTTTCATTTTTGAGGTTTGGTTCAAAAATAAGAATTTGGACTGTTTATTTTGATATTTAATTGTAATTCATGGCATTTTTTTTGACTAATCCATCATAAAAGATATATTTGCATTAACAATATAAATTCAAAAAAATGAAAACCAAGATCTTAGTTTCATTAGTAGTTGTTTCAATGTTTGGATTTGCCGGTTGTAAGACCAAAGTAAAATCAACACAAGAACTGGTGAAGAAAATTTGGATTGTTCAAACAGTAAAAGAAGGTAATACTGAAGTTTACAAATCAGGCAGTACCAGCAATATTCAGCCGGGTTATGGTTCATTCAGACTAGATTTGTCGGCTCCCCCAACTGTAATTCTTAAAGAAAAGGATGGGAGCTCTTTCACCGGAAAATTTGAGATAACTTCGAGTAAACTCAGTCTTTCGGCATTAACTCCTGAACCAACCGGTACCGGTGGAAAAATAGATTACAATGTCAATACTGCCACCGAAACCTCGCTTGTTTTGACCAATGCATCACCAAACCCTAAAACCGGGGGCACAATTAATATTTATACTTTGATTCCTGCGAATTAATATAATTTAAGCGATATTTAAAGGTACTTTCCATACGGGAAGTGCCTTTTTTGTTTATTTAAGCTATAAAATCTACCTTTGTAGGATGGAAAATCAAACATTGGAGTCTTTGGGCGAATTTGGCCTCATTGATCGTATTTCGGAAAGTTTTCAAAGTATTTCATCTGCAACCATCAAAGGCATAGGTGATGATGCCGCAGTAATTGATGCCGGTTCAAAGTATCAATTAATCAGCACTGATATGCTCCTTGAGGGAGTTCACTTTGACCTGGTTTATACCCCGTTGAAGCATTTGGGTTATAAAGCTATTGCTGTAAACATCTCTGACATTGCAGCAATGAATGGTGTTCCACTGCATGCTACGGTTTCCATAGGAATTAGTAACCGGTTTGGGCTTTCCGACATTGACGAGTTATATGAAGGGATCAAACTTGCTTGCGAGGATTATAATATTGATCTGATAGGTGGCGATACCTCATCCAGCCGATCGGGATTGGTTATTTCAGTAACTGTGGTTGGTGAGGTAGCTAAAGATAAAATTACATACAGAAGCGGTGCAAATGAAAACGATATTGTATGTGTAACAGGGGATCTCGGTGCCGCCTATTTGGGATTACAAATATTGGAACGTGAAAAACAGGAGTTTTTGGCTAATCCCGCCATGAAACCTCAGATCGACAATAAAAGCTATGTAGTAGGCAGGCAGCTGAAACCCGAAAGTCGTACCGATATTGTGTTTGATTTATTGGAAAAAGGAATTGTCCCTACATCCATGATAGATATTTCTGATGGCCTTGCATCAGATATTTTACATCTAGCCAAAAACTCAGGAAAAGGTTTCACGGTATTTTTTGAGAATATACCCATTGATAATCAGACACTTGAAACTTGTGCCGAATTCAATTTAAACCCTGTAACCAGCGTAATTAACGGAGGTGAAGATTATGAATTGTTAATGACCATTTCGCAGGCTGACTACGAAAAAGTAAAAGATATAGCCGAAATTACCCCCATAGGATTTGTAAACAATGAGGGTACTTCCTGGTTAATTTTAAATTCTGGAGAAAGAACCAAATTAATAGCCCCGGGCTGGAAAAATGTTTAAATTAATAACTAAAATACTTGTATTAAGTCTGTTTTCTTCGATTTGCGTTTTTGGCCAAAACGAAATTACCGAGATTAAAAATCAATTTAAAATTGACAGAAGAACTACAATATATGAAGTCGTTTTTGATCCTGTAACACACTCTTTAAAAGGTAAAACCAATAATATTGCGGCAAAAAAGGCATTGCTTGATAAATACAAAGGAAAAAATATTAAAGATTCCTTGGTCGTTTTGCCTCATCTGCTTCCCGGACAAATGCCTTTTGTAATTGCTAATGTCTCTGTTGCTAATTTACGTTCAGAGCCGGAGGAGTCAGCGGAATTATCGTCACAGGTTTTACTGGGTACGCCTTTGAAAGTTTTCGAAAAACTGAAAGGTTGGTACAGGGTTCAATGCCCTGATCAATACATTGGATGGATTGATGCCAGCACCGTGAAACCATATTCTGAGAAACAATTGGATGAATATCAAAAAGATAGCCTTTTGGTTTATACCGATTTTTATGGTAAAGCTTTAAGAGATACTACCTCAGGGTCATTGCCCGTAAGAGATTTGACCTTTGGCAATTTACTGGTAAAAGGTAAGGCTTCTGGTAATTACTCGGAAGTGATTTTTCCGGATAAAATGAAAGGATTTGTTACCATAAAATCTGTATCCAGGCTAAATACCTGGTTGAAGGATTCAGAAAGTTATGGTGACGATATAGCCAGATTTTCGCTCAATTATTTAGGCACTCCTTATTTGTGGGGAGGCACTTCGGCCAAAGGAGTAGATTGCAGTGGATTTACCCGGATGTCTTATCTTTCCAAAGGGCTGTATTTACCACGTGATGCTTCTCAACAAGCATTGGTTGGTGAAAAAGTACCGGTAGATTCTACTTTTAGGAGTCTGCATGTGGGCGATTTATTATTTTTTGGAAATACTGAAACCAAAAGAGTGAGCCATGTGGCGATGTGGTTAGGCGGCATGTCTTTCATTCATTCATCAGGAATGGTCCGGATCGACAGTTTTGACCCTAAAGCTCATAATTATTCTGAATATAATCTCAACAGGCTATTGTTTGTAAAGAGAATAAAACCTGAAACCATCAAATTAAAAGAGGGAAATCTGTATGAGTTACCCAATTAGACGCTGTGAATGAATACTAAATTTTGAAATTAAGGCATTTCAGATGATAAAAAACAATTTCGAAATTCGAAACCTCATCAAGTCAAATCGAATATATCGTTTTTTTGATAGAAAAGTGCCTCAAAAGTTGGCTCAACGTTTATCTAATGACGGACTTCCTCTTGTAATTGCATCTGTTTTAGTTGGTTTGATCTCCGTTATATACGAAAAACTGTTTGAATGGGGTGAAAATCTCAGCCATCATATTTACGATTACAGTCCACATATATTCTGGGTGCTATCACCACTTAGTTTTTTTCTTAGCTATTATACCATCCGAAATTATTCCAGGTTCTCCAACGGCAGCGGAATTCCGCAGTTACTCGCTGCAATCGATTTATGTGATTCCCGGGGTAAAGGCATCTTAAACAAGCTATTGGGATTAAGGGTAATATTAGTGAAAATTGTTTCCAGTCTTATTTTGTTGATAGGTGGTGGAAGCATAGGCAGAGAAGGTCCCACGCTTCAAATCTCAGGTTCTGTATTTAAGTTTATAAGTAATATTTTTTCAGGCACAAAAAAGATCGACCTAAAAACGATGCTAATCACCAGTGGTGCCTCGGGTCTGGCAGCTGCATTTAACACGCCATTGGGCGGAATAGTGTATGTAGTTGAGGAACTAAGTAAATCACACATCAATAAACTTAGGGTTCCTGTTTTCACTGCTGTAATCTTCGCCGGTTTTACTGCTCAATTTTTTATGGGTTCCTATTTGTTTTTAGGCTTTCCCAGAACACAAACTTTGCCTATAAATCTCATCCCGCTTGGTTTTGGGTTAGCTTTACTCGGGGGTATTTTTGGTTCACTTTTGGCCCTTTTGGTTTTAAAGTTTTTTAGTTTGTCAACAAAATTCAGCAACCCTTATTTGATGCAAGTAGTTTTAGGTTTGTTATTTGCAGCATTAATCATTTATACCGGAAAAGACACCCTTGGTACTGGTAAACCTTTAATCAACAGAATTCTTTTCAATGCCAACCATGACCTTCCGTGGTACACTTTTCCCGGTAGGTTTCTGGGAAGTTTGCTGTCTTTTTCCTCTGGTGGAGCAGGAGGAATTTTTGCTACCTCATTGTCATCAGGGGCGGCTCTGGGCAATTGGATCTCAGCCTATTTTGATATTCCAACAGGCCATCATAATTTACTGGTATTAATGACCATGATAGCCTTTCTCACCGGCGTAACCCGTACTCCTTTTACTTCCAGTATATTGGTATTGGAAATGACGGACCGGCACAGTGCAATTTTTTACTTTCTAATGGCAGGCATAATAGCACAATTTGCCTCAGAAAGAATTCTCAGGAAACCCTTTTATGAAATCCTGAAAGAAAGAATTTTGGCGGGTTTCGAAAAATCAAAATCCCAGATCAATTCTTGACTGCCGGTCATTATTAGGAAATGCAAGTCCTGAAGGCAATGTTTTGGGCACATACCTCATTAGATTGGGATCCCGCAATCCATTTTTTATAAAAGAAGCCAAATCTGCAATTTCAGCATCAGTCAGATTTAATGCGTGAAACTTCGGAGAAATTTGTGAATCAGGAACCGAGGAATTTTCTTTTTTGGCGATATTTTTATATTTCAATACCTCTTCAATTGTTTTCATACTGGAACCATGCCCGTAAAATGGAGAATCGGTTAGATTATACAATTGAGGAACTTTAAATTTGTACATATCTTCAGCTTTTCCGGTAAATCCTCCCCTGCCTTTAAATTCTACACTTCCTGCTTTCACATTATGAATTGCAGTATTTCCACTGGTTGGAAAATCTTTCATACCAATGGCATGAAATTCCATGTTTGCAAGTGAAGGTCCGTTATGACATCCTGTGCATTCTGCTTTGCCAAAAAATAAAACAGCACCTCTCTTTTCCTGATCGGTCATTGCATTTTTATTACCTTTCAGCCATTGCTGAAACGGAGCCTGATTGGCTAGTAAAGTTCGCTCATAGGCGGCAATTGCCAACGAACCATTCATCTTTAATTGAGCCGGATTATCAATGGATGCGGCATCAAATGCTTTAGTATAAAGGCTTTTGTAGGTAGTAAGATTACTGATCAGAATTTTGTCAATGGCCAACCGGTGTACTTCTCGTCCTGCAATAGCCTGTGTTTCCACCCCCTCATAACCCAGATTATTGTTTTCTTTTGGGGTACCTTTGGTCCAGCTGTTTTGCGTACCTGCATTTAAGGCAGTTCCACCAAATTGTCCGTTCCAGAGGATATTTTTTTGATAGGCAATATTAAGTGCTGATGGAGACTTCACAGGTTGAACATCTATTTCAGATGCCTTATAAATGCTGTTCACCACTCTTTTTTCGCCCTGAACTCCAAATCCGGCACCTCCTTCTCCAATCCCTTGAGAAACACATGCCTGGAAACCAGCCTTTCCATGATGACAACTGGCACAGGAGTAACTTTGAAAGGACTCCATTTTTTTAGGATTTTGACCCAAAGCTGTTTCATGAAACAATAATTTACCTAATTCAACTTTGGCCTCTGACAAGGGATTCTTTGGATCCTGAGGGATTTTTGCAAAATCATAACTTTCCGGTAAAACATAGAAAGAAAGTCCTTTTCCTGAAGAAGTGGTCTCTATTTTTTGTGTAAGTTCCGAGTCTAATGTACTGGCTAC
>WBZP01007368.1_pt1 | contig 10639 bp, 8 predicted proteins | sample 5204301 | NCBI WGS metagenome assembly WBZP01 (sample SAMN12412401, study PRJNA552823) | activated sludge metagenome | isolation source: activated sludge from nitrification reactor of wastewater treatment plant... | place: USA: Pennsylvania | collected 2017
AAGGTGTCCGTAGGGATCTCGCCCTCATCGAGGCACCACGCGCTGAACCGTTTCAGCGACAACAGGCGCGACCCCGCGGTGCTGGCGGACTTGCCGGCGTCGAGCAGATCGGCCACGAAGGCCTTGACTTGGTTGCGATCCAAGATGAGGGGCTGGCCCTTGTCGAGGCACCACCTTCGATAGGCCGCGATGCCATCGGTGTAGGTCTTGATCGTGGTGGGGCTCTTGCGTTCGGCACGCAACGTCAGGGTCCAGGACTGCACCAGGTCGTCAAGCGAGAATTCCGGGGTCGTTGCCACGCCCCACCGTAGGCACTATTTGGAGTAGGAGCGCTGTGCGACACGCCATCAGCAGCCGATACCCCTTCTGACCTGGGAATTCACCCGAAATCAGCCCGATTCTCACTCCAGATAGTCGCGCAGGACCTGCGAGCGGCTGGGGTGCCGCAACTTCGACATGGTCTTGGATTCGATCTGCCGAATGCGCTCGCGAGTCACCCCGTAGACCTTGCCGATCTCGTCCAAAGTCTTGGGTTGACCGTCTGTCAGACCGAAACGCATACGCACAACGCCTGCCTCGCGCTCTGACAGCGTCACAAGCACTTGGTCCAGTTGCTCCTGCAACAAGGTGAAGGACACCGCATCAGCCGGAACGATCGCTTCGGAGTCCTCGATGAGGTCGCCGAACTCACTGTCGCCGTCCTCGCCGAGCGGAGTGTGCAACGAGATGGGCTCGCGGCCGTACTTCTGGACCTCGACGATCTTCTCAGGAGTCATGTCGAGTTCTTTGGCGAGTTCTTCAGGAGTCGGCTCGCGGCCGAGATCCTGCAGCATCTGCCGCTGCACTCGCGCCAGTTTGTTGATGACTTCGACCATGTGTACCGGGATACGGATGGTGCGGGCCTGGTCAGCCATCGCGCGGGTGATCGCCTGGCGGATCCACCAGGTCGCATACGTGGAGAACTTGTAGCCCTTCTTGTAGTCGAACTTCTCGACTGCGCGGATCAGGCCCAGGTTGCCCTCTTGGATCAGGTCCAAGAAGAGCATTCCGCGACCGGTGTAGCGCTTGGCCAGGGACACCACGAGGCGAAGGTTCGCCTCGAGCAGGTGGTTCTTCGCTCGCCGACCGATCACCACGAGCTGTTCCAACTCGTACTGCTGGTCGCCCTTGAGCTTCTTGACCAGAGCCGCGTCGGCCAACTTCTCTTCCGCGAACAGCCCGGCCTCGATGCGCTTGGCCAGAACGACCTCCTGCTCGGCGTTGAGCAACGGAACCTTGCCGATCTGCTTCAGGTAGTCCTTGACCGGATCGGCGGTCGCGCCTGCCACGGTGACTGTCTGAACCGGCTCGTCGGTGTCATCGCTGTCGGACAGGACGAAGCCTTCTGAGCCGGCCGGCTTGGCAGGCTCGGCATCTTCCTTTTCGACGGTCGCCAAGTCCTTCTCGAGGTCGGCCTCGACCTCAGCCTCGATCTGAGCAGCCTTCGCCATGTCGACGTGCTCGTCACCCTTGGCTGGTGGGGTGTTGGCGGCAGTGGCCAACTCGGAGGCTGCCTTGGCGGCCCTGGTGGTGGCCTTCTTGGCTGCCGCCTTGGAAGCGGAGGTCTTGGCAGCGGTCGCCTTCGTCGCGCCCGACTTGGCAGCGGAGGTCTTGGCGGTCTTGGCCGCGGTCGCCTTGGTGGCGCTGGATTTGCCGGCAGTCGTCTTGGAGCCCGCCGTCGACTTGGCAGCGGCCGGCTTCGACGTCGCGGTCTTGGTGGCCGTCTTCTTCGCGGGGGCCTTGGCAGCGGTCGAACCGTTGGCTGCCGCGGCCTTGCCCGCGGCAGCCGTCTTCGGCTTGGCTGCGGTTCGCTTGGCGGTGGCGGTCTTGGTGGCCAACAGTCCTCCTCATGGCGGAATACGAAAGGCCCGTGTCAAGACCTTGCGGTCTTGGACGGGCTTGGGCACCGAGGCGCCGGGTCCATTGTGGCACGGGAACAGGGTTCCCGTGGATCGACACCCCTGCGCGGCGGCGCTTTGCCTGTAGTTCAACGCAACCTGGTCACGGGGGATTCCCCGTCACGGCCAGTCGCGTTCAACCCCATGTACCCCATCGGCAGGCATATATGCCCAACTTCAGTCATTGGCGGTCTTTGTGCCGCATCCCGGCCGGATTCCGGCTCCCATGCGCTGATTGCAGCCAGAGCTGCGGAGGGTTCCTCACACGTCCGACCCGGCGGAGCGACCCTGCGGCCCCATAGCGACCCGGTCACACCCGATATCCGGTCCCCGTGACCGCTCGCTCGTACCCGGCCGCGCAGGGCCGTTCGCCCGATTCGTCAGGCTCGCGCGGATGCCTTGTTCTGTTTCTTGAATGCGCGGACCTCGGCCAGGGTTGTGGCATCGGTGACGTCCGCGATCGACATTTTGGAGCCTGGGTCACCATACGGTGCGCAAGCCGCACGCCAGCCCGTGGGCTGGATCCCCAACCTCTTTCCGGTGAGGGCCAAGAAGATCTTGGCCTTCTGCTCTCCGAATCCGGGAAGTGACTTGAGTCGCTTCAGAACCTCAGGTCCGGAACCCGTGGACCAGATTCTGGACGCATCGCCGTCGTAATCGTCCACCACCACGTGGGCCAACGCCTTGATCCGCTCCGCCATGGAGCCCGGATATCGGTGGATGGCGGGCGGGCCTTGGGCTGCGGCCTTGAGGGTCTGATCATTCGTGGCGATGATGACCGCCGGGTCCAGCGTGGTCGGGTCACCGAGCCGTGCGGCCAGGAGGTACGGCCCAGTGAAAGCCCGTTCCATGGGGAACTGCTGGTCGAGGAGCATGCCGGTCAGAAGTGCGAATGGATCAGTCGACAGCAGCCGGTCGGCGTCAGGATTCTGAGCGAATGTCAGTGGCACACAAGCCACGATACGAACCGGGGTCGCCGGTCGCACCCAGAACTACCGCACCACCTGCACGGCGACGTGCTCGGTCATGGTCTTCAGCGAGGCGCGTCGGATAGCTGCAGCCGTCAGCTTGCAGACCCCGGGCGTCACCAGGCGGTCCCGGCGGACTTCACACGATATGGGGTAGATCCCTGCCAGTAGTCCGTCGCCCCTTGCACTGGCATCGCGCGGGACATGCCGGAAGAGAGGGACGGATCAACCTGTCACGGATCCACTTCCTAACGTGTCTCGGGTTGCAGAACCGCACCAGCAGCCCTGATCTCCAGATTGCGGGTGGCGGTCTGCGTGACGTTTCCGTCGATCGGCTGCCACCCGAGGCCAGGGATCTCGAACGTGCCCGACCAGGTGGTGGTCAGCGTCACCCGGACCCACCCCGGCCCGCGGTATACGTGGCTGACGGATGTGTCGGGCCATCTGCTGCCGGACCGATCGGTCGTCAGCACCGAGCCGTCGCCGAACTGCCAACGCCATTCCGCAGACACCTGGGTCGTCACCGGCACGCCGGCCACCGAGTCGTGCCATTCGAGCGGGCCGTCCGGCTGACGTGAATCCAACAACACCGGAACAGCCATGAGTGGGCCAGCGTCAGGCTGACTGATGACCTGCGGCGCTGGCACACGGTGTGCCACCTTGTCGCGGATCTGGGCTGCGAGTTGCTCGACGGTGATCACATCGCCGGGCGCCAGACACGACAGGCCTCCCTGGATCCAGCCAGCCGGACCTGCGGTCCATTCGCGCACGAACTGCTCACCGGGATCGCAATCCCGACTGCCGACGGTCAAGCAACCGGAACCGGGTGGAGGGCTCTCGAAATCGACGCCGTAGGCGCACACCGGCACTCTGACGACCGTCACACAACCGTCACACCTGCCGGACTCCCCGTGGTTGGACCCGGCCATTCCCCCCGCCCGAACCACAAAGACATCCCGCGAGTCCACCGCGCTGACGCCGTCGTCCGCCGTTGCCAGACCCCCGCCGGCAGCCAGCAGCGCAGCCACGAACGGAGCACCGAGAATCACGTATCGACGCACAGCAGCCCCCCAACTGTCGAACAGTGAGAAGTTAGCCGCAGCGTGCACTGGGCTGACGCACGGCTTCGAGCCATGAGCGATACACCACATGCGAGGCGTGGGGTTCGACTGCGGTTGCCCGTGAACCGACGGCAACGTCCCCTCAAGGCGCAATCCCGGTCCCACTCCCCCGGGCCCGATGGTCCCGCGGTCGCACCATGGCCGTCGCCTGTCGGCGGCATCTGGCGACCTGGCACGAGTTGGGCTCTGCGCCTATCTGCTCATACCCAACTTCGGATTCATCGTGTCGCGCGGATCACAACGCTCGCTGATCGCCGACCACCGCCGGCGAGCGGGTGACCCGGAGGCGCAACGCCCCTCGACACCGGAAAGCAGGAACGCGGACCGTCAGCGGTCAGAACCCTCCAACTGAGTCAGGGTCTGTGTTCAGCACAGGGCGTTGTCGCCGGACACGACGGCGAGGAGTTCGCCCACGATCCGGCCGACCCGCTCGGACTCGATCAGAAAGCCGTCGTGGCCGAACGGAGTCTCGATGACATCCAGACCAGGGCATCCGGTGATCTCGTCGGCCAGTTGCTGCTGAAGCGCCAGCGGGTAGAGGCGGTCGCTGTCGAGGCCCCCCACTCGCACTGGCACCTCGATCGCGGCCAGCACCGAAGCCCGGTCGCCGCGGCCGCGGGCGACATCGTGGGTGCTCATGGCGTCGCTCAGGGCCACATAGCTTCCTGCGTCGAAACGGTCGATCAGTTTGTCCGCGTGGTGGTCCAGGTACGACTGCACCGCGAACCGGCCGGCATCGGGATGCCTGCCGGCCGCCAATTCGGCATGAGGCGCTTCGCCCTTCTGCGCGTCGCGACCGAACCGCAGTTCGAGTTCGTTCGCCGTCCGGTAGGTGAGGTGCGCGAACCGGCGGGCGAGGCCCAGGCCGACGTGCGGGCCGCAGCCGGGGGCGGCATCGAAGTAATCACCACCGTCCCAGTTCGGGTCAGCCGTGATCGCATGGATCTGAGCCGTCTGTGTGCCGATCTGGTCGGCGGTGGCCATCGCTGATGTCGCCATCACAGCGGCTGAGCGGACCCGATGGGGGTACATCACCAACCACTCCAGAGCTCGCATGCCACCCATCGAGCCACCGATGACGCAGGCGAACTGATCGATACCCAGGTGGTCGGCCACGCGGGCCTCGACCACCACCTGGTCGCGTGTCGTGATCCTGGGCCAGCGAGAACCGTATGGTCGGCCGTCGGCTGCCGCGGTCGATGGGCCAGTGGTGCCTTGGCACCCTCCCAGCACGTTGGTGCACACCACGAACCAGCGGTCCGTGTCGATCACCTTTCCGGGCCCGATCAATGCGTCCCACCAGCCGGCCGTGGGCTGCCCGGGCGCGCTCGGGCCACTGGCATGCGCGTCACCGGTCAGAGCGTGTTCCACCAGAATCGCGTTGTCGTGGGCAGTATTCAGCGTCCCCCAGGTCTCGTAGGCGACGGTGACCTCGGGCAGTCGCCCTCCGAACTCCAGGTCGGTCGCGCCCACCGCGGCGAACTTCCGGAAAGCGACAGGGTCGTCCTCCCGCCAGGCACCGCTGGCGGGAGGACGACCCTGAGATGCGTTCATGATCGACGGATCACTACTGCGAGTCGGCCTTGGCGGCACGGAACCCGGCGTCGAGGTCGGCCAGGATGTCATCGATGTGCTCGATGCCCACCGCTAGACGCACCAGGCCAGGTGTGACCCCGGCGGTCAGTTGCTCCTCGGGACTCAACTGCGAGTGAGTCGTCGACGCCGGGTGGATGACCAGGCTGCGGACGTCACCGATGTTCGCAACATGACTGTGCAACTGCAGACCCTCGACGAAACGGCGGCCCGCCTCAACGCCACCGGCGATCTCGAACGCCAGCACGGCGCCGGTCCCCGCAGGCGAGTACTTCTGGCCCAACTCGTACCAGGGGCTGCTCGGCAGTCCCGCGTAGTTGACACTCAGCACCTCGTCACGGGTGGTCAGCCATTCGGCCACCGCCTTGGCGTTCTGCACATGGCGCTCAATGCGCAGCGACAGGGTCTCGAGACCCTGAGCGATCAGCCATGCGTTGAACGGGGCAACGGCGGATCCCAGGTCGCGGAGAAGCTGCACCCGCGCTTTCATGATGAAGGCGACGTTGGCCCCGAACTGTGAGCCGACGCCCAGATCCCGCGCGTACACCAAGCCGTGGTAGCTGGGATCCGGCTCGTTGTAGTTCGGGTAACGGTCGGGGTACTGCGCATAGTCGAACGTGCCGCCGTCGACGATCACGCCCGCGATCGCCGTGCCGTGGCCACCGATGTACTTGGTCGCCGAGTGAATCACTACGTCAGCGCCCCAGCGCAGCGGCTGGATCAGGTAAGGCGTCGCGACGGTGTTGTCGACGATCAGCGGTACGCCGACTTCGTGGGCCACCGCGGCCACGGCCTCGATGTCCAAGATGTCGTTCTTGGGGTTGGCGATCGTCTCGCCGAAAAACGCCTTGGTGTTGGGCTGGACCGCGTCTCGCCACGACTGCGGGTCGTCGGGGTCCTGCACGAACGAGACGTCGATGCCCAACTTGGGCAGCGTGTAGTGGAACAAGTTGTAGGTGCCGCCGTACAGGCTGGGGCTCGACACGATGTGATCGCCGGCCTCGGCCACGTTCAGGATCGCCAAAGTCTCGGCAGCCTGACCGCTGGACACCAGCAGGGCTCCGACGCCTCCCTCGAGGGCGGCGATGCGGTCTTCAACTGCGGCCTGCGTGGGGTTCATGATCCGCGTGTAGATGTTGCCCAGTTCCTTCAGGGCGAACAAGTTGGCGGCATGGGTGGTGTCATTGAACGTGTAGGACGTTGTCTGATAGATCGGCAGGGCCCGGGCGTGAGTCGCCTCGTCGGGGGTCTGGCCTGCGTGGATCTGCTTGGTTTCAAAGGACCAGGCGTCGCTCATGGGGGGTTCCTCCAGTAGTGATGTTGAGCGGTTGTGTGATCAAGAGGTGGGCAGCAGGCATCGCCCGCGCCAGTCGACGGGGAAACACGCGAACAGCGTGGGTCAAGCCCCGGCGACACCGGACATTCGGCAACAACACATGACGTCCACCTCTACCTGTGGGCCTTGTTGTGCAAGGCCGCGCTTGTCGATAATCGACCCGGTCCTCACCCGGAGCACCCCACCGCGGTCGGAGGGTTGCTGCTCAGCAAGCCGGGGCTTGACGCTGAGACTCATGACCTGCCGACAAAGGTAGCCCACACCAGCGGCCTCGTCCAGCCAACGCAGATCCGAGTCACTCGATGAACACGCCGACCCCGGGGTTGCCGGGGTCCGTGCTATCCCCGCGCCGGCAGGTGTCCTCGTCGAGTCCCGCCATGACCTGCCACCAGATCTGAGGGTCCTGGGCACTGTCGACACAGCGGAAGACGAGCGCTGCCAAGGAATGACCAGGGTCGGCTTGTCGCGCCCGCTTGAGGCACTCCATCGCGCGTGTGCCCTCGCCCATCTGCCAGGCGACCAGCGCCGCCACAGCGGCGACTCCGGCAACGGCTCCGTCCGGAGCGCGACGCAGTGTCGAGCTGATCACATTCCACGTGTGGCGGGCCTCGATACGGGCGGCGTTCTCTCCGGTGGTCAGCCGCCACAGGATCACGTCGCGAACCCGGATGTCGTCACAGGCAGCCGCCATCAGCGCCACCTGACGGTCGGATAGAACCTCGTCGTGTTCAGACAAGATCGCCATGCAGTCCTCGATAGTGGTGTCGCGCCAGATCTCCCGATCGCCGGACTGGTCAGGGATCTGCGCCAGTTGCAGGCCGTCCAGCCGCTCGTCGATATCCGCAGCGACCTCGGCGACGACCGCCGCGCGATCCGGGGCAGGCGCGTTGCCCTCGGCGATCAGGCCGACCACCGTGGCGCAGTGGGGGTCCAGCACGTGCCTGTCGCAATGGTCGGTGCACTCCAGCCCCCGCCAGGCATCTCCGGCACATTCTCCCGCCCAGTCGATATCGAACCCCTCGGACAGGAACTCCACACACAACTGCGACACCGTGTCGAGGTTCGGCTCGACGGGGTCGACGGACGCGATCAGGACCGAACCGGCCCCGCAGTTGCGGGCTCGCTGGGCCAGGGTGATCGCGACGTCCTGCGGCGCGGCCGTGCATGTGTCCCAGTCGACGCGGGAACTGAGGCGCATGACGCCACCGCGGTCGAGGAACAGGCACACGAGGCTGTCGCGGGGCGTGTAACCCAGCAGGTAGGGGATCGCCGGCAGCAGCTGCTCAGGCTGGCGACCCAGGGTGCGGGAAACGGGGCAGTACGTCGATGTCGTCATGCCTCACCCTGCGGCGGGACACCACGATGAAACGGACAGATCGGGCATCAGTGGACAACCGGGGGGGCGGGTGACTGTGGAAAGGGCGTGTCGGTGAGTGACCCGACGCTCGGGCCGCCCTACATTCTCGTCAGAGCCCGGTTGCGTGGCGGAGGGGAAGCCGTCACGCAACCGGGCTCCTTCAATTCCGGAACCTGCCCGAAACGATCGACCCCGATCAACGTCATCGACCGACAACCCCGCAGTTCGACCCCGAGCCGGCGTCAGGCAGGTGCCACGGCGGCAGACGCGATCTCCCGCTTCTTGCGCCGGTTGATGTCCCAGCGCCAATAGAAGATGCAGATCAGCCCGATCGCCATCTGCGGGATGTATGACGCGGCACGCCAGACGAGATCGGCGGCCGTGGCCGCCCCGTTGTCCACGCCGAAGGTGGTCAACAGTCCGATCAGGACGGCGTCCACGGTCCCGAGTCCGCCGGGGGTCACCGGGATCATGATTCCGAGTTGCGAGATCGCCCAGCAGCCGTAGGCGACCCAGATCGTGGGCATACCCACGTCTTTCGTCACGCCCAGCAACGCCACATACAGGATCAGGAACTGTGACCAGGACACCGCGATCTGGGAGATCGTGATCACGTGCCAGCGGCGCGACACCAGTTGGACGATGTCGCGGCGCAGTTTCAGGACCTGCCCCTTGAGGTCGATCGTGGTGTCTTTCTTGAACTTGTGGATGATCCCGTTGACCACCTTGTCAGCCCAGGTACCGATCTTGACCGCGTTGGTCTCTGAACGCAGGATCAGCGCGAACAAGCCGACGATCACAACCAGCGCGACCACTCCGACAACAGCACCCACCACGTAGCTGCCCGCCCCCTCACCGCTGAGCGTCAGCGCCAGGATGCCCGTGACTGGCAGGAACAAGGTGACGAAGACACTCCACAGACCGGTGGCACCGATCGCGGCTGTTGCCACGGTTGGGGTCGCTTTGTATGACGTCAACTGCGCGTACTGCAGGCCCAGTCCGAAGGCTCCACCGGCGGGGATCCCGTTGGAGACCGCAAACGCGGACTGGTTGACCACGAAGCCCTCTTTGTAGTGCAACCCCGGGGTCGCGGCCACGAAGGGCCAGCCATAGACGAACAGGTACCAGACAGTCGCCGCGACCAGGCCACCGATCGCCAGGGCACTCATCGCCTTGACGTAATCCGCGGCCTCGGAGTAGCTGCCGATCTGCGGGATGACGCGGGTGAACACGATGGCCAGGAACACGACGGCCACGATGCCGCCGATGATCGACTTCTTGCGGTCGATCCCGCCGGCGCCGATGCTCTGGCGGGCCTGTTCGTCGGTCAGTTGCTGCTCCTCGGAGCTCGCCGCCACCGCCGGCGAAGGGCTGGACCCACCGGCTGGCGCGGGGTCAGCGGCAGCAGCCGCGAGCGGGTCCGCGGCAGTCGGCGGGTCTGCGGGTCCGTCCGTTGAGGCACTGGGTTCGTTCGGGTTCACCTGACCGATCGTAGAGCCAACCCGGGGGCCGTCAGGCATTGATGGGGCCTCAGGACAGATCTGCCTCGTAGGTGATCCACATGGTGCGCTTCGCGAACCGGTCGTACAGGCTGCGGCCGCGGTAGTTGTCGTCGGCGGTCAGCCACTGCAGCGACACCCAGCCGCGTTCGCGGCCGATGTCCATCAACTGCCGAGCCACCGACTCCCCCGCTTTGTCGCCGCGGGCATCGGGTTCGATGAACAGATCGTCGATGAAGCCACCGTACGCGCCTTCGAGCGGCATGGGCAGCGCCCTGAAGTGGCACAGTCCGATCACTTCGCCGGACTCCTCGACCCCAGCCGCATCACCACCGGTCATCGACGTGACGAATCGCCCTTCGACCACGTGACCCGAGTCCTGCAACCACCCCCACACTGTGTCGGCCTTGGCGTCGGGGAGATCGGTGTTGTAGAACGCGCAGTACTGCGAGTACAGCGCCCGCCACCGGTGGAAGTCGCCCGGGCCGATCGGGATCAGAACATGCCGCATGTCAGATCTTGCCCGGGTGTGGGACTTCGGGGGCCAGGACCCCTTGCGCGGCAAGGGCTCCGGCGCGACCACCACCAGGACCGCGCAACACATAGGCGAATCCCACGGCGACAAGGCCTCCCAGCAGGGGCCCGGCGACATACACCCAGTAGGGGCCGAGATCGCCCCCCACCAAGTTCGGGCCGAACGTACGAGCGGGGTTCATCGAGGCCCCTGATAGTGGAGCCGCCCACAGGCCCGCAAGCGAGATGTAGCCGGCGACACCCACCGCGGCGATGATGCCGATGTTCTGGGCACCAGACGACGTACCCAGAATG
>WBZP01007371.1_pt1 | contig 10636 bp, 7 predicted proteins | sample 5204301 | NCBI WGS metagenome assembly WBZP01 (sample SAMN12412401, study PRJNA552823) | activated sludge metagenome | isolation source: activated sludge from nitrification reactor of wastewater treatment plant... | place: USA: Pennsylvania | collected 2017
AGTGCGTCGAGCGGTCGTTCGCTCACCTGTACGAGACCGGACGAATGCGACGGACGCACCTACGTGGCCACTCGAACATCCTCAAGCGGCTGCTGATCCACGCAGGTGCGTTCAATCTCGGTCGGCTGCTGCGACAGACGCTCCGGATCGGAACGCCGCGCAGCCTGCAGGGCCGTTCCGTGCGTCTCTTGCCCCTGCTACTGCGCCTCTATCGCGCCCTGAGACCCTTCTTGCTCCCTCGCGATCGTCCACGCGCTCACGTCGCCACGCCGAGCTCTCCGCCGGCGTTCGCGATCAACGCTCTGCAATCGCCGCCTTTCACCACGGGCTGCTAGGGCCGGCCGGTCGTCCGATTGAGCCGGGCCCGGATCTGCCGGTAGGTCGTCACGAGGCTGTTGCGCATCATCTCGAGGTGACGGGCCGCGAAGTCCGCCCCGTGGCGCCCGCTGAGCGCCTCGCGGGCGCGGGCCAGGAGCTTGGCCGTCGTGCTGAGCAGGATGTCGTCCGCCGCCCCGCGCTCCTTGAGCAGCGCCACGTCCCGCTTCAGCTCCTCGCTGACGCGCTCGATCTCGAGCACAAGGTCGCGCAGCCCGGGGTCGAGCGGATACTCCTCGACCTCGGACCCCGCCTCCACGGCCGCTGCGTCTGCCGCGCCGGGCTCGGGCGCCATCGACGCGGCGCGGGCCACCGGCTCCACGGGCCGGGCGCGCTCGGCGCGCAGCTCCTGAAATGCCCGCGCGAACATGAACGGGTAGAGCCGGTTCGCCTCCTCGAACTCGCGCTTCGAGTCCTCGTCCCGGGTCTCGTAGTAGCGCCGCAGCAGCTTCTTGATCCGCGCGATCTGGCGATCTTCCTTGTCCTCGAGAACGGCCACCGCCTCCGCGGCGAGGTCCTGGATCCGCCGGGTGACCGCGCGGTTGTGATCGTGCGTGCGCACGTCGGCCAGGTCGCAGTCGCGCCCGTGCACGATCCGCGCGGAGTCCTCGCCGTAGTTCGCGTAGACGATCACGTTCACGCGGCGCACCCACTCCTCGCCGGCGTCGTCGAAGACGGGCCCGCGGTCCTCGACCTGCACGTGGTAGGAGGTACCGGAGCGGGACGTGTAGTTCTGGTTGAGGCCCATCACCCGGCAGAGGTGCCGGGGCAGGAGCGCGGACTCCGCGGGCGGCGGAGGCGTCTCGTCGGCCGTCAAGCGCTCCTCGCCACCTTCACGGGAAGCTGACCCTAGCAGATAGGCCCCACCCCGGCAAGCCGAAGCTGGAGGGCGAGCCACCCTGTCGGGCGTCGCGCCGACTTTCGCTTTCCACTCTCTCAGGGTCATCCCTCTGGATTGGAGTGGCTTACCACCTCCGCTGGAGGCTTGTCCTCGATATGCGCGCATCTAACTCACCTTTTCTGCTTGACAATTGCGCACTCCGGCTCTATCTTGCAGGCATCCGGTCGGTCGGCGCGAGATCATCGCCCCCCGCCGGCCGGGACGAGATCCATCGGAACGGGAGGCCAAGTCGCAATGAGCAAGGTGATCGGCATCGACCTCGGCACGACGAACTCGGTCGTGGCCGTCCTCGAGGGCGGCGACCCGCAGGTCATCGCCAACTCCGAGGGCGGGCGGACGACGCCGTCGGTCGTCGCGTTCGGCAAGGACGCGGAGAGGCTCGTCGGGCAGGTCGCGAAGCGACAGGCGGTGACGAACCCGGAGAACACCGTCTACTCGATCAAGCGCTTCATGGGCCGCAAGTACGGCGAGGTCTCCGAAGAGCAGAAGATGGTCCCCTACAAGGTCGTCGAGGCCTCGAACGGGGACGCGCGCGTGTCCGCCCAGGGCAAGGTGTACTCCCCGCCCGAGATCTCCGCGATGATCCTGCAGAAGCTCAAGCAGGCGGCGGAGGACCACCTCGGCGAGAAGGTCACCAAGGCGGTCATCACCGTCCCCGCCTACTTCAACGACTCGCAGCGCCAGGCCACGAAGGACGCCGGCCAGATCGCCGGCCTCGAGGTGCTGCGCATCGTCAACGAGCCGACGGCGGCCGCGCTCGCCTACGGCCTCGACAAGAAGAAGGACGAGACGATCGCGGTCTACGACTTCGGGGGTGGCACGTTCGACATCTCGGTCCTCGAGGTCGGCGAAGGCGTGGTCGAGGTGAAGGCCACGAACGGGGACACGCACCTCGGCGGCGACAACCTCGACCAGCGCGTCATCGACTGGATCGTGGCCGAGTTCAAGCGCGAGCAGGGCATCGACCTCGGCAAGGACAAGATGGCCCTCCAGCGCCTGAAGGAAGCGGCCGAGCGGGCGAAGATCGAGCTGTCGACGACGATGGAGACGGAGATCAACCTCCCGTTCGTCACCGCCGACGCGTCGGGCCCGAAGCACCTCAACCTGCGGCTGTCCCGCGCGAAGCTCGAGCAGCTCACGGACGACCTCCTCCAGCGCTCGATGGGCCCGGTCCGCCAGTGCCTGAAGGACGCCGGCGTCTCCCCCGCGGACATCGACGAGGTCGTGCTCGTGGGCGGCATGACGCGCATGCCGAAGATCCAGCAGATCGTGAAGGAGTTCTTCGGCAAGGACCCCCACAAGGGCGTCAACCCGGACGAGGTCGTCGCGGTCGGGGCCGCGGTGCAGGCGGGCATCCTCGCCGGCGAGGTGAAGGACGTCCTTCTCCTCGACGTCACTCCCCTGTCGCTCGGCGTGGAGACGCTCGGCGGCGTGATGACGAAGCTCATCGACCGCAACACGACGATCCCGACGAAGAAGAGCGAGACCTTCTCGACCGCGTCCGACTCCCAGCCGTCGGTCGAGATCCACGTCCTCCAGGGCGAGCGCGAGATGGCGGGCGACAACCGCACGCTCGGCAAGTTCCACCTGATGGGGATCCCGGCCGCGCCGCGCGGGGTGCCGCAGATCGAGGTCACGTTCGACATCGACGCGAACGGCATCCTCAACGTCTCGGCCAGGGACCGCGCCACGGGCAAGTCGCAGGCGATCACGATCACGGCCAGCTCCGGCCTCGCGAAGGACGAGGTCCAGAAGATGGTGAAGGACGCCGAGAGCCACGCGGCCGAGGACGGGAAGCGGCGCGAGCTCGTCGACCTGCGCAACCAGGCCGACAGCCTGGCCTACCAGGTCGAGAAGCTGCTCGGCGAGCACAAGGGCAAGGTCGCCGAGACGGAGGCGAAAGCGATCGAGGAAGCGGTCGCCGCGGCCCGCCAGGCCGCCCAGGGCGACGACGCGGCCGCGATCAAGGCGGCGATGGAATCGCTCACCCGCCACAGCCACAAGCTCGCCGAGGAGCTCTACAAGCAGGCCGGCCCCGCGGCCGGCGCTCCCGGCGCGGCGCCGGGCGGACCGGCCTCGGGTGGACCGCCCCCCGGCGACGTCGTCGACGCCGAGTACACCGTGAAGGACTGAGGCCGCCCGGGAGGAGCGGCCGATATCGAGAGAAACGAAGGAGGAGAAGAAAGATGGCTATCGTTCGTTGGGAACCCTTCCGTGACCTGGTGACGATCCAGGACCGCATGAACCGCATCTTCGACGACGCTTTCCGCGGCCAGGGCCGCGCGAGCGGCGAGGAGGACTGGCTCGGCGGCAGCTGGGCGCCCGCGGTGGACATCTACGAGCACGAGGGCAACCTCGTGATGAAGGCGGAGCTGCCTGGCATCGACCCGAAGGACGTCGACCTGCGTGTCGAGAACAACGTGCTGACCCTGCGCGGCGAGCGCCGCTTCGACCACGAGGTGAAGCGCGAGAGCTGCCACCGGGTCGAGCGCGCCTACGGCACCTTCAGCCGCTCCTTCACGCTCCCGAACGTCGTCGACACGACGGGCATCAGGGCCGAGTACAAGGACGGAGTCCTGCGCGTGACGATGCCGAAGCGCGAGGAGGCGAAGCCGAAGCAGATCCAGGTGCAGATCAGCAAGTGAGGAAGAAAGCGGCGAAGAAGACCGCCGCCCCTCGCTCGACGACCGGCCGGGCCGGCCGGGGGAAGGCCTCCCCCGCCCGGCCCGGGCGTGTCGCCGCCGCGAAGACCCCCGCCCGGAGGACCGTCGCGCCGCCCGGGCCCACCCCCACGACGACGACAGGAGGACAGCCGATGGCGAACGTGAAGCCCCTGCGGGACCGGGTCCTGGTCCGCAGGATCGAGGAAGCCGAGCAGAAGTTGGGCGGGATCATCATCCCCGACACCGCGAAGGAGAAGCCGCTGCAGGCCGAGGTGATCGCGGTCGGGTCGGGCCGCGTGCTCGACGACGGCACGAAGGTGAAGCTCGACGTGAAGGCGGGCGACAAGGTGCTGATCGGCAAGTGGTCGGGCACCGAGGTCAAGGTCGATGGCGAGGAGCTCCTGATCCTCAAGGAGGACGAAGTCCTCGGGGTCCTGGAGTAAAGGAGACAGATCGAAAATGGCGAAGGACATCGTCTATCGCGAGGACGCCCGGGCCGCGGTCCTGCGCGGCGTGAACGCCCTGGCCGACGCGGTCAAGGTGACGCTCGGCCCGCGCGGCCGCAACGTCGTTCTCGACAAGAAGTTCGGCTCCCCCCTGATCACCAAGGACGGCGTGACCGTCGCGAAGGAGATCGACCTCAAGGACCCGATGGAGAACCTCGGCGCCCGCATGGTGCGCGAGGTGGCATCGAAGACGTCCGACGTCGCCGGCGATGGCACCACCACCGCCACCGTGCTCGCCCAGGCGATGCTGCGCGAGGGCCTCAAGAACGTCACCGCCGGCGCCAACCCGATGAGCCTGAAGATCGGCATCGAGAAGGCGGTCTCGACGGTCACCGACGAGCTCAAGAAGGTCAGCAAGCCGGTGAAGGGCAAGATGATCGCCCAGGTCGGCACCATCTCCGCGAACAGCGACGAGACGATCGGCACGATCATCGCCGAGGCGATGGAGAAGGTCGGCAAGGACGGCGTCATCACCGTCGAGGAGTCGAAGTCGATGGAGACGAGCCTCGACGTCGTCGAGGGCATGCGCTTCGACCGCGGGTACGCCTCCCCCTACTTCGTCACCGACCCCGAGCGCATGGAGGTCGTCCTCGAGGACGCGTCCATCCTCATCCACGAGAAGAAGATCTCGAGCATGAAGGACCTGCTCCCGGTGCTCGAGAAGGTGGCCCAGCAGGGCAAGCCGCTCCTGATCGTGGCCGAGGAGGTCGAGGGCGAGGCCCTCGCCACCCTCGTCGTGAACAAGCTGCGCGGCACCCTCAGGGTCGCGGCGGTGAAGGCCCCCGGCTACGGCGACCGCCGCAAGGCCATGCTCGAGGACATCGCGATCCTCACCGGCGGCAAGGCCATCACCGAGGACCTCGGCCTCAAGCTCGAGAACGTCAAGCTCGACGACCTCGGCCGGGCGAAGCGCATCGTGATCGACAAGGACAACTCCACGATCATCGAGGGCGCGGGCACGGCGAAGGCGATCGAGGGCCGGGTCAAGCAGATCAGGACCCAGATCGACGAGACGACCTCCGACTACGACCGCGAGAAGCTCCAGGAGCGCCTCGCCAAGCTGGTCGGCGGCGTCGCGGTCATCAAGGTCGGAGCCGCCACCGAGACCGAGATGAAGGAGAAGAAGGCGCGCGTCGAGGACGCGATGCACGCGACCAAGGCGGCCGTCGAGGAGGGCATCGTCCCCGGGGGCGGCGTCGCGCTCCTGCGGGCGATTCCGGCCCTCGACAAGCTGCTGAAGGACGAGAAGGCGCTCCACCACGACGTTCGCGTCGGGATCGAGATCACCCGCCGCGCCATCGAGGAGCCGGCGCGCTGGATCGCCACCAACGCGGGCCAGGAGGGCAACATCGTCGTGGCCCAGGTGAAGGCCTCGAAGGAAGCGGATTTCGGCTACAACGCCGCGACCGACACGTTCGAGAACCTCACCGAGGCCGGCGTCATCGACCCGACCAAGGTGGTCCGGACCGCGCTCCAGAACGCCTCTTCGATCGCGGCCCTGATGCTGACGACGGAGGCCGTCGTGGCCGAGATCCCGGAGAAGAGGAAGGAGGCCCCGGCCGCCCCCGGAATGGACGACTACTGAGGCGTTTAGGCGGGGTGTGGCTTTTCGGGGACAGGACTTCCCGAAACGCCCGCCCCGCCGGACCCCTTCCGGAGACAACTTTTCACTCGCCGCGACCGTAAAGCCGTTCCAGATGAGTGATTTCGGGCGCAGAATGCAGCGCAACGCCGGCCACCGACCCTCGAGCCGCCGCCGCCCGGAACGGCATCGCCGTTGCATCGACGTCTCGCCGACCGTTCGTTCGACCGTTCGGGACCCTTGGATCCTCTCAAACCGGGAGACCCTTCGATGAAGAGCCGGACCCTGACCCTCGCGTCGTTCTTCTCGGTCGCCATGGCCGCCACGCTGCTCGGCGCCCTCTACACGACGCAGGTCCGCCGGCCGCAGACAGCGGAGGCCGCCGCACCCGCCCCGGCCGCGGAGAGCCAGGCGCGCGCTTCCCTCCCCGGTGGTCCGTTCGGCCTCGAGACCTTCCGCGACATCGCGCGGCGGACGAACGACGGGGTCGTGAACGTGAACACGTCGAAGTTCGTCCGGCAGCGGCGCATGCCGGCCGACCCGTTCCACGACTTCTTCGGCGGCGGCCAGGGCGGCGACCTCCTCGACCGGTTCTTCGGGCAGGGCCAGGAGGAGGACCCGAAGGGCGCGACGCCGCGCCGGCAGCGCCAGCAGAGCCTCGGCTCCGGCTTCGTGGTCGACAAGGACGGCTACATCCTGACGAACCGCCACGTCATCGAGGGCGCCGACGAGGTGTCGGTGACCTTCCCCGGGGGCAAGCGCTACGACGCGAAGATCGTCGGCCAGGACGCCCGCACGGACGTCGCGCTCATCAAGATCGAGCCGACGGGGCCGCTCACGGTGCTGCCGCTCGGCCACTCGGAGAAGCTCGAGGTCGGCGAGTGGGTGATGGCGGTCGGGAATCCCTTCGGGCTCCCCGGCGGCGGCAACAGCGTCACCGTCGGCGTGGTGTCCTACATGGGGCGCGAGCTGCCCCTCGAGGGAGTCGACAAGCTGACGCGGGTCCAGATGATCCAGACGGACGCGGCCATCAACCCCGGCAACTCCGGCGGTCCGCTCGTCAACACCCGCGGCGAGGTCGTGGGCATCAACACCCTGATCGTCACGGGCGGCGGCGCGGCCAACGCGGGCGTCGGCTTCTCGGTGCCGATCGACGTGGCCAAGGAGATCCTCCCGCAGCTTCGCGAGAAGGGGAAGGTGACGCGCGGCTGGCTCGGGGTGTACATCGGGGCGGTCACGGAGGACCTCGCCGCGACCTACGGCCTCAAGGGAACCCAGGGCGCCGTCGTGAACCAGGTGCAGGCCGACTCGCCGGCCGAGAAGTCGGGCCTCCAGCCCGAGGACGTCATCCTCTCGGTGGACGGCCGGACGATCGAGAACAACGGAGATCTCTCGCGCTACATCGCGTCGAAGACGCCGGGGACGACCGTGCGGCTGGAGGTGCTCAGGGGCAAGTCGCGCCAGACCGTGAGCGTGACGCTCGGGACGTTCAAGGACCAGCCCGAGGACACATCGGCCGGGCCCGGCGCCACGAGCCGCCTCGGGATGACCCTTCGCGACCTGACGCCCCCGGTGGCCGAGCGGCTCGACCTGCCGCGCGGCACGAAGGGAGTCGTGGTCATGGACGTCGAGACCGGCGAGGCGGCCGAGGAGGCCGGCCTGCAGCGCGGCAACGTGATCGTGAGCGTGAACGGCGAGGCCGTCGAAGGGGTGGCTGACTTCGAGAGGCTGATCGACGCGGCGCGCAAGGACGGGCGGGCCCGCCTGCGCGTGCGCACGGGAGACGGCTTCTTCGTGGCCGTGCTCAAGCTCAAGTGAGGGGCGACGGCGAGGGGATGGAAGCGATGACGACCAGGCAGAAGCAGGACGCGGAGCGGGATCGGTACCTCCTGCTCAAGGGGATCCTCGAGGACCGGCGGCGGGAGATCCACGAGAAGCTGCGCTCCCTGCGCGACGCGATCCCGGCCGACGGGGCCGAGGTCATGGACGCCGAGGAGCAGAGCGTCAACGACTTCGTGCAGGACGTGGACCTCGCGCTCATGCAGATGAAGTCCGAGACGCTCAAGAAGATCGACCAGGCGCTCCTCCGCCTGGAGGAGGGCACCTACGGCGTGTGCCAGGAGTGCGAGGCGCCCATCGCCTCCGCGCGCCTGCGCGCGCTGCCCTTCGCGGCGCTGTGCCGCGACTGCCAGGAGGCGACGGAGAACGACGCGCGGGCCCAGCGCGAGGCGAGGGCCTTCGAGCGGCTCCAGAAGGAGCTCGTGAACGTGACCCTGCGGGCCGGCGCCCGCGACTGAGGAGACGATGAGCGACGAGCGCAAGCCCGACTTCGAGTCGGGGGGCGTCCACGAGGTCGACCTGAACGACATCCCGACGGAGCTCGGGATCCTCCCCCTCCGCGACACGCTCCTCTTCCCCCACGCCATCCTGCCGCTCGCGGTGGCCCGGGAGAGCTCCGTCGCGCTCGTCAACGACGCGGTGAAGGAGCGCAAGGTCATCGGCGTCGTCACCCAGCGGGATCCCGCCGTCGACGACCCCGTCGAGAGCGACCTGCACGCCGTCGGCACCCTCACCCACATCCACAAGATGTTCCGGTTCCCCGACGGGTCGCTCCGGCTCGTCGTGCAGGGCATCCAGCGGTTCCGGATCCGCCAGATCACCCAGTACCGCCCGTTCATGAAGGCACAGGTGGAGCTCCTCCGGGAGGAGATCCCGGCCGACCAGGAGATCGAGGTCCGCGCCCTCGCCCAGAGCGCCCTCGGCTTCTTCCAGCGGGTCGTCGAGCTCTCCCCCACCCTGTCCGACGAGCTCGCGACCCTCGCCGGCAACATCCAGGACCCCGGCCGCCTCGCCGACTTCGTGGCCGGCAGCCTGCCGTCCCTCGCGACCGCCCAGCGGCAGGAGTTCCTGGAGACGATCGACGTCCGCGCCCGGCTCGACCGCATCAACAAGGTCCTCGTGAAGGACCTCGAGGTGCTCGAGGTCGGCAGCAAGATCCAGAGCCAGGTCAAGAGCGAGCTCCAGAAGAACCAGCGCGAGTACTACCTGCGCGAGCAGATGAAGGCCATCCAGAAGGAGCTCGGCGACAGCGACGACCAGCAGCGCGAGATCCAGGAGCTGCGGGAGAAGATCGAGTCGGTCGGCCTCCCCGAGGAGGGCAAGAAGGAGGCCCTGCGCGAGCTCGAGCGGCTCTCGCGGATGTCTCCCGCCGCCGCCGAGTACACCGTCACCCGCACCTACCTCGACTGGATCGTCTCGCTGCCGTGGAACAAGCGGGCCGAGGGCGAGATCGACCTCGTCAAGGCGAAGTCCGTCCTCGACAACGACCACTACGACCTCGAGAAGGTGAAGGACCGCATCCTCGAGTACCTCGCGGTCCGGAAGATGAAGCCGGACATCAAGGGGCCGATTCTCTGCTTCGTCGGGCCGCCCGGCGTCGGGAAGACGAGCCTCGGCAAGTCGATCGCGACCGCACTCGGCCGGAAGTTCCACCGCATCAGCCTCGGCGGCATGCGCGACGAGGCGGAGATCCGCGGCCACCGCCGGACGTACATCGGCGCGCTGCCCGGGCAGATCATCCAGGGCCTTCGGCGGACCGAGACGAAGAACCCGGTGATCATCCTCGACGAGGTCGACAAGATCGGCGCGGACTTCCGGGGCGACCCCTCGGCCGCCCTCCTCGAGGTGCTCGACCCCGAGCAGAACAACAGCTTCAAGGACCACTACATCGACCTGCCGTTCGACCTGTCCGAGGTGCTGTTCATCACCACCGCTAACATCCTCGACACGGTGCCGCCCGCGCTGCGCGACCGCATGGAGGTCATCCGCCTCGCCGGCTACACCGAGGAGGACAAGCTCCACATCTCGCGGCGGCACATCATCCCGAAGCAGCTCGAGAACCACGGCCTGACTCCGGAGCACGTGGCGTTCGGGGACGACGCCCTCGTCAAGCTCATCCGCGAGTACACGCGGGAGGCCGGGCTGCGCAACCTCGAGCGGGAGGTGGCGAGCATCATCCGCAAGGTGGCCCGCCGGAAGGCCGAGGGCTCGAACGACACCGTCGTCGTCACCCCGGAGAAGGTCGAGGAGTTCCTCGGCGCCCCGTACTTCATGCGCGACGAGGAGATGGACGAGCGCACGCAGATCCCCGGCGTCGCCACCGGCCTTTCGTGGACGGCCGCGGGCGGCGAGGTGCTCTACATCGAGGCGACGCAGATGTTCGGCAAGAAGGGCCTCACCCTCACCGGCCAGCTCGGCGACGTGATGAAGGAGAGCGCCCAGACTGCCCTCTCGTGGGTGCGCGCCCACGCCCGCCAGCTCGGCATCGAGGACTCCTTCTTCGAGCGGGTGGACCTGCACCTCCACGTTCCGGAGGGGGCGATCCCGAAGGACGGGCCGTCGGCCGGCATCACCCTCGTGACCGCGATCGTGTCCCTCCTCACCGGGCGCGCGGTGCGGCCGCGGGTGGCGATGACCGGCGAGATGACCCTCTCGGGCCGCGTCCTGCCCGTGGGCGGGATCAAGGAGAAGGTGCTCGCCGCCCACCGGCTCGGCGTGAAGGAGATCCTCCTCTCGAAGCGGAACGAGAAGGCCGTGAAGGAGGACATCC
>WBZP01007373.1_pt1 | contig 10635 bp, 10 predicted proteins | sample 5204301 | NCBI WGS metagenome assembly WBZP01 (sample SAMN12412401, study PRJNA552823) | activated sludge metagenome | isolation source: activated sludge from nitrification reactor of wastewater treatment plant... | place: USA: Pennsylvania | collected 2017
CCGCAGCGCGCGAAGCGGGAGATCGTCGACCTGCAGGTAGGTCCACTGCTCGCCGACGTGCAGCTCGATCTCTCCGGCCTCGCTGCAGTCGAGGCCGGCGCGAAAGAGCGCGACGACGCGCGGGTGCTCGACCGCGTCGCCCTCGAACGCGAAGTGGCCCTGACGATCCATGCGCAGCGGAAAACCGCGGCGCAGCTTGTCGAGCGTGGCGGCGTCGAGCGGCTCGGGCATGTCCGCGACGTTACTACGGCGCTACTTCTTGGTCCCGCGCCCGAAGTGCACGTTGGCGGTCAGCAGCACGTCGAGCCCGAGCGTGCCGTAGTAGCCGAAGTCGACCAGCGCGCCGAGGCTGAAGCGCGGCGTGATGTAGCCATAACCACCGACGCCCGCGCCGGCGCGCACGCCCGGCACGGTCAGCTTGGTGTCGGTCGCGCCATCCTTGGCCACGATCACGCCGCCGCCGAGGGTCAGGTGGGCGTAGATGGCGAACTTCTCGTAGGTGCCGCCACCGATCGCCATGTCGCCGCCGAAGGTGAAGAAGTGCAGGTTGTCTTGGTTGGGCTTGTCGATCAGGTAGCTGTAGTGGGCGACCGCACCGCCCCCGATCATGAAGTGGCCCTTCCACGAGCTGCCCCACGCGCCGAGCCGCAGCGAGGGGCCGTAGGCCTGGAAGCGACCGACGATCACGTTGGCCCCGGCGCCGACGTGCAGCAGGAACTCGGGGCCTTCTCGTCCACCGCGCTGCTTCGCCGGCGGGCTCGCTTCGCTCGTCGTCGGTGCGGGGGCGGTCTCGCCCGTGGGCTCGTCGCTCGCCGGCTCCTCACTCGCGGCAGGTGCCTCGGTCAGGGCAGGGGCGGGCAGGTCGGGCGGGGACAACAACGCGAAGAGCAGTGGGGCCAACATCGGCCGACTAGACGCGAGCCCGACGGAGAATTTCAGTTGCAGTCGCAGCGCGGGCGAGCCGATGCTGTGTGCACCCCCCGACGTGCTCGTGCCTGCGAGCGCGCGGCTTCATGCGTGCATGCGTGGGTCGATCAAGACCTTGAGACAGCCACGCGAGGCTGCGCGAGCGAGCGCTTCGTCGGCACGCGCGAGCGGGACGCGAGCGTCGACGAGCGGGCGTGGATCGATCGTGCCGGCGGCCAGCGTCGCGACGGCACGCCGCATGTCGCCGCAGCGCGAGCCGACGACGCGCAGCTCGTGGATGACGAGCGGCGCGAGGTCGATCGAGATCGGCGCGGCGCGGGTCGTCTTCATGATCACGCAGCCGCGCGGGCGTGCGAGCGCGAGCGCGAGCGCGAGGCCGCTCGCGCTGCCGCTCGCCTCGACGACCAGCGCGGCGCTGCGCTCGGGCGTCGGACCGAGCTCGTGCTCGAGCAGCGTCGCGAGGCCACACGCGGCCACGCGCGCGAGCTTGTCGGCGTGGTGGCCGATCACGCGCGTCTGCACGCCGGCGCCGTGCAGCGCGAGCGCGACGAGCAGCCCGAGCTTGCCGTCGCCGATCACGATCGCCTCGCCCTCGCGCGCGGCCGGCAGCTCGTCGAGCACGTGCAGCGCAGCCGCGAGCGGCTCGGCGAACACGGCCCGCGCGTCGTCGAGCGTGTCGGGCAGCGCGACGAGGTTGCGGCGGGGCAGGGCGAGGCGCTCGGCGAAGGCGCCCTGGTGGCCGTGGATGCCGACGACGCGGCGCTGCGTGCAGTGATGGCCGCCCTCGCGCACGCACTCGCGACACGCACCGCAGCCGAGGTTGATGTCGGCGACGACGCGGCGTCCGGCCAGCTCGCTGGCGTCGCGCGCATCGACCTCGCCCACGAACTCGTGGCCGAGCACGCCGCGGAACGCTCGATAGCCGCGGACCAGCTCGAGGTCGGTGTCGCACACGCCGGCGAGCCGCACGTGCACGAGCGCCTCGTCGGACCCGAGCTCGGGCTCGGGTAGATCGTCGATCCGCGCACGCGCGCCGTCGAACACGAGAGCTCGCATGGCGCGATGGTAGGCGCGGGCCCGGTCGTTTTTCCCCGCCGCCGCGAATTGACCCGCGCAACCCCACCTCGCGGCCGATTCCCAAGCCGACGCCGGCTTTCTAGGCTGTCGGCATGGTCGGGTCCGCGGTCGGCATTCGCTCGGTGTCTTGGTACGCGCCTGCGCAGGTACGCGGCAACGACTACTTTCGCACGCACTTCCCCGAGCTCGTCGCCGGCGCCGAGCAGCACGCGCTCGCCAAGGTGTGGGCGCGGCGTGACGCCGAGCAGCCCAACCTCTTCGATCGCCTGATGGAGCCCTACCTTGCCGACCCCTTTCGCGGCGCGGTCGAGCGACGGATCCTCGCCGATCACGAGAGCGGCCTGACGATGGAGATCGAGGCCGGCGAGCGGGCGCTCGCGGCCGCCGGCCTGCGTCCCGAGGACGTCGAGCTGCTACTCGTCTCGTCGTTCCTGCCCGATCAGTTCGGGCCCGGCAACGCGGCCTATCTCGTGCGTGGGCTCGGCCTGCGCTGTCCGGGCATCAACGTCGAGTCGGCCTGCTCGAGCGCGCTGGTCGGGCTCGACCTGGCCAGCGCGATGATCCAGGCCGGCCGCTGCCGCAACGCGCTGATCGTGGTCTCGTGCTCCTACTCGCGCATGGCCCCGCCGAACGACACGCTGTCGTGGTTCCTCGGCGATGGTGCAGGGGCCTTCGTGATCGGCGAGGTCCCGCAGGGCGAGGGCCTGCTCGCGACCCACACGATCCACACCGCGCAGACCTGCGGGACCTTCCGGATCGACATGCAGGTCGACGAGCAGGGCGCCGTGCATCCGCGCATGGCGGCCAGCAAGGACACGGCGCGCATCATCAACGAGGTCGGCGAGCCCTACCTGCGCGAGTGCTGCTTCGGCGCGCTGGCCAAGGCCAACCTGCGCATCGAGGACGTCGACTTCCTGGTCGCAAACACGCCGACCGCTTGGTATGCCGAGTTCGCCGCCCAGGCGCTCGGGCTCGACGCGAGCCGGACCTCGTCGACCTACGCGCGCTTCGCCAACACCGGCACCGCATTGATGCCCATGAACCTGCACACCGCCGCGCTCGAGCAGCGCATCCGCCCGGGCAGCCTCGTGCTGCTCTACGCGGTCGGCAGCGTGTCGACGGCGATCGCCTCGCTCGTGCGCTGGGGCGAGGTCGGGCTCGGCGCGCTGCCGGCCTGAGCCACGGCACCGGCGTGTTTTTTTGGCATCGGCGGCGGCTCGGCTAGCGTGCGCTCGCGATGCAGACGCCGTCCTTCATCGAGCAGCGCCGCACCCCTCGCCATCCGATTGGCCGCTTCGTCGCGCCCGGCACGGCGGCCGGCACGATGGAGGGCTTCATGGTCGTCGACCTCTCGCGCGACGGCATGTCGCTGCTGAGGGTCGCGCGCAAGCAGGACGGCAAGCCGCGTGGGCTCGATCATCGCTTCGGGTGGCTGGCCGTGCCGCTGCCCGAGGTCGACCTGCAGATCTGCGTGCTCGCCGAGGTCCTGCACCGCCGCAGCTATGGTCCGCTCGAGTTGCTCGGGCTGCGCTTCGAGCAGATGTCGAGCGAAGATCGGGCGCTGCTCGACGAGTACCTGCAGGAACGCGAGCGCCTGAGCTTTGGGGCTCGGACGCTCGCGTCGCGCTTGGGCCTGGCGTAGCAGGTTGCCGGTCGATCAGGCCTTGGTCTTGGGCTGCTGACGCCCGGGCTTGGGCTGACCCTCGTCGGCGTGCGGCGGCTTGGGCTTGCCCGGGTTCGGCTTGGGCTGGCCGTTGCCGCGCGGCGGCTTGGGCTGACCCGGGTTGGGCTTCGGCTCGTCGTCGTTCGCCTGCTCCGGGTGATCAGGCCTGTTCGGGTGATCGGGCTTGCTCGGGTGATCGGGCTTGCTCGGGTGGTTGGAGCTCGAGTTGGGCTTGGGCTGGTTGGGCTTGGGCTTGCTCGGCTGCTGCGCGCCGTGATGCGCCTGCTGCTGCGGGTGGTTGGGGCGGCTGCTCGAGCCCGAGTTCGAGTGGTGCGAGTGGTACTCGTACGCGTAGGCGCCCTGGGGTTGCATCGCCGACGCGTTGCTGGCCGACGAGACGGCACAACCGAGGCCCGAGCAAGCGGCCAGCGACACGAGGAGGATCGAGAGGCGATGCATCATGGTGTGGGTTCCTTTGCGAAGCTCGATCGAAAGACGCGTGGCCTCGCCAACCTGTTCGGCCTGACCCGAAAGGTTCCGAAAAACGGTGCCTCTCCCTCGCGAGCTAGCGGCCCTGCCGAGGACTTCCCCCCGCCTCCGAGCGCGGCACGGCGCAGGGCAAGGCCGCGAAGCGCAGATCGGTGCGCAGGTAGAGCGGGTCGCAGCGGGCGGGATCGAGCGGACCCACCCACTGCGGCGAGCCACCTGCGGCGTAGTAGGGCGGCAGGTGATCGCGGACGAAGCGAGCGCCGCCGCGCGTGTCGATCGCCCCGAACGCGACGCGGCCGATGCCGTGCAGCAGGCACGCGCCGAAGCACATCACGCAGGGCTCGAGCGTGCTGACGACCGTCATCGCGCGCGCGCGTGGCCACAGCTCGATCGGCACGCGCGAGAGCGCCATGATCTCCGCGTGGCGCCCGGGATGGTAGGGCGGGCCGATCACGTCGCTGGTGCCCTCGGCGATGATGGTGGCGTCGAGCACGATCACCGCGCCGACCGGGATGCCGCCGCGCTGCTCCGACGCGAGCGCGAGCTCGATCGCCCGCGCCAGCCACACTCGATCCTGCTCGTCGTGCATGCGCGGCGACGATATCAGCCCGGCTCGCTGCGCGGACGCAGGGCCACGCACACGAGCGGGCCCTCGCGCCCATCGACCGGGCTGAGGCTGATGTCGACCGGGAACTCGTGGCCGTCGGCGTGCAGGGCGGTGAGGCGTCGGCCTTGGCCCATCATGCGAAACTGCGGATCGCCGGCGAAGCGGCGCATGTGCTCGCCGTGCGCCCCGCGAAGGTGCGCAGGGATCAGCACCTCGATCGGCGCGCCGATCAGGCTGGCGCGGGCATGGCCGAAGATCGCCTCGACGCGGCGGTTGGCCAGCTGGATGCATCCGAAGCGATCGGTCACGATCATGGCGTCGGGCGCCGACTCGAGCAGGCCACGAAACTCCTGCTCGGCCAGCTTTCGCTCGGTGATGTCGCGCCCGACCAGGTAGAGCAGCGTCTCGCCCGGGACCCTTCGCGCGCTCCAGTGCACCCAGCAAGGCTGGCCACGCGCCGACTCGACGCGCACTTCGAAGCCGACGCTCGGCTGGGTGCCTTCACGCAGGTCTGCGAGCGCTCGCTCGAGGATCGCGTGATCGTCGGCGACCACGAAGTCGCGCAGCGCCGTCGACTCGCGCGTCGCGGGCGTCCAGCCGAGCGTCGTCTCCCATGCCGCGTTGGTCTGCGTGAAACGGCCGGCGTGATCGACGAGCGCGAGCAGATCGAGCGAGAGATCGAAGAAGCGCTCCCGCTCCTGCTCGGTCCGCTTGCGCGCGGCGAAGTGGTCGAGCCACGCCTGGACCTGCCCGGCGAGCACGGCGACGCTGGCCTGGCGCGCGTCGGGGTCTTTTTGCAGGCCCTGCAGGCAGATGTCCTCGAGCTCGGCCGGCACCTCGGCGACGCGCTCGCGCGGCGGCAGCGGTGAATCGTGGATGACGGCGCGCAGGACCTCGGCGATCTCGCGGCCGGGGAAGGGCGGCACGCCGGTCAGGATCTCGTAGAGCAGCGCCGCGAGGCCGTACACGTCGGTGCGGCGATCGATGCGATCGATGTGGCCGAGCGCCTGCTCGGGCGCCATCGTGCAGGGCGTGCCGAGCTGCTCGCCCTGCATGGTGTTGCCGACGTGGAGGTCGTCGAGCGGCTCGGGGTCGGGCTCCGGCTCGTCGGCGAGGTCCGAGACGAGTTGCTTGGCGAGGCCCCAGTCGAGCACGACGACCTCGCCGAACTCGCCGATGATCACGTTGTCGCCCTTGAGGTCGCGGTGGATGATGTTGCGCGAGTGGGCGAACGCGACGGTGTTGCAGATACTCGTGAAGTAGCCGAGCAACTGCAAGAACGCGCCGCCGACGAGCGGCGTCTGCTCGGACTCGCGCTCCTCGTGGAAGTCGGCGATGACCTCGCCGAGCGTGCGGCCCTGCACGAAGCGCATCGTGTAGAAGCAGTGCGAGCCGTCCTCGTTGCTGCTGAAGTCGTAGACCGGGACGATGCCCGGATGGTCGAGCTGCCCGGTGATCCGCGCCTCGCGAAAGAAGCGGGCGCGGTTGGCCTCGCTGCGCGCCTTGTCGGCCTTGAGCCGCTTGAGCGCGATCTCGCGGCCGAGCACCTCGTCGTAGGCGCGCCAGACCTCGCCGATGCCACCCGACGAGTGCAGCCCTCGCAGCGAGATGCGCTCGCGCATCGAGATCGGGGCCGTGTCGAGATCGAGCGATTGGATGAGATCGAGCTCGTTGCGCGTGATGGCGGCCCCTGCCGTCGGGGCCCCGGGGGTCAGGGTCACCGTCGGCAGCCCGCGATCTTCCTCGGGCACCTTCATCGACACGTCACGCTAACATCGGTCCGCGGCGAGCGTCGCCGCAGAGGCTGCACGCGCGGCGGCAATGCTTGCCGCCCTCAACCCCAGGGTTGGCGCTGCAACAGCTCGCGGACGGACACCTCGCCTTCGGCGAGCTTGCCGGTCGCGGCGTCGGCGATCCGCCAGCGCTGCGCGAGGCGGTGGATCGGCTGCGACTCGACGAAGATGCAGCGCAGCTCGCCCGGCTCGAAGTTGCACTGGGCTTGCAGCGCGGCGAGCAAGCGCTCGTCGTGGAGGTGGCCATCGCCGAAATTCCACCCGAGCGCGAGCCCGGCCACGATCTCGCCGTCGACCCACTCGTAGTCGTGCAGCGGCGCGCCTTCGAGCGCCTTGGGCACCAGCTCGGACAGCGTGCGGCCGTGCAGGTGCATCATGCGAAACGCGATGACCTTGCCGAACAAGCCGACGCTCGTCGCGTGGTCGTACATCGGCGCGAGCTGATCGAACACCCAGGGCGAGGACTTGGTCAGGCGATCGAGCTTGCGGTAGGCATCACCGCGAAACAGCCACACGCTGCACGCCCAGTTGCCCGCGTAGTAGCGCATCGCGAGCAAGAACGAGATGGCGTGCGGGAACAGGTTGCCGAGCAGCGGCAGCACGACGAGCATGACCAGCAAGAACCCGGCGAGCGGCGTGACGCCGAGGTCGAGCACGCTGACGTCGCCATGCGCCCAGAACAGCGCGAACGCGCCGTAGACCATCATGAAGTTCCACTCGATCGGCACGCCCATCGGCACGTTGCTCGTGATGTACCCGTGCAGCAGCAGCATCAGCACGATACCGACCACGAGCGGCGTGCCCTCGCTCGCCCACACGAGCGTGAGCGGGACCGCGAACTCGAGCGCCGCGCCGCAGTGCGCCATGATCCCGGCGAGCCGCGAGGGGCGTAGGTCGTCGGGATAGCTGCGGTACATCGCCTTGCGTAGGGCGGGGATGCGCGTGAGCGGGCTGTTGCTGGTCATCACGCAGATGACGGCCGGGAAGTGCGGGTTGAGCTTGGACACGCCGGCCCAAAACCACAGCGCGAGATGGACGGCCTTGGCACCCGGCAACCACGCGCTCGTCATCAGCATGCACGCGAGCGTCGTCCAGTAGTGCTCGGCCCGCGCGGCCAGAAACAGCGTCTTGTCGGACACGCCGAGCACGACGAGCGCGACGACGACGAGCGCGAGCGGGGCCGTCTCGAAGCGCGGCGAGGCGAGCAGCCACGCGAGGCCGCCGAGCAGCGCGAGGTAGAGCAGCACGTCGAGCACGCTGCGACGGTGGCCGCCGAGCAGCGGGAGGCCAGGCACGAGCGGCAGCTTGGTCGTGCCGGGGCGCAGGAAGTAGAGAAACCCGCCGATCGGCGGGTTGTAGCGGCCGGTCAGCGGCCCGCTGCCGCAGCCGAGCCCGAGCAGCTCGAACGCCATGCTCCACGCGATCGCCTTTTGGAACGCGATCGGCTCGAGCCACCAGCCGCCGATCTCGGCCAGCGGCCCGAGCCCGGGCGTCGCCGTGCAGATCCACAGCCACACGCCGATGTAGAACGCGACCTTGAACGCGTAGAGGAAGAAGATGCCGAGCGGCGTGCCGTAGCCCTGCAGCGCCCACGCTTGGCAGACCATGCGCCCGCGCTCGGGCAGCGGCTTGCGAGCCCACTCGAGCGGCTCGTAGGGCGGAAGGACGGGATCGAGGAGGCCCACGCTCGCGATGGTCGCGCCCCGCTCACGCGCCGCGCAACATCAACTCGGCAGCCCGGTGGCCGATCATCATGCTCGGTGCGTTGAGGGCCGAGACCGGCACGACCGGGATGATCGAGGCGTCGGCGATCCGAAGGCCAGCCACGCCGCGCAGGCGCAGCTGCTCGTCGACGGGGCTGCGATCCGACACGCCCATCGAGCAGGTGCCCGCGAAGTGGAAGGTCGTCATCGCGTTGGTGCGCACGTAGAGGTCGAGCAGCTTGGGCGAGCGCAGGGCGCGGCCGGGGAACAGCTCGGTCGCTCCCCACTCGCGCAGGGCCGGGGCCGCCGTCACGCGCCGCGCCAGCGCGATGCCCTGCACGAGCGTCTCGACGTCCTGGGGGTCGTCGAAGTAGTTGGGATCGATGCGCGCGTCGTCGTCGATGCCGGGCCCGCCGAGCTCGACGCTGCCGCGACTCTTGGGCTTGCCGAGGATCACGATCGTGCCGTAGAGGCGCGCGACGAAGCGCTGCAGCAGCGCCTGATCGAAGGCCAGCGACACGCCGGCGCGGATGCCCTCCGGCAGCGGCGAGCGGCTGCGCAGCGGGGCCGGCAGCAGCAAGACCGGCAGCAGCCGCATCATCATCTCGCGCAGGCTCGAGCGGGCCGGATAGAACACGTAGCAGGTGTCGGGCTGCCCGGCCCGCAGCGCGCTGCTCGGGTTGGCGCGATGAAACCCGTAGAGCTGCGGATACTTGGCGTCGACGTCTCGCTTGCCGCGATAGAAGAGCGGCACGTTGGGGTGGTCTTGAAAGTTGCGACCGATCTGCGGCTGGTCGAGCACGCACGCGATGCCGTGCTTGCGCAGCTGCGCGGCCGGGCCGATGCCCGACAGCAGCAGCAGCTTGGCGCTCTCGACCGCGCCGGCACACAGCACGACCTCGCGCGTGGCCTTGGCCCGGCGCACGACACCCTCCTGCACGTACTCGACACCCTCGACGCGGCGATCGGGGCCGACGAGGATCCGGCGCGCGCGGGCCCGCGTCTCGACGCGCAGGTTGGGCCGATCGAGCGCGGGCCGCAGGAACGCCACATAGGCGCTGCGTCGCTCGTCGCCGCGGAAGTTCATGCGCTCGTGGCCGAGCACGCCGTCGAGATCGCCGGCGTCGAGATCCTCGGCGTGGCGAAAGCCGGCCTGCTCGGCCGCCTCGACGCACGCGCGCGTGAACGCGGTCGGCTCGCGCTTGCGCGGCTCGAGCACCTTCTCGAGTGCCTCGAAGCTGGGCAGCACCTCCGACCAGCGCCAGCTCGGCACGCCCCAGTCGTCGAAGTCCGAGACCGAGCTGCGCAGGTAGACCATCGCGTTGATGGCCCCGCTGCCCCCGAGCCCGCGCCCGCTGCCGACGAAGAGCGACTTGTTGGCGCAGCCGCGCTGCGGGACCGTGTATTTCGGCCACATCACGCGATCGTTGACGAACGCGTCCTTGTAGCCATCGACGATCAGCGTCTCGGGGTTGTCCTCGCCACGCTCGCCGAACTCGAGCAGCAGCACGCGGGCTGGGCTCTCGCTGGCGAGGCGGGCCGCGACGATGCAGCCGGCCGAGCCGCCGCCGACGACGATGAAGTCGAACTCGTCCATGCGGCGCGGATGGTAAGCGCCGTGGGGCAGGGGAGCGATGCGATCGGGATCACTTGCGGGGGCCCGCGTGACACGTGGCTACTTCTTCTTGTCGCACTTCTCCATGTCCGCGAGGGTCCGCGCTCCCATCACACACCCGGCCTGCTTGGCGAACTCGGCGTCACCCATCTTGGCGTGCTCGGAGTTCATCTCCTTCATGCACTCCTCGTGGAATTTCTCGACGTCGTCATCGCTCATCGGCAGCGCCTCGCCGAGCTCGCGCTTCATGATGCCCATCACGTGCGTGCACACCTGTGCGCTCGTGGGGCCGATCGTGGCGTTGGCGACCACGCTCGTCCACGTGCGCATCGGCTGCTCGCACGCGAGGATCTCGTCCATCGTGTTGGTGTTGAGCAGGCAGCTCGACAGCGTGTCGTAGTGCTTGCGGACCCGCTCGAGCGCGGCCTTGCAGTCACTCTCGACCGTCGAGGCTTGCGACTTGGGCATCGCGGACTTGTTCGCGATGCGAACGACGTGCTCGCATACGTCCTTGGTCTGTGCGGCGGGCGGCGGATCGTTGCCGGGCGCGAATCGATCACAAGCAACGATACACATCAAAAAGACGACCAGGCCGCTTCGTGTTGGCATGGACCCTGCGTACCATGGTTGGTCGACGTCGACGCACCGAGATCACGTGCGACGCTTGCGAGGCTGCGTGAAGCGTTCGATGGTGCGGGGCAGATGCGCGACCTCGGGCAGCAGCGGCACGGCCAGGTCGAGCAACAGGCCGAGCAGCGCAC
>WBZP01004785.1_pt1 | contig 10634 bp, 8 predicted proteins | sample 5204301 | NCBI WGS metagenome assembly WBZP01 (sample SAMN12412401, study PRJNA552823) | activated sludge metagenome | isolation source: activated sludge from nitrification reactor of wastewater treatment plant... | place: USA: Pennsylvania | collected 2017
GCCGGGTTCGCGTGTTGCCCTCGCTGTCAATCTGATAGGGCGGTTCTGTAGACCGTTTGGGCGTGTTGCAATTGCTGCCAGCTCTGGCAGCCCTTTGTCATCGTCATCCGCCGGTTGCGATAGCCTCCGGTCGTTAGCTGGGTTGGGCTGACGGCCCCATCTCCCCAGCGCCTACCGAGCCGTATCCACGTATGACCAGCGAATCGAGTGCGTCGGTCCGCCGCAATATGCTGGCGGCGTGCCAACTCCGAATCCAAGAGACGTGTTCGTCGTACATGGTCGTAACGAGCCGGCTCGCCAGTCGATGTTCGCATTCCTGCGAGCGATCGGCCTTAGCCCGATCGAATGGAGCCGAGCAGTCGCCTCCACCGGGTCGGCGAGCCCATACATAGGCGAGGTCTTAGATACAGCGTTCGACATGGCACAGGCAATCGTCGTGCTCATGACTCCCGACGAGGTTGCGTATCTCCTCCCCGATCACGCCAGTAGTGGAGACGAGCCTGACACCACGCCCGGTCCGCAGGCACGTCCAAACGTCCTATTTGAGGCCGGCATTGCCATGGGCCGGGATCCAAGGCGGACAGTGCTAGTAGAGCTGGGACAGCTTCGGCCGTTCAGCGATATCGCGGGGCGCCACGCGGTCCGAATGAACGACACTCCAGAGAAGCGAAAGGATCTGGCGCAACGCTTGAAGACAGCGGGCTGTGATGTCGACATCAGTGGCACAGACTGGTTGACCGAGGGCGATTTCTCTGCCCCAAAAGTGCCGGGCGGTCCGATGGGCCGCCGAGTCCCTAGCACCATTGCTGACAAGCGAAATCACTTAGACGCAAAGTTTCTGAGCCGGTCATCCGGTTCTGATCGAATTCAACTCATGAACGTCAGCTCGGACGACCTATTCGACCTGACATCACCCAACGCGAGAGAGTTTCACGGGCGGATCGACGGCTTCCCCATCCCACGCCTGCCTGCTGGGAAGTCCGCCAACCTGATCGTCATGATGGCAATGGGCGCACCAGACACCTGGGACCTCGTGGTTGAGGGCCATACGGAGAGCGGCGATGGATTCAACGAGACGTTGTTCCTCGACTTGAACAGCTAAGGAACGAAAGTGCCATGGAGATACCAGTGGAATTCCCCCTCGACGCGGACGGCTTCTTGCGACGCGAATGCCCGAGTTGCACAGGCCAGTTCAAATGGCATCACGGTCCAGCTGAGACCCGCCCACCCGACGCGACGGACCCAGCTAGGTATAGCTGCCCTTTGTGCGGCCGCACGGCTAATCATGATGAATGGTTCACAGAAGACCAGATCCGTTTGCAGCACGAGACGGTGGATTTTTACGCCATGGATGTCGTCGATGACGAGATGAAGAAGGTTTTTGGAAAAAATTACACGCCCGGCACCAACACAGCGCCGGCACCTGCGCCCCTTTATGAGCCCGATGACATGATGATTGTCGAATCGCCCTGCCACCCTTGGGAACCGGTGAAAGTACCGAAAGGTCGGGCTGACGGCGGCGCTCTCTTTTGCCTCGTTTGCGGTGAGTCCTACACGGCGTAATTGAACCCGCGGCCGGGGTCATACACAGCATCAGCGGCGGGCGGGCAGCGTCGAGAGAACCAGACGAGGCAACCGGCGGCCAAGAAGAGTCCGCCCTGCGCTTGCTATCCGCTACCGGCCAACAACTCAGCTTGTTGCAGCACCAGTTCTACTGCTTTGTCCTCCCGGTCGGGCGGGTAGTCGTACTTGGCAAGCAGGCGGCGGATCTTGGTCCGCATCGCGGCCCGAACGCTCTCTTTGAGGTTCCAGTCGATGGTGGCGCTGGAGCGCACTGCTTCGACGAGTTCGTGGGCGATCTTCTTCAGCGTCGCATCGCCCATCTCCAGCACGGCCGAGTCGTTTTGCACGATGGCGTCGTAGAAGGCGATCTCGTCGGCGGCCAAACCCAGTTCCTGGTGTCGTTTCTGGTCGTCCCGCATCTCCTTGGCCAGCTTTACCAGTTCGGCTATGACTTCGGCGGTGGTCAGTGATCGGTTGGTGTAGCGGTTGATCGCTTCCTCAAGCTGCTCAGAGAACCGCCGGGCCTGCACGATATTGGTGCGCCGAACCGTCTTGATCTCGTCGTTGAGGAGTCGGCGCAGCAGCCCCATCTGCAGGTTCGGCTTCTCTTTATCGGCCAGCGAGTCGAGGAACTCGTCGGAGAGGATGGACAGCTCCGGGGTCTCGACGCCGGCGAGCTTGTAAATGTCGACGACCTCGTCGGCGGTCACCGCCTCGTTGACCAGTTGGGCGATGGCGGTGTCGATCTCGACTCCACCGGAGCCGCCGCGCCCGGCGTCGGGGTTTTGGATCTTCAGGATGGCCGAGCGGACGTCGATGAACAGCCGCACGTCGTCGCGGATGGCGACGGCCTCGTCGCGGGCCCCGCATAGGGCGTACGCCTTGGCCAGGGCAAGGACCTGGTCGACGAATCGTTCGGTGCGGTCAGGGTCGCTCATCACGAAGTCCACGACGACGGCGTGCTGGGTGAGCCGCTCGGCCGGGGGGAGGTTCGGGGAGGAGTCGTAGTCGCAGCCGTGCAGCAGCGCGGCGATGATGTCGTGTTTCTCCAGCAGCACGGCCACGATGTCCTCGATCGGCACCCCGGCCTGGTCGCGGTCGGTCGGCGAGTATTCGGTGAGCGCCTTCTGCAGGTTAGAGAACACCCCGATGTAATCGACGATCAGGCCACCGGGCTTGTCGCGGCACGTGCGGTTCACACGGGCGATGGCCTGCATCAGCCCGGCGCCCTGCATGGTCTTGTCTAGGTACATGGTGTGCATCGAAGGGGCGTCGAACCCGGTGAGCCACATGTCGCGCACGATGACCAGTTCGAGCGGGTCGTCGGGGTTTTTGGCCCGCAGCTTCAGATCCTTGCGGACGTCTTTGGTGTAGAGGTGGGGCTGGAAGCCGGCCGGGTCGTCGGTGGAGCCGGTCATGACGACCTTGATCACACCCTTGGCCGGGTCGGGGTCGTGCCAGTCGGGGCGTAGCGCGACGATCTTCTCGTAGAGGCGCACCGCGATGCGCCGTGACATCACCACGATCATGCCCTTGCCGAACAGCGCCTCCCGGCGCTTCTCCCAGTGCTGGACGATGTCGGCGGCGATGAGGTCCAAGCGCTCCTCGGCGCCGACGATGGCCTCCAGTCGCGACCACCGCGACTTGGCTTTCGCGGCTTCGGACTCCTCGACGTTCTCGGTGATCTCGTCGGCGGCGGCGTCGAGGGCGGCATAGTCGGCGGCGCTGAGTTCCACCTTCGCCAGCCGAGACTCGTAGAAGATCTTGACGGTCGCCCCGTCCTCTACGGCGCGGGTGAGGTCGTAGATGTCGATGTAGTCGCCGAACACGGCCCGGGTGGACTTGTCGGTGGACTCGATCGGGGTGCCGGTGAACCCAAGGAACGTCGCGCCGGGCAGCGCGTCGCGAAGGTGTTGGGCCAGGCCTGTTTTGATCCGCCCGCTGCTGTCGAGGGTGTCGCTGAACCCGTATTGGGAGCGGTGGGCTTCGTCGGCGACCACTACGACGTTGCGCCGGTCGGTGAGCACGGCGTTTCGGTCGCCGTCTTCTCCGGGCCGGAATTTCTGCAGCGTGGTGAACACGATGCCGCCGGAGGCCCGGGTGAGCAGGGCGCGCAGCTGGTCGCGGCTGCCGGCCTGCTCGGGTGTCTCGGGCAGGATCCGGGCGGGAGCGAACACCTCCCCGAATAGCTGGTCGTCGAGGTCGTTGCGGTCGGTGATGAACACCAGGGTCGGGTTGGTCATCCGCGGATCGCGCATCACCTTGGCGGCGTAGAACACCATCTCCAGGCTCTTGCCCGAGCCCTGGGTGTGCCACACCACCCCGCCGCGGCGGTCTCCCTCAGGGGAGGAGGCGGCCACGGTGGACTCCACCGCGGCGTTGACCGCCCAATACTGGTGGTACTTCGCGACCCGCTTGATCAGCGCCCGGGCCCTCTGCCCAGTCGTCGGGTCGGTGACGGTCTCGTCGCTGAACACGATGAAATTCCGCACCATATCGAGGAACCGCGTCTGGTCGAACACCCCCTTGATGAGCACCTCGAGGGCGGGCAGGTTGGTGATCACCTCGCGGCCCTCGATGGTCTTCCACGGGGCGTAGTGCTCGAACCCGCCAGTGAAGGAACTCATCGCCGCGCTGGTGCCATCGGAGATCACCGTGACTGCGTTGGCGGTGAACACCGACGGAATGTCGGTGCGGTAGTTGCCGATCTTGGTAAAAGCCTTCTTCAGGGTAGCGACCTCGTTGGTCGGGTTCTTCAACTCGATCAGCGCCAGCGGCAGTCCGTTGACGAACACCAGTACGTCGGGGCGTCGGGTCTTACCGTCCTCGACGACCGTGAACTGGTTCACAGCGAGCCAGTCGTTAGCGCCGGGGTCTTCAAAGTCGATCAGCCGCACGCTCGTCGTGCGGACCGACCCGTCGGTGGCCCGGTACTCCACCGGCACCCCGTCGGTGATCAGCCTGTGGACGCGGGCGTTCTCGTCGATCAGGCTTTGGGACTCCGCCCGCTGCAACCGCTTCACCGCCGCCTCGATGAGGTCGGAGTCCACACCGGAGTTAATGCGCCGCAACGCATCCCGCAACCGCCCGACAAGGTAGACCTCCTGGAACGTGTCCCGCTCCTGATCCGGTCCACCGGGTCCGATATTGGGGCCGTGGGCCCGCCCGTACCCAAGCTGCGCCAGCCACTCCAGCGCCGCCTCCTCGACCACCGACTCGTCGACGGCGCTCACGTCATCACCGCGAGGGCTTGTTTATCTTCATGAACAAGGCCGCGGCCTGACAGTAATTCCGAGAGAAGTACGTCGCGGAGTGCAGCGAGTGTTGCGGACTCCTGATTTCGGGAGTCGGCGAGTCTGAGAATCTCCGATGCAAAACTCGTGTATTCCAATTGCTTTTCGGGCGACGCGACTGGCGCCTCGTAATTTGGAATTGCATCGGCGGCGAGGTGCAGGACAGTGGTGCCATTCGTTCTGCTCCGGCAATGCTCACGAAAGTCCTCATCAGTGAGTATTCCCAGGAGATACTCATGGCTCACCGTCTTGGGTCGGACAATTGCCAAATCGAGGGAGGCAACCAATACGTCCGCTGCGTCATCCCCAGGCACACGGACCGCGCGGCCAACAACCTCAGCTCCGCGTGTGAGGTCAGTCTGCGCCACTACTACCTCGCCCGGCTCGATGACCTGTTGAGGTTTGTACGCACCCGTGTAGGGCTTCAATCCGTCTCGCTTGTATCCCCCATGACGGTCAAATGACTTCAGAGTCACCAAGGACGTCCTAGCTGGTTTGAGATCGACGCTCCGGTAGGACACGCCCTTGGTCGTCTCGGCCAGCTCGCCTAATGCGCACTTGACCGTTCCTGCGGATCGCCGGGTCTTTCGGAACTCCAGCATTAGTCGTTTGTCGAGCATCGCAACCACGCGTTGATTAGATGAAATCTTCGCGTCGAGGGCCTCAACGGACTCCACGAGAGCCATCAACTCTGCAGTAGGAAAGGGAAATTCGAATGCAAGAAAGTCATCGCGTGGGAGCCCAAGGTTCGTAGTTCCAGTCAAGTGGGCCCGACAGTAATCTCGGTACTGCGGGGTTCTGAGAACCCAATACAGGTAGGTGGACGGAACACGTTTGTCAACGATGTCTAGACGAACAGTGTCCTGTGTTAGCCGTCCGATGGGTGCATCTCTTGGAAGTCGGGCGACAGCCCCCAGCAAGTCAGCAGACTGGGTAACGTCCTTGAGTGACGCGTAGATCTCGCCGGGCTTTACGAGCAGCTGTTCGGGAGATGCACCCCCGTACGTTCTCAATGAATCACCGCGGAATCCCCCGTTCCGCTGGATCGTCCCTAATCCGAGTAACACCGGTCCCTCAAGTCCAAGCAACGCACTCTTATAAGTCGTACCGCGCTGGATCGTCACGACATCACCCAGTTGAACTAATCCCGTCACCGCAGTTCCTTCAGAGCTTTTCGAACGCGGCTTTCCAACTCCGCCCCCCGATCAAGTTCAGCGACCAAGTCCTTTGTAAGACGTTCGATCTTCGTATCGAGAGTCTCGTTATCGAACTCAACAGCCTCCGAGCCGACATAGCGGCCGGGGGTCAAAATAAATCCTTGGCGCTTGAGCTCCTCCGTCTTGACACACTTGGCGAAGCCGGGGATGTCCACGTATCCGCCGTCATGGTTGCGCCACGCATGATAGGTATCCGCGATCCTCGCTATGTCAGCGTCGTTTAGCTCTCGAATCCGTCGCGTTATCAAGTCGCCTAGCCCACTGGCGTCGATAAAGAGAACCTCTCCCTTGCGCTTTCGGTGCCCATTCCCACCTCGATCCTTGGATATGAACCACAGCGTGACCGGAAGCTGCACGTTGAAAAACAACTTGTCCGGCATGGCGACTATGCAGTCGACCAGATCCTCCTCTACAAGGCGCTGGCGGATCTCACCCTCTGCCCCGGCCTTCGACAACGAGCCATTAGCCAATACGAAGCCCGCTGTACCCCTTGGCCCTAGGTGGTAAATGAAGTGCTGGACCCATGCGAAGTTCGCGTTTCCCGCCGGTGGAAGGCCGTATTTCCAACGCGGGTCGTCAGCGAGTTTGGGGTTGTACCAGTCGCTCACGTTGAACGGCGGGTTCGCGATGACGTAGTCGGCTCGAAGGTCGGGGTGTAGGTCGTCGCTGAAGGAATCCGCTGACCGTTCGCCCAGATTCGCTTCGATGCCGCGCAAGGCGAGGTTCATCCTCGCCAGCTTCCAAGTTGTGTCGGTGAACTCTTGCCCGTAGACCGAGATCGCGGATCGGTTGCCGCCGTGGGCTTTCACGAACTCCGCGGACTGCACGAACATCCCGCCCGAGCCGCAGGCCGCGTCGTAGACGCGTCCCTCATAGGGCTCCAGCATTTCGACTAACGTCTTGACGATGGAACGGGGCGTATAGAAAGCCCCGCCCTCCTTACCGGTCTCCTTGCCGGCAAACTGGCCGAGGAAGTACTCGTAGACCCGGCCGAGGACATCGTCGGCGCCGTGGTCGTCCGTCTCGGTGAACCCGATGGAGCCGATCAGATCCACCAGCTTGGCCAGACGAGTCTTGTCCAGCCCCTCACGGGCGTAGTTGCGGGGCAGCACCCCGCGCAGGCTCGGGTTCTCCTTCTCGATGAGGTCCATCGCGGCGTCGATGTCCTGGCCGATGCTGGGCAGCTTGGCGCGGTCTTGGACGTGCTGCCAGCGGGCCTCCGCGGGCACCCAGAACACATTCTGGGCGGTGTACTCGTCGCGGTCCTCGATGAACTGCTCGCGGCGCTTCTCGTTGGGGATGTAGTCCGGCGAGTCGGGGTCCGAAAGCGACTTGACGATGGCGGCGCGGCGTTCCTCAAAGCGGTCGCTGATGTACTTCAAGAACACCAGGCCCAACACCACATGCTTGTACTCGGACGGTTCCTGATTGCCGCGCAGAGCATCGGCGGCCTCCCACAGCGTCTGCTCCAAACTCTTCGCCGGCGCAGGGGCTTTGGTCTTGGTCCTAGCCATCGGTACGGTCGCTCCATTCTGCCGCGGTGGTGAATCGTCCGGGACGGGCAGAGTTCGAGGCGGTCCCGCCGCCGCGCACCCAGGAATCGACTTCGCTGGCCTGGAACTTCCAGAGCCGGCCGATCTTGTGAGCGGGCATCCCTCGGTCGGCGATCCAGGAGTACACGGTGTCCTTGGTGACCCCGAGGTGGCCGGCGATCTCCTCCGCCGACAGCCACGGCTCAGCCATCGCGCCATCCCTCCCCGTCAGAACCCGGTTTGACCGGGTGTGTCCGAGACTAACGGTGGATGCGGCAGGTTTGTTGCAGATCGGCACCCTGCTGTCCGGCCTTCATGGGTGGATCACGAGCAGGGCTTCATTGGCCGACGTCGCGGAGCGGAACTGCGAGGCGGGGTGGCGGCCGACGGCATGGCAGACAGGATGACCGATCGTCCGCGCATTTCAGGGTTCTTCAGCTGATGATTTTCCAGGGCGAGAACCTGGACGACCCGCTCATACTGGCGCAGGGTGGCCTTAAGTCCTGCGACCTCGGCGCGGAGTTCCTGGATCTTCTCGGTGGCCTCGGCGTGGGCGTCGTGCAGCTTTCTGAGCGCAGGCGGATGGCTGCCGGTGGTGTCAGCGATTCGGGCTCGGAACTCGTCCTGCAGATCGGTGTGGCGGTGGGTGAGAATCCAGCGCTTGACTTGGGCCTCCTCGGCGAGGCTCTTGACGGTGAGCTTGCCGTCTGAGTGCAGCGCCGTGCCGGCGATGAGCCTGTCCATGGCGTCACGGATCTGCTGGCGCTGGCGCCGGTCGGCGACGCTTTCAGTTGCTGTGGTCATGGGTCAGGCGGTCCGTTCGTTGTGATCCCGGATGATGGCCTTGAGTACCTCGACGCGTTGAGCCAGGCGGGCTCGCATCGGATCAGGGGTCATGGGCGCGGCAATCTCGTCCTCGTACCGCCCGATGGCGGCGGCGGCTTGTTCGATGTTCCGGTCGGTGCGGGCGATGTTTCCGCAGTTGGGTTGGCAGTGGTTGATGTCGGGGGTTTCATTGGTTCCCAACTGCCCCAGTCGATCTGGATGGCACTGGGCTTTGGATTGGTCGTAGCAACAGGTGACGAACCGTGCGGCGTTGTCGTAGATGCGAAGGCGTGGGTTGGCCCTCAGTGCGGCGGCTTGCTTGCCCGACATGTAGCGGCCGCGGAACTCTTGTCCGTAGAGCCGCAGGGCTTCGGTGTAGCGGCCTGCTGCGGGGCCGGTGACCTCTTCGCCGTCTTCCATCCGTGAGCATGCGTCCTCGAGATAGTCGGCTCGGGCGAGTGCTTCTTCCATGGGGAAGACGTCGCGTAGTCCGGTCGCCACTCGGGATCCGTAGCCGTCGGTGGTGTGGCCGCGAAGGTGGCCGTATTGGACGCCGAGGGCGATCCGGCCGCCGGGTTTGCGGTAGATGAACCAGGCCAGGGTGCGGCGGAATCGTTGCACGGCGACGTTGCCCTCGGGATCGGGCGGGATGATGTCGTGGTCGCGTCCCAGTCGCACGGTTGCGTTGTTGCACCAGTCGATGAGTTTGGTGATGCGTTGTCTGATTGTTGCTGGGTCCACAGCTCCTTTGTGGACCACCCTGGCGTCCCAGACGCTGAAGGCTTCGGTTGGAAAGAGCAAGGTGGGGTGTGGGCTTAATGCTTCCATGATCGCGACGGCTTTGGCGACGGGTGCGATGGCAAGCCAGGGGTTTTCTCGTTCCGCTCCGCCCGGTTGGGTATTGCCTTCCTGGTCCAGGGCGGCTTTGAACGTCTTTCCGGTGATTTCGTAGTGCGCTTGCCCCGTCGCGGCGTTCGGGGTGGCTCGGCAGCATCCGCGCTCGAGGGCCCGGCATTCCTCTCCTCGCATCCCGGTGAGGTAGGCGATGACGACGAAGGCTGCTGTGGCGAGGTGGCGGCAGAGGGCTTCTACGTCGTAGAAGTTGATCTCGTCGATCCACTTCGCGTCGCCGCCGACGGTTGCCTCGATTTCCAAGGGCAGGTTCGGCTCCTCGGTGGGTACGAGCCCGCGGATCAAGCCGTCTTTAAGTTGTAGGCGGGCCACCTCGTTAGCGTCGATCCCTAGTTCCCATCCGATGAATGCACGGGCGAAGCCGCGTACTCCGTTCTTCCTCGTCAACTGCAATCCGGGGGCCGCTTGGGTGGTTTCACGTCGCCGGTCGAGGTACCAGCGAATGCGGTCGTAAGGTGCGAGCTGTTTCAGGTCCGGACTGACTTCTTGGGGAACGGCTTTGAGTGTCTTCGCGGCGATGATGTCGGTGCTGAAGTCCTCGACGAATCGCAGGGCCCAGATGAGCAGTGCGGACATGGTTTGCGGATGGATGGGCGCCGTCTTGTTCTCACTGGACCAATTGGCCGGTCCAAGCACTTCGGAACGTCCCTCTCCTCGCTCCCATGTTGGGCGGGGCAGCCGGTCGGCCGGTGCAATGTAGGGCGCGTACAGCCATGCCCGGGTGACGGCGAATAGCCGGTTGCCGACGGTGGATCGGTCGATGCCCGCACTGGCGAGTTCGTCGCAGTAGGCGTCGAAGTCGTTGTCGGACACCTCGCTGAATCGCAGGACGTTCCGCGCTTCAAGCCAATTCATCCAAGACCTCAGATCGCGGGCGGCATTCACCACCGACGACGGTGTCAGCTGGCTACGCACTGCGGTCGGCCGATCGAGGTCGGTCACCGGGGTCGCCAGGTTGATGTAGCACCAGACCAGCTGCTTGGCGGTCTCGCGGTATGAAGCGGGGAATACCTCGAAGTCGATCGACACCGTTCTGCCGGTAAGGGTCTCCTTGTGCACCAGCGGCGCAAGGTCCCAGCGGGAGTCACCGACAACGCCGACGCTTTGTTGCCGTTCCTCGGGTACGCGATCGAGGTCTTTGACGATCTTGGTTGAGGACCGGATTTCGACGACTGGGCCGGGTGCGCCCTTGTGGATCCAGGACGGCTTCCTTGGCGAATCAGTTGGGGCTGTTCCTCTCATGTGTCCAGGTTTCTGCTCAGGAGCTTCTCGATGAGTGCTCGGTCGGACTC
>WBZP01007374.1_pt1 | contig 10634 bp, 5 predicted proteins | sample 5204301 | NCBI WGS metagenome assembly WBZP01 (sample SAMN12412401, study PRJNA552823) | activated sludge metagenome | isolation source: activated sludge from nitrification reactor of wastewater treatment plant... | place: USA: Pennsylvania | collected 2017
CCTGCACCCCGGCCTGGATCTCGTCGAGGATGCGCTTGGCCTCGCCGGAGTCCGGTGCCGCCAGCGCCTTCCTCAGCATCTGCGTCTGCAGGTTGAGGAAGGCGAGCGACTGCGCGATCGAGTCGTGCAGCTCCTGGGCGAGCAGGTTGCGCTCCTCGGCGATCGCGAGCTCCCGCTCGCGCGAGACCAGGCGCAGGCTCTCGATCGCAACGCCGAGGTTCTGCCCCAGGCTCTCGTACAGGTGGCGCTCCTCGGCGGGAATCTCGCGCGCCTCGCGGCAGAACAGGTTGAAGATTCCCAGCACCTGCTGCTGCGCGGCGATGGGGAACGCGGCCACCGTCGCGAACCCCGCCTCGCGGCAGTGCGGCAGCGTGACTCCGCTCGGAGAGCGCCTGGCGCCGAGCACGTGGATGACGGTGGCGCTGCGCGCGGCCGCCTCGCCGCACGCGCACTCGCCGCGCGCGAGGCAGTGCTCCTGGTCGTGGAACGCGGCGGCGAGGCCGTCCTCGACGAACAGGTGCAGCGTCGCGCCGTCGGGCGACATCAGGCGCACCGCGCCGGCGTCGGCACCGGCGACGGCAAGCAGCCGGCGCAGGAACCCGCGGCACAGGTCCTCCTGCGTCGAGGGCGCGTTGAGCAGCGCCGTCATGTCGTAGAGCGTCGCCAGCCGCGCGTTCTGCCGCTCGAGCGACTGCGTCTTGTCGGCGACGCGGCGCTCCAGCGTCCGGTAGGACTCCTGCAGCTGTTCGGCCATGTGGTTGAAACCGGTGGCCAGCGCGCCGAACTCGTCCTGCGACTCGACCGGCAGGCGGACGTCGAAATCGCCCTTCGCCATCCGCTGCAGGCCGTCCTCGAGCTGGTGGACCGGCCGGATGATGAACAGGAACGAGAGGTAGATGAGCGCGACCGAGCCGATGATCGCCAGCGCGACCAGCGCGAGCTGGATCGTGCGCAGCAGCGACGTCGCCTGCGCGACCTCCTGCTCCAGCGTGCCCACCAGCGCGTTGACGACGGCGACGAACTGCTCGATGCGCGCGCGATCCGCGTCGAGCCCGGCGCCGGCGGCCGCCCGTTCCAGCGCCGGGCGCAGGACGCGCCAGTTCCGGTCGAGCTCGGCGAACTGCGCGGTGATGGCGTCGGTGCGCGGCACGAACAGCGGGCGCGCCGGGTCGCCGGTGCGCAGCGTCGCCACCACGGCCTCGAACGCCGCGATGTCCTCGCCGATCAGCGCCGCCGCGGCAGCCGGCTCGCGCCCGGCGGGCGCCCCCTCCTGGGCGAGGTAGGCGAGCCGGTAGGTCCGCATCCGCAGGCTGCCGGCGTCGTTGATCGCCGCGGCGCTGCCCTCGAGGCGCCACGAGACGAGCAGCGTGAGCCCGATCGAGACCAGCGCCACCACCAGGAAGAAGACCTGGATGCCGACGAGCTTGGCGCTGAGTTTGCCGTAGGCGTGCATGGCTGGCGCCGGAGCGGGTCGCGCCGCTGCGGCAGATGGGGATTCTCGCACACCGCGTCCCGTCGCGCCCGCGCCGCGGCAGGCGAGGCCACGGCGGCGGCCGTCGGCGACACCGGCGTCAGGAGGAGCCGCCGGCCGCGCTCTCGCCGCAGTCGGCCGCACGCGCCATGCAGAGCAGCGCGAACAGCAGTGCGCCGGCGTAGCCGCCGGCGACGAACGCCGCCACCACCCACCAGATCGACACCATCGGCTTGCTCCCCGGGCCGCCGGGCCTTTCAGTGGTTATAGGAAACCGGCGCGCAGAAGTCCAATCGCCGTTTGGCCGAGGCCGGGGTGGCGTGCGGCAGCCTGGGCGCGGGGCGATGCCGGACGGACGCCGCCTCGCCACGCCCGGCGTGCCGCGGGTCGCGGTCAGCCGGGCAGCGCGATCGGCGTCGCCAGCCAGCCGGCGGCGGCGGCGGCGGTCAGCGGCCGGTCGTACAGGTAGCCCTGCGCGTAGTCGCAGCCGTGGCTGCGCAGGAAGTCGCGCTGGACCGCCGTCTCGACGCCCTCCGCCATCACCGCGAGCCCCATGTTGCGGCCCATGCTGATGATGGCGGTGACGATCTCGCGATCGTCGTCGTCGTCGCCGAGGCCGTCGATGAAGCTGCGGTCGATCTTCAGCGTGTCGATCGGGAAGCGCTTCAACGCCGCCAGCGACGAGTAACCGGTGCCGAAGTCGTCGATCGCGACCGAGAGCCCCAGCGCCTTCAACGCCCGCAGCGTCACGATCGCCTCGTCGGGGGACTCGGTGATCGCCGACTCGGTGATCTCGAGCTCGAGCGCCTCGCCGGGGAGGCCGGTGTCGGCCAGCATCCGCCGGATGCTGCCGGCGAGGTCCGGCTGGCGGAACTGGCGCGGCGACAGGTTGATCGCGACGGTGAAGTTGCGGTGGCCCTGGTCGCGCCAGCGCCGCGCCTGCCGGCACGCTGCGCGCGAGACGTACTCGCCGAGCGGCACGATGAGACCGGTGTCCTCCGCCAGCGGGATGAAGCCGTCGGGAGCCACGCGCCCGTTGGGCGAGTCCCACCGCACCAGCGCCTCGAAGCCGATCAGTGCGCCGTCGGCGAGGCGGACCTGCGGCTGGTACTCGAGCAGGAACTCGCCGTTGGCCAGCGCCCGGCGCAGGCTCGCCTCGAGGTCGAGGCGCTCACGTGCCTGCCGCGTCAGGTTCTCGGTATACAGACGGAAGGTGTTGCGGCCGCCCTCCTTGGCCTTGTACATCGCCGCGTCGGCGTCGCTGATCAGCTGGTTGACCTGCGGCGCGCTGCCCGGGTAGAGCGCGATGCCGATGCTCACCGTCGCATAGACCTCGCGCCCGCCGGCCAGCGAGAACGGCGCCGCCAAATTGTCGAGGATCGCCTGCGCCAGCACCGCCGCGTCCTCGGCCCGGTCGATCGATTCCATCAGGATCGCGAACTCGTCGCCGCCCAGTCGCGCGAGCGTGTCCTCGGCCCGCAGCCGGGCGCGCAGGCGCTGCGCGATGCGCAGCAAGAGCTCGTCGCCGATCGGGTGCCCGAGGCTGTCGTTGACGTTCTTGAAGCGGTCGACGTCGAGGAACAGCACGGCCAGCTTGCGGTCGTGCCGGGCAGCGCTCTCCAGCGCGTGCGCGACCCGGCTGTTGAACATCGTCCGGTTCGGCAGGTCGGTGAGCGAGTCGAAGTGCGCGAGGTGGTAGAGCTGCTCGGCCGAGCGCTTGAGCGCGCCGATGTCGGAGAACACGGCGACGAAGTTCGTGAGCTTGCCGGCGGCGTCGCGCACGCCGCTGATCGCCAGCCACTCGGGGTAGACCTCGCCCGACTTGCGGCGGTTCCACACCTCGCCCTGCCAGTTCTCGCCGGCGAGGAGCCGCCGCCACAGCGCCTCGTAGAACGCCCGGTCGTGGCGACCGGAGCGCAGCATCGCGGGGCTGCGCCCGAGCGCCTCCTCCTTCGAGTACCCGGTGATCGCGGTGAACGCGCGGTTGACGCCGACGATGAGCCCGTCGACGCCGGTGATCATCACGCCCTCGGCGGTCGACTCGTAGACCACCGCCGCCTGCCGCAGCGACTCCTCGGCCTGCCGGCGGGCGGTGATGTCGAGCACCCAGGTGACGAGCTCGCCGGTGCCGGGAACGCGGGCGATCGACACCAGGCACCAGCCCTCGCGCCCGTTGGCGCCGAGGTAGTGGATTTCGAGTTCGTGCGGCAGGTCGGCGCCGTCGCCGGCGTTGCGCGCCTGCTGCAGCAGCGAGAGCCGCTCGCGCTCCTCCGGGTGGACGAACTCGAGGTAGTTGCGGCCGATCAACGCCTCGACCGGCAGCCCCGCCATCGCGGCGGCCTTGCCGTTGGCGAGCCGGATGCGCATCTGGGCGTCGGTCAGCAGCAGGCCGGCGCCGGTGACGTCGAACAGCGTCCGGTAGCGCTCCTCGGACCGCTGCAGCTCCTCCTCGTGCCGCTTGCGCTGCGTCACGTCGAGCGAGGTGCCGATGAAGAGCTCGCGGCCGTCTTCCCCGGCGAAGCGGCGGCACGACATCATGACCTCGAAGGTCGACCCGTCGCGGCGCCGGGCCACGAACTCGCGCACGTCGGTGTCGGCCAGGCGCAGCGCCGCCGCGATCGCGCCCGGCAGCGTCGGGTCGGCGCAGTGCGCGGCCTGCGGCGTGCCGACGATCTCGTCGAGCGTCGTGTAGCCCCACAGCGCGAGGTAGGCGCGGTTCGCGTAGACGAAGGCGCCGTCGGTGTCGACGATGTGGAAGGCATTGAGCGAGTGCTCGAGCGCCGCGCTGTGCAACTGCAGCGCGTCGCTCGCCGCCTTCCACTCCGAGATGTCGCGGGTGACGCCGATGATCCCGCGCGGCCGGCCCTCCGAGTCGAACAAGAGGCGCGCGCTGACCTCGCCGACGAACGTCGTCCCGTCGGCGCGCAGCATCGTGTAGGCCATGCTCTCGCGCCGCGTGCCCTGGCGGACCGCGCCGATCGCCAGCGCCACCCGGCCGCGCTCGGCGGGCACGAAGAACTCGGCGACGTTGCGGCCCAGCGCCGCGTCCGCGCGCTCGAGCCGCAGGAACTCGACGATGCGGTCCGACATGTAGGTGATCCGCCCGTCGAGGTCGGAGATCGTGATTCCGTCGGGCGAGGCCTTGACGACGTTGCGGTAGAGATCCTCGGTCTCGCGCAGCGCGGCCAGCGTCGCCGCGAGTTCGCCCGTGCGCGCCGCGACGCGTCGCCGCAGCGTCACCGTCCACAGCGCCAGCGTGACGCCGACGACGAGCACGGCGGCCAGCAGGTAGCCGGCCCAGCGCAGCAGCGGCGAGTCGACGCCGACCGACGCCCCGAGCCACTTGCGCTCGATCGCGTCGCGCTCGGCCGGCAGGATGGCGTCGAACCCCTGCTCGACCAGCGCCAGCAACTGCGGCGCGTCCTTGTGCAGCGCGCGGTGAAACTCGCCGGTGTAGATCGGCGCGGTGCGGCGGAACTCGTCGGCGATTCCCGCACGGCTCAAGAGGTAGACCGCCGGCGGCACGTCCATGCAGAACACCGACACGTGCCGCTGCCCGGCCTGTGCGATCAGGTCCTCGTAGCTCGCGAAGCGCCGGATCGACTCCACGCCGGCCGCCTCGAGCCGGTCGATGCAGGCGTCGCCGTCCTTGGCGCCGATGGTGAAGCCGCGGGCCGTGCGCAGGTCGGTGATGCCGGTGAGGTCGCGGTGGAAGAAGATCGCGACCTCGAGCGCGGCGTACGGACGTCCGAACGCGTAGCGCTGCGCCCGCTGCTCGGTGTGGAACATCGTGTCGATGACCTCGGCCTGGCGCCCCGCGAAGCGCGACTGGGCGAGCCCCCAGTCCATGCCCTCGAGCGCTACCTCGACCCCGGTCTTGCGCTGCCACAGCGCCCACAGGTCGGGCACGATGCCCTGCAGGTCGCCCGCGGCGTCACGGAAGACGTAGGGGGGATAGTTGTCGTCGACAACCACGCGGATCGACGCCGGCGTCCAGGCGGACTGGTCGGTGGCGCGCGCCGGCAGCGGCGCGAGCACGGCCCCCAAGACTAGGACGACGAAGGCGGCGATGGCCCCCGGCCGGCACCCACGGCTCAAGAAATGGCTCCCTCGATCGGCGTTTCCGCCAAACCCTGTTAACGGCCCGCCACCGGGAATCCGGAGGGGCGCGTGGCCGCATCCCGCCCATCGCAGCGATTCGACCGTCGCAACGGGATCTCAAAGCGCGGGAACCCCGGGCCGGGCTCAAACGAGTGTTTGAATTCGGCCCCGGAAAGGGCCGACGGCGACGCCGCACGCCGGCGGCTCCGGGAGCAAGCCGCGCCCCCGGGAGGCGGCACGGTCAGGCGAGGTGCGCGGCAGCCAGCAGCGACCGCGTGTAGGCGTGCTGCGGGGCGGCGAACAGCGCCTCGGCTTCGCCCTCCTCGACCACGTCGCCGTCCTTCATCACCAGCACCCGGTGCGCCATCGCGCGGACGACAGCGAGGTCGTGGCTGATGAACACGTAGCTCATCCCGTACTTGACCTGCAGCTCGGCGAGCAGCGCCAGCACCTGCTGCTGGACGGACACGTCGAGTGCCGAGGTCGGCTCGTCCAACACCAGCACCTCGGGCCGCAGCACGACGGCGCGCGCGATGGCGATCCGCTGCCGCTGCCCGCCCGAGAATTCGTGCGGGTAGCGGGTGAGCACGTCGGTGATGCCGGCCGCCTCGGACAGCCCGACCTCGGCCAGCATGGCGAGGATGCGCTGCCGGCGCTCGTCGACGGAGAGCTCGGGCAGGTGCAGCGCGACCCCCTCGCCGACGATCTGGCCGATCGTCATCCGCGGCGAGAGCGACCCGAACGGGTCCTGGAAGACCACCTGCATCCGGCGGCGCATCGCCCGCAGCGCCGGCCGGTCGGCGTTGTCGATCCGCTGGCCCTCGAGCGTGACGCTGCCCTCGGCGATCGGCTGCAGCGCGAGCAGCGCCATGCCCAGCGTCGTCTTGCCCGAGCCGGACTCGCCGACGATGCCCAGCGTCTCGCCGCGCTTCAACTCCAGCGTCGCGTCCTTAACCGCCCGGAACACGTCCTTGCCGAACCAGCCGCGCGGCGTCTTGAAGTCGACGCTGACGGCGTGCGCCGCGGCGAGCACCGGCGCGTCCGGCGCCACCGGCCGCACCGCGCGCCGCGGCCGGCTGTTGATGAGCTTGATCGTGTAGGGATCCTGCGGCGCGTCGAAGACCGTTGCGGTCTCGCCCTGCTCGACCAGCCGCCCGCGCTCCATCACTCCGACGCGGTGGCAGAAGCGGCGCACGAGGTTGAGATCGTGGGTGATGAACAGGATCGCCATCCCGTACTCGCGCTGCAGGTCGTCGAGCAGCGCCAGGATCTGGGCCTGGATCGTGACGTCGAGCGCGGTCGTCGGCTCGTCGGCGATCAGGAGCTTCGGCCGGCAGGCGAGCGCCATCGCGATCATTGCGCGCTGCCGCTGCCCACCCGAGAGCTGGTGCGGGAAGCTGTCGACCCGCCGCTCCGGATCGGGGATGCCGGTGCGCGCGAGGAGCTCGATCGCCCTGGCGTGGGCGGCCTTGGCGCCAAGCCCTTCGTGCAGCTCGAGCACCTCGGCGATCTGGTTGCCCACCCGGTAGAGCGGGTTCAGCGCCGTCATCGGTTCCTGGAAGATCATCGCGACGTCGCCGCCGCGCAGCGCCTGCATCTGCCGCTCGCTCTTGGTCAGGACGTCCTCGCCGGCGAAGCGGATGGCGCCCTCGTAGCGCGCGGCCTCGATCAGCTTCAGCACCGACAGCGCGGTGACCGACTTGCCCGAGCCCGACTCGCCGACCAGCGCGAATTTCTCGCCGGCGTCGACGTCGAACGAGATCCGGTCGACGACGCGCGACGGGCCGAAGTTGACGCACAGCCGGTCGACCGACAGCAGCGGTGACGTCGCGGTCACTGGAGTCCCTTCGTGCTGCGCACTCCGGTGTTCGTGCTCGGGGCGGCCCTTCTGACTCACGTCAGGACTTCCTCGTGTCGAAGGCGTCGCGCAGCGCGTCGCCGATGAAGGTCAGCAGCAGCAGCGTCGCCGACAGCAGCGCGAAGGTCGGGATCGCGATCCACCAGGCATCGAGGTTTTCCTTGCCCTCGCGCAGGAGGTCGCCCAGCGACGGCAGGGCGGGCACGCCCAGCCCGAGGAAGTCGAGCGCGGTCAGGAACAGGATCGCCGCGCTCATCCGGAACGGCAGGAACGTGATCACCGGCGTCAGCGAGTTGGGCAGGATGTGGCGCCACATGATCTGCGTGTTGGAAAGGCCCATCGCCCGCGCGGCCTTGACGAACTCGAGGTTGCGGTTGCGCAGGAACTCGGCGCGCACGTAATCGGACAAGCCGATCCAGCCGAACAGCGCGAACACGCCGATCAGGAGGCCGATCGTCGGGGCGAAGATCGACGCGATGATGATCAGCAGGTAGAGCTCCGGCACCGCGTTCCAGATCTCGATGACCCGCTGCGCGGTCAGGTCGACCCGGCCCCCGTAGTAGCCCTGCAGCGCACCGACCAGGATGCCCAGGACGATGCCGACGCTGGTCAGCGCGAAGCCGAAGTAGATGCTGACGCGGAACCCGTAGAGCAGCCGCGCCGTCATGTCGCGGCCGGACGAGTCGGTGCCGAGCCAGTGCCCGCCCCCGGGCCTGACCGGGTCGGCCGCGCGCGCGTAGTAATCCAGCGTCGCGGCGCTCCACGGATTGAAGGTGAACAGCGCGAAGTTCCCGGGCTTGCCGAACTGCTGGCCGATGAACGGATCGTGCCAGTCGGTGGGCGTGGCGAAGTCGCCGCCGAAGCGCGTCTCCGGCGGGTTCTGCACCGCCGGGAAGAACCACGCGCCGTCGTAGCGTGCGACCAGCGGCCGCTCGTTGGAGAACACCTCCGCGAACGTGCCCACGAACAGCAGCACGATGAAGGCGATGAGCGAGAAATACCCCAGGCGGTTGCGCCGGAAGCGCGCCCACGCCCGCTGGTTGGGCGACAGCGAGGTCGCGCGCGGCGCGGCACCCGCTGCACCGGTCGTCGCCGTCGCGCCGGCCGCGAGGCTCCCGGCGCCGTCTGCCAGGCTCATTTGCCCACCGCCCCGAACTGCACCCGCGGGTCCACGGCCACGTAGAGGAGGTCGCCGATCAGCTTGACCACGAGGCCGATCAGCGTGAAGAAGTAGAGGTTACCGAGCACCACCGGGTAGTCGCGCCGGATCAGCGACTCGTAGGACAGGAGCCCCAGCCCGTCGAGCGAGAAGATCGTTTCGATCAGCAGCGAGCCGGCGAAGAACGCGCCGACGAACGCCGCCGGGAATCCGGTGATGATCGGGATCAGCGCGTTGCGGAACACGTGCTTGTAGAGCACCTTGCGCTCGGACAGGCCCTTCGCGCGCGCGACCAGCACGTACTGCTTGCGGATCTCCTCGACGAAGGTGTTCTTGGTCAGCATGGTCACGACCGCGAAGCTGCCGATCGCGTAGCAGGTGAGCGGCAGCACGAGGTGCCAGAGGTAGTCGACGATGCGCGCCGGCCAGGACAGGCTCGCCCAGTTGTCGGAGGTGAGCCCGCGCAGCGGGAACCAGTCGAAGAACGAGCCGCCGGCGAACAGCACGATCAGCAGCACGCCCAGCACGAAGCCGGGGATCGCATAGCCCACCAGCACGACGAGCGTGGTCAGCGTGTCGAAGCGGGTGCCCTCGCGCACCGCCTTGGCCACGCCCAGCGGCACCGAGATGAGGTAGGAGATGAGGAAGGTCCAGAGCCCGAGGCTCACCGACACCGGCAGCTTCTCCTTGATCAGCTGCCAGACGTCCTTGTTGCGCAGGAAGCTGCGACCCAGGTCGAACTGGGCGAAGCTCTTGATCATCGCGAAGTAGCGCTCCAGCGGTGGCTTGTCGAAGCCGTAGAGCTTCTTCAGCTCCTCGATCTGCTTCTTGTCGAGATCGCGCTTGCCGGAGAAGCCGCTGGTGTCGCCGCCGGTGCCGGCGCGGGCCTCGGCGAGCAGCTGTTCGACCGGTCCGCCCGGGACGAACTGGATGACCACGAAGGTCAGCGTCAGCACGCCGAGCAGCGTCGGGATCATGAGCAGCAGCCGCTTGCCGATGTATGCGAGCATCTCGTCGCCTCTCCCCGTCGTCGTGCGCCCGGCTGGCGTCAGCCCTTCGCCGGCGCCCTGCCCGCCGCGGGCGCAGCCGCCTTGTCGAGCGCCTTGTCCCACCAGCTGGTGACCGCCCACTGGAGCCAGTTGCTGGGGGTCGCGATCGTGTAGTACTTGGGCACCGTCTTCGGTATGCCGAACTTGTCCCAGCGCGAGACGCGGTTGGTGCCGCCGTAGAGATCGGGCACGTGGTAGTGCTCGTTCATGAACACCCGGTCGAGCGCGCGCGTCGCGGTCACGAGCTCCTCCATCGTCGTCGCCCGGTCCATCCGCTCGATCAGCGCGTCGATCGCCCGGTTCTTGATGCCCGCGTAGTTGGCCGAGGCCTCCTCGTCGGCCGCCTTGCTGCCGAAGGCCGCCTTCTGGTCGGCCGCGTCGGGAACCGACCAGTCCCCGCTCTTGATGTTGATCATGTCGAAGTCGAAGGCCTCCAGCCGCTTGCGGTACAGCGCGAAGTCGACCAGGCGCAGGTTGAGCTTGATGCCCAGGAGCGCGAGGTTGCGCTGGAAGACGTACTCGCGCTTGCCGAACGCCTCCCCCGCCTCCAGCCACTCGAACTCGAAGCGCTCGCCCTTGGCATTGCGCAGCACGCCCTCGGCGTCGACCTTCCAGCCCGCCTCCTCGAGCAGCTTGCGGGCGCGGCGCAGGTTGTTGCGCAGCCCGTTGGGGTCGAGGTCGGTGCGCGGATCCTGCCACGCCGGGCCGAACGCGGCCGGCGGGATCTCGGCGCGAAACGGCTCGAGCAGCTTGAGCTCCGCCTCCGACGGCATGCCCACGGCGGCGAACTCGGAGTTGGCGAACAGGCTGTTGGTCCGCTTGTACTGCTTGTAGACGTTGATCGCGGCAAAATCGTAGGCGAGCGAGAGCGCCTCGCGCACGCGCCGGTCCTGGAACAGCGGCCGGCGGGCGTTGAAGATGTACGACTGGAACCCCATCCCGAACCCGGTCGGGAACTCCTCCCTGACGATCCGGCCGTCGTCCCACTTCGGGCCC
>WBZP01006361.1_pt1 | contig 10632 bp, 9 predicted proteins | sample 5204301 | NCBI WGS metagenome assembly WBZP01 (sample SAMN12412401, study PRJNA552823) | activated sludge metagenome | isolation source: activated sludge from nitrification reactor of wastewater treatment plant... | place: USA: Pennsylvania | collected 2017
AAGGGGTACGCGGACTGCATTGCGAGGTTCCAATGGCGGCCAGGGTACGTGTGGGATCATGAATGGAATGCCATCAACACCAACGTCTGACGACATCAACACATTTTCATTTCAGAGGAGTCCGGTCTTGGTCGTTGAAAACTTCTGGTCCACCGAAGAGCGACAGTTCTTTCGCGACCGGATGAATCAAGCGGCCTGGAAAAGTCTCTCGGATCTCCCCAATGTGCGAGAAGACTTTCCCCAATCGGGAAACTGGGCGAAAGCAGAAATCGGTCCTCCGGAAGGGAAGCGGTTGTTATCGCGGGTTCAGTTTCCGTTCATCCAAGACTACATCGAGTCCTTTCCCGGTATCATCGGACGGCATCTGGGATTCAGCTACTATTCCTACTCGGCGGGCGATTGCCTCCTCACTCATGATGATACGGATCAGGGTCGGCCTATCGCTGGGCGTCGGACTCTGCAACGCAGGATCGCCCTGGTCACCTATTTTCATGAGGAATGGCAGCCGGATTGGGGAGGAGAATTGATCATCTATGCGACGCGAACAGGGGAGCAGACTGCCAGGCCTGACCTTGTTCCGACACATTGTATCGAGCCGCGTCCGGGATCGTTGGTGATGTTTACCGTCCCTCGATTCCATCGAGTGTGTCGAGTAGATGCCACGGCTGGGCAGCATCGGCGATTATCGATTGCCGGATGGTTTATGACGGAACATGCCTAGCAGTGTGTTGACAAACCCTACGCCCTCCCTCAAACAGATCGATCCTCACAGTGACTGACCAAATCTAGATGCCCTGCAGGCTGTTCAGAAAGGCTGTCCAGCAAGGCCGCAGTGAGCGAAGGAGCGAATCGTACTTCGGCCCGTACGTTGAGCCTCTGAGCGACGTGACCTGCCTCGCGAAGCCGATTCGGCAAGGCGGGGAATGCCGCTGGCGGCCTTTGTCAACAGCCTGCTCGCAGCGTAACAGGCGGAGACTAAGATTCAGCCCGGATTCCGCAATAGAGAGGTGCTTAAGGGGACGCTCTTGGTGCGTGGGGTGACGGGCAGCCTGTCGACACCGGGATATTCGCGCCGTGAACAGCGGTCTGATTCGGCTCGGTGAACTCCCACTCCAACTGCGCCGCAATCGGCAGCCCCTCGGCGAGCGTGCGAAGGCGCTGGAGGAACTCGGGCCGGTCCTCCCGAGGGACGGCGAATCGGACGCGCAGCCGTCGCGCGTTCGGGATTAAATCGGCTCCGACCAGGAACACCAGATCTCGCACGGCCCGCAGCCGCCGCTCAAACCAGCACGCGGGCAAGACCGTCTCCCGAAACCCCATGAGCAGGTTGTAGAGAACACAGCCGGTCCGGAAGGCCGCATCGGTGGCGTCGAAGGACTGGAGGCAGAACGTATCGAGACTCAAGTCCTCCTTGAGCTCCTTGATGCGGTTCTCACAGTCGGCCCGGCCGGCATACATCCGGGTGACCAGTTCCGCGGCAAAGGGTACAGTGGTGACGAATACACGGTAGGTATAGCCGGGGCACTCGATCAACCGCCGCCCACTGGCGGCGGGCCGTTCCGTCAGAGTCTGACGCAGGCAGCCGAACCGCCGGTGCTGTCCATGCCAGGTGGGCACGGTGGCCATGATGTCGGCGACCGCGATGCCCCGCGCAACCGGGCGCCAGTCACTCTCGGGAATCCGGTGGATGACCAGCTTGCGCACGAGCGGCGTCAGCCGGGCCACGATAATGTACGGCAAGTCCCGGGCTTCTAATGCCATGAGGAACGTGGTCACAAAGAAGCCCGCATCGGCGCGCACCAGTCCGATCCGATGCCCCACCGGCAGCATCGTCAGAGCTTGCGCGAGAAACTCCCGCACGCCGTTGGCCGTCCCCGCATGGCCGGCTCGCAAGGTGGCCCATAAGAGACGCCGGCGCTCGCTGAGCCACGCGACCAGCGGATGATGGGAGGGCCGGCCGTGTTTGATCGGATTATGCCCGATGAGGCTGCCCTCGTGTTCGCCATAGCGACAGAACACGGTGGAATCCAGATCGAGGGTATGGCCCAGCAGCGTCGGCCGCAGGCGCTGCAACGACAGCCGCATCAGAACTTCTGACACATCGGTCGTGTGGCGATAGGTGAACCGCCCGAAGAATCGCCGCACCGTATCGGGCGAGGGAAACCGCGGCAGCCCCAGCAGTCGAGGCAGCAGCGGATCGCGCCGATAGCGGGTCAGATGTTCAAACCGTTCGGCGCCCAGCGCCAGTCCGTACCACCAGGCCAGGAGCACGTCGACGGTGGGAATCTGATTGTTCGAGGTCTTCGCAAAGGGCCCAAGCAGCGGGAGGAGGCCGCTCGCAGGCCGAGCAGTTCGAAATACAGCCGGAGCAGAATCGCCCCCGCCCACACGGTGATCGGATGGTCGGTAAACGCAAAGCGCAGCTGGGGGTAGAGCGGTGAGGCCGGAGCTGGACGAACGCGCATGCCAACCTCCTGGGTGACCAAGAGAATCTGGCTGCCGATTCTACCTCAATTTCAACTCAACTGCGGAATCCGGGTTCAATTGGAGAGAATTCGATGCGCGTTGTTAAATCTGAACCTCGGCCTTACTATTAGCCTGGACCGAGTTCAACCAAACCATTCAGCATCATTTGCAGCACGGGCAGGTTGTTCCACTCCAAGGGGCGTTGCCGGCTGGGCGAGCACGTTTTTTACCAGAGCGAGCAGACGGTCACGTTCGAACGGCTTCGCCAGAAACGGAAGCGTTCCTCGTTTGATCCCGTGACCCGCAAGCTCTTTATCGGGATTCCCTGACATAAGAATGATGCGAAGCGCGCTCCGAATTCTGGTCGCTCGCACGGCTAGTTCAAGGCCATTGACGTGCGGGAATTGATTTGAAGCTGAGGCAATCTGAAATCCCGGTGGAGGCAACACCAGGTCTGTCAGCAGAAGATCGATCGATCCGTTGTGCTGCGTGCAGATCTTCAGCGCTTCCGAGCTGCCGTCGGTCCCCAGAACAGCATATCCGGCTTCTTCCAGAAACGCCTTGCAGAGGTTCACGATCGGAAGGTCGTCGTCGACGATGAGAATCGTCGGTGGTGGTGTTTGTCCAGTCGTCATGTGCGTCCTCTACCGATTCAGGCCATCATAGTCCCGTCCGTGCGATAGGGCGAGAGAAACCGATGTTTCAGCCTGGACTAGCACATCGGGAGAGGCGAAGATTTAATGTGGTGAGTATCCGCTTTGAACGAGGCCGTCAGGGAGGGGACGACACAGCTCAATCGTGACTAGTCCGATTCTTGAGCGCATCCAGTCTGATCTTATCTAGACTGATGTGTACTGATTTCTCTTGGGTGACGATCACCGCACCAGGGGCCTGTCCTTTGACTTTCTTCACCCACTTCCTTCGGGTGTAGATGACATCGCCTTTGCCGCTTTTTTTCAGATCGCTATAGAGCAGGGCCAGGGTTGCTGCATCACGAAGCGTTTCCGATGGAGGATCTGTCCCTTTTCCTAAGCGAACAACGACGTGTGATCCGGGCGTTCCACGAGCATGCAGCCAGAGGTCGTCGCCCTTGGCCAGACCGAACGTGAGTTCATCGTTCTCGCGAGCATTGCGTCCGACGAAGATCGGGAGCCCGTCAGTCGAGGTAAATCGACGAAATGGTCCTCGTTGCTGAGCAATGGCACGAGCCGTTGGACTGGTGGCGACACGTAGCCGGGGAGAAGGTGTTGCAGGTGCAGTCCAGGTCCCTTGCTCAATTTCGTGAAGCTCCTGGCGCAGCCGCGCGAGACCGAGCTCGGCTCGTTCAATTCGAGGTGTGAGTTCACGTTCAGCGGCCAGATGTTTTCGATGCTTTCGAAAGTAGTCGTCCATATTGCCCTGGGGTGATTTCATCGGGTCGAGCGGAATCGTAATCGTGGGGAGCTGGTCATCGAAGTAGTCGGTCACCTCGATCTGATCAGTTCCCTTCGCGATGGACCCAAGATTGGCTTTGATCAATTCTCCATACCGGGCATAGTCGTGGTAGGTGGCTGCTTTTGCAAGGTCGCTCCGCCAGGCTTCGATCAACCGTAGTTCTTTCTTGAGGGTTTTCTTAAGAATGCGTAGACGTTCTGTTTTGATCCGGTCGCCAGCCCGTTCGGATTCCTGTTTTCGGTAATAGGTGTCGATGGCGTCTGAAACAGGATGCATGCCTCCAACGCACCCGGTGAAGCGGCTAGGTGCCGGTTTCTGTAAGGCATCACCACGACCTGGTGGTTCATAGGCTTGCCCGACATTCGCGTATTGGCGAGTGCAATCTCGCAGGATTCGTCGTTCGACATCGAGAACCAAGATATTGGCCTTGGGTCCAGTCAATTCACACATGATCACGCGAGGTCCGTCCCTGCTGGTCATCTGCAGCTCGACAAGGCGGTCGTTCTCGACCTGATGGATGTCGTTCAGCCTGGCCCCTTGGAAGTGAGCGCGGAGAAATTGGCAGAAGGGGGGTGGTGTCGATGGGTTGAGATGGGAGCCAGTGGTGAGATGCAGCCGGGCGTTGTTCGGGTCACAGGAGATCAGCAGCCGATGGGTCTCACCCGGCACCCGAATGTCAAGCACGATCGTGTGAGCTTGTGGTTGATGGATCTTTTGTATCCAGCCGCCACGTAGGGCTGGAGCAATTTCTGCAAGAACCAGTGCCAGATCCGTTCTGTTCAGTATCATGAAAGTCTGTTTCTATTTCCCCGCAGGGCCGGACCGTTGTCGATGTTTCGCCACGCTGAGTAGCAGGCTACATGTTAGAGCGTGCTGGGGAGGAATATCCAGGGACGACGATGGTTTGCTGGTTTCTGCAGAAAAGAGACAAGGGTAGGTTGCTCAGCTTCGCCCTTGCACCCACTTTCCTGCTGCGCTAGAGTCCTGCTTACATTGTTCGTCATCGTCTCGCTATGCACCTGCTCGATTCGCAGCCTCTCATCACATTACAGCATGAATTTCGTCGCTCGATGCGTCGACTCCATGCCGACTTGTGTCGGGAATTGCGTACCAACCATATTGATCTGACCGAAACATTGAGGCTTCCAACCAGTTTCTTTGACCATCTCCGGTCAGCTTTCAGGCTGGAGTCCTATTCTACATGGAAAGTTGTCGGTTGGATTGAGACATTGAATGATCTCGTCTATCTTCTCGATGTGTATCGGCAACTGATAAGAGAGCAGGATCGGAGCGCGTTTGCAGCACAGTTTTTTGACGAATGCCGGGAGAAGTTTTTTGAGCATGGCTACATGGACGATCTATTCCCAAGTGGCCGTCCGCAGGTACGTGGTCTGGAGAAGCGAGTGTTGGCATTATGTCGACGACTGACGCAGGAGTTGACTGAGGAGTCGCTCTGGTTCGACCCATCTGGGACGGTGCAGTGGCTCTGCCAGCGGAAACTGACGCAGTGGGAGGTCTCAGGAAGTCTCTCTGACAATTTTGAGCGTGGTGAACAAGCTGGGACGCTTTCCGTTGATCTGACTGGGGCTTGGTGTCAGGCGCCAGATGAGGTGCGGCGGGCGGTCCGTCGATCAACAGGTCGAGTGGTCGTTCGGGTGGAACCGGCTCGTATCTCGCTCAAGATCGGAAAGATTGTCTCGCCGGTGTGGTCACGTGGCAACGGGCAGGGGCAATGGCACTGGGCCTATGTTCCATCGGTCGTCGCCATTCAACGCCAGGGTGTCCCAGTCACGGTCGGCCCCATGCTGGTTTACGGAAACGACCGTCAACCCAAAACTGTGAAGCCCACAGATACGAGACAGATTGATCGAATCACGCGTGCTTGGGAAACGATTCAATTGGCGTGGCCGGAGGGATACGATCTCTTAATGTTGCTCACCGACCGCATTATTCCGCTTCAGGCAAAGGGTGTCGTCAGTTTCAGTTATCGCCATCGGCCAGGGCTGTCATTTATCAATTGTTTTGATCGTGGCAATCTCGACCTGATTGATGATCTCGTTCATGAGAACAGTCATCACCATCTCAATTTGCTCTTGCGAAAGCATGTTATGTATCGCGGCGACCATAACCAACAGATCTTCTATTCGCCATGGCGACGAAGCCTCCGTCCGCTGCGGGGCATTCTCCATGCAGCCTTTACCTTTACCATGGGAGCGCTCTTGTTCGAGCGGCTTTCATCCTGGGGAGTCGGCCGTCATGGAGGAGCAGCATGGAAACGGGCGGGGCTGACCATGCGAGATTTACAGCGAGCTCGATTCCGCTGTCTGGAAGAACTGGCGTCGGTTCGCTACTCGCTGCAAGATTTGCACTATGCCGATCACCATCTTGGATGGCTGACAGGTTCAGGTCGGCGCGTAGTTGGACAACTCACCGACGTGATCGATCGTGTCGAGCGAAATAGCAAGCGCATGGCGCGTGACATCGACCGTTCTCCGTTTGGGCCTGCCTTGCGGAAACATCTCAAGGAACTGCAGACAGCCCGCTATGTCTATGGGCCGATGCGTGTCACTCCGGTCACATCGTAGAAGGTGTTCTATTTCTTGACGGGTAGTTCAATCGGAGTAGACTCGGTCGCAAGAGGTGAGAGCTATGCGCGACCGGAAGAATAGACAGCATGGTAGTCTTCCACAGGTTGCTCTGCTCGGGTGCGTCTGTAGCCTGACAATGATTGTCGGGGCGACTGCTGCAGATGCGGCCACAATCGAGAACTCTAAGTCCATCAAGATTGAGAAGTTGCTGACGCTGATCCGGGTCTCAGAACTTGAATCGGAGTACGAAACGCTCACACAAAAGTATGTCACTGAGTATGAGCAACAGATCAGAAAGTCCATCGCAGCCAGCTACCCCAATGTATCAGGTGATACGAAGAAGGAAATCGAACGACTGCTCGATGCGTTCTTGAAAGACATCAGGCAGTCGATGGGGAGAGTGGAAACCCTCCACGATCATCTTAAGCAGGCCTATTCGAGAAACTTTGGCGAGGAGGAACTGGATCGCCTGATTGCACACTATTCCTCTCCGGTCGGTGAAAAAGATGCGGGGATGAAAAAAAGTGCGGCCATCGAATACAATACGATGTGGACCGCTCAATTCATGAATCAATACAAGGCCCGCGTTGAAAAGTTGTTACAGGTGGTTGCCCTGGTTGCGCGGGGGAAGGCGAAACAGGGGGCGTAGCGGCACGATCTCACTCCGACCTCCCATCCATTCTTGACGTATTTTGTTCTCTAACGAACTTCGGCAAAGGGATTGATGAAATCGGATCGGTGTGGCTGGTTCCTTGATCGTCTAGAGGGGAGAGGTACAGTGGAACCGAAGCGTAGGCAAATTATCAATGGAGTAATCTTCACCAACGCCGTTGCTTTCTGTGTTGGTCTGGCCGATATGGGACAGGCCCGATCCACGTCAGATCTGTCATCTCCGTACCTCGTTTCGTGGAATCGAACTCTCCCAACGGAGACGCGGTTCATCGTGTTGGCAAACTTCAACAGCGAGGCAGTATTGGATCAAGACACGGGTCTACTCTGGGAGCGGTCTCCTGCAACAGCACGCACTGATTGGAAGGCGGCTCGGTCCTATTGTCTGAATAAGGCGATTGGTGGTCAGAGAGGGTGGCGGTTACCGTCGATTGTGGAACTGACCAGCCTACTTGACCCATCTGTCCAGGATTCCGATGCGATGCTTCCAGTCGGCCATCCGTTTCTGAACAACCCGTCTGGGTTCTATTGGTCCTCCTCCACAGATGGGGAATTCACAAAGGCCTGGCATCTTCATTTGAGCAATGGCCATGTCCACATGACCAGTAAAGCCTCTGCGTTCAAAGTCTGGTGTGTGCGAGGAGGGAGTACTGCTGATCAGTAGCGAGACATCCCGTTCGGTAACGATGTGTGAATAGCTGGCCCGATTCTCCTTCTTTCCCACCACAGCTTAATTACTAAGCTTATACAGATCAAATCTGCAGATTGGCAACCGCTTCCGCATCGCCAAGAATCATATTGATGGAAACAAGCGGGCAGCGGTTCTGTCTGAGTTTATCTTTCCCGAAGGAGACGGAATCGAGGAGTTTTCTGATCCCAATGAGCTAGAGACGGTCACTCTTCAGGTGGCTGCTGGCGAAGTCGGAAAGGATACGCTGACACGGTGGATTTGGAATCACGTAGTTGGAAAGGAATAGCTCTGACCTAACTTGGGAATCCTCTATGGCTCCACTGACACATCTACAAATTCCGGTAAGCTATCTGCCCCCTTCTTGTCCGTCACGCGCAGCTTGAAGCGAAAGGTTCTCGGTTCTGAGACGGTTGGTGCAAGGAAAGAGGCTTCCGAGTTGTTGGCGTCGAGCAGCGGTACCTTGCTGCCGCGTACTTGGCTCCAGCTATAGTAGAGTGCTTCGCCTTCCGGGTCTCGGCTTTTCAGGCCACTCAGTTTGACCCGAGAGCCGGACTTGACGGATTTGTTCGCTCCAGCATCGGCAATCGGCGGTTCATTCGGCTCATCGTTCACATTGACATCGACATCGAGTGAGGCTTGTTTGCCACGATTGGCGACGGTAATGGTTGCTTTGCCATTGCCGACGATCTGAAGCAGGCCTCCGGGTAAGACTTTGATGACTTTTGGACTTGAGGACTCATAGCTGGTCCCGCTGGCTGGGGTGCTGATCCGCCGGGTGACTCCATCCGCAAAGTCCCCGACGATGGGAAGCTCAAATACTTTTCCCAGCGAGTCCACATGGCCAAAGGCCGACGATTGCCCGGCTCGTCCCAATTGCAACGGCTTCTCTGTTTCAAAGTCGATCGCGGTGAGGGCAGTGGGAGGGGTCACGTGCACGATCACTTCATCGAACACGGATCTGGTTCCCAATCGCCCACGAGAGATTTCAGCCACGGCCAGGAGGCGCATCGGTCCAATGGTATCGTGTGGAACGTGGAGTAGACCGCCAAACGGAGGTTCTGTTTCGATGGATCCAACCATGGTGACTGGTGCTACGATGGAGCCTGTGGCGGTTGAGTCATCCTGCTCAACCAGGACTTCATCCTGCTCACCGTACCAATAGTAGCGGACCTTGACGATGCCGGCGTCATTGTCCAAATCCACCCGCGCTCTAATGGTAGTTCCTGCAGCGAGCGTGGCCCCGTCCGGTGGCTCAGTGATTGTGAAGGCATGAACCGGAGAAGCCATTGCAAGGCAAGCGGTGAAGAGAGCGAGACGAGAGGTCCGATGCTGCGCTTCACGTTTCACGAGCCACGCTTCACGACGCATTGTCATCGCGTCAAATGATAGGGGACGTCGATGAGAATCACGCGTTCTTTGAACAGCAGTGAGGCTTTGAGCATGAACGCTCGTTGGTTATGGAGAATGTTCTGCCACCACCGTGCCGGTAGGATCTCCGGGATCACGACGGTCACCCAGGTGTTCTGATCTTTCTCGAGCACTTCCTCGACGTAGTCGAGTAGCGACCCGAGGACTGAGCGATAGGGGGACGACAGCGCGATCAAATTCACGCCGCCCCCCCATTGAGCCCATTGAATCTTGACCTTGGCGCTTTCTTCAGGATCCACATCGATGAACACCGCGCGAATTTCGCCTGGGCGACTCCGAGCATAGTCCAGTGCACGAACTACGGCACGATTCATTCCACTGACGGGAATAATGACGATATTGCGGCGAGGCAGTGGCGGTCGTTCCCCGCGGCGGTCCAGTGCGATCTGCTCGCTGACGGCCTTATAGTGCGAGCGAATCCCCTGAAACATGAGAAGGAGGACCGTGATGAGCAGGAAGACAATCCAGGCGCCCTGCATGAACTTGGTGCTGGCGATGATGATTGTTGCAATACCGGTGGTGACTGCGCCGACCCCGTTGACGATCAGTTTCGTCTGCCAATGGGTCCCTTTCTTGACGAGCCATTGTTTCACCATCCCGGCTTGAGAGAGCGTAAATGATAGGAACACGCCGATGGCATACAACGGAATCAGTGCGTGCGTATCTCCTTCGAACACGACGAGCAAGAGGCAGGCGAAGAACCCCAAGATGATGATGCCGTTCGAAAAGACCAGGCGATCGCCGAACGTGGCCATCTGATGGGGCATGAATCTGTCGCGAGCCAAGATCGATGCCAGATGCGGAAAGCCTGCGAAGGCGCTGTTTGCCGCCAACACCAACAAGGCCATAGTACCGATCTGTATGGCGTAATAGATGGGGCCGGTGCCGAAGGTCAAACGAGCCAGTTGGGAGACCACCGTTTCATCTACTTTTGCCAGGATGCCGTAGTGCGAGGCCATCCAACTAATGCCCATAAACAGAGAAGCCAAGATGGTCGACATCCAGATCATGGTGATTGCGGCATTCTTCGATTCTGGTGGGCGAAAGGCTTTGACCCCATTTGAAATAACCTCCATGCCGGTGACCGCCGAGCAGCCTGCCGCAAAGGCGCGGAGTACTAAAAATAGAGTAAGCGTTTCCGCTTCGGCAGGGCCTGCGGGGATAGAGGGGGTTCCGGAGTTGAATACAGACCGAACTGTTCCCACGACGACGAGAATGCCAAGTGCTCCGATGGCAAAATAGGTTGGAACGGCGAAAAACTTGCCGGATTCGCGAACTCCACGGAGATTCATCACGATGATAAATAGAATGGCGACCAGCCCTAGGGCTTCGCGGTGAATGAATAAACTTGGGACG
>WBZP01007377.1_pt1 | contig 10632 bp, 6 predicted proteins | sample 5204301 | NCBI WGS metagenome assembly WBZP01 (sample SAMN12412401, study PRJNA552823) | activated sludge metagenome | isolation source: activated sludge from nitrification reactor of wastewater treatment plant... | place: USA: Pennsylvania | collected 2017
GTTGGTTTGTAACATCGATCTTAGGTCTTCGCTATTTTTCGGTCTGCATTTGCTGTCTTTACTGAAAACTCCTGCACCCAAGAAATTACGATATATCTGACCATCTAAATCATCTCTGTCCGTCACAATCAGGAAAGTGTAATTGCCGGTAAATTTCCGGAACACTTTACGGGCAAAGAAAATCATACTATAACTTTTGCCGCTACCTTGCGTATGCCAAAAAACGCCCAACTTACCCTTATTTCCTGTGTCAGTGCCAGCAGCATCGTTTGCTAAGCGAAGTGAAAAATTACTGATAGCATTGTTTACGCCAAGAAACTGATGGTTTTTAGCAGCAATCTTTGCAATATCGTTGTAGTAGAGAATGAAATTTTCTACATAGTCAAGCAATCGTTGTTTTTCACATAGCCCTAATACAGCATAGTCTAAACTAACTCCATATTGTTTAATGCGTTTTTTATCCGGGACTTGATTTTCATTCTCTGCCCTTAGCCAATGAAAAAAGTGCTCATACCCGGAATTGAAACTACCCACTTTTGTTTCTAAACCATTACTGAGTATGCATATCGCATTGTAATGAAACAAAAGTGGAATGTCTTTACGGTAATTGAGTAAATTATCATCGTAAGCATTGCGAAGTGCAATGTTGCTGTTCTTTAGTTCAATGAAAATGAGGGGCAAGCCATTTACAAATACTATCAAATCTGGTCTTCTGCGAATAAATTGACCTTGTAGCCATAATTGTGAAACTACCAGGTAATCATTGTTAGTCTTTTGATTAAAGTCAATCACCTTAACCGTGGCAGGCTCTTTACGACCTTGTTCATTATTAATTTCAACCTGTACTCCATTTTTTATCAGACCATAGGCTTCTTTATTAGCCATCAGATCACTTTTATCTAATCTTGTTTGGCAAATCTCTTCGTAGGCTTCTTCAATGGCTGAGGCAGGAAGCGTTGGATTTAATTCAATCAACTTTTTCTTTAGCAATGGCTTAATGATGACATCCCTTTCATTCAAACGGCCTGTTAAGTCTTTATCAATACAATTGAGATGGCGGTACCCGAGGTTGTGTACAAATACCTCTATGTTTGCTTTTTCTATTTGATCTTCTGATATAAAATTTGCCATATTATGTAAATCTCATTGGGCTAAGGTTAATAATTAAATCATCTAATTTTTGAATTACTTCATCACTAAAACCTGAATCATGAAGAGCATCCACCAATTCTTCCTGGCGTGGTTGCCCGAATGTTAATCTGTAAAATGTGAGTATTTTAATTAGATTATTGAACCTCTCTATGTCTCTGCTGAAAGGATACAAAGGCACGAATCTTTCTATCTTTATATCACTCAATGTTTCGGTATGCCAGTATGGTACTAAATCACAGGAAAACTTAGCCTGGGCTTTTTCCTTTTCAGCATATTTAAAGACCTCTTTCCAAATATTATTTTGGGTATTTCCATAGGCTATCTGATCTCTGTATTTGCTTGCCAGATTGAGCCTGATTACCAACCCCTGATAGCGATGTATTCTGCCTTCTCTTTGCTCAAAATCAATAGGGTTTGATGGTAAGTTCCAATGGAATATCTTTTTACAATACAAATGAAAATCCAAACCTTCCTGACCAATTGAAGTTGAGGCCAACACAAACGGCCTGAAAGGTGAATTAAAGGCTTGGCGGATATTAATCTGTCGACCTGCACCTTTCGCAGTGCTAATTTTTTGCGTGCCAAAATCAACGGCATAATGAGACCTAATAGCTTTTCGCTTTGGCTTTTCTTTGGTTAGATTGTCTAAAAAAGTTGGATAATCTTCAATGTCTGAAGTAGCAGTTCTTATAGAAAGAATATCGGAAATAAAATCACTCAACTCATTTGTGGATTGAATATTCTCGCCATTTATCAGCAGATATACAAATTCATCCAGCATGGCCTGAATATTTCCATCAACCATATATCGCAATGCCCGTTCCCAATAATCACCATCCTTTGTGTGCAACCTCACGATAGCAATACTTTCCGGTTTATTGAACATAGTTAGAAAAGCAGAGCAGACATTGAAGGCTGCATCGAATAAATCATTTGACAATTCTTTGTATCTTCTTTGGCTTCTCAAATAGCATATTGCCGGTGAACCAATTGTAAGCTCAGCCATGTGTTCACAAATTACTTCCAGTTGCTCATTGCTTAGTTTACCTGCCGCAACGGGGGAATAGTTGGTGAAAGCAGCTTTTGCTAATTCAAAATGTGTTTTTCTGCCGATACTTTCATCTTTATCCGTACCGATACTTTCTGCATCAATCGAAAGCTCTGATGGCGGTATTCCCTTAGATAGCCATTCTGTTAGCGCCTTATTGTTATCACTTGCCTTATCTAATAAGAGAGGGCCCAACCAGTACCACTTTTGCCAGTCACCTTCACCACTTACATATTGATTAAGATTAAGTTTTTTGAAAGTAGCCATCAACTGACTCTTTATTTCAGCTTTAATTTGTTGAACTGATTTTTTCTCTGCAATATTTATTGCGGGGTCATACAAATTGGCAAGAAACAGACAAGGATAAGAAAGTATAAAATTATTCATCTGCTGAGGTTCCTGTTCCTCTTTTAAAACCTTGAAGGTGAACTGTGGCCTTGGAGATCTTCTTTTTTGAAAGTAATACGGTTTAAAATTCTCTTTCTCCTTTTTCTCTCTATCAGAAATTGATTTCGGATTTCCAATTGAAAGCCGTTCGGCCTCATACGAAACCAATGAGGCCACCATACGAGGAACTAATTTCCACGATGAAAATATTAATGTTTTAGAATAACCCCAGCTATCTTTAAAAGCACCATCTAACTCATAGTATGGAATGGAAGGAGGTATCCACAAATATTTCCAACCATTATTGTGTACTGTTTCATCTAACAACAAACGCAGCTTAGCATTGGGAAGCGATTTTGCTCTTGGTGGAATAAGTGGTTTGTAATCATTAATGTCTTTCAGATTAACCCAGCCATGCTTCGTTTGCTTTACCAATTGCTGAAGTACCGCATCTTCTAAAATCAGATTTCTTATTTTTTCTTTATGCTGATAATTGTCTAAGAATGATAAGGCAAAAGGGCAAGACTTTACATATTCCAAAGGAACAGGAAGTGATGCTTTATGATCTTTATTAAGCAATAGGGTAATCTGGTCTAAAACAACAAAATCATTAATATCTTCAGGCTGAATCGAAATTGGCTTATTTACATATTTTATCAGTGCATCCCTGTCGTTAGACGCAAGCAGCTTTTCTGTTCTAACAATGCTGGTGCGGTATAGGGTTTCTAATTTGTTTTTCAATCCTATTGCACCTGGCATTTGTGCATCCAACGTATCCGGATGACGTAAAAAACCAAATAATGCTTTACGATCATGTTCATACTCTTTCCAAAATTCCGCTGCTTTATCTGCCATCAAAAACTGTAGAACTGTAATAAATTCATTGTAATGCACTTCTCCATTCAATTCATCAAAGTCATTTGTGTATGGCTTAAATGGTGTAGCAGACAGCATGAGGATTTTAGAATCTTCAAATGAAAATATATCCCTTGCCAACTGAATTGCTGGGCTTACTTCTTCTTTGTCGTCTTCTTCGCTTCCACCTGTTTTGTTAATTAGTTTCTTGTAGCGTTGAAATTCATCAAGGATAAAAATATCTGCTTGTAAAAACTCAATACAAACTCTTGACAAAAGGAAACGCAATGAACTGATAAGCTCCTTACTGAAATTGTAATGGTAATAATTGTTTTTACGAATGCCCAATTGACATAGATTCTTCAGCAGTGTCCAATATTTTACAGGGTAGCTGATACCTGCTGCATTGAATGACTTTGGTAAATCCGCAGGACTTACTGTTTTATTTAATGCCTTCTTAAATTCACTATCTACTTTTGGCCTGATTTTCTTTAACCAGGCTATTTCTTTTCCGTTGTCTAATTCCTCGGCATACTGAATACGAGCCTCCCAATTTTCATCCTTAATTCTTCTATTGCCTTTCAGTATCCATTTTAAACTATTGCTTAAAGGCTTGAAATCGCTGTATGAATACAGAAGCCTATACAACAGAACTCTTTCATCAGCTTTGCCAGCATGTGTTTTATCATCAAAGGAGGTAGCAGGGGTAAAGGCTTTTATTCTAAAGGGGAATTGTTGTTCTTCTTTTGCAGATATATAGGCCAAGCCCGTTAATCGATCATCATCCTCTGAATAATCAATGGCTAAATGATCACCTGAGAAATTGAGCTTCTTTAAATTTTGCCTCGCTAATGCCTGATTGGAGCAGATATAAATAACATTGAAAACCTTTTTATTCGGTGTGGGTGTAAACTGACCAAATGCCTTCGCAATAATGCCCTTTGCCACAATGGTTTTTCCCAAGCCTACCTCATCTGCAATCAACATTTTGCTTCGGCCTTTTACATACAACTGATTAAAAACGTAATCCACCGTTTTTAACTGGAAGTCCTTTAGCCCGGCTAATGTTTCTTGTATTTTTTCCTTCATTATCAATTTTTGTTTTTAATAAAGGTTTGAAATACATTCCAGAAGCCCTCGAACTCTGCAGTTATAATAGGTTCATCTAATTCGGTTGTTTCTTCTTTCAGGCGTTGAATTAAAGTATCAATTGATTTTAACTTATCCGGAAAACGGCTGGATGCTATGAGTAATTTTTCATAAACGGGTGTACCTGTAAATGTCCACGCATCATTTCCATTTGCAGATGTTTTATCCTTATTCCCTTTGGCATTACCAATGAGGTCGGTTTCTTCTCCGGTTAATAAGAATGTGAGGTATTTTAAAAACTTCTCTCGGCTATCAATAATGGCAGAGAATATCTTATTAAGCCTGCTGTTTGGTAATTCAATTTCCATTGGCAGTAGAAACTGACTGTGTACATGGCCATCTTTTGCAATTTCAAATACTAAAAATATACTCAATGCTGTTTCGGCATATCCGCCAAAATTGTCGATGCTATTTACTTTTTCCGGATTAATGGGTACACCTGCTTTTTGGCTTTCAGGAAGGGGCTTTAGCTTTACTTCAAATCCCTTGGGCAATGTCAGGCTACTTGCATCAATCTGTATAGAGAGGTTATAAGCTGTGCCGCCTTCAATTAATGTTGCTGTACCTTTTACAGAAAGCTGAGTTAAATCATATTTGATTTTCCGGATGTCCAAATCAATATTCTTTTGTTCTTCTACCGAAACTCTTGCTTCAAAAGTGTAAGGCGTAAATAAAGTAATGCCTTCTGATTTGGCAGGATCTGTAAGGGCTTTAAAAATGTCTTTGGTTTTTAAGCCAGCCCAATTACCGGCCTTTAATTCAACCATAAATTCTACATTTCTACCCTGAGCAGGGTCACTGCAATTGGCTGAACCTAAATACCAATAAGGCACACGGTCCTGCATCGATACAAAAAGCTTTGCATGCAGGCTCTGTGCAAGTGGTGGCGTTCCATCGTCTTCTAATTCCTGAAAATATTCTGCTTCCTGAAAGAAGGTGGAAAACTGCCAACAGTTAAATAAGTTCAGTGTTTCCTCATCCACAGCATCCAATTCTTCTTTTCTGCTTAACAGGTAAGGCGTTTTGCTGGTGGCTTCATAGATGCTGTTCAATGTTGTTTTATCCACAAAGGGTGAAACAATCAGCATTTCTTCCCAAAGGGATCTGGCCGCTGTAATTGGGTTGGTATAAGGCTTGCCTGTTTCTGTATTAGTTATACCTATCGGAACAAATTTGAACGCATCAAATTTTTCAGGAAGGTCGAATTTTACTTTTAGTAAATCATTCAGAAATGCTGCCGGTATGCTTTTCTTGCCTGTAGTATTGAGGTATTGTAAAAAATGTACCAATGGTTTATTCTTAGGCTGCTCTTTGTCCGAAACTTCACCATCTGTTGCAAAAGCCATATCCCAATCACGGGCAAAGGTTAGGTTGCGACTTGTAACCAACACCCTATACTTATGAGCTAAGCCTTTGCTTTCATACCTGATTACCCAAACTTTTGGATGAAATGAACTTGCATAGTGAGGCATGGTAACTGGCTGAATGCCCTTTTCCCAGTATGCCATCAGGTGATGGTATTTCTGCGGTACTTTCAACTGCCCGTTTTGATAGTACACCGTAATTTTATCTGCTGCTTTAGTAATGGCATCCAACATATCGTACCTCAATTCATCAGCATTACTATCTAATTTTTGAGCATAAAACAAAGCCACGGGTAATATCATCAGGGCTTCGAGGTCCAATGAATAAGATGTGCCAATAGCATAGGCCAATTCATACCCATCCGGTGGAATGAGTTGATCCCCATAATCTATTCTATTGTGTTTAGGGTGCAGCATCTTAGTTATTTATTCCTGTTTTAATATCTTTTAAAATGGTTCGTGCCTGGAAAAAGCGATAATCAAAATACCTTAACCCAAGCCAATTATATTCTTTTACATCATCTGTCTTTTTCCAACGCAAACGTGCTTTGCCCCCTTTTACCATTGCTTCCTGTTGTTCAATCAGGGTGTATCTTTTCTTTACATCCTTGCATCCGTTTTGAGTTTGTTTCCACCAGTCTTTTACAAACTGAACCGTTGTTGACTTTGTAGTGGTGGCGTAACTGAATAGTATATCGGGATTGAAGTTGGAATAGTCAAGCATATTGTCCTCAATGCCATCTATCCATTCCTGAAAGTCCTCGTCAAAGTAATCGCTGTTAAAAACCTTGTGGTGTAACTGGCAGTTGTATGCCAAATGTGCGCCATACATTAATTCAGAAAAATCGTGGGCTAAAATGAGCATGGCGCTCAGTTTATCTGAAAGTGGAAGTGACAAAGCCGCTTTTGCAAACTGCATAAAGTTTTCAGCTTGTATAAATATTTTCCAGAGCTCATCATCTTGCAAGAGTTCTGCAATCAGTTTGCCTTTAGCAATGGATAGTATCCGGTCCTGAAAAAATTCAGCTTCCCCTGTATCCAATTCAAGTGTTAGATTTTCATTCCAGTTCAGTTTAGGTGAAACTCTTATCTTAAATACATTCTCATGCTCCGCATCGGCATCATCGCTTGTTGTATCATCTCCTTGCTGCACAGAGGAAAGTAATGTTTCCATTGAAGGATTGACAGACTGCCTTAAAAAACTGTTAGCTGCCAACCCGTTCGTATTAATGAATTGATAAGTGTACAAGCCATTCCAATAAATAGCCGATGGCCGCCTTACGATTTTGTTTGGTTTACGTTTGCTGATACCTATTACACCATTGCCCTCCTGATAATCGTATTGCTCAGCCAATGCCCACATAATTTCGTACTCTCTATCTTCCAGATATTTAGAAGGGGTTTTCCCTCTCCGTTGTGCCGGCTTGGCGGCCTGATAATCGTATAAAATATAGGGAATGATAAAAAAGTACTTAGCCCGGGTTTGGATGGTAGAGATACCGGGGAATAACTGATTAGCCAAGGCATCACGGATAGTACCCATACCCAACTCATCCACCATGCCTTCCGGACGCAAGAGGTCTAAAACTGAGCCAACCCGGTTTCTGTCGTTGGTTGAAAAGTCTATCCAGCCTATTGTTGCCATGATGGTGTTTGTTTATATAGTCATTTTTGCTATTTCATCTAATTCTTCTTCCATTTTTGCAGCCAGTTCATACACTTGTTCCGCAACCATTTCCGCGAAGAGTTCTCTTTTGTCGGGCAATATTTTCAGATACTCCTCGTCATTTCTAAAATTTACATCCAAATCTGTGAAGAATGGGAACCATTTATCCTCATCCCTATCAAAATCAACACCTGCCTTACTATTCCGGCATTTAGAATACATGCTTTCAATATCCATCTTCTGACTATCATTATTAATCCATGGACCATAAAAAGGAAAATTATTTGCCGCAAGACGCTGAATGGCAATTGCAATAACGGGTTGATCGTTTTCAATTGGCCAATGATTTTTATATAACATAATTTTAGTTCTTTCATCAGTAATTTTTCCAGTAATCTTAACGGAATATCCACTGTTGTTTGATTGTACAACTGTATTCAATTTGACTTGTACGATTTCCCAAAACTCTTCTTTCAGTTGGCGGATAACTATCGGATAATTCTTAACTACTTTACACATACTTAGATAATTCTCCTCACAAGTGAAAAAATTATACATTTCTTTTTCGTATGTTTCCATAATTATAAAGATTTTATTGTTTTCAAATATTGAGATAATGTTTGATGCACAACAGGAGCCTTGACCTCATGAAGTAAAGATTCAATCCAATAATGTATATTTTCATGATAACCAAGTTCTGTTATACTTCGATTGTCTTTTAATTTTTTATATAGATCAACAGAAATAGAGGTGCTGGATGGCGGGCTTTTATAAGGCTTTAGATATACAAGATGCATATTACTTGGTTCATAGCTACATTCATTTACAAGAAACTCATAGTAACGTTCCAATTGCCGTTCTTCATCATGATGGTCTATTTTATTTTCAATAATCATGCTTTTACGTACCCTGTCCTCTTGATAAAAAATAAGTATATCTATTCTTCCATTTGAAAAGCTGTATTCTTCATATACTTCAATGTGTGAAACATTTTCTTTGGTAAATGCGTTTCCCAAAACCATTTCCATAAAACTGTCGAAAAATAAACGTTTTTGTTTATGACTTTCATAAGGATTGAGCAGGTGTTTTAAAAATGGAGTATGAACTTTTGTTTCATATCGTTTAATATGAAGTATATCAAAAACATTGTATTCCGGTGCAGTGTGTTCCATGGCCCTAGCAATCCTTTCATCAATAGGAGCATATTCTTTAAACAACTTTGTAATACTACCAACGTCCTCCTTTAATCTTGTACAAACAAGTTTACCCTCAAAATTCCTAAGCCTTACAATAAAATTTTGTATTCCTGCAATTTCATCTATCATATAATATTATTTAACCTCCAGCTTCCCACTAATCAACCTCGGCAACAGCCTGTCTCTAATTTGGCGGAGTTGTTCGCTTTCAATAGCCAATACATCAATCAGCTCAAACATTGGTTTAACTGTTTGGACAAAAGATTTAATTAAATCTTCATCAGGAATTAAAACAGATTCCTTCCTAAGCAATTCCGGATTAAGGTGAAGTACATTTGTCCCGTTAGCGAATTGAGCAATGTGTTCTCCATAATAATTGAATCGCAGGGTAGAATAAATAAAGTCGTTTGATAATTTAGTGGAAACAATCTTCACTATATCTAAGGAAATAACGTACTCTTTATGCTCAGTTAATGGCACTCTTGCAACACGCCCAATAATTAATCTGTCTTGAGTCATATCTGTTACTGCCATAACAATATCTCCAGGCATAACAACTTGTTCATTTTTGAACTTTCCTGAAAAGAATTTTGTCCCGTCAAGTCTGAAGCCACCGTTTCGTTTCATGTTTTTTAGATTGATAAAAGCACGGTCACCAGAATTGTCATCTATTTCTTCACTCGTATATGACTTTCCACGGACAATTGTAATATGGTCTTTTAAACTTTCAATAGTCCATGTTTCCGGGATACCCTTCACAAACTTCGCCTTTTTATACCCCGGAAACCGCATCCTTATAAACCATTCTTTGTACAACTCACGGGCTGTTTCTTCCAGCAGTTTGATGCGTTGGTTGTTTACTTCAATTAAATCATCATAGGCAGAGAGTATGGAGGCGATGCGTTGTTGGGTGGGGAGTGAGGGAAGTGAAAGTTTAATTTTTTTTATTGCTGCAATTGTCAGTGCAGGTTGAGAAGAACCAATTGTATTTTGAAGTATAGTTTGTTGTCCAAGTTCGGATTTAATCCATTGAAGAAGAAAGTTTGGGTCAACATCTCCTTTATATTTTCTTATCCAAGTTAGGTTTCCGTCTTTAAAATAAAATGTTTCATCTTTTTTCACTTTGTAGGGCACTCCAATTGTGCCTACAGATGTCAGGAGAATATCATTTTCTTCAGGAGCCCCAAATTTTTTCTTGATGTTTTCAAACTGTTCTCTTTCGATGAATAATTCCAAACTTATGTCATTACCATTTGATTTTTCAATGACTTCCTTGGAACGATAAAATGGAACTCCATCCGAGACGTAATCAGAAAGAAAAATTCTTTTGCTTGACGTAACTTCAGCAATATCATTGATTGTATATTCTTTCCACCCTTTCATCAAATCGCCAATAAATTTTTTTTAATCAATTCTTCCAACTCCTTTGCCTTGCTGTTTAATTCATTCAATTCAGCGTGTCGCTCTTTCATTTCCGCTAAAAACTCTTCTTCGGTTAAGCCGTCTTCTTCTATCACCACGCCAACATATCTGCCCGGGTTGAGGGAGTAGTCCTGTTCTTCAATTTCTTTGAGCGTAGCGGCTTTGCACAAGCCCGTTACATCTTCATACACGCCATTGGGGAAGCGTTCGTTCAGCCAGTTAATGTGTCCTAAGTAGTAGTTCTGCTTTTCCGTTAACGCTTTCCATTGCTTTTCGGCTTCTTCCAGTTGCTTTTCCCAGCGTTTTAGCTCTTTTTCATCAGTAGGCTTTGCCTTTTGTATTTTTTCAACTTCTTGTTTCTGCTTGTTGGCTTGCTTTTCAAAATCGTTGGCT
>WBZP01007379.1_pt1 | contig 10630 bp, 6 predicted proteins | sample 5204301 | NCBI WGS metagenome assembly WBZP01 (sample SAMN12412401, study PRJNA552823) | activated sludge metagenome | isolation source: activated sludge from nitrification reactor of wastewater treatment plant... | place: USA: Pennsylvania | collected 2017
TCGTCGCGGCTGCGGCTCGTCTTGCCCGACCGCCGTTCGACGAAAATGGTGCGTTGTGCCTTGGCGAGCGTGCTGAACCACGGCCAGGTCGCCACCTCGGCCTTGGCCACGAAGCTGCCGGGAATGGTCGTGAATGACTGCGCTGCACGCAGCGTGTCCTTCTGCACTTCGAAGCCGAAGTTGTTGATCTCGGAGACCGTTGCCCATGCCAGCGCCACACCATCATTGGCCGGATGCGCGGTGAACGACGCGAGTTGCACCGGAAGCGCGGTGGCCTTGAAGATCGCACGCGCGGCGATGTCGTACGTCGTCATCTGGCTGAATGACGCGCCATTGCTCGAATAGTACGAGTTGCCGGTGACAGGGCCGGTGTTATCGATCGGGACCACGTAGCCACCGGAGGAGGCGCGCTGGAAGTAGATCTGCACGTACACCGGCACGCCTTCACTCACATTGATGGCCGGCGAGAAGGTCAGTTTCACGAAATCGGTCACCGCATCGGACGCGACCGTGACACTGTTGCCCACAGGCGACGACAACACGCCGCCGGAGAAGGTCTGATAGCAGCGCGCGGTGATCGTGGTGTAGCGATTCGCATAGCTGAACACACGGATACCGGTGAGCTGTCCGGACACCGTCGGCGTGCAGACGAGCATGCCGTAGCCGGTCGAGGACCCCGCGCTGCCGAAGCCCCAGCCAGCATACCAGCGGTAGAACTGCAGCGTGCTGCCATTGATCGCCGGCACGGTGACGTTCGCGGACATGACGGAGCCGGGTGCGGTGATGCCGGAGATCTGCAGGCCGCTCGATGCGCCGGACCACAGATGGGTGTTCGGCGTCGAGGTGCCGTTCAACACCGTGTTGCCGCTCGAACCGGGGAAGGGATCGCCTGCATCGCCACGGTTGTTGCCGTTCGCAAGGTTCTCCAGCCCGTCGGCCTCATACACCTTCACGCCGAGGTGCGAGCTCTTCACGTTGATGGCGTTCGAGCCCGGCCAGATGTCGGCGAGATTCTTGTCCACATGATAGACGAGAAGGCCGCCCGAGGGCATGTTCAGGTCGAAACCGGTCTTCTGTCTGTTCTCGATCAGCACGTACTCATCGCCCTGGGATTCGTCCAGCCAGATCTTGTAGGACTGGCTGTTCGTCTCAGCCTGTCCGATGTTCAATGTCGTTGAGGCCTGGACCAGCACCGGGGTCACGAAGCCCAACTGTTCTTTGGCATATGCGGACATGTGGGCCGGCCGTTCCGGGCTGTTGCCGTCGGCGCCCCAGCTGCCGGATGCCATCAGGCACCAGTTGCCCAGGCCTTCCGCGCTGCCGTTGGTGGACCCGTTCGTGTCGTACAGATCGGGGAGTCCCAGCGCGTGGCCGAACTCATGACAGAACACGCCGATCTCCACATGGTGCGTGGCATACAGCTCAGGCATCATGATGTACGGGCTGATGGTCACGCCATCAACCGTGCGCTGATACGTGGTGCCCAGCGAGCTGGAATGTGACCAGATGTACTGGGTCTGTCCGCCCTCTTCCGCACCCGGACCAGCATGGACGATGAACAGACCGTCCACGGTGCCGTCACCGTCGTTGTCGTACTTCGAAAAATCCACACCGTTCGCTTCGGCGGCGTCGACCGCACCGGCGATGAGCTCCTGGACGTGGGTACCGTAGTTCGCGTTGCTGTAGGCATAGTAGGACGACGGCTGTGCCGCGGTGACCCAGTTCTGGACGTCGGCCGCCACGGACACGGCGCCATAGGACACCTCTTTATAATAGGCGCTCATGCCGCCGATGCCGCCGTTATAGGAGTCGTTGTTCACCATATCCTGGAAGCTCGCGGCGGTCTGCGTGGCCAGAAGGTTCGAATACTGTACGCAGAGGATGAGCACGTTGAGCGTGGTCGCTTTGGTGCGGGCCTTTGTCCGGACCGCCTGAAGGACGGACGCACGTTCGGAGACCGTACGTTCGATCGCGTTGAGATGGATCCGCTCGGCGATCGCCGTCGGCGTCTCGCGGAGATGTTTCGGCACGTTCAGTTGCGCTGCGCTCACCTGCGCGGCATCCGTGGAGATCACGCGCTGCGGCCCCGGTGTGAACCGTCCGGATGCGTCGAGCTGCGCATAATAATAGAAGCGGTCCGGCGCCTGGACCACGACATAGCCGTCAAGCGTTTCGGTGTAGTTGTACCGTTCATCGCCGAAGCCGATCACGGTGACGGTGGTCCCGTCGGGTTGGGGCACGGTCGTGGGCGTATGCTTTGCGGTGACCGCAAAGGCGGTGGCGCTGCAAAGAAGCAGGAGGAAGAGATTCTTCATGGGAGTGTCCCCGTATGGATCCGTCAGCCACCGCACTCCATGTGCGGACATCGGGCTGCGTGTGCGAACGGCGATGAGCAGGCGGTTCTCCCGCCTGTGTGATTCAGTGAAAGTTCTGTATCGGAAAAGTCGTTGGGTAGGTACGGCAGGCGTGGGGCGCCTGTCACTCGCTGCTTGATATTCGCTTTTTTTACAGCCAAATTCCACTACGCAACAACGAGCGTCATCAACGTAGCATTCTTGTGAAAAAACTCCTATGACGGGTATCACACGCAGGGATCAGGCGCTCGCCGCCTTCCGGCGCTTCACGGAAATCTGGGAATTCAACGATTTCTGGAAGCGCGGGAACACCTTCGATGCAACCCTTGTCTGTGCCGCGGCGGCCCATGACCGCTGGCCGAACGACCCCGGTGTGGCATGGATGCAATTCACCGTGACGGAGATGCTGGAGAAGAACCTCGCGTTCTTCGCGCGGTTCGATCCCGGCGGGTTGTGGGCGGACGATTTCGGATGGTGGGGACTCATGGCTCTGAACGCGCGCACGCATCTGTTGCGCGAGGGGCAACGCGAGCTCGCGGACCGGTATCTCGCGCTCGGCACGGACCTCTGCTGGGAATACAAACGGACGACCGCATACGATGGCTCACCGGATGCACTTCCGGTGCCCCATGGTTGCCGCAATGGCGACGCCAACGGCCAGAGCCGTGGCGTGAAGAACACCGTCACCAACGCGCTGCTGTTCCTGCTGTCCACGCGCATCTGCCGCGCCACACGCACCGCCGGCGCCGCGCCGGTCGAGAAGCACCTCGCCATGGCGTGGGCACAGTGGCAGTGGTTCTCGGCGTGGTTCGCCCTCGATGCGTACCAGTATCTGAAGAAGCTCACACCGGATGCGGCGCTCGTGCAGGAACGACCGATGGCGCGGTTCGCGGGATCGGACTATCAGGAGATCGTGCATCCGCCGTGGGCGGAGGGATGGGTGTGGAGCGGTGACCAGGGGATGATCGCGGCCGCGCTCGTGGACCTGCTCGCGTTGAAAGAAGACCTCGCCCCCTGGATCAGGACGGCGGGCGTCACGGCCGATGCGTTCGATGAAGAGGTCCGCCGGGTGCTTGCACTCATCGGTGGGGGCATCATGCGCGGACTCGTGGGCGCCAGCGACGGCATCATCCGCGAGGCGCCGTGCCTGTCCAGCTTCGGACCCGCGCATGGATGCGATTATCTTGCGGGACGGGGGATCCTGATGCGGTATCTGGGCGACCCGATGGTCGCGGCGTTCTGCGGGTTCGATGCGGCATCGCTGCGTGCGACGGCCGATGCGATCTGGAACACGCGCGACCCGCAGACGAACCAGTTCCGTCCCGAGTTCACGGACCCTGTAACGGACCGGCTCTACATCGCACGCTTCCGGAGAACCTGGGGCATCGCGGACGACGTGCTCACGTGGGACCTTTCCACGATGGATGAGCAACAGAAGAACGGTGTGTGTCAGTCCATTGGCCTCGACGCGCTCGGCGCGGTGCTGCGGTCATACGTCTTCGGCTGACGGTCCGTTGGCCGGCAGATGGTTGTCCGCCGGCGGAAGGATGACCACGCCGTATCACGCAACACGCCGTTCAGCGCTCCGTGACCTCATCCTCGCCTTCGCTGGCCTTCTTGAGCCCTTCGGCTTCCCACCCGACATAGCGTTCCGTGATCTTCCCCATGATCTTCACCGCAAGGGGAGAGAGGCGTCCCTCATAGTGCACCGAGAGCGTGACCGTACTCCCGGTGGGTGTCGGCTCGATGCGGTGCACGGCCGTCACGGTCAGCCCGGGGTTCGCGGAGACCCAGATGAAATGGTGGTCGGGCGCCCATTCGGTCACTTTCCAGAGCGCGGGCGGGAGTTTCGGCTGGAAGACCATCACGCGCGACCCCACGCCGAACGGGCCGCCGTCCAGCCGCTTCACACGGCTGATGGACATGGTCCAGGTATGCCACTGCTCCACTCCGGACATGATGGGCCAGACGCGGGAGGCGGGAGCGTTGATCGCGATGGTCCTGCTGATGAAATTTCGGCTGGTCATGAACATAGGTGTTGTTGTTGTCGGTGACTCCCCACTCTCCTATAACGGCGGCAACACCGGGGGTGTTCCCGGCACCATCTTTCGCCTGCGGCGGCTTGCCTTCTTGCCGAAAGTTCGTATACTGTACCGATGAGAGACTGTCACACGACGCAACACGGAGGGGTGTTATGAATGTGACCGAGATACGCCGCGATGATGGTATCCTGATCCTGAAGCTCGATGGACGGATGGATATCGACGGGGCGGATGTGATCCGCAAGCAGCTCGCCAGCGCGACCGCGGGACATGGCCTGCGCGTGATCCTGGACCTTGCCGAGGTGAACTTCATGTCGTCCATCGGGATCGGCATGATCGTCCGCGTCGCGCAGTCGGTGCAGAAGCGGGGTGGCAATCTGGTGTTGCTGGACCCTCAATCGGTCGTGTGGCTGGTGCTCGAGCGGACCCACATCCCGGAGATCATCGGCGTGCACCTGCGGCTGGATGAAGCGCTGACCGGCGTGCAGGGGGAGCCGCTGAAGCCGATCGGCGGCACAGCGTAACTACATCCTTCCGGCCGCGCTTTCCGGCCAGCAGCCGGCGGCCTACGGCCGCCCTTCCACCTGCGTGCGCATCCTCACCGGTCCGAACAACCCCGACCGCGCAAGCGGCGTCTTCCCTGTCAGGAAGTCGAAGCGGAACCCATCATGTGTCCGCGTGATGCGGCGATCCGCCGGCAGGTTCAGATCGCCGATCACCCGGTTCACCCAGAGGTTGGTCACCTCCACCTCCAGCGTATTCGTCCCGGACCGCACCGCATCCGTGATGTCCACCCGCCACGGTGCACACCAGAGCACGCCCAGATCGCGGCCATTCAACCTGACCGCGGCCACATCCTTCACATCACCGAGATCCAGGATCAGCGCACCGCCCTTCCCTTCCGGACGCATGCGGCGCTTGTGCGGGAAGGTGGTCCGGTAGACCGCTGTTCCGGAATAGTATCGGATGCCGCTCTCCTCCCTGTCCGTCCAGCTCACGAGTGACGGGAACGTCACCCACGCCGGACCTCCCCATGCCGTATCGAACGAGACCTTCCACGGGCCGTGCACCTGACGCACATCCTTCAGTCGTGGCGCATGCATCTGTGCATCCCCCGATGCGCCGGCCGCGATCGGCGTTCTGAAGACGACGAAGTATGACCCGAAGGCGTCCAATTCCAGCGGCACTGTGGTGGTGCCCTGCGCCTGACGGTATGCGCGTGCCTCGGTGGCCTCACCCGTGACCGGATCCCACAGCTCGGGCCGTTTGCCTGCCACGCGGAAGGTGAAGTCCTTCGTGATGATGTGATCGGTGCGGTTGATCACGAAATAGATCTCCGCATCGCCCGCGGTGCGATGGATGAAGTCGCACTGTTCGGGATCGTCCGCCTGACCGGTGTACGTGACGTCGGGGAGGACACCGTCCGCGAGGAGGATCTCGCGCGGGGTCTTCCCCCAGATGATCCTCCCCTTGCCGAGCCGCCGTTCCGTCCGCACCACACCATCCAGACCACCCCAGATACTGTCCGCAACGGCGTGCAGTTCCGCATCGCACGTGGGATGGCCCGTCAATCCGGCGCTGTGCGTCGGTGGCGCACCCACGACCGTTGCTCCCGCCATGATCAGGCGCAGGATCGTGCGAGCCACATCAACGGACATCGCCGCGGAGGGCGTGGCCGACACCTTCAATCCCTGGTACGCACCCACGCGATCGCAGATCTCCTGCACCGGCGACGTGCAGTTCTGCAGGACCAGCAGGCGGTAGCTCATGCCATCAGGAAGGACGACGCGCCCATCCTTTACGGACATCCGGTGCAGAAGCACATCCGGGTTGGCGTAATCCGCATCGAACCCTGCGCCGAGGGACGGGATGAGATATTTCGGCGGCGCGAGCAACGGCGGACGTTCACCGAGGGAGAAGCAGACATCGGCGGCGAAGAGCCCCTGTTGCAGCATGTGCTGGCATCGTGCGAGGTACGTGAAGAACGCCGGCGAGCGTTCCCACCATGTGATGTTCGGCGTAAAGTGCTGTCCCGCACAGAACTCATACCCTGGCTTCCCATCAGAGGGCGGCTGACAGGTGGACTGATGCAGCATCAGCCGGTTGATCCCTTCGCAGAAGGCATCGTTGGCATATGGCTTCAGGTCTGACGGTCCCAGCGCCCAGTGCGTGGCATCGCCGTCCATCATGGTGAACGCCTCCGCCATCGCTTCACGCCTGCCATACACATGTGCGGCCGTAGCGGTCTGCTTCAGGTTGAGCCGCAACGAGCGGTCGGTGTTGTATCCATGCTGCGCGCGGCGGTGTCCGTTCACCCAGAATTCGCCCGCGGGGATATCGCAGGTGCCCAGATTCCTCAAAGCATCGATGGGCGGGATATCGTTCGGACCCGCCGCTTCGTTCCCCACCTTCACGCCATGGGCGTGGCAGAGTTCCCGGAAGTGTCCGTAGAAATTCTCCGCGATGAGGTCCTGGATCGTGCGATCGAAGTCGTCGCGGAAGCGCGCCGACACCGCGGAATCGGCCACCGTATACCCGGCAAGCACCGGAAGGAACGGTGCGAGATCGTATCCCCGGCATCTCCTGAACTGTTCGGCCATGTCCTGCGTCCAGGTCAGCTTGCCGCACTCCCAGCTGTCGGACCAGAAGTATGCCAGTTCGCCGCCCGCCTTCTTCACCGCATCCAGGATAGGGATGCCGAGGTGCTGGAAATGATCGTCCAGCGCCCGCGTGCTCAGATAATCGATCTCATAGCCATCGCCGCCTTCGAACGTATCGCCCTGCGGATAGTGCTGGGGATAGGCCCACCATCTGCTCCAGGCATGTCCGGTGAGTGTGTACCCGGACCGCAGGATCACCCAGTGCCCCTCCGGTACCTGCCATGCAAGGTGGCCGTCAGCATGGAGCCTGCTCGTGAGATCGATGCGCGATGCGGGGTCGATGAGCTTCGTCGTGTCGTGGAGTCGGAAGGCTTGCACACTGATGTCGTGGTAGTACGCATCCACGACAGGAGGATGGGGCAACGTATCCGCGAAGGCGGAAGGGCCGGTGACCTTCACGTCCGCGAAGACCACCTTCTTCATCGCGTTGTCTTTGGACACCCACGGGCCTTCCATCGTCCAGCCGCCGGCCGAGAGGTTGAAGCCGAGTTCGATCCCGCAGCGTTTGGCTTCCTTCACCGCATGCGCGAAGAGGCCCCACCACGCAGGGCTTTGATACGGTACGCCGGGGAGCGGTTCCTTGCCGGCATAGCCGCCGGTGCAGATCAGGTTCACGCCGCTGATCCCTTTGGCGCGGAACTGCTCGAGGTCACGGGTGATCCCTGCACTGTCCACGCGATTGAAGAGCCACCACCAGTAGACGCGGGGTTTCGCCGGGTCGGGCGGCGTGACAAAGGCGCGGAGGAGGGTGTCGGATGCGGATACGGAGCGCTCCGGCGAACGGTCATTCGGGTGCGCGGGGCAGGGGTACGCCGCGACGAGCATCATCATGAGCATGAGCGCCATCCGCCCGAAGGTCAGAACCCTCGTCCGGACGACCGATCCGGTCCACTTATTCCTATGATCCATGAAGCGAAGTTCCGTTCCGGGGATGGGGAGGAAGGCCCGATACCGCGCACTGGCCGAGGGCAGTATACTCAGCATGATGGAGGGAATCAAGCAGGGGTCTGCAACCTTCTGTGGCGACTTTTTGTATGTTCAGTGTGTCCAACTTCACTCATGCCATTGCTGGTGAGGGATCCATGATCGTCCGGACCGCGACCGCCGTCCAGAAGCGGCACGGCAACCTGGTTCTTCTGAAGCCCCAACCGGTCGTCTGGATGGCCCTCGAGAAGACCCACATCCCGGAGATCATCGGTGTGCACCTGCGGCTTGATGAGGCGGTGACCGGCGTGCAGGGGGAGCCGCTGAAACCCATCGGCGGCACAGCGTGAGACAGGCTGATCATCTGATCGATGGTGCGACGCTAATGTGAGGAAGCTCACGGAAGATATCCATCTCCGACTCCTACCATCTTGATGCACTGTAGTTTCTACAGACCACAACCGGGCTCTCCAGTGGCCTTCTCGGAGAGGTGAAGAATTGCCGAAATCAGTACCCACCGGCTTGTCACCATGTCCTGGTTCACGCTTATCTCTGGCACCCTCATTGTGTGATATTCGAGAACGGTGTGAACACACCTGACACATACGTAAGGGTGGGGTAGCCATGTTCCTTACATGGATTCAGAGAGCGTTTCGAACAATCATACTCCGGTCTTCCCGGGGGAACCGAAGCCAGAGGTCAACACCGGGAATGTCCCAAGCCGCACCACCGCCGGTGTCCGGCGATCCGGGAGGAAGAACACCTCTCGCAAATCCCCGCTCTTCCACCCGCAAAGTTTATTTCTACGCTCCCCCACGTGGTGGGAAACGCCACTTCTCCGGTCGTCCATGGATGATCTTCCAATGGTTTCAAGCGGAAATGGTCTGGAAAGCGGTATCCGAGTACAAGAAGTACTTTGATGTCTACTCGGCTCTAGATGAACTTGAGTCACTCACGATCGCATCGCGAGGCGGCACGCCCGTACAACTCAGAGTGATCGGTTTCCCCAATCTCAACCTCTCTCGACCGTGCGTCCGTGAGGTGGATCTGATCGAACAGGACGGGGTATACATCTGGCGATACGGGGGGATGGATACACCTTCGCCGTTGGTTCCAGCACCCATGCAGCCGGGTCGGCGGCAGAATCCTTCTCCGATCAGAGGCCGGCAGGCGATCTTCTATCATGATGGAAACGGACAGGTCAATATCAAGCGCACCCTCACGAAATGGGGATTTCCGGTGGTCGACAAACGACCGAAGAAGGGTTGTCTCTGGGTCGTAGGCAATTCCGCGGAATTGGAGGATCTCGTTATTGCGATCATGCAATCGGAGAACGTGCAATTCCGCTTCACCCCACATGGTGGCAAAGCTACAGGCCATAAAGCCGGGTGGTACATGAAGTAGACAGCACGATGAGGAACTCCCCATCCTTGTCTGGACACGCTTGCGTTTGAATGTTCGGGAGCCGTTAATGCGCCTCCGGCCGACGTAAGGTCGATCGGCCGATCCATGGCGAACTTCTACCTCTTCTATTCGTATATTGAGAGCATCCTGCCAGTCACGAAGATCGCATCTCCCGGAGGCTCATCGTGGGTAAGACCGCACACGCAGTGATCATCGCGTTGATATTCGCCCTCAGTACTGTCAACCTCCATGCCCAGGACTCCACCGTCATCGTGCTCGATCACGCCGCGGGGGCGTTCGTGGAGGCGTACGCCGTCCATGGCGGGGCGCACACGGCCCTCCGGGCGCGCACCATCGGCGGCATCGGATCGGCGGCCATCACCGTCCGCACGGATGATCCGGTGAAGGTGGTGCTGAAGAACTACCCTACCGCGCTCTGGGACACGAAGGCGGTCACGAAGGAATTCGAATCAGCGGACTATGACCTCTATGAGGGCCTCCTCACGGCGCTCAAGCCGTACGCCGTCGATGCGCCGATCATCTTCGGCCTCGGCGCGCTGGAGCGCGAAGGGCCGCCCGAACTGGCCACCGTGAAGGTGACCGCATTCCGGGATTCGATCGTCGCACTCCGGTCCATCACCATGTGGAAGGTGCGACAGCTCTCGCTGTCGGAAGGGCTGACGTCCGACGAGATCGCCGCCACGCGCCGGTTCGCCGCGGGATATCTCGGTGGAACGAGCGCGCGTCCGCGGTTGAAGCTCCTGGATTCGCTTGCGGTGTGGTACGATTCGCTCGGCCACGCGAAAGTGACGAAGGACGTGAACGACCTTCGTGAACAGAGCAAGGCGCTGCTCACGAAGGCGACGCAGCTGGAGCGCGCGCTGATCCGGCTCAGCACCATCGACAACAGCGCCGAGGTGAACCTGTACGCGCGCACGACATGGAAGGCCGGCATCACTGCCACGGTCAGCATCATCTCTTCGGAGGTGATGGGGTTTGCCGGACTCGATACCACGCTCTCGCGTTACAGCATCACGCTGCTCCCTTCGCCGCTCGTGCGGCCGATGTCGGCGCTGGCGGTGCTCTGGTGGGGTGGTGAGGACTTTCAGAGCTTCAGCACCGAACGGCAGACCGGCGGCTACGTCATCCGTGCATCGAAGGACGACATCTCGCATTACGCGCAGGGCCTGTCGTTCGGACTGGTGTGGCGGTTCCTGGACTTCCGGGACGTGAAGGACAAGGGGAT
>WBZP01007381.1_pt1 | contig 10629 bp, 9 predicted proteins | sample 5204301 | NCBI WGS metagenome assembly WBZP01 (sample SAMN12412401, study PRJNA552823) | activated sludge metagenome | isolation source: activated sludge from nitrification reactor of wastewater treatment plant... | place: USA: Pennsylvania | collected 2017
GGTGAAGGTGATCAGGGCCTGGTCGCCGAAGACGGGCGTGAAGCCGTCCACGGCGCCGTAGACGACGTAGGCGACGACCGAGGCGACCAGTCCTGGCAGGAGCGCGTCGGCCTCGAGGTCCTCGAGGTAGAGCAGCTCGACGCCGAGCATCGCGCCACCGAGGGGCGCGCGGAAGATCGCGGCGATGCCGGCGGCCATGCCGGCGGTGACGAGGACACGGGCCTGGGCGTCGGTCAGCCGGAGGCGACGGGCGATCGTGGACGCGGTGCCGGCGCTGATCTGGGCCGTGGGGCCCTCTCGACCGCCGGAGCCTCCCGAACCGATGGTGATGGCCGAGGCGATGAGCTTCACGACCACGACGCGCGGGCGGATCCCGGTGGGGTCGTGGTGGATCGCGTGGATGGCGGCGTCGGTGCCGTGCCCCTCGGCCTCGGGGGCGAAGGTGAACACCAGCACGCCGGCGATCAGGCCGCCGAGGCCGACGACCAGCGGGACGGCCCAGGGCCGCGCGAAGTCGGAGGCCGGCGTCCCGCCGCCCTCACCGATGGTCGTGGCCGGCGTGTAGCCGCCCAGGTCGACCAGCAGCAGCTGCGTGCAGGTCTCCAGCGCCCACATGAACACCAGCGCGCCGACGCCTGCGGCGACGCCGACGAGCGCCGACAGGGCGAGGGCACGGGAATCCCCGCCGTACCGATGGACGTGCCGACGCCATCCCGCCGGTCGGTCTCCTGGTCTCGGCGCGGTCTCGTCGACAGCCGGCAGCACCACGTCAGCTCGTCGGCGCGCTCGTGACCGTGACCGGCCCGGAGGCGCCCTCGATCGTGTACGGCACCGGCGGGAGGTCGCCCGGAGACACCTCGATGAAGGCGAGCACCACTCCAGCGCCGCCGGCTGCGGCGCCGTCGCCCTTGTACTCGACGCTCATCGTGCGGGTCCGGTCGTCGGAGCGGACGGTGGTGATGGTCGGCTCGAGGCCCGCGGTGGCGGGAAGGACGAAGGGCACGATCGGCCAGCCACGGCCGGACACCGAGTGGCTCGGGTTCGTGGCGCAGTCCGAGGTGTCCAGCGTGGTGCTGACCGTGCTCGGTGCGGTGCCCTCCTCTGCGGGGCACGTGGCGATGAGCTGCCAGTTCTGGACGACGTCGCCGTGCCCGAAGCGCACGACCAGCACCCCGATCGCCACGACGATCACCACGACCGCCAGCGCCTGGAACCAGAACCGGTCACGGGTGCCGGGCCGATCGCTCGTGGCGGCGGAGTCGTCGAGCGGGGGCGTCGCGGGCTTCTGCTCGTCCATCACGGGGCCTAGAGTAGTGCTGAACGGCAACTGATGCATGGATGCAATCAAATCTGTGTCGGTCTCGGGCCGAGATGATGGAGGCGCTGCTGTGCTGACGGATGGCCGAACCCGGCTGAACGGCGCGGCGCCAACCTTCGATGCCGCACGTCGTCGCGCAGGGCTGGCGGCCTGAGCGGTGGCCGCGGTAGTCGAGGCGCGAGCGCTGACCACCTCGTACGGGCGCGCTCGGACCCGGGGCATCGTCGACGTCGACCTCACGGTGGCGCCCGGTCAGGTGATGGGCCTCGTCGGCGCGAACGGAGCCGGCAAGACGACCCTCATGCGCACGATGCTCGACTTCATCCACCCCGACAGCGGCTCGCTCCGGCTGCACGGGCTCGACAGCCGCGCGGGGTCCGTGGCCATCCGACGCCGCACGACCTACCTCCCCGGCGAGCTCGTGCTCCCCGCGCGGCTGACCGGTCGAGGAGTCGTCGACCGCTACCTGGCGGTGAGACGCGACGTGGGCGCCGACCGGGTCACGTCTCTCGCGCGTGATCTCGACCTCGACCTCGACCGGGCCGTCGGCGACCTGTCCAAGGGCAACCGCCAGAAGCTCGGTCTGCTCCTGGCGTTCGCACCGGCCGCCGACCTGCTCGTCCTCGACGAGCCGACCAGCGGGCTGGACCCGCTCCTGCAGCGCCGGTTCGCCGAGCTGGTCGCCGACGCCACCTCGCGCGGCGCGGCCTTGCTGCTGTCCACACACGTCATGGGTGAGGTCGAGCAGGTCGCGGACAGCGTCGCCCTCATGCGTGAGGGTCGGGTCGTCACCGTCGAGCCCCTCGCCGCGCTGCTCGCCCGCGGCGTCCGACGAGGCCGTGCCCGGCCCGCCGACCCCGACGGCGCGGCGGCGCTGGCCCACGCCCTGCGCACGACCCCCGGCACCGCGGACGTGCTCGTGGAGGGCAGCGACTCCGCGCCGCTCGTGACGTTCGTGGTGCGCGGGGACGTCAACCCGATGCTCGCCGTGCTCGCCCGCCATCGGCTCGACACGTTCGACCTGGCGCACGTCGACCTCGAGGACGCGTTCTTCCGGACCGAGGGTCGAGGGAGCGCGCCATGAGCCTGCTGCGCAGCGAGCTGCGGATCCGGTCCCGGGCCACCTGGGGCTGGTTGATCGGTGTCGTGGCCCTCGTGGCGATGGTCGCCAGCTTCTACCCGGCGGTTCGCGACCTCGCCTCGCTGGACTCGATCTACGCCGGCCTCCCGCAGGCGCTGCAAGCACTTCTGGGCGGCAGCGACCTGGTCTCGCCGACGGGCTATCTGCGCACCCAGCTGCTGGCGTTCTTCCTCCCGGTGGTCGTGCTGGTCCTCGCCATGGGCCGCGGCGCGGCTCTCCTGGCGGGCGAGGAGGAGGACCGCACGCTCGACCTGCTGCTGGCGCAGCCGGTCACCCGGGCTCGTCTGTACGCGACCAAGGCGATCGCGCTCGCCTGCTGGCTCGCGGCCGTGTCGCTCGCCGCCTTCGTCACCCTCGTGGCCCTCGACCGACCCACCGGGCTGGACCTCGCGTGGGCTGACCTCGCAGCGGTCAGCCTGCAGCTGGCTCTGCTGTGCCTGACGGCCGGGCTGCTCACCATGGCTGTCTCGACCGCCGCCGGGCGCAGGACCGTCGGCATCGCCGTCGTGGGCTGCTACCTGCTCCTCGCGTACCTGCTCCAGGGCCTGTCCGACGTCGTCACGTGGCTGCGCCCGGTCCGGCCGCTGTCGCTGTGGCGGTGGTACCTCGGCGACGATCCGCTGACCCACGGCCTCGATCCGGTCGCCACGCTGGTGCTGATCGCCGTGGCGCTGCTCGCCGTCGCCGGGGGAGTGTGGGCCTTCGCGCGGCGTGATCTGCGCGCGTGAGCCGCCGACCGGCCTCGCGCGATCGGGTGCTCAGCCCTCGGCCCGGGCAGCGACTGCCGCCGCGAGCACCGCGTCGCGCGCGGGGCCGTGGGCCTCGGTCACCAGGACGATCCCCATCGTGGACAGCATGCGCCCCATGCCCTCACCGATGTGGTCTGCAGCCACGGCCGTCACCGAGTTCTCGCGGAGGAACCGAGCCACCTCGGCGTGGTGATGGCCCTCGGTGCCGTCGTCGTGCGACCGGTCCCAGCCGACAGCGGTCTCGACCCACCAGACGATGTCGCCGTCGAGCACGAGTGCCAGGGCCACGCGCTCGGCCTTGCCCCAGCGCCGCCCCACGTCCGGGCCGTCGACAGGGACGGCGACGACCACTCCGCCCGGCTGCGCCGCCACGCCCACCACCTCCCGTTGCACGCTACCCACCGGACGGGTAGCAGTCAGGTCCAGCGATTCCGGTCGGGCGCGGCTCGCGTGCAGACCCTTGTGGCCCGTCCCCGTGCCCCGGTCAGACGGCGCGGACCGGGTGGTACTCGCAGCGCCACATGGACGTACGCACGAGGTCCTCGACATCTCCGCCACGCGGCTCGGCCACGCCGTCGTCCACCGCCTGGCGCGCCACCGCGGTGGCCACGACCGCGGACACCTCGCGCAGATCGGACACGCGAGGCAGCAACGAGGCGCCGGGGCGTGAGGGGTCCGACAACGAGGCCACAGCGCGCGCTGCCGCAAGGAGCATGCCGTCGGTGATGCGCGTGGCGCGCGCGACGATGACACCGAGCCCGAGCCCGGGGAAGACGAGGGCGTTGTTGACCTGCGCGATCTCGTGCTCGACGCCGCAGTACGAGACCGGAGGGAAGGGGCTCCCCGTGGCCACGAGCGCGCGGCCCTCGGTCCACTCGATGAGGTCGTGCGGGAAGGCCTCCGACAGGCTGGTCGGGTTGGACATCGGCATGATGACGGGGCGCTCGACGTGGGCGGCCATCTCTCGGACGATGGTCTCGGTGAAGGCCTGCGGTCGACCGGACGTGCCGATGAGGATCGTCGGACGGACGCGGCGGACGACCTCCTCGAGGCTCGCTCCACCCAGATCGGCGTCGAGGTCCCAGGACGCGAGCTCGCCGGCCGGTCGCGCGTACGGGGCCTGGAAGTCGCGCAGGTCGGGGCGGTCGTCTGTCAGCAGGCCGTGGCGGCCGACGCACCAGAACTGCCTCGTCGCAACCTCGCGCGGCACGCCCATGGTGCACATGGCATCACGCAGCTGGTCGGCGATGCCGATGCCTGCCGTTCCGGACCCGTGCACCACGACGCGGTGCTCGGACAGCGGGATCCCCAGCTCGTCGGTGGCGGACAGGATCGCGGCGAGCGCGACCGCGCCGGTGCCCTGCATGTCGTCGTTGAACGTCAGGGTGGTAGGGCGGTAGCGGTCGAGGATGCGCCGCGCGTTGCTGGTGCCGAAGTCCTCCCAGTGCAGGATCGCGTGGGGGAACAGGCGGGTGGCGGTCTCGACGTAGCGGTCGATGAACTCGTCGTACGTGTCCCGGTCCACGCGCGGGTGGCGCAGGCCGAGGTAGAGCGGGTCGTCGAGCAGCGTCTCGCGATCGGTGCCGACATCGAGCATGACGGCCAGCGTCCGCGCCGGGTTGATCCCCGCTGCTGCGGTGTAGACGTTGAGCTTGCCGACCGCGATGTCGATCCCGCCGACGCCCCAGTCGCCGATGCCGAGGATGCCCTGCGCGTCGGTCGCGACGATGAGATCGACCTCGTCCGCCGCGCGTCCCGCTGCAGTCAGCGCGGTCTCGATGCCGGCCGGGTCGTCGACCGACAGGTAGACGCCGCGAGGGCGCCGGTACTCGTGGCTGTAGCGCTGGATCGCCTCGCCAACCGTGGGCGTGTACACGATCGGGAGCATCTCCGGCAGATGCCGGCCGAGGACGCGGAAGAACAGCACCTCGTTCCGGTCGTGGAGGGCGGTCAGGAACACGTGCTTGGCGAGGTCGCCCGGCTGCTCCAGGTAGCGCTGGTAGGCGCGCGTCGCCTGCTGCTCGAGCGTGAGCTCGCGCGGGGGGAGCAGACCCACCAGGCCGAGGGCTCGTCGCTCCTCGCGCGAGAACGCGGTCCCCTTGTTGAGCCGCGACTCGGTCAGGACGGCGCGGCCGCGCAACGTGGTCTTCCACGTGGCGTCCGTCTCGTCGAAGCGGGTCTCGCCCGTGGCAGGTGCAGACGCCGCGTGCTGGGTCATGGATGCCTTCGTCCCTCGTGGTCGCCGCTGAGCGACGTCGTGGTCGCAGTGCCGGCGGTCGGTGCGACCGGGCGCACGAGGGCGCTCCGCTGCGACGAGTCGTGGCGACCCCTTGCGACGTGCCAGCACGCCGCGCTCCGAACCGGCCGGGGAGAGGGCCGCGGCGGTGCGGGGGAGCGGGTTGTAGGAGCCGATCTTCCCGGCCGCCGCGGCCTGTGCCGGCTCGTCGACCGTACCCACGGGGGTATCCAGATGTCCTGCCCTGGTCCTGTGCGGAAGTAGACAGCGGACGTCCTCGACACTGTGCGCCTGATGGGTGTAGATACCCCTACCCGTATGGGTATGTAAGCCTCACCTTCCGTGACGCACGAGGCACGGGATTCCCCGTGGCCCAGGGAGTTTCGCGCGTGCGCCGAGCGTACGGTCGATCTGGTTGATCGACATGCGTCGCGAGCGCGACGCGAGACGAAGGAGCGATGATGACCGCGACGATCGAAGAGCTGAAGGCCCTCAGTGCCGACCTGGTGGTGGACGCGCGCGGCGTGTCCTGCCCCGGCCCCATCCTGGCGGCGAAGAAGGCGATCGGCGGCCTCGCGGTCGGCGGCGTCATGGAGGTCCAGGCCACGGACTCGGGCACCCTCAAGGACATCCCGGCGTGGTCGAAGAAGATGGGTCACGAGTACCTCGGCTCCTACGACGACTCCGGCTACCTCTGCCTGTTCCTGCGCAAGAGCAAGTAGCCGTCATGGCCACGGCAACGCTCGCCGAGGTCGGGTTCAAGCCGCGGATCCTGGTGTTCTCGACCCACAACATCTCCGACCCGGGCATCGACCTGGCAGGGAGCCGGCATCTGCACTACCCGGCGACCGCGACGACCATCGCGGTGCCGTGCAGCAGCGGCATCCGGCCGAGCTGGATCATCCGGGCTCTGGAGAACGGCATCGACGGCGTGTTCATCGCGTCCGACGGTGAGGAGTGCGCCTACCTCCCCGACTGCTCGGGACGTACGGCCAAGGTCGCCGCGGCGGCACAGGTCGTCATGCGCGAGAAGGGCATCGACCCCCAGCGCCTGAAGATGGCCGCCGTCTGCTCGGTCTGCGCCGAGCCATTCGTCAAGTACATGCGCGAGTTCTCGGCCCAGCTCACGGAGCTCGGTCCGGTCTCGGCCTGATGCCGCACCGCGTGCGGTCAGAGGAAGTGTGAGAAGTGGACACCAGCAAGAAGACGATCATCGTCTTCAGCGGGGACTTCGACAAGGTGTTCGCGGCCTTCGTGATCGCCAACGGGGCTGCCGCGATGGGTGACGACGTCACCATGTTCTTCACGTTCTGGGGCCTCAACGCGCTCCGTCGGCCGAAGAAGATCAAGGTCGAGGGGAAGACCGGGCTGCAGAAGGCGTTCGCCGCGATGATGCCGCGGGGTGCGGACAAGCTGAAGCTGTCGCACATGAACTACGCGGGCGCCGGCCCCCGCATGTTCAAGCACGTCATGAAGCAGAAGAACGTGATGTCGCTCAACGAGCTGATCGAGTCGGCGCGGGAGCAGAACATCAAGTTCGTCGCCTGCACGATGTCGATGGACGTGATGGGCATCTCGCCCGAGGAGCTGATCGACGGCGTCGAGTGCGTCGGCGTCGCGAGCTACCTCGGTGAAGCCGACGAGGCCAACGTCAACCTGTTCGTGTAGCCGTCGGGCACGAGCTCAGCCGCACCATCATCGGGACCGGAGCGAGACATGAAGTACGACGTCATGGTCGTGGGCAGCGGGATCGCCGGCATGGAGTCGTCGATCAAGCTGGGCGACATGGGCTACAAGGTGCTGCTGGTCGAGAAGGAGGCGAGCGTCGGTGGCCGGATGATCCTGCTCAGCAAGGTCTTCCCGACCCTCGACTGCGCCAGCTGCATCTCCGGCCCGAAGATGTCGACCACCATCAACCACCCGAACATCCACACGATGACCTACAGCGAGGTCCAGGGGATCGTCCGGGCGGCCGACGGGACGTTCACCGCGAACGTCAAGCAGAAGTCGACGTTCATCGACCAGGCGGCCTGCACCGGGTGCTCGGACTGCCAGATGGCCTGCACCGTCGCCGTCCCCGACCAGTTCAACGCGGACCTGGTTCCACGGCATGCGGCGTACATCCCGTTCCCCCAGGCGGTGCCGAAGAAGGCTGTCATCGAGCGGGCGGGAACGTCGCCCTGCATCGCGAGCTGCCCGGCCGGAATCAAGGCCCACGGCTACGTCTCGCTCATCCGCAGCGGCAAGTACGAGGAGGCGTTCCAGCTCGTCCTCGAGGCCACACCGCTGGTCGGCACCCTCGGTCGCGCCTGCTACGCGCCATGCGAGGCCGAGTGCACCCGAAGCCTGCTCGAGGGAACGATCCCGATCCGCCGGCTCAAGCGGTTCGTGGCCGACCTGCACTACGGCAACGGCATGGGTCCGGGCGTCACCGTTGCGGAGTCCAACGGCTTCCGGGTCGCGATCGTCGGAACGGGTCCTGCGGGGCTCACCGCTGCCTGGCAGCTCGCGCGCGCGGGCTATGCCGTGACCATGTTCGACTCGGCGTCGAAGCCCGGCGGCTTCCTGCGTCACGCGATCCCGCAGTACCGACTGCCGCACGACGTCGTGGACCAGGACGTCGCCAACGTCACCGCGCTCGGGGTGCAGATCGTGACCGACCATGCCGTCCACGACCTCGAGGCGCTCAAGGACGAAGGATTCGACGCGGTCCTCGTGGCGACCGGCACGCCCCGCTCGATGGCTATGAACGTGCCGGGGGAGGACGCCACGGGCGTCCACACCGGACTGAAGTTCCTGCGTCGGGTGAGCGAGGACCAGCTGGAGCCGCTCGACGGCAAGAAGGTCGTCGTGGTGGGCGGCGGCAACGTCGCCATGGACGCGGCCCGCACGGCGCGCCGGCTCGGCGCGACCGAGGTGCGCGTGGCCTACCGTCGCGGCCGCGAGGAGATGCCGGCGCACACCGTCGAGGTCGACGAGGCCGAGATGGAGGGCGTGGTCTTCGAGTTCCTCGTCGCTCCGGTCGAGGTCGTCAAGGACTCCGCCGGCGCTGTCGCCGGGCTGCGCTGCCAGCGCATGAGGCTCGGCGAGGCGGATGCGTCCGGGCGGCGTCGCCCCGAACCGGTCCCTGGCAGCGAGTTCGTGCTCGACTGCCGGACCGTCGTGTCCGCCGTGGGCATGGAGCCGGACGACGAGCCGTACGAGCACGTCACGGGAGACGCCAAGGGCCACCGGATCAAGGTCGATCCGGTCACCCTCCAGAGCGACCACCCGTTCATCTTCGCCGCGGGCGACGTCGAGACCGGTGCCTCCGACATCACGCACGCCATCGGGCACGGCCGCCGTGCGGCGTACATGATCGACGCGTGGCTTCACGACCGGCCGCTGCAGGGCTTCCCGCTGTTCGACGACCCGCTCGGAGTCGTCGACCACGACAGCGTGCTCGCCCGGCAGCAGAGCTACACCCATCGGGCACCGGTCGTCGCCGGCACCGTGCATCCGTCGAACCCCACCTCGTTCGACGAGCTCGAGCCCCCCATGACCGAAGCCGAGGCGCTGGGCGGATCCGGCTCCTGCCTCGACTGCGGCGTCTGCTCGGAGTGCCAGGAGTGCGTGAAGGCCTGCCCTGCCGATGCCATCCGCCTCGACATGCACGACCACGACGTCCAGGTCGAGGTGGGTGCCGTCGTCGTCTCGACCGGGTACAAGCTGTTCGCGGCGGACCTCAAGCCCGAGTACGGCTACGGGCAGTACCCGAACGTCATCACGGGCATGCAGATGGACCGCCTGCTCGCACCGACGCGCCCGTTCAACACCATCCTTCGTCCCGGCGACGGCAAGGTCCCGGACCGGATCGCGTACATCTCCTGCACCGGATCCCGTGACAAGCAGGTGGGCAACCCGCTCTGCTCGAAGCTGTGCTGCATGTACTCCATCAAGCAGAACCAGCTCATCATGGGTTCCCTGCCGCTGGCCGACGTGACCATGCACTACATGGACATGCGCGCGGCCGGGAAGCGCTACGACGAGTTCTACGAGCAGGCGAAGGACATGGGCGCGACCTACATCAAGGGTCGGGTCTCCCAGGTCACCGAGCTCGAGAACGGCGACCTGCGCCTGCGCTACGAGGACATCGAGGGCAGCGGGGAGATCGTGGAGGCCGAGTACGACCTGGTCGTCCTCGCCGTCGGCATCCAGCCCAACCGCGACGTGGAGAAGCTCTTCTCGGGCGAGAAGCTGCGGCTCGACGAGTACTACTACGTGGCCGAGCCGAGCGAGGAGCTCGAACCCGGGCAGACCGACATCCCTGGCGTGTTCGTCGCCGGCACGGCCGCGGGCGCCAAGGACATCGTCGACTCGATCCTGCACGCCGGGGCCGCGGTGGCCCAGGTCGCCGCCCATCTGACCCAGGCCGAGCTCGCGGAGGTGGTGCCGGTATGACCGGCGAGCCCGTGGACATCACGATCGGGAAGGCGCCCGAGGAGGGCGATGGCGAGCGCCGGATCGGCGTGTTCATCTGCCACTGCGGCGGCAACATCTCCGACTACGTCGACGTCGCCGCCGTGCGCGATGCCCTCAAGGACGAGAAGGGCGTCGTCGTCGCGGAGACCACGATGTTCGCCTGCTCCGACGGCACGCAGCACGACATGATCGACCAGATCCGGGAGCAGGGTCTCGACGGCCTCGTCGTCGCGTCCTGCTCGCCGAAGCTGCACCAGATCACCTTCCGCGGCGTCTCCAAGCGCGCGGACCTGAACCCGTACGCCTACACCCAGGTCAACATCCGCGAGCAGGACTCGTGGGCGCACGGCGACGATCCCGACGGCGCCACCCAGAAGGCCATCGCCCTCGTGCGCGCGGGCATCGGGCGCACCCGCAACTCCGAGCCGTTGGTCCCTCTCGTCGTCGAGACCACTCCCGCCACGATGGTGGTCGGCGCCGGCATCGCCGGCATGCGAGCAGCGATCGGCCTCGCGGACACCGGGCTCCACGTCTACCTCGTCGAGAAGGAGACCGAGCTCGGTGGGTGGGCCGGCCGCTTCGGAGCGATGTTCCCCCACGACCGATCCGGGCGCGAGCAGATCGCCGTGCTCAAGGCGCAGATCGCCCAGCGTCCGACCATCACCGTGTTCACCGAGGCGGAGCTGGTCGGCAAGACGGGAAGCTTCGGCAACTACGAGGCGGC
>WBZP01006874.1_pt2 | contig 10628 bp, 9 predicted proteins | sample 5204301 | NCBI WGS metagenome assembly WBZP01 (sample SAMN12412401, study PRJNA552823) | activated sludge metagenome | isolation source: activated sludge from nitrification reactor of wastewater treatment plant... | place: USA: Pennsylvania | collected 2017
CAGCGTGGCGACGAGCCCGACGACGAGCGAGTTGACGAGGTAGCGTCCGAACGAGGCGTCGAAGATGACGTCGCGGTAGTTCTCCAGCGTCGGCACGAAGAAGAAGGAGAGCCCGGTGTTGAACGTCTGCGCCTGCGTCTTGAACGACGTCAGCACCATCACGGCGATCGGGCCGATGCAGAGCACCGCCAGCAGCGACAGCGCGGCATAGCGGCCGTACGTCGCCAGCGCCGTCCCCGGCGGCGCGGAAGCGGCGCCCGCGCGCGCCGCGGCGGCGCTCACCGGCACGCCCTCCGGGCGGCCCCGCCCGGGGTCGGCCCGCCCTGGCGACGGTCGCCGGGGCTCATCGCCGCTCGTCCGCGTCGCCCAGCGGATTGGACATCCGCAGCGCGAGCCAGGTCAGCGCCATCACGACGACCAGCAGCAGCACCGAGATCGCCGACGCGGCGCCCAGCTTCTGGCCGATGAACGCGGTCTTGTAGATGTGCAGCGACAGCACCTCGGTCGACTCGCCCGGCCCGCCGAAGGTGAGCACGTAGATCACCTCCAGCACGCGGAACGCGTCGATCAGGCGCATCACCAGCGTGATCGCCAGCACGTGCGCGATCATCGGCAGCTTGACGCGCATCGTCGTCGTCCACCAGCGCGCGCCGTCGATCCGGGCCGCCTCCAGCACGCTCTGGTCGACGTTGGCGAGCCCGGCGATCACCATGATGAACACGAACGGGGTCCACTGCCAGATGTCGGCGATGATGATCGCCGCGAAGGCGAGCGACTCGTCGGCGAGCCATCCGCGCGCCGCGCCGCCGAACGCCTGCAGCACGGCGTTGATCAGCCCGAACTGCGCGTCGAAGAGATACCGCCAGGTGAGCCCGACGGCGATCGGCGCGACCATCATCGGCAGGATGAACAGCGACCGGAAGAACGCCATCCCGCGGACGTTGCCCTCGAGCGCCAGCGCCAGCGCGATCCCCAGCACCATCTCGGCGGCGACACCGATCGCCGCGAACTCGAGCGTCGTCCACAGGCTGCGCCAGACCGACAGGTCCGAGAAGACGATCTCGAACGACGTCAGCCCGGCGTAGCGCGCGTCCGCCCACGGCGTGCCCATGCTCCACTCGTAGAAGCCCAGCCGCACCGCGGACAGCACCGGGTAGAGGCAGGCCGCGGCCATCACGGCGACGGCGGGCGCCACGAAGAGCCATGCCGTCCGTGTGTCCCGGTTCACCGTCGCCGCCCCCGTTCGCCCTGCCCGCCGTCCGCCCGTCGTGCGCGCCGCCCCGCCGGCCTCACGCCTTCAGGTAGCCGCCGCGCTTCATGATCTCGTTCACCTTGGGCACGATGCCATTGAGCGCCTCCTCGGGCGACTTCTTTCCGGTCAGCGCCTCGGACACCGCGACGCCGAGGGCCTGGATGTTGATCTCGTCCCACTCGGCGATGATCGGGCGCCAGTCGGGCTCGACGTACTTGAGCTGCTCCTTGAGGATCGCGAAGTCCGGGTACTGCTTCAGGATGTCGGGGTCGTTCAGCGTCGACATCCGCGTCGCGTTGCCGCCGGCCTTGGTCACCTTGAGGTCCGCCGACTTCGAGGTGAGCCACTGCAGCAGCAGGAAGGCAGCGTCCTTGTTCTTCGCGTTCCTCGGGATCGCGAGGCCCAGCCCGCCCGACTGCGACGCGTAGCGGACGCCCTTCGGGTGCAGCGCGTAGCCGACCTTGCCGACGATCTTGGACTTGGCCGGATCGTTGACCTGGCCCATGATCAGGATCGAGTCGAGGTACATCGCCGCCTGCCCCTGCAGGAAGGCGTTGATCATCTCGCCCTGGCCGTAGCCCGGGATCCCCGCCGGGCCGGTGTCGGAGATCTCCTTCAGCAGCCTGAGCGCGTCGACGCCAGGCTTCCTGGTGAACGCGGCGTTCCACTGGTCGTCGAACACCTCGCCGCCGAGCGGGTTGAGGTGGAGCAGCCACGCGTGGACGCACTGGTGCCCGGCCTGGCCGCGCGAGGTCAGCGCGCCGATGCCCTCCTTCTGCTTCAGCGGGGCGAGGATCTTCTGCAGCTCGTCGTAGGTCTGCGGCGGCTTGAAGCCGTGCTTGTCGAACACGTCCTTGCGGTAGGCGAGGACCGAGGTCTCCGCCCCGTATGGCAGGCCGTAGAGCTTGGCACCCGGGCCCGGCAGGTAGCCCTTCCGGCCGCCGACGAGACCGAGGTTCTCGAGGTAGCCCTTGACGATGTCGTTGATGTCGTAGCCGGGATCGGCGAGCGCGGCGTTCCTGAAGTACGGTTCCAGCTCGACGACGAGGTTCTTCTTGACGTACTCGCCCTTCCACATGACGATGTAGCACACCGCGTCGTAGTCGCCCTGCGGCTTCGCCATCTCGAGCAGTTGCTTGTCCTTCATCCGCCCGATGGCGATCTTGTCGAGCTCGACCTTGATGCCGGTCTCGGCCGTGAACTCCGGCAGGATCTTCGCCATCGCGTCGTAGTGCGGGTGGGCGGGGACGTTCACCACCACCGTCTGGCCGCGGTACTTCGCGTACCGGTCCTGCGCCAGCGCGCCCCGGATCAGCGGAAACTGCGCCGCCGCGAGAATGCCGGCGATGCCCCCGGCCTTGAGCAGTTCACGTCGTTTCATCGTGTCACTCCTTTGCAGTAGGTCGCGTCAAGCGAGGAGGTTCAACTGGGACGCCGCATCGAACACGTGCAGGTGATGCGGGTCGATGGCAACCGCGACGTCGGTGCCCGCGAGCGCGGCGTGGTCGCCGTCGACGACCGAGGTGACCCGCTCGCCGGAGCCCGCCAGCGTCCCGGTGAGCACGGTTTCCGTGCCGAGGTACTCGGCGACGGTGATCGCCAGGCGCAGCGACGGCTCGCCGGGCGCGGCGAGCCTGAGCCCCTGCGGCCGGATGCCGAGCACGACGTCGGCGGCGGCCGCCGTCGGCAGTGGCCGGGGCAGCGCGATCGGCGCGCGCGTCGCGGCGAGCACCACCGTGCCCGGGTCGGCCGCGCGCGCGGCGAAGAGGTTCATCACCGGCGACCCGATGAAGCCGGCGACGAAGGTGTTGCGCGGGTGATTGAACACGTCGTTCGGCGTCCCGATCTGCTGGATGACGCCGCGCTCGAGGATGACGATGCGGTCGGCCAGCGTCATCGCCTCCACCTGGTCGTGCGTCACGTACACCGTCGTCTTTCCCAGCCGCCGGTGCAGCAGCGCGAGCTCGACGCGCATCTGCGCGCGCAGCTTGGCGTCGAGGTTCGACAACGGCTCGTCGAACAGGAACACCGCCGGCTCGCGGACGATCGCGCGGCCCATCGCGACCCGTTGCCGCTGGCCGCCGGACAGCGCCTTGGGCTTGCGCTCGAGCAGGCCCTCGATCCCGAGGATGCGCGCCGCCTCGGCGACGCGGCGGCCGATCTCGGCCTTCGGCGTGCGGGTGAGCGACAGCGCGAAGCTCATGTTCTCCGCCACCGACATGTGCGGGTAGAGCGCGTAGTTCTGGAACACCATCGCGATGTTGCGCTCGTCCGGGCGGGCGTGGGTGACGTCGCGGCCGCCGATCAGCACCCGGCCGGCGGTGACCGACTCGAGCCCCGCGATCATCCGCAGGATCGTCGACTTGCCGCAGCCCGACGCGCCGACCAGCACCAGGAACTCGCCCTCGCCGGCGACGAGATCGATCCCCTCGACGATGGTGTTGTCGCCGAAGCGCTTGGTGACGCCCAGGAGCTCGAGCCCGGTGGTCATCGTCCGTCTCCCTGGGCCCGGTCCGGCAGCCGATCCGCCGCCGGCGGGGCGCGGCGCGTGACTCCCCAGCCGATCGGGGCGCGCCGGTTGCCCGGATGTTCGCGGCCCGGACCCCAGATGGCCTGGTAGGTGTCGAGCGCGAGCCCGCGGCGCTGCCAGCGGACGAAGGCCGCGGCGACGACCAGCCACCACGCGGCGACGACCACGAAGAAGCCGCGCGGCGCGTCGGCGGCGACGAGCCCGGTGCCGACCGCGGGCAGCGCCAGCAGCACGCCGGCCCAGCCCAGGGACTTGTGCACCCGCTCGAACAGCACGCGGCGCGGCGTCATGTCGTAGTGGTCGCCGCGGATCGATGCCGCCGTCGGCCCGCCCTTGCTGCCGCGGGCGACGCCGTGGACCACCTGCCAGCAGCCGATGGCGAGCGTCGTCCAGCCCAGCGCCCGGTGCATGGGAGCGGCGCCCGGCGTCGTCGCCGACAGCACCAGCGCGAGCCCGGCGAGTGCCGCGACGACGCCCCCGGCCTGCAGCAGCCGATGGGCGTGCCACCAGCGCTTGTGGTCGAGCTCGCGCGGCCAGTCCTGGCCGGGGGCGACCTTCCAGAACCGGGCCCACAGCGCGCCGACGGGAATCAACACGACCCAGCCCAGCAGCATCAGCCGGCCGTGCCAGGCGAGCGGCGCCGGCAGCGCGTGCGTCGCCGACCCGGACAGCGGCGTCAGCCACCAGTCAACCATGGGGCCTCGAGGCGCCCCGGGTGGCGAGCGCGATGCGGTAGAGCGACGTCGATGCGGTGATGTAGAGCACGTCGCGGCCGGGTCCGCCGAAGACGCAGTTCGCCGTCCGCTCGGGGACCAGCAGCTTGCCGAGCAGCGTGCCGTCCGGGTCGAACACCTGGATGCCGTCCTCGGCGCTGACGAACAACCGCCCCGCCGCATCGACGCGGAACCCGTCCGGCAACCCGGGCTCGACCACGGCGAACACGGTGCCGTCGACCAGCCGGTCGTCGGCGGTGACGGCGAACCGGCGGACGTGGTGGTTGCCGCCGGGGTCGTGCGATCCCGAGGTGTCGGTCACGTAGAGCCAGCGCTCGTCGGGCGAGAAGGCGAGGCCGTTGGGCTTGGCGAAGCTGTCCTCGGCGACCCGGAGTTCGCCGGTCGCCGGGTCGAAGCGGAACACGTAGCAGCGGTCGTCGAGCTCCGAGGGCGCGGCGTAGCCTTCGCGGTTGCTCATGATCCCGTACGGGGGATCGGTGAACCAGATCGTGCCGTCGGACTTGACGACGACGTCGTTCGGCGAATTGAGGCGGCCGCCGCGGAAACGATCGACGAGGATCTCCACGCGGCCGTCGGCGTCGGTCCGCGAGACGCAGCGCCGGCCGTGCTCGCAGGTGACCATCCGGCCTTCGCGGTCCAGCGTGTTGCCGTTGGAGAAGTGCGACGGCGCCCGGTGCACGCGCATGCCGCGCTCCGCCGACCAGGCCAGCATGCGGTTGTTGGGGATGTCGCTCCAGACGAGTTCGCCGCGCGCGTCGATCCACACCGGCCCCTCGCTCCACACCGCGCCGGTGCACAGGCGCTCGACCTCGGCGCCGGGGCGCAGCACCGCCCGCATCCTCGGATCGAAAACCGCAATGGTCGTCGGGCCCATCCGCGTCCCCTCCGCTGCCGCGCTGCGCACGGCACGTGCCGGCTGCGCGACGTTCGAGCCGATCCCGCGCCGCGCTCCGCCAATGCCGCGCCAGACTAGCACACTCTCTTTCTTGTGTATACAAGAGTGCGTTTTTGTGCTCAAATGCCAGCGGCGTGGCGCTGCTGCCGGAGCTCTGTCCCGGCGGCGGCGGTCGCCTCTGGAGCCTCCCGCCGCGATGGCACCGCTCGCCCGGAACACGATCGTCGTCCTCGGCGCCCTCGACACCAAGGGCCCCGAGCTCGCCTACGTCTGCGCCGCGTTGCGCCGGCGCGGCTGGTCGCCCCGCGTGCTGCACATCGGCGTCCGTGCACCGGGGGCGCTGCCGCCCGGGATCGCTGCCGGCGAGGTCCGCGGCACCGGGCTCGCGCCCGACGAGCTCGAGCGCGCCGGCAAGGTGCCGGCGATGGCGAGGATCGCGGCGACGGCGGGCCCCGAGGTCGCGCAGTGGGTGGCCGCCGGCGAGGTCGCCGGCGTGGTCGCCGTCGGCGGCGGCGTGGGCACCTGGGTCGGCGCCGAGGTGATGCGCGCCCTGCCGTTCGGCTTTCCCAAGCTGGTGGTCTCGACGCTGCCCTACGACATCCGGCCGTTGCTGCACGGGCGCGACATCGTCTTCTTCCCATCGGTCGCCGACATCCTGGGCCTCAACCCGGCGTTGCGCACGGTGCTCGACAGCGCCGTCGCGGCACTCGACGGCATGGCGCGGTCGTGGGCGCCCGACGCCTGCGTCGTCGGCGGCCGCACGCTCGGCGCGACCGGGCTCGGGATCACCACGCAGGCCCTGCTCGCCGCCCGCGACGTCATCGAGCACGCGGGCTACGAGCTCGCGAGTTTCCACGCCAACGGGCTGGGCGGCGCCGCGTTCGAGGAGTGGATCGAGCTCGGGATGTTCCGCGGCGTGCTCGACCTCACGACCAGCGAGCTCACCAGCGAACTCTTCGGCGGCATCGCGACCGCCGGTCCCACGCGGCTCACCACGGCCGGACGCATCGGCGTGCCGCAGGTGGTGTGCCCGGGCGGGCTCGACTTCGTGAGCCGGGGCCCGCTGGCGACGCTGTCCGACGCCGATCGCGCACGGCCGCACTACGCCCACAGCCCGACGTTCACCCACGTGCGGCTCGACGCCACGCGGATGGCGGACGTCGCGGCGCTGGTCGCGGCACGCCTCAACGCGGCGCGGGGGCCGACGGCGATGGTCGTCCCGCTGCGCGGATTCTCGGCGGAGAACCGGCCCGGCGGGGTGATGCACGACCCGGGCGCCGATGCCGCGTTCGTCGCGGCGCTGCGCGCGGCGCTCTCCCCGGCGGTCCGCGTCGTCGAGATCGATGCGCACATCAACGAGCCGGAATTCGTTCGCGCCGCCTGCGAGCTGCTGTTCGAGCTCGTCGACGCGAGCGACCGCAACCCCGTCGCCAACGACGCCGTGACAACGTCGTCGCGAGCCGCCAAATCGCACGGCGCCCCCGCCGCGCGGAGCAGGGGTCCCGCCGGCGGGAAGGCGACCGCGCAGCGGGCGGACCGCGCGCCCGGGAGCAAGCGCGCGACGAGGCAGATCAAGTAGATCGACGAGGAGCGAGCGAGTGCGCAGCACGGCGACACGCCCGCGCCGCAGATTGGTTCACAACTTCCAAGGAGCCTGACTCATGAGCCTCACCATTCACGCGATCACCACCGGCTGGATCGGCAGCTTCCAGAACCGGCTGACCAACTGCCGGATGGACGGCGTCCAGGTGATGACGCCGTCGCTGTGCTGGCTCGTCACCGGCGGCGAGAAGAACGTGCTGGTCGACACCGGCATGTGCGACACCGAGCGGGCGAACAAGTGGCACCACGCCGGATCGAAGCAGCTGCCCGGCGAGGCGGTGCACGAGCAGCTGCCGAAGTTCGGGCTGCAGCCGGCCGACATCGACATGATCATCTTCACCCACCTGCACTGGGACCACGTGCAGAACCTGCAGCAGTTCCCCGACGCCGAGCTCGTCTGCCACGACAAGGAGTGGACCTTCGCGATGGCGCCGATCCCGTCCTACTGGCACTCGTACGAACACCCGATCATCGGCGCGGTCCCGCCGTTCCAGGGCCGCGAATTCCGGCTGTTGAAGGGCGACGCCGAGCAGCAGATCCTGCCCGGCATCAGCGCGTTCTTCACCCCGGGGCACTCGCCGGGCAGCATGTCGGTCGCCGTCGAGACCGCCGACGGGCCGTACGTGATCGCCGGCGATGCGGTGATGACCTACGACAACCTGCGCGGCGATCCGGGCAAGCGGCAGAGGTTCCTGCCCATCGGCCGCTACACCGACATCTTCCAGGTGTTCGACAGCCTCGAGCGGATCATGGACCGCGCCGGCGGCGTGATGGAGCACGTGCTGCCCGGGCACGACGCGACGATCGTGGGCGGCAAATGGCCCCGCTGACGCCGGCGGGCCTCGACGGCCTCACCACCGCCGCGGCGCACGAGCTGATGGCGGTCGCGCGGCGCGCGTTCGCCGGCGGCCTGCAGACCGGCACCGGCGGCAACATCAGCATCCGCGTGGGCGACCGCAACGAGGTCGTGATCAAGCCCTCCGGCGTCGGCCTCGCCGAGTGCAACGAGGACAACCTGCTGGTCGTCGACCTCGACGGCAACATCCTGAGGGGCCACTCCAAGCCTTCGAAGGACATGGATTTCCACCTCGGCATCTACCGCGCCCGCGACGACGTGGGCGGCATCGTCCACTGCCACTCGGCGTGGGCGACGGCGTGGGCGGCGAGCGGGCGGCCGATGCCGCTGCCGACGGTCCACGCGCGCGACAAGCTCAAGCGCATCCCGGTGATCCCGACCGGCCCGGGGGGCAGCGCCCAGCGCGTCGACGCCGTGGTCGCGGAGTTCCGCGATCCGGCACTGCGGGCGGCGCTGCTGGCCGACCACGGCGCCGTCGGCGTCGGGAAGACGCTGCAGGCCGCGCTGCATGTCGCCGAGTTGATCGAGGAGACGGCGCAGGTCGCAGCGATGGCCCGGTTGATCGCCGCCGCGCCCGGTTGAGCTTGCGTGGCGGCTCGCGGACGCATCGTGCCGAAACTGCACTGCGTGCTGGGCATCGACATCGGCACGTCCGGCGCCAGGGCGCTCGTCGTCGACCGCGGCGGCGGCGTTCCCGGCGAGGCGTTCGTCGCCCTGCCCGCGCCGCGCGCCAGCGGCACCGGCCGCGAGCAGGACGCGCGGTTGTGGTGGGACGCGGTCGTCGCGGCGATCCGGGCGGCGCTCGCGCGGGCGCGCGACGGCACGGGCGAGGTGCCGGCGATCGACGCACTGGCCGTCGACGCGACCTCCGGGACGCTCGTCCCCGTCGACGGCGCGCTGGCCCCGGTCGGCCCGGGCCTCATGTACAACGACGGCCGGGCGACGCACGAGGCGAGCGTGCTCAACACCGCGGCGGCGGGACTCGGGCAGGGGGCGCCGTTCAACGCCTCCTACGCCGCGGCGAAGATCCTCTGGCTGCAGTGGAACCGCGAGGACGTCGCCGCGCGGGCCCGGCGCTTCCTGCACCAGGCCGACTACGTGAACGCCCGGCTGCTCGACGCCCGGGTGCCCGCCGACGTCGCCACCGACGAGTCGAACGCGCTGAAGACCGGCTACGACCCGGTGCGCCGCGCGTGGTCTCCGGTGCTCGGCGCCGTCGGCATCGCCGCCGACCTCCTGCCGCAGGTCGTACCTACCGGCAGCACGCTCGGCGTCGTCGGACCCGAGGCAGCGGCCGCGACCGGCCTGCCGCCGGGCTGCCGGATCGTCGCCGGCATGACCGACGGCACCGCCGCCGCAGTCGCCTCCGGTGCGAACGCGTACGGCGACGGCAACACGACGATCGGCACCACGCTGGTCTGGAAGCTCCGCGCGCGTGCGCCGCTCGCCGATCCGCTCGGCCGCCTGTACTGCCACCGGCATCCCGGCGGCGGCTTCCTCCCCGGCGGCGCCGGCAATGCCGGCGGCGAAGGCATCGCCCATGTCGTCGTCCCGGACGCCCCGGACCCCGCCGCTGCGCTGGACGAACTCGCCGCGGGGTTGCAGGACGAGTCGCCGAGCGGGCGCCTGTGCTATCCGCTGCCGCGCCCGGGCGAGCGCTTCCCGTTCATCGACGCCGCGTTCCGGGAGTTCGTCGATCCACCCGCCGCCACGCCCGCGCAGTGCTATCGTGCGGCACTCGAAGGGCTGGCGTGCATCGAGCGCTGGGGCTACGAGATCGTCGGCGAGCTCGGTGCCGGCCTCGACGGCACTGTCTCGACCACCGGCGTGGGTGCCCGCCATCGCGGCTGGATGCAGCTGCGCGCCGATTTCCTCGGCCGTCCGGTCAGCCGCCCGCAGCGACCCGAGTCGGGCTTCGGCGCCGCGCTGATCGCGGCGATGAACGTCTGGCACGACGGCGACTGGGACACGGCGTCGCGGCTGGTCGTCGAGTCGTTCCGCTGCGAGCCCCGCGCCGGGCAGCGCAGCCATTGCGAACAGCAGTATCGTGCGTTCCGCGCCGCCTGCGCGCGACGCCGCCGCTGACGGAGTACGCCATGCCCAGCAACACCGCGCTCAGGGAGTGCGACATCCGCGGATCGTGCGGCGACGAGGTGAACCCGCCGCTGTTCGCGCTCGCCGGCCGCAACTTCGCCCGCGCCCTGGCCACCCGGCGCTTCCCGCCGCTGTCGGCCAACACCGTCGTCGTCGGCGGCGACGGCCGCCGATCGACTCCCGAGCTTCGCGCGGCGCTCGTCGGCGGGCTGGTCGCCGGCGGCGCGAGCGTGTTCGACGCCCCGGGACCGCTGCCCACGCCGGCACTGTACTGGCTGCGGCAGGCGCTGCAGGCGCAGGGCGTGGCGATCGTCACCGCGTCGCACAGCCCGCCGGACTGGAACGGCCTCAAGGTGATGAACGGCCCCTCGCCGCCGACGCCGAAGGACGTTGCGGCCCTCGCCACCGAGCCGCCTCCGCCGGCTTCCGGCAAGGGCAACCGGCACGTCGTCGAGCACGCCGTCGACCTCTACGTCGCGGCCCGCATCGGCGCGTTCTCGGCGCGCGGACTCGCCGGGCTTCCCGTCGCCATCGATCCGGGCTGCGGCTGCCAGGCGGGGGTCGCGTCGCGCGCGTTCGCCGAGCTGGACGCCCGGGTGACCCCGCTCAACGATGAAATCGACCCGGAGTTCCGCGGTCGCCACCCCGACAGCGCCGTGCCCCGG
>WBZP01007382.1_pt1 | contig 10628 bp, 7 predicted proteins | sample 5204301 | NCBI WGS metagenome assembly WBZP01 (sample SAMN12412401, study PRJNA552823) | activated sludge metagenome | isolation source: activated sludge from nitrification reactor of wastewater treatment plant... | place: USA: Pennsylvania | collected 2017
ACTCCTGCATGGCGAAGTACGGCGTGTTCTCGACGAGGCTCGTGCCGCGCCAGTAACAGGAGTACCCGAGGTAGCCGCCCACGATGTGCCCCCAGCCAACGACGTTCTTCCCGTCCGGCCCGTACGCGGCGATGTCGCCGTTACAGCCCGTGGCGGTAGTGGTGTCTCCGAGGTAGTCGAAGTGGAAGCCGCTGCCGCCGGCGTTGTCCCAGCCCTCGGCGCCGAGCGTGATGGCTTCGAAGGCCGGTTTGGCGGCCATCGCCGTGGTTGAGCCGGTCGCGTTATACACCCAGCTCGCGGACGGTTGCGCCCAGCGCACGCCGAACAGCCGGAACTGCGCGGTGGCCTGGTCTGGTTGCAGTTCGACGGCGCCCGGGAGGCGGGCGAGCATCGCGGCGCGGCCTTCCGCCAGGTGCTGGTCGCGCGGCACGCCCGGCACGTCCACGGCGAGCATGGTGATCCGGCCATACACAGGGCCGTCCGGGCCGGGGACCACGAGGTCGATCGTCTGCTCGTAGACCGGCGGCAGCCCGGGGCCGGCGCTGGCGGACGGAGCGAACAGCTCGATGCCGCAGAGCGACAGCCCGGCTACGGCCAAACCTATCCACCACCGTCGCAACCCGTGCATGCCCGGAGTGTGTACCGCGCCCGGCTCACTGTCACCGGCATGCGGTACAGTGCCAGCCATGAGCTATGACATGTTCGAGGGCCAGAAGGTCCGGTTGCGCGGTATCACAGCCGACGACTGGCGGCACCACGCAGCGTGGGACGCCGACAGCGACGCGGAGCGGTTCGGCTGGCAGATATGGCCGCCCAAGGGTGAGGAAGCGGCGAAGGAGTGGGCCCGCGCGGAGTCACTGAAGAGACCGGTGGACGGCAACATGCGGCTCATGATCGAGACGCTCGACGGCGACGCCGTTGGCAGCGTGAGCGTGCGGCCGGACGCGCGGCGGTTCAGCTTCGAATACGGCATCAACGTGGTTCGCGAGCAGTGGGGCAATGGGTACGCGCAGGAAGCAGTGGAACTCGTCTGCCGCTACATGTTCGGCGAATTGCGGATGCACAAGGTCCAGGCCTACGTGTACGCCTTCAACCGCCGCTCGCTTTCCATGCACCGGAAGTTCGGCATGGTGCAGGAGGGCGTGCTGCGCGAGGCGCAGTTCACCGACGGACGCTTCTGGGACACGGTGATCTTCGGGATGACCGCGGACGAGTTCTTCGCGCGCTACGGCGCCAGTTGGGGCGAATCGCTCGAAGCGGAGCGTTAACGACCCCACGCAGTGCCCGCCCGGCTTGCGGACGGCCGGCGCAGTCGCTCTACTACCGCGCGTGCGCAGGCAGTACCACTTCGAGGGCGTCATCCAGCCGGACGAGGCGCGAGCCCACCCTTACCGCTACGTGCCGTTCGAGGTACTGCCACGCTGCAGCCGCATCGAGGTTGCCTATCACTACGCCCCGGTTCGCCAAACCGATGAGGCGGCCACCGTCGACATCGGCATCTTCGATGTCCGCGGCACGGAGCCGTTCACGGGCGGTTTCCGAGGCTGGAGCGGGAGCGACCGGCGCAGCTTCTTCATCACACGGGAGAGCGCCACCCCGGGCTATGTTGCCGGGCCGCTTCCGGCGGGCACATGGTCGGTAATCCTGGGCGGCTATGAGATCCCGGATGGCGGCGTCCGCTACTGGCTGACCGTCTCGCTCGAAACCGGAGAAGCGCCAACGCGGCCAGCGGCAAGCAGGCCTCGCGCGGATCAACTTTCACCTCAGTCCTTTCCACTTTCAACTCCCGGTTGGTACCGCGGCGACCTCCACTCGCACACGGACCACTCCGACGGCGAGAACACCATCGCGGAGATGGCCGCGTTCGCGAAGAAGCGCGGCCTGGACTTCCTCGCCATCACCGACCACAACACGACCACGCACATGCCCGTGATCGACGCCTGGAGAGACCCCCCGGTGCTGCTGGTCCCGGGCGAGGAAGTGACAACGTACTCCGGGCACGCCAACGTCTGGGGGCTGCGCGACTGGGTGGACTTCCGCTTCACCACTGACGCCGAGATCCACTCGCTGCTGCGCTGGGTCGAATCGCGCGGCCGGCCATTCTCCATCAACCACCCGAAGAAGGTTGGGCCGCCGTGGCTGTTCTCGGACCCGGGGTTCGGCGTCCGCGAGGTCTGGCAGGCGCCGTGGCGCTGGTACAACTGGGAGTCGGTGCACGCCTGGGACGAACAGTTGGCGGTCGGCCGGCGCATCGTGCCGGTCGGTGGGAGCGATGCCCACAGCGCGCCACCCGCCACGCCGCGCCACCCTCACCACATCGGCGACCCAACCACGTGGCTGTACTGCGACGGCGGGCTCACGGAGGCAGCAGTGCTCGACGCGATCACGGCCGGGCGCACCAGCATCTCGGACGGCCCGCGCGGCCCGTTCCTGACACTCTCTCGTGACGACGAGGGCCGCGTGGCCGCGGAGTTCGAGCGCGCGGGCGGGTGCACGCTGGAGTTCGTGGCTGACGGCGAGCGAACGTTGCGAGTGGAACTCCGGAAAGCGAAGGGCGCCATGCAACTGCCGCGCGAAATCCGCTTCGAGCGCTACCTGCGGGCCGAACTCCGTGTCCCGGCGGAGCGCAACCGCGAAGACGTCCGGGCGCTCTGCGCGCCGATCTACGCTGACTGAAAAGGACCCCTATGCTCATCGCTGACTCGCAAATTCACATCTGGGGCGCGGACACACCGGAACGGCCGTGGCCGGCCGGCCGCGCAGCCGAAGCCCAGCGCCCTTATCCGATATCCGCGGAAACGCTGCTCTTGCAGATGGACCTCGCCGGAGTCGAGCGAGCCGTGCTGGTCCCACCGTCCTGGGAAGGCGAGCGAAACGACCTCGCACTTGCGGCCGCCGCTTCCTACCCGGGTAGGTTCGGCGTGATGGGCCGGCTTTCCCTGGCGGACCCCGCGAGCCGCGCGCTCGTGCCGGTCTGGCGCGAGCAGCCGGGGATGCTCGGCATGCGCTTCACGTTTCACAACCGGCACAACCGCCACCTGCTGACCGACGGTTCGGCCGACTGGCTGTGGCCGGCGGCGGAGGCGGCAGGCATCCCGCTGATGGTGCTCGTCCCCGGGTCGCTTCAGGAGTTGGACCGCATCGCGGAGGCGCATCCGGGATTGAAGCTGGTGATCGACCATGTGGGCGTGAGCCTCCGCCCCAACACGCCCGCCGTCTGGGATGAGTTGCCGGCAGTCTGCGCGCTCGCGCGGCGCCCGAACGTGGCGGTGAAGGCCTCCGGGATGCCGCACTGGTCGCAGGAGGCGTATCCGTTCGCCGATATGAGCCCGCACCTCGAGCGGTTGTTCCAGGCGTTCGGGCCGCGGCGGATGTTTTGGGGGACCGACCTCACGCGGATGCCCTGCACCTACTACGAGTGCATCCACATGTTCACAGAACACCTCTCGTGGCTGAAAGGCGAGGACCTGGAGTGGGTGATGGGGCGGGCGCTTTGCGAGTGGTTGGAGTGGGAGTGAAGTGGGATTCTGGACTTTGGATTGGGGATTTTGGATTGGTGGCGGGTGAACGAGGCTCAGGCCGGGTCCGCACGCGTAGAGCCCAGCGCTTACTGCGTGCGCGCCTCGGATTTGGCCGGGGTGAGAGTCAGCGGCGGAGGCGGACGATCGGGCCTTCGCTGAAGAGGCCGCCGACGGCGATACCCAGGCGCTCGGGGACGCCCACCGGGATGCCAAGGTCCGCGAGGAAGAGCTCGCCGGTGTGGTTTTTCGCCGGGCCTTCGAGGATGCCGCGCTTGGGGAGGTCCAGCATGAGCGTCGTGCAGGCTTTGATTGCCGGCATGCTCACTTCGCCGGTTGTCGCGTTCACGCCTGTGGGCACGTCGAGGGCGAGCGTGGGGCGGTTCGCCTGGAGCGCCAGGTGTGTCACGGCGGCGGCGATGCCCTGCGGGGGTCCCTCCAGCCCGTAACCCACAAGCGCGTCGATCACGAGGTCGCTTTCGGCGAGTTGGTCTTCGACGGTGATTTCGCTGGATTCCATGTCGCCCGGCTCGATGATGCCCGCCTGCCGCAGGATCTGGAGCTGGCGGCGGACCATGAACCCCGCGTCTTCTTCGACACCGGAAACAATCGGGTCGACGCGGACGTTCCAGTTCGCGAGGTGGCGGGCCGTGGCCAGGCCTGCCGCACCTTTGTTGCCGTTCCCGCAGAGGATGACGACGCGCTGGCCGCGACCCTTGCCGCCGAGCATCGCCAGTGCCAGCGTGGCCGCCGAGCGGCCGGCATTTTCCGTGAGCTGGAGGATGTCGAGGCCGAACTCTTCCTGGGCGATGCGCTGGACGTCGCGCATTTGGGAGGCCGTGACCCAGCGCACTTCGGAACACTTGCGTTGCGGAAACCCGCCCGGGTCGGCTTTGACGGCCATGGTTCGACTTACCTCGTTCGGGAGTCTACGACTGCCCGGCGATTAGCGGCATCGGTCATTCCCCGCCGTGCGCCGCGCTGATCCGCGCCGAGATGCCGCCGCGCGTGTTGAACTCCCCGGTCACGATCAGCGAACGCGGCTGAATCGCGGCGACGATGTCGTCGAGGATGGTGTTGACGACGTTCTCGTAGAAGATGCCGCGGTTACGGAAGGTCTGGAGGTAGAACTTGAAGCTGCGCAGCTCGATGCAGCGGGCGTCCGGCGTGTAGGTGATGATGATTGTCCCGAAGTCCGGCTGGCCCGTCATCGGGCAGACGCTGGTGAACTCGGTGGCGGTGAACTCGATCTCGTAATCGCGCCCCGGGAACTGGTTCTCGAACGAATCGATCGTCCCGTCGGTTCGGAAAGTGTTGTCGGACATTACGGTGAAGGTTCCGGCGGCGCGCGCTCCGATGCAAGGCGCGAGCGGGTTTTCGAACCACGAAGGCACAGAGGTCACGGAGGGTTCGGTGAGGTCGCGGAGGAGGTCCAGAGAGCAAGCCCGCTGGCCAGAGAAGGGCTCCCCCGTCACCGAACCCCAAGAACTCAGGATACCTCTGTGTCCTTCGTGTCTCCGTGGTTCAACTGTCTTAGTCCCGGGGTAAGCCCAGCCCGCGGGTAGCGACGATGTTGCGGTTCACTTCGCTCGTGCCGCCGGCGACGGTATAGCTCGGCGCGGCCATCGCCCAGCGCTCGACCTGGCCCCGGAGGGGCGCGTACTTCGAGCCCGGTTCGATCATTCCCGGCATGCCGATAACGCGCAGACCGGTGATACCCATCTGGCGTTGCAGTTCCGTCCCGAAGATCTTCGAAACCGAAGCCTCGGAGTTCGGCGTTTTGCCCTGGCTCTGCATCTGGGCCACGCGATAGCAGAGCCAGCGCCCGATTTCGAACTCGAGGTGGCGTTCGGCCAGCTCGTGGCGGATTTCGGCGCGCGCGCGGACGGCGGGAGTGACCTTCGCGTACTCGATCAGGGCTTCCAGCGTGCTGCGCGTCATGACCACGCGGTTGATGGAGCTGCGTTCCTGGTCGAGCGTGGTGGTTGCGATGTACCAGCCCCGGTTCTCCTCGCCGATGAGGCAGTCACGCGGCACGCGCACGTCTTCGAGGAAGACCTCCGTGAAGTGGTGGCTGCCCATCATGTTCACGAGCGGCCGGACAATGACGCCTGGCGTGCGCAAATCCAGCATGAAGTAGCTGATGCCGCGGTGCTTCGGCGCATCCGGGTCGGTGCGCGCGAGGAGGATGCCCCATTCCGCGTCCAGGGCGCCGCTGGTCCAGATCTTCTGGCCATTGAGCACGTATTCGTCGCCATCGCGGACGGCGCGGGTTTGGAGCGAGGCAAGGTCCGACCCCGCGCCGGGTTCGGAGAAGAGCTGGCACCAGTGCACGTCGGCCGCGCGCATGTCCGGCAGCCAGCGGGCCTGCTGTTCGGCCGTACCGTGCATCATGACGGCCGGCCCGGCCAGCCAGACGCCCTGGTCATAGGCGCCCGGGGCACCGGCCGCGCTCATCTCTTCCATATAGACCGTCTGGGTCATGTAACTGGCGCCGGCGCCGCCGAAGTCCTTCGGCCAGCCCATCGTGAGCCAGCCTCGCTGGGCGAGCTTCTTGCGGAATGCCTGCGTGAATGCGGCGCCTTCCGCGGTGACGTGGTCGCGGTCGTTGCGCATGTTCCAATCGGCTTCCGGGAGTTCGGCGGCGAGGAACTGGCGCAGTTCGGCGCGGAATGCGGCGTGTTCGGGCGAATCGTGGAAGAGCATGACGGGAGTTTAGAGGATAGGGGGTAGGCGGTAGGGGTTAGGGTGTAGGCGTTAGGGAGTGGACCGAGAAACGGTACGCGGGCGGGCGTTGCGAAATCTTCACAGAGTGGGACCGAGCGGGACTTCTCGAATCTGAAACCGCCCGTAATCACCGTCAGAACCGCGTGGGCACAAGGGAAACATCACAGGCTGGGTTGTGACGCGCGAAGGGGCCGCGCACTATCATCCGCGCTGCTCACCAGGGCGTTTTCGAGGTATGCCGCGCCCCCGCCCAATGCCCGGACTCCCGTTGAGCCTTGTACAGCCCGGCCAGGCCGGGCGCCGCGCTTTGGCGCAATTCGGCGGGGGTTGGTTGTTGGAGTATCGGGTTCGAGCCAGGAAGCAGTCAGGCTGGGTGCGGCGCGGGGCGCTGTTTGCCCTCGCCCTGCTTGCCTTCGGCGTCCTCGCCCAGGAAGCCACCCCAGATGCTCGGGCCGTCGGCGAAGGCGTCTTTCAGCTCGATAAAACGGCCTACGCGACCAACGAAGGCACCGCCGTCCAGGTCACCATCGTGCGCACTGACGGCGGCACGCTGACCCAGGATGTCCAGGTCATCCTCGCCGTCGATGGCGTCACCGAGTTCGACATCCCCTCGGCCGAAGCGACGAAACTGGTGACCTTCCCCTCGGGTTCGAACCTCAGCTCCAAGTCCGTCCTCATCCAGACGCTCAACAAAGAGCAGTTCTCCGACCGCACGATCCAGGTGACGATCCTGAGCGTCTCCGGGGGCGGGCAGTTACCGCTCAACGGATGGACCACGGCGCCGATTACGTTGCTCGGCAGCGGCACGCCACGCGTCTTTTCCGTCACGCCCCAGAGCGGCGGGAGTTACGCCGGAGAAGGGACGATCCTGACCGTCACCGGCGAGAACTTCATCGTCCAGGGCGCGACCATCCAGTCGACGACCATCGCGGTCGAGTTCTGGGGATTCTTCGCGCCCACGCAGGAAGTCTCGCTGCCGGTGCCGGGAACGGAAGTGCAGGTCATCTCGCCGACGTTGCTTTACGTTCGGGTGCCGGCGCTGCTGGCGGATTACACCCTCACGTATCCAAACCAGCTCAACGCGACCTATGACGTCCGGGTGAAAGTCGACACAACCCCGCCCCAGGTGCCCATTTCCACGTTCCTGAACCCGCGCGTGCCGGCGGACCAGTTCGTCTATACCACCGGGCCCACGGTCACTCAGCTTTCCGTCCAGCAGGGCCCTCCGACCGGCGGCACCTCGGTCATCATCTCCGGGACGAAGTTCCCGGCTGGCGCCCCGAACACGAACTGCCCGCTTGCCAACGTCACTTTCGGCGGCCTGCCCGTCACGAGCTGCAAGTTCACCGGCCAGCCGAACCAGCTCCAGGTCACTACTCCGGCGCACATCTCGGGTTTCGTTGACGTGCTCGTGTTCAACGGGTTCTGGTCACCCGCCGTGCCGGCCTCTCGGTACAACTACCAGGGTGTGCCGGTCATCACCAACCTGAGCCCGAACTTCGGCCCCCAGGCCGGCGGAACCACGGTCATGATCTCGGGTTCCGGGTTCTTCGTCGGCTCACAGCAGCCGTCGGCCGTCCTCTTTGGGGGGAACGCAGCGCAGTTCACCATGCTGAGCGACACGCTCATCCGCGCGACCGCGCCACCGGGCACCGGCATCCAGCAGGTCAAGATCATCCACCCGGTCTCCGGGACGAGTGACTTCCGGACCGAGGCGAACTTCACCTACACGGTCGGCCCGGCCATCACGTCGCTCACGCCGTCGCACGGCCCGGCGGCCGGCGGGACGGTGGTGACGATCAACGGCACCGGGTTCGCCCCGAGCGCGATCGTGAAGTTCGGCGACAACCAGGCCTTCACCACGTCCATCACCGAGACCCAGATCATCGCCACCGCGCCCGCCGGCGCCGCGACGGTGAACGTATCCGTGACGGTGAACACGAACGTCACCGCATCCGGTCCGCAGACGCAGTACCAGTACGACGGCCCCGCCATCACCGGGATCACGCCGAACGCCGGCCCACCCGCGGGCGGCACCGCCATCGTCATCAAGGGTTCGAACTTCACTTCCGCTTCGGTGGTGCTCGTCGGCAACGTCGTGGTGACCCCGATCTTCGTGGACACGACGACGTTGAACGCGGTGACGCCCGCGCAGAACGCCGGCGCCTACCAGGTCCGTGTCAGGACAGGCTCGGGCACCAGCCCTGACACGCCTGACGCCCTGTTCACGTATACCAGCGGCCCGATTATCGACGCGGTGAACCCCGATAACGGGCCGACCACCGGCGGGACGATCGTGGTGGTCACCGGGAAGAACTTCGCCGCGCCGCTCACCATCAACTTCGGCAGCGTCCCGGCGACCTCGTTCAACATCAACAGCGCGACCCAGATCACCGTGCTTTCGCCGTCGAGCGCCACCGCGGGCCCGACCGACATTCGAGTCACGAAGGGCGCGGACGTCAGCCCGGTCAACCCGAAGGCGAAGTTCACCTACGTGGCTTCGACGCCAAAAATCACGCAGGTGGCGCCGAACTCGGGCTCCACCTTCGGCGGCACGGAGATCACCATCACCGGGTTGGGCCTGAGCGGCGCCACCTGTCCCGGCGCGGTGAAGTTCGGCGCCGTCACCGCCCAGGTCTGCACCGTGGTCAACGACACGACCATCACCGTCACCTCCCCGCCGAACCTCGCCGGGCCAACGGTGATTAGCATCACGACCGTGAACGGCACGAGCGACATCGTGCCGAACTTCACCTACGTGAGCCCCACCGGGCCGGGCGGCGGCACCGCTCCGCCCGCTCCGGGACCGGGTGGCACCACCACCTACACGCTCCACGCCCGCTGGACGCTGCTGACCTGGACGGGCAACCCCGGGGTCAACGTCTCCGATGCGGTGCGCGGAAGCGGCGTGCCCGGCGCGGCGGACCTTTCCTTCCGCATCAGCGCGGTCTACCTGTGGGACGCGGCGACGGCCACCTGGAAGGCGTACTTCACTGGCGCGGAAGGCATTCCAGGTGCGACCGACTTCACCCAGTTCACGCCAGGCGCGGTGTATTGGGTGGCAATTCAGGGGACGGGCCAGGTCCCCTGGGTAGTGATGGCTCCTCCGTGAGCCGATTAGGGAAGTAAAGGTGGCCGGCCGCAGCCATGCCCCTCTCGCGAAACAATGGCCTCGGGCACGCCCGGCGGCTATCCTTCGCCACAGGATGTGCCGCACACGTGCCGCGATGAGGGCTACCCGTTGAAGTTCGGGACCCTGCAGGTGTATCCACGCCAGGGCGTACTCAAGGAGTACGGCCTTGACCTTCCGTCGGCCGTCGTCGGCCGTGGCGAAGGCTCCCAGATCTTCATTGACGACTTCTCCATCTCCCGGCGGCACGCCCGCCTGACCATCGATTCGGGCCGCCTCCTCGTCGAGGACCTCGGCAGCGTTGGCGGCACGTTCGTCGACGACCAGAAGCTCGAACCGGGCGTCCGTCACCTCGTAGCGCCGGATGCGGTGCTCCGTTTCGGCGACATCGAGGCTCGTTACGCGGCCGCCGAAAGCGTGGACGTTGCCAGCCGCGTGAGCAGCCCCGCTGAGCAGGAGCTCCCCGCGGAAGAGGCGCGCTTCGGCGTCGCGCTCGCGCTCACTTCCCCCGCGATCCCGGTGGACCCGGGCAAGACCGTCTCGGCCACCCTGACCGTCGTGAATCGCGGCCGGCTGGTGGACACGGTGCACATCACCGTCTCGGACTTGCCGGCTGACTGGTACTCGCTGGATCGCGGCGACCTCTCACTCCTGCCCGGCGAGCGCGTGGACATCCCGCTGGCGCTCCATCCACCGCGGAACGCAGACTCGCTCGCGGGCCAGTATTCGTTCACCGCCACGGTGACCTCTCGCGAGTACGAAGACAGCGTGTCGGCCGAAGGCTCCTTCGATGTGCTGCCCTTCGAGGCCGTCTCGCTTTCGTTCGTTGCTATGCGCAGCAAGGGCAAGTTCACCGTCGTCGCCGAAAACAAGGGCAACGACGTCGCGCACTACGACCTCGAAGGCCGCGACGACGAGCAGGCCTTCAACTACGCGTTCGAAGTCCCTTCGGTCGAACTCCAACCGGGCCAGAAGGCCACCGTTGGCCTGAGAGTGGCGAAGAAGCCCCAGTGGTTCGGTCCGGCCATGCCCCTGCCGTTCGAAGTCGTCGGGCACTCAGCCTCCGGCGCGGAGGTCACCGCCCGCGGGCAATTGGCTTCGAACCCGCCGCTCCAGAAGTTCAAGATGCCCGCGCTCTACATGGTCGCCGCGGTGGTGCTGCTGGCCACGCTGGCCACCGTCCTCATCGTGACCGACAGCGGGACGAAGAAGGCCAGCGCCGAAGACCCCTACGCCGGGGTCCACCTCTGCGA
>WBZP01007383.1_pt1 | contig 10628 bp, 12 predicted proteins | sample 5204301 | NCBI WGS metagenome assembly WBZP01 (sample SAMN12412401, study PRJNA552823) | activated sludge metagenome | isolation source: activated sludge from nitrification reactor of wastewater treatment plant... | place: USA: Pennsylvania | collected 2017
GATCCCGCGCTCGCCCACCTGCTGCGAGTCGAAGGCCGTGAAGGCCCCGGAGAGCGCCTCGACGGCGCCGATGAGCAACCGAGGTTCATCGACCGGTTGCTGGATGACGTTCGCATCGACATGCTTGCGCAGCAGCGCGTCCAGGTCGATGAACTCCTTGCGCGGGGCGGCGGATGCGATCAGCGACGCGAACAGCGTTCCTTGCAGCGAGTAGGGACTCGAGCGCAACTCGGCGAGCAGGCCACGGCCCTGCAGTTCGACCGTGCCGACGATCCAGTCGTTCCACGCGCGCTCGCCAGGTAGCTGGGCCGAATTGTCTTGCCAGAACGCGTCGAGCAGCGCGCGCGTTTCGGCGCTCGTCCACGAGCCCGCCGCCTGCTTGACCAGACCGTGCCAGGCGAGCAGCGCGCAGATCGCGCCGCCCGACGTTCCGCTCAATGCGGTGATCCGAAAGCGCTGCGCATCGGCGCGCGCCACGATCGACTTCAGCGCGCCGGCCGTGAAGGCGGTGTGGCTTCCACCACCCTGGCAGGCGATGGCGACGCGCGGCGGGTTCGAGTTCTTCGTCATGGGTGTGGTGCTCATGGTGTCCTCGACGTGGGGCGAACGGCGCGCGGCGTGCGGCATGCCGATGCGCCGACTTGCCAGTGCGCGCCTGCGCTCAACCGACATCCAGCGCGGCCAGCCTCTCGAAAAGGCCCTTGTAGAAGCGGCGCTGCCAGCCGATCTGGTCGGCCTGGGGGAACACGCAGATGTCGAGATGATCGACGCCACGTTCCCAGCTGTGGTGCCACCTTCCGCGGGTGAAGCGGTCCGCCGGCGTCGCCGCGTCGAACTCGATGCCGACGGGATGCCTGCCCGAGATATGCGGATAGCGCTGCGAATGCACGGGCACTGCGCCGTCGTTCTCCCACCAGTCCTGCGGCCGGAAACGGGCCAGCGGGATCGGCGGGCGGGCGAACTGCTTGCGTCCGATGTAGGTGGCGTGCGGCAGCATCGCGACGTTCATGCGCGGCCCCGGGTAGTGATGGCCGCTCAGCCAGCTCTTCTCGGTCTGCGCGGTGACATGCGAGAAGTAGTAGGTGCCGCGGCAGGTCTTCCAGACCGCGTTGTCGGCATGAGCGCCCTGCAGCGTGAGCGAGTAGCAGGCGTTGTCTCGCCCGGCGAGGAAGCGCGAGCCGGCCAGCCGCAGCAGGAACGCGGCGAGCGTTTCCCGCGGTCGGCGCGTGAAGCCCCAGTGATCGAGGTCGAAGTTGTAGACCATGTCCTCGAGGCCCCCGGTCGCGAAGGCGTAGGTCTCGACGATGAGAAGCAAGGCGGTGGCGATGTTCGCCTTGCCGAGCAACCCGGTGCGCTCGTCGGCGCCGAACAGGTAGGTCAGCGTGCTGCCGTTCGACACGCCCGAGAGCGTGGTCAGCGATGCGATCCAGCGTTCGTCGCTGCCCCAGTTCCAGTAGTCGATCGCGAGCAGGTGCTGCAGGCAGCGGATCGTCGGCGAACCCAGGCTGTGGCCGATCAGGTGCAACGGTTCGTCGCCACTCCAGTCCGGCACGAACCCCTGGCCCGTGTAGTCCCGGCCGTGGCGCGCATGCCCTTCCCGCTTCGCATGCTCGGCGCCGTAGTCGACGCGGGCCCCCTTGATCTGCGCCGCGAGTTCGCAAGCGCGATCGTGCGCCGACGAAAGCGGCCCGACGCTCGCTTCGAAACGAGGCAGGGGCGAAGGCACCTTGAACGCCGCGCCCCAGTAGTTCAGCGGGCCGAGTTCCTTGGGGCCGAAGCCAAGAAGGCCGTGCACCAGCACGACCGGGCAACGATTGGGCACTCGATCACCTCCATCGGGGGCCTGGCGGCCTGGCACGGTGTAGCAATGCTGCGTCGACTTCCGTCTCAATGTAGCCGACTCCAGACCGGGCCGCCGCGTATGTGTAGACGAACTCGCGCTCGTAGCCGTTGCACACCGTCGGTCGCTCGGGAGCCTGCGCCCAGCCGCGGCGAATGCGCACCATGCATCCGAAGCGCGCCTCGTCCTGGAACTCAGGCGAAGCGGCCGTCCTTGCGCTGCTTCTCGGCGGCGGATGGACGCCAGCTAGCGGGGCGGTTTTCTTTCCAGCGCTTCTGCTCTGCCGGGTCGCTCTTCGGATGGTGGGTCTCGGGTGCGACCTTGCGCCATCCGTGGCGCGCCAGCAAGCGATACACCACCGAGTGCGCTACCGGATGGCCCAGGCGCTGCGCCAGCGCCGCCCGCAGCGGCCCGACGGTCAGCATGCCACCATCTGCCGACCGCTCGGCCCAGGGCCGGAGGAATTCCAGTTCCTCCTCCCGACTCATCGCCGCGCGTCGCCGGCCGCCCGATTGCGGCTCCAGCTCGCCCGGATGCGACAGGCGCCTGAGCACCTTGGCCTGGTATCGGCCGACGGTGGCGCGACCCACGCCCAGCGCGGCGGCGGTCTGTTCCAGCGACGCATCCAGCAGCGCCGGCAAGAGCACGGCTTGTGCGCACCGGAGCTCCTCCAGCGTCGCGGCGCGAGCGGCAGGCCCCTTGGCGTGCTCGACGCGCCCAACGTCGACCGAGCGTGGTCTGGGCATGGCAACCTCCAACGGTGAACGAAGGTTGCAGGTTTCTCATTGTTTGGGTCATCTTGAACGCTCATCTGAATCTCCATACGACAGACGCTACATAGTCTTTTCCAACCAGGTATGAGCCTGGAGCCAGGCGCGAGATTCCATTGAGGAACGAGCGTGGAGGGGGCCTGGGATCGTCGGTTTGGGGGCTGGCTGGCGGCTCGCCGACGGGGCTAGCGATCATCGAATCGATGGTGATGGACATGAACGAAGCCCAGGTGCGCACGCTCGAGCAGGTGCGCCAAGTGCGGGCCGGCACGCAGGCCATGGAGTTCCAGGCGGCGGCCGACGATGCAGGCCGCAATGCGTGGATCGAGTCCGTTCTCGAGCGCTTCGACTACCGCCGCCTGGGCCGGGCAGACCGAAGTCCGGTGCCGGCCTACCTGCAGCGCCTGAGCGGCTACAGCCGCGCCCAGATCACGCGGCTGGTTTCGCGCTGGGACGGCGGCAAGCCGCTGGTGAAGAACTACCACCCGCCCCGGCACCCTTTCGCCCGCCTGTACACCGCCGTCGACGTGGCGCTGCTGGCCGATGGGGACCGCGCCATGGGCACGCTGTCCGGACCGACCACGGCCTGCGTGTTGCGCCGCCAGGGCGATGTCAGCGACGACAAGCGCTTCGTGCGGCTGGGCTCGATCTCGGTGGGCCACCCGTACAACCTTCGCCACAGCGCGGGCTACCGCAACCAGCGTGTGGTGCTGACCAAGACCCGGCCCAACAAGAACACCCCGATCGGCGTGCGCAGGGCGCCGGCGCCCGAGGGCCGCCCCGGCTTCATCCGCATCGACAGCGTGCACCAGGGCGACCTGGACGGCGTCAAGTTCCGGCAGAAGGCCATCGTGGTGGCGCCCTCGCGTGGGCATACCTCCATAGCAGCCGACGACTTCAGGAGCGTGCGAAATGACGAGCTTCATCGGAACGACCAGGGGATTGGTGACGGCATGCGTCGCGGTGGCGACGCTCGGCATCGCTGCCGCAGCGTCCGCCGACACCTCACCGGATTTCGATCTCGCCTTCCAGGCAGTCTGGGCCTGTTCGTTCGAACTCCGGATCGAAGGCTGGTTCGGAAATAACCATCGGGTCGAGCGAACCTTCAAGGAGGACAAGAACGGCTTCGTGCGCAGCATCTCTGCCGGCATCGGGCCCACGCCGCGCTACACGAACAATTCGAACATGAAGTCGATGACGACCAAGGCGAACGGAGCGGTGACACGCACGACGACCTACACCCAGGACGGATCGGAAACTTGGTCGTTGACCGGCAACAACGTGCTCATCATGTTCCCGACCGACGTCCCCGCCGGAAAGTCGACGACCCTCTGCACGGGCCGTGTCGTCTTCACGCCGGGCCCGACCTGCACCACCACGGTGCAGTCGTACAGCGGGAAAGCGCTGGACATCTGCGCGGCGCCAATGTGAAGTCTTGAAGCGCCGCCCGGTCCGTCTGCTCCCGCCCACATTGCCCGCGTAGTCCGCTGCGGCATGCGCGAGCAGGCCGAGCATGCCCTCGAGGCGCTGCTCGCCGGGCTCGACGCGCCGGCTCTGACGCTGTTCGACGTGAGCTTCCACCAGAGTGTGGTCGGCATCTTCGCCGGCCGCGTGAAAGATGGCTGCACCGGCCGACCTTCGTCTTCGCGCGCAGTGCCGCCGGCGAGCTGAAAGGCTCGGGCCCTTCGATCGACGGCTTCCACCTGCGCGATGCGCTCGACCTGGTGGCCAAGCGCGAGCCGGGCCTGCTCGAACGCTTCGGCGGCCATGCGATGGCGGCCGGGTGCACGCTGGCCAAGGGAGGCGTGCCGGCCTTCGAGGCGGCGCTGCGGCTCGTCGCCGAGGAGTGGCTCGACCCGGCGACGCTGCACCGCACGCTGCGTGCCGACGGGCCGCTCGCCGCCGAGTGGTTCAACGCCGAGACGGCGGCGCTGCTTCAGCGCCAGGTCTGGGGCGCCGGCTTCGAGGCGCCACTCTTCTGCGACGACGTGCAGGTGCTGCAGCAGCGACTGGTGGGCGACAAGCACCTCAAGCTGCGCCTGCGCCACGCCGCGGGCGTATGCGAGGGCAGCTGGCTCCACCATGTCGAACCGCTGCCCGAGCGCGTGCGCCTGGCCTACCGGCTGAGCCTGGACGAGCGGCGGGGCGAGCCAAGGGGGCAGATGGTGGTGAAGGCAGCGCCGGATCGAGAGCCTGTGACGCGGGTCGGCCCCAGACTCCGAGGCGACGCCGCCGATGCCCCCGGACCGGCACGCCGGCGCGCGACGCGGCACCATCGGCGCCATGAACGCATACCTTCGACATCGTCTTGCCGCGGCCGCGCATCGGGCCGCCATCGCGGTGGCCACGCTGCTGGCCTTTCTGGGCGCCGCCGTCGCGGCGCAGGCCGCCGAGCTGCGGCCGGTCATCGTGGCCAAGGGCCTCGTCCACCCCTGGGGGCTCGCATTCCTGCCCGACGGCCGCATGCTCGTGACCGAGCGGCCCGGCCGGCTTCGCGTCGTCTCGCCCTCCGGCCGGCTCTCGGAGCCGCTCGCCGGCCTGCCGAAGATCGACGCCAGCGGCCAATGCGGTCTGCTCGACGTCGTGCTCGACCCGGCCTTCGCACAGAACCGCCGGATCTGGTTCACCTTCGCCGAGCCGGGGCCGGGCGGCAACAGCACGGCGCTCGCCCGCGCCCGGCTGGAGGACGACCGCCTGAGCGAGGTGGTGACGGTCTTCGCCCAGCATCCCAAGGTCGAGAGCCGTTTGCACTGCGGCTCGCGCATCGTGTTCGATCGCCAGGGGCGGCTATGGGTCGGCCTCGGTGACCGCTTCTCGCGCAAGGACGACGCGCAGACGCTCGACAACCATCTCGGCAAGGTGGTGCGCGTCGACGCCGACGGCCGCGCGCCAGCCGACAACGCCTTCGTGGGCCGTGCCGGCGCGCGGCCCGAGATCTGGAGCCTCGGGCACCGCAACATCCAGGGCATGGCGATGCACCCGCAGACGGGCGAACTGTGGGCTAACGAGCATGGACCGCAGGGCGGCGACGAGATCAACGTCGTCGGCTCGGGGAAGAACTACGGCTGGCCGGTCGTCACCTACGGCCGCAACTACGGCACCGGCACGCGCATCGGCGAGGAGGGGCCGAAGCCCGGGTTCGAGATGCCGCTCGAGCACTGGGTACCCACCTCGGTGGCGCCGAGCGGCCTGGCCTTCGTGACCAGCGAACGCTACCCCGGCTGGCAGGGCAGCCTGGTGATGGGCACGCTGCGCGGCCAGAGCCTGATCCGCCTCACGCTCGACGGCCGCCGCGTGACGGGCCAGGAGCGGCACCTCGAGACGCTCGGCCAGCGCATCCGCGACGTGCGCCAGGGCCCCGACGGCTGGCTCTACGTGCTCACCGATGGCAACGACGGGGCGATCTTGCGGCTCGAGCGTTAGCCCGAGGGCCTGGCCACTTCCGGACGCCCACATGGCGCCCCGGCCAGCGCGTCGATCGACCTCAGCGGCGCGGTGCGCACCGCCTCCAAGGCATGCAGCACCAACCGCCAGCGGCCGGGGCTGGCGGTGCGGCGCGGCCAGCGCCCAGTGGCTCGGCAGGGCCTGCCACCGCGATCGCGGCTGGCGCGGGCGACGATCATCGGCTCACCGCGAGCGCCCGCCGGGGCCTGCGCCGTCGACGCGACCGTGGCACTAGAACCGGTAGCCGACGCCCACCGAGATCAGCCAGGGGTTGAGGTCCACCGTGGTCAGCTTGGCGCCATTCAGCTTGACGTCGGTGTTCATCCACACGTACTTCAGGTCGGCATTCAGGTACCAACGCGGCGCGATCTTGAAGTCGAAGCCTGCCTGCACCGCCGGGCCCCAGCTCGAGCTGGAGGTGTCGAGCCCGGCGATCGTGAAGCTTTGCGAGCTGAAACGGGTGTAGTTGACCCCGACGCCGACATAGGGCCGGACGGTCGCGTTCGGCATGAAGTGGTACTGCACCAGCAGCGTCGGCGGGAGCGCCTTGACGGAGCCGATGCCGTTGCCGCCCAGCGTCACGTCCATCTCTTGTGGCCAAGTGAGCACCAGCTCGGCCGCGATGTTGTCGGTGAAGAAGTAGCTGACGTCGAACTCGGGGATCCAGCGGTCCTCGACCTCAACCTTGCCGAGGGTCAGCGCCGGATCGTTGCCGTTGTCGAAAAGCACGGAGGTGGCGCGTATGCGGACCAGCCACGGCCCCTCGGTGGTCAGCGCGCTCTGCGCACTGGCGACGACGGGTACGAGGGCGGCGGTCAGCGCCAAGCTCATCAGGGTCTTGCGCAACATGGGAGTCCTCTTGGTTGTGAAGCACCGGGCGCGGGTACCGCTCCCAGTGGCGGAGATTATCCATGACATCGTGATGGTCTTTTGATGGCAACCAACACCATCGATACAGCGCGCAGGGCGCGGCGCCCTTCAGCGAGAACCGGTGTTCGGTAGCGCCGCTCGACGAGGCCGTCCGCGCGGTCTCGGGTATCGACTTGGCGTGGCTGCGCGAGATCGGGCACCAAGGGGACGACGCGGCGTTCTGCGAGCGCTGGCGGCGCGTCAAGCGTGCCAACAAGGTGGCACTGGCGTAGATCATTCGCGCGCGCACCGGCGTCGTGGTAGACACATACGCAATGTTCGACTCGATTGGCGACTTGGCTCAGCACCCCCTCAGGAGCCAATCGACCGAACTTCAGAGATCCTTGTCTCGACCCACAGGGTTCCTTAGATCCGGTAAGCAAGAATGGCACTTTCGGATCGCGCACGACGGCCGATCCGGTGCAGGTTCGAGGCCCATCACCGGCACCGAGGCTGTCATGTTCAAGCTATCCCTGATCCCCGGCTTTCCTGTTGGCGCAACGCATCGGAGAGACGCTGAGCATTCTCGAACACGACGGGCAGGTGATCTACTTCGTAGGGGGAGACAACTACTTCTCGCACCCTGAGGGCGACATCAGGAGTCGGCGCTTCGTATTGGCCAGCCTGATGGCGAACGGCCACCTCCGTGCGGTTGACCTATAAGGACCACCTCTGTTGATTCCTCACCGAACGTTGATGAATTGGAGCGCTCGATACCGCAACGAAGGTTCGACTGTCGATGGCCATGTGCGGGTCTACGACGGCGAGGTGGCGCAACTGCCGCGGCGCTACGTCTCGCGTGAACGACTGTGCCTGCACGGGACGACGGACCACTGGGTCAACGACGCCGTGGGCCGACCGTACTTCGTCGTCTCCAAGACCGTCACCGTAGGACTGGCGCACACCCTCCTCGAGGACATCGAGCCCGAGCTGCTGGCCAGCGTCCCGCAGCAACCCACGGCTGCCGAGTTGAGTCACGACGAGCAACTGCACCGCTTCATCATCGTCTTCGACAGGGAGGGGGCCACGCACTGGATCGTTCGCATCATCTCGATCGGCGTGCAACGCGACCTGTTCTCGATGAACGTGCAGCAGGTGCCGCGCGGCACCGGCACCGGCTTCGTCTGGGACGACCGCGGCCAAATCGTCACCAACTTCCACGTCATCCAGGGCGCGAGCGCCGCGCGCGTGACGCTCGCCGACCAGAGCCACTTCAACGCCTCGCTGGTCGGCGTCTTCCCCGACCGGGATCTGGCCGTCCTGCGCATCGACGCGCCGAAGGACAAGCTGCCGCCGATCGTGGTCGGCACGAGCCGCGACCTGCAGGTGGGCCAGCGCGTCTACGCGATCGGCAATCCCTTCGGGCTCGACCAGACGCTGACAATCGGCGTGGTGAGCGCGCTCAACCGCGAGATCGAGTCGTTCAACAACCGCACGATCCAGGGCGTGATCCAGACCGACGCGGCGATCAACCCCGGCAACTCGGGCGGCCCGCTGCTCGACTCGGCGAGCCGGCTGATCGGCGTCAACACGCAGATCGCCAGCCCGAGCGGCGCCAGCGCGGGCATCGGCTGCGCCATTCCCGCGGACGAGGTCAACCGCATCGTCCCGCGCCTGATCCGCGACGGCCGCTTCACGCGCCCGAGCCTCGGCGTGCAGCGCGCACTCGGCGTGCCACCCGGGGTCGTCATCGTTCAGGTCGCGCCCGGCAGCCCCGCGGCGCGCGCCGGCCTGCCGCCCTTCCGCCGCGGCAACAGGGGCGAGGTGATCGGCGGCCACGTGATCACCGCCATCAACGACCAGCCGGTGAAGGACCTCGACGGCGTGCTCACGGTGCTCGAGCAGCGCCAGGCCGGCGAAGCGGTGACCCTCACCGTTTGGCGCGGCGGGCAAGTGCGGCGCCGCCGGTTCCCATTGAAGCAATTCGGCCGCTGCCACTTTGCTTGATCGCCCCGGGGCCCGGCCGGGCCACCGCCCCGGCAATGGGGCTGCGCAAAGGGCGTCAGCGCCAGCGTCGCCCGAGTGCGGCCTGCACCAGCGCCGCCGCCACCAGCAGCCCGAAGGCGATCAGCAGCGCCCACTTGGCCGTCGCGCGGTGGTGTGGGTGATGGTGTTTGAAGTTCCTGTGCGCCAAAGCCCGCCTGATGTCACCACGCGCCGTGGCCTCATGCAGCCTGGCGGGGGGGCCGCCATCGTCCCGGCGCCTCGTCGATCCGCTCGTTCAGTGAAGGTGCCGACGACACGAAAGTCCGCCGATGATCCCGAGCGCAGTGAGCGTCAGCGCCAACGCCAGCGGTCGAGCTAATCGGCCTGGGCTAGCGGGTCCGCTTGAGGGGTTAGGCAGCAACCTTGCGAATCGTCCGGGGAGGAAGCTCTTCCAGCGCTCTCAAGATGGCTGGAACCGCATGCGCCAAGTCCTCGAGTCGGTTGCTCTTGGCTAGGACGACCAGAATCGCGACTGGCAGGGCATCCTGGTTCTGCTGGTACTCCATCCCCTTGTCGGCGGTGAGCAGAACATCGAACTCCGTACTGGCGAGCGCAAGCAAATTGCCATTCTTGATGCTTGCCCAGCCATGGCGCTGTACGGAGGTGGTCGAATGTCCAGTCAGAAGTCGTCCAAGCCGCCAGGGTGCGGACTCATCAAGCAGGATGCGCATCAGCTACCAGTGACGCCTTTGCGTCTTCAAGGACCTGCACGGCGAGTGCACGGCTGACGGAGGGGAAGTCTTCGAGAAAGACCTCCAGTGAGTCGCCGGCTTCAAGGTGCTCGAAGAGGATGCGGACGGGCACGCGGGTGCCGATGAAAACGGGCGTGCCGCCTAGGATTTCGGGATCAGAGATGACGTTTGGTGACTTCATGTCAGAGCTCGCAGCAGTGAAGTTCTCATTCTACGGCCGGAGGCGTGCCGGCAGCAGCCTTTGCTGCCCAGACCAGAATGCAGAATGGCTTCGCGCACTGAGGCGGCCCGTCCCCAAGCCACACCGCAGGTTGCGCGCCGTGGCGAGCCGAGCTACACCAATGCACCGGACCGAAGGACGGTCGGCTTGTTGCGAGACTGCAAGGAGACGGGCCATGGAGAAATCTCCCACTCTGTTCGTCGGACTGGAAGTTCACAAAGGGGTTAGACATCACCTCACGCTGCCTGGAGCAGGAACTCGACCTTTACAGCGTCGTACGGGAACTCGACTTGGCCGGACTCCGTGCGGTCAATGACCCCGGCCTTCCGCAATGCGGTAAGGTCGCTGTGCACCGCTTTGATGTCGCGGCCGACCAAGCGTGCAGCTTCGCGAACGGTCACAGGCCCCGCGCCACATAGGGCCTTGAGAAGTTCCCAACGCTTGGCGGTCAGAACCTTCCAGAGCAGTTCGGGGGAAGCGAACGAGATGCGTGCGGCCTTCTGCGCCTTGCCAGACTTCCATACGTTGACGAAGTCCTGCATGGACTCCTCGGGATCTCGGACATCAAGGATTACTGTCTTCACGGAGGAACCTCCTTGCTTCACGGAGGAAGTCTTGAACCAACTTCTCTGGCGACTCGAACGCGTAGTCGAACTCACGTGTCCGCGTATGGCGGTGGTCGCCCTTACCGGCCTCGTTGTCGTAGCGGAGGACGCACTCGTCGTCCACGATGAAGGCCAGTCGGTACTTGTAGGAGTGTGCTGAGC
>WBZP01007385.1_pt1 | contig 10625 bp, 9 predicted proteins | sample 5204301 | NCBI WGS metagenome assembly WBZP01 (sample SAMN12412401, study PRJNA552823) | activated sludge metagenome | isolation source: activated sludge from nitrification reactor of wastewater treatment plant... | place: USA: Pennsylvania | collected 2017
CGTAGCTCATCCTGAAGCGCGCGCGCCAGCTCTGCCCGCACTCGATCGCGTCGCAGCTCGTCGTGAACCGCTTGCATGCCCGATCGCGTCAGCGCCAGCTCACCGACGATGTTCATCAGCACGTCCAGCTTACGGATGTCGACGCGCACCGTCTGAGAAACGCTCTTGAGCGTGTGTCCCGGCTCTTGCCTGCCACCGCCCACTTCGGCTTCCGCGTCGCTGTCTGCCGGGATCACTTCTTTGACCGGCTGCGGCGCAACCTGAACCTGCTGCGGCTGCGGAACCGATCCCGTGCCATTGCGCAGCGACGATGCCGACCGATTCGGTACGCCAGGCGCAGTGAACGATCCCGAGTGCTCTGGGCTCAGCGACATCCCACTTGCGGGCGCGCCTCGCTTGGTCACTTGCAGCACTTTGGCCGGCGCATTTCCCACCGCACCGACGATCGCCGACGAGTTATGCGGCGACCCGAGCAGCACCTCGAGATCGATTCGCTCTGGATCCGTTCCCGACGAGCCCGGCACAATCGCAATCACTTCACCGACGGGCTTTAGCGCCGACTTGATGTTTTCCAGCTCGACATCAATCGACAAGAGCGGAAACGAGCCCAGGATTCGATACAGGTTCTTGCCGGTACGGATGTTCTCTTTGAGCCGATGCTCTTCGTATTCCGTCAGCGCCGACACAAGCCCCGGCTCTAGCTCGAAGTCAATCGGACTCGGCTCGGCGGTGCTCTTCGCGGGCGCTTTGGCCGCTGGATTGGCGGCGCGATTGACGCGAGCCACGAAGTCATCAACGATTGCGCTCGGCTGCGACGCGGCTTGCAGGCTGTGGTCCGCCACCTCGGCGCAGATCAGCTGATAGTGCTCAATCGCCTCGAACAGCAGATCGAGCACATGCGGCGTCAACAGCACTTTCCCAAGTCGCAGCGAATCGAGCAGGTTCTCGACGTGATGCGACATGTGCAGCATCCGCTCGACGCCCGACAGACCCGCCAGGCCCTTGAGCGAGTGAACCGCTCGGAACGCGCTGTTGATCAGGTCAGGATCGACGCGAATGCCTTCCGTCGACGGATCACGGCCCAAGCACGCATCAGCGACCGCGAGCAAGTCTCGGTTGAGCTGCTCGACGATCTCCTGCGATTCAGACAGGAACTCGTCCCGTACTTTGTCGCTGCCCTGCTCGGCCATCTTCGTCTCTTCACCACCTGGGTCAGCCACCGAATGTCCGGCGGCGACGCGAAGCTAGGACTTCTTGACCGGAGTCACCATCTGCGGCGCGACGTTGGCTCCCGGCGCTGTGACCTTCTTGGCCAGCTCAATCAGCGTCTCCGGTGGAAACGGCTTGACCAAGTAGGCCGACGCACCCAGTGCCATGCCACGGTCGCGGTCACGCTCTCTTCCGTCGGTGCTGATGATGATAAGCGGCGTGCTCTTGTGCGTGGCGCTGTTGCGAACAAAGCGCACCAGATCCAGCCCGTTGATGTCCGGCATGTTCACGTCGGTCACAACCAAGTGGAACGACGCGGTCGGCAGGATCTTGAGCGCCTCAAGCCCGCTCTTGGCGGTCGAGACTTCGTATCCAGCGTGTTCCAATGTGGCGGTGACGAAGTTACGAATTGTGGCGGAGTCGTCGACGACCAGCGCGCGCAGTGAAGAGACCGTCATGGAGCGTAACTATATCACTCATCAAACATTTTTTGCTTTCTAACTAACAAATATGAGCATCTTTAACGAAATGTAAGCGCAGTCACCGTGGAACGTCGTGGAACGTCGTGGAACGCGCTCACCGGGCCGTGGAACGTCGCAATGTGGCCGTGGAACGTTGTGGAACGCGGTAGCCGGGCCGTGGAACGTCCGTGGAACGTCGTGGAACGCTAGCGAAACAGGCGCGGCTGGTAGGTGTAGCCAACGGTTGCCATCACGCCGAGGTATTCGTCTTTGGCCGACGTAACGGGCTGCGCGCTGGTGGTCAGGATGTTGCCGTTTCCCTCGAACGACAGCCGGTTTTGCTCGAAAAAGAAGCGCGCCCCGAGCGTGAGCCCTCGATAGACGTTGACCTGCGTCGTGGCCTCGACGCGCCACTGATAGCCGCTGCCGGGTCCGTACGACAAAAAGCCGTTCTTGTCGCGCGCTGCGGTCATGCTGCCGTCGTCGATGCCGGGCCGCGTCTGAAGTCCCAGGCTCAGGTGCTTGGCCAGCGTGCCACCCGCCGCGATGGAAAAGCGTCGTGTCAAAAACAAGCGAACGTGCAGCGCGCCACCGACGTAGCGATAGCTCGCGGGGGGAATCCGCAGGTAGTCGATGTTGCTCTTGGCGGCGGTCTGAAACGAGTGCTCGCCGTATAGAAGCTCCAGCGCCACATCGGGCCGTCGCTCCAGGTTCCACGGATTGACGTGCGCCCGCAGTGCCACGTCGTAGCGCAGCTCGCTCGCGGTGTACGTTCCCGACGCTGGCTGTCCCGGTTCCCGCACATGCGCAATGTCTGACCAAAACGGCAGCACCACCTGCGCGCGCAGTCCCAGGCCCGACAGCCACGCGCCCGACGACGGCAGCAGCGCCAGCGGATGAAGCTCTCCGAGCAGCACCATGCCGTGCGTTCCCGACCGTCCAAAGCGCAGATCCGAGCCTTCGTTTTGCAACAGCCGCGTGCTGTAGACGTAGCCCGCGCCCAGCTCCAGCGCCGACTGCCAGGGAGGCCGCCGCTCCAGCATGTCGCGCGCTTCGGGACTGAGCGGCACCAGCGACTGCCTCGGCTTGTTCGGATCAAACTGCACTTCTTCGCTGTCTTCGTACTGCGTGATCTGGCCCGTGCGCTGCGGCAGGTTCGATCCCACCACCGGCGGAGCCAGCGCAGATCCCGGCTTCATCACCGTCGGAAGCTCTTCGACAGGTTCGGCTTGCGCAGGACTTGGCGACGCAGCTGCCGTCGGACTTGCCACGCTGTGCGCGGGCGACAGCGAAGTCGGCGACACCGCGACCTCATGACCACCCGATATGGTCTGCGGCAGCGCTTGCTCAATCAGCTGCTGAATCGCCGCTGCTTTGTCGGCAAACGCGGCAGGTTGAAGCAGGCTGCGATCCAGGTCAAACGACCGCTTGCCAAGCTGCACACCATCTGCCGAATACACCCAGATAAACAGCCGATACGGCTTGCCTTTTTTGCTGCCAGTCGCTTCCACATAGCCCGACAGCACCAGCCGCGCGCCCAGGAGTCGTGCCATGCCCGGCACATCGGCGGTCTGACCTTGGTGCTTGACCCGCGCCATGCCCGTCCACAGATCCGGCGCGAGCAAGCGATACGGACGACCGGCGCTCTTGGACTCCAGCGCTTCGTAGACCACGCTCGCGGTAAAGCTCGGCTCGATCGGCTTTTTCGGCGGATGAAGCTGCTCGCGACCATCGAACGGTGCCGTCGCAACCAGCGGAGGCTGATCCGCCCGTGCTCGACCCGCCACAAGCAGGAGCAGCAGCAGCGATCCAAGGCGCAGCGCCTCACGGAAGACCGCGGATGATTGTCTACGGCATGGGTGACGCATCACAGGAGGCTCGGACACACTGCCGAGTGGAACCTATGTTGCCACATTCCAGCTAGATTTTGCAGCTTTGGCTACAGAATTACTTTTCGATAAACGAGCCACAGCCGCCGACTGCTGGGCGGATTCTTCGGTCACGCGACTTACGGATTGAAGCGATAGCCGACGCCGCGCACCGTTTCCAGATGAAGCGGCGTGTCGGGATTTGTCTCGATCTTGCTGCGCAGTCGCACCACGAAGTTGTCGATGGTTCGCAGCGTGAAGTGCTCGCCGCCCCAGATTCGCTGCATGATCTGATCTCTCGTCAGCACTTGCCCGGGATGAGACATAAACAGCCGCAGCAGATCGAACTCTTTGGCGGTCGTTTCGACATCTTGACCTTCGACGAGCAGCCTTCGTCCCGGCACATCCAGATAGATTCGCGACGACGCTTTGTTGCCCGGACTGCTCGGCGTGCTCGACAGGCTGCGATGCAAGCGACCTCGACGCAGCAGCGCTCGCACCCGCGCCAGAAGCTCCGCCAGCCCAAACGGCTTGGTCATGTAGTCATCGGCCCCGAGCGACAGCGCCATCACCTTATCGGCTTCTTGATCCTTGGCCGACAGCACCAAGATCGGCAGCTCGGCCCGACGCTGACGCAGCTCGCGAATCAGATCCAGACCCGACAGCCGAGGCAGCATCAGATCGACGACAATCAGATCGGTGTGCTCGCTTTCCGATAGCCTGCGCCCGATTTCCCCGTCTTCGGCGCACAGCACTTCGTAGCCTTCCAGCTGCAAGTTGAGCTGAAGCGCCTTGCGAATCGATACATCGTCTTCGACCAGCAGGATCGTCTCACCCATTCCCGTGTTCTTTCGTCGAGACTACGGCACCGCAGGCAGCAGCACGGTAAAGGTTGCGCCATGACCAGGCTCGCTGTCCACCGTCACCGATCCGTCGTGCGCTGCCACAATGTGCTGCACCATCGACAGTCCGAGCCCCGTTCCCGGCGGCTGAAGCGGCTGCTCCGGTCGTGTCAGGCGATAGAACTTTTCAAACACACGTCGCTGTTCGTTCTTGGGAATGCCCGGACCGTTGTCGGACACGCTGATCACAACCTGCGGACCGCGACGCTGACAGCGCACCGAGATCACCTTGCTTTCTCCGGTGTAGTGAAACGCGTTTTGCAGCAGGTTGAGCAGCGCTTCGCTCATCGCCGCCCGATCGACGCGCACTTTGGGGAGATCGTCGCTGATCTGTTTTTCCAAGCGAATCTGCGCCGGATCGTAAGACAGCACCTGCGGCTCGAACGCACGCAGCGCCGCATCGACGACATCCGACGGAGACTCATTTTCCAGCCGATAGATCCGTCGTCCCGCTTCCATTCGCGCCCAGCCGAGCAGCCGCTCGACCATCTCTGACAAGCGCTTGGTCTCCGTCGCGACGATATCGAGGATCTGCTGCACTTTTTCGGGATCTTGCACGCGCTTGGCCTGAAGCGTCTCGACGAACAGCCGAATCGAAGTGAGCGGCGTACGCAGATCGTGCGACACCTTGTTGACGAACTCGGTCTGAAGCTGCGCAACGCTTGATTCCCGTCGGACATAGACGATCGTCAGCGCCACTCCGCCCAGCAGCGTCACCGTCAGGCTCAGCGTCATGATGCCGAACACCACGTCTTTGGTCGCGTGTCCAAACACCAAGATCAGCACGCCAATCGTGATGAGCAGCGCGCTCGGTCCGTAGGCAAAGATCGCCACCAGCGTCATCAGTCGTCGCAGCTTCCGTCGCTGCAAGTCCGCAACTTGTCCCGCCATCGCTTACAACCAGAAGCGCACCTGCGCTCGAGGACCAACCGTCAGATAGAGCGGAATGTTCGAAAGATCCGTCACCACACCGTGATAACGGAACGCGACCCCGAAGGAAAAGTACCGATTCAGCAGATAATCCGCACCGAGCCCGACGGAAACGCCCGCTTGCAGGCTGCTCGTTAGCTCTTTGCCGATCTGCGTTTGCAAAGACAGCACACCGACGGCGGCTTCAAAAAACGGCTGAATCCGCACAATGTCGAGCGCATACGAGACACCGACGCTCGCTTGCCACGCGAGCAGCGTTCCTTCCGCCAGCTTTTCGTCGGGATTCGCTGGCAGCGGATGATACGACGCGCCACCAAACGCCACGATCGACACCGCGTCGGTCAGTCCGAGCTGAATGTGCGCGTTGCCACCGCCTCCGTTGCCGCTCCGATCCGACAAATATCCGACGGCAAACAGCGGCTGAACACCGACGCTCAGCTCGCGACGTTCGGCATGCGCACGCTGCGCACCAAGCAGAAGCAGACTGGCGAAGACCAAGCGTCGCATGGGCTCTTTCGCTCGTAACACGACCCGCACCTTGAGTAGAAGCCGCTCTTGCACTTTTTACGAGCCTAGCCTTTCATGCCACCCACTTTGTCTACCTCTGCTTCTTCGTCCGATGGTCCTGGTGCTGTTCTTCCGTCTGTTGCTTCGCCCGGTGCGTCTGCTGCGTACAGTGGCCTACGTGCCAGAGTCACGCTGACCGATCTGGCCGCTGGCGGAGAAGCCGTCGGTCGCCTGGCCGATGGTCGCGTCGTCTTCGTTCCCGGTGGTGTCAGCGGAGAAGAAGTCGAAGTCGCTCTCGATGAGCTACGCAAAGGCTACGTTCGCGCTTCGCTGCGTTCGATTGTAACTCCGTCGCTGCTTCGTCAAGAGCCCGCCTGTCCGCTGTCCATTCCCGGTCGCTGCGGTGGCTGTCCGATCATGCATGTCACAAGGTCCGAACAGCTTCACGCCAAAGCGCGCTGGGTGTCTCGCGCCGTTCGTCACTCGGGGGCCGAGGTGCTGCCGATCTTGTCACCGACGAGCGATCTGGGCTATCGACTGCGCGCTCGACTGGGTGTGATTCCCGTCGGAGATCAGTTCAAGCTGTCGTTTGCGTCTGCTCGATCAAGCGAGCGTCAGCCCACCAGCGACTGTCCCGTGCTCGATCCGCTGCTGTCCGACGTGCTGTTTCACAAAGCAACGCACCTGCTCGCGCTGATTGGCACCGGCGGTTATTTGTCCGGTCTCGTCGGAATCGATCGTGGCAAGACCCCGAGCGAGCGCGCCGTTCACTTGGCCATCGAGCCCGGTCCGCGAACCAGTCGTGCGCCGCTCGTCAAAGCACTGGAACGTCTCGTCGCCCAGCATCACATCGCAGGAGCCATCATCGATCAGCAGATCATCGGCGCAGCGACGATCGATCTCGGTGATGAGCTGGGACCGCTGCCCGCCAGTGCCGACGGATTTGCCCAAGCCAGCGCGCCCGGTCACAGCCAGCTGCCACGCTGGGTTGCCGACGCGCTCCGTCACGGACTCACCAGCCGTCCGACGATCTTGGAGCTGTATGCAGGAAGCGGAAACCTGACCCGCGCGCTGTTGTCGCTGCAAGGCCCGGTAACTGCCGTCGAAGGAGAGCCTCGCGCCGCTGCCCGCCTGCGCACGCTGTCCGAGTCCGATTACGCTGCGGGACGCCTGACCGTAAAGCCGCTTGCCGTCGAAAAAGCCTTGCCACAGCTGCTCAAAGAAGGACTGCGCCCAGATGCCATCGTCCTCGATCCGCCGCGTGGTGGAGCGCGATCGATTGTGCCGCTGCTCGGGACCGTGACCGCCTCGAAGCTCGTCTATGTCTCGTGCGATGCGATGACGCTGGGACGCGATCTCGTCGAGCTGGCTGCGTTCGGCTACCGTCCCCGCACCGTGCAGCCGATTGATCTGATGCCACACACCGCCGAAGTCGAGTGCATCGCCATCCTCGATCGAGCGTAGGGTCCGCCTGACTTCCGACGGACACCGCGCAAGCGCTTGGACGAATCGCTACTGACCTTGGTCAAGGAAGCTCAGCAGCACTTGATCAAACTTGGTCCGCGTTCTCTCGATCGGCGCGTACTTTCCGACGCCAGGAAGGAACGTAAACCACTTTCCGGGGCTCGCGAGCTGCTGAAAAAACGTCAGTCGATCTTGGGTCAGCTCCGGCGAGCCATCGCGCTCACCTTGCAGCACCAGCGTCGGAACCTTGAGCTTTCCAGGATCCACCGGGCTCGGCTTGGTCAAGTCAATGATCGCTCCATTTGGAGCCGAAGCCGACTCGGACCGACAGACCTGCGCCCGTCGCCGAACAAACTCTGGATCCAGGTCGCCGTCTTCGGGCTTGAGCAAGCTCGCCTGCTGTCCCAGCGTCCGCAGCGGTCCCGGCGGAACGCTCGCGCCTTTGTCGATCAGCTTGTAGCGCATCCCGAGCAGCGCCAGACGACCGACTTTGTGCGGCTTTTGGCTGGCAAACAGCGCCGCTGGCTGCGCGCCCCACTGATAGCCGAACAGGTGAATCCGCTCGACCCAGCGCAGCGCCCGAATGAACTCGACAGCCGCTTCGACATCTTTGGCCGCGCTCTGCGAGTCCGTCCAGTCGCTGTCCGACCGCTCCGATCGTCCGTAGCCATGCAGATCCACCGCGAACACGTCGTAGCCCGCGTCGGCCAGCATTTCCATCATCGAGTAGCCGTGATCCGGGTCGGGATCGAACGTGCAGCGACTCGCCCACGTCGCGCCGTGAACCAGCAAGATCACCTTGCCGTTTTGCTTCCACGACTCCTCGTTGCCTGCGCGCCACTTTTCGTACAGCTTGAGCTTCAGGCCTTCGCGCTCGGCCATCAGCTCTCGGCTCTTGATCTCGCGAGGTCCAGCAGCGTCGGGCTTGCCTTTCCGACTGTCCGCTTGGGCTTGGTTTGCTTCCGCCTCTTGGCCAAAAAACGTGGCTGCCGAACATCCCACCGCGACGGCTAACGCGGCGGAGCACAAGGTATTTCGAGTACGCATTGGGCCGATCGCATATCACCACATAGGCCAGCCTCGCAACAAAACGAGTGCGTATGGTCCGTGGGTCTGGGTTAGGATTGCGAGCCCGATGACCAAAGAACACATGCGATCCGGGAAAGTGCGACGAGACCGCCGGGGACTTGTGCGACCGCTGCTCGGAAGCGTCTCATTGGCTGTCTGCTTGGCCGGTGCGGTGCAGCTTCCGGCTTCGTCCGCGAGAGCCCAAGACTACGCGGCGGCGGGTCAGCACTTTGACTCGGCCCAAGAAGCGTTTTCCGCCGGGAAGTTCGAGCTGGCTGCGCGCGAATACCAAGCTGCGTTTGACATCACCAAGGAAGCCACGCTGCTCGCCAGCATTGGAGAGTCTTGGCAGCGCGCTGGAAATACCGCCAAGGCGCTGACGGCCTATAAGGCGTATTTGCAAGCGGCTCCACAGGCACCGGATCGCGCGGCCATCGAAGAGCGCGTGAAAGCCATCGAATCCGCCCAAGCGGATGCCCAAAAGCCCGCTCAGCCGACTCAAGCTCAGCCGACTCAAGCTCAGCCGACTCAAGCTCAGCCGACTCAAGCTCAGCCGACTCAAGCTCAGCCGACTCAAGCTCAGCCGACTCAAGCTCAGCCTGCTCAGCCTCCGGCGCTGCCTGGGACTGCTGTGGCGCAGCCGGGACAGCCTCCCGCTCTGCCGCCAGCGCAAACGGCTCAAAACGGCCAGATTCCGCAGCAAACGGCTCAAAACGGCCAGATTCCGCAGCAGCCAGGGTCAGTGACTCCGGTCCCAGCGCAGCCTACGCCAAGCAGTCCAGCTCCGCAGCAGCCGGTCGTGCCGGATCAGACGCAAGCCGCGCAGCCTGAAGCAAACAAGCCGCTGATTACGCCGCCGGAGCCGCCTCCGAGCAAGCTACGGGCGGCAGGCTGGGTGTCGGTTGCATCGGCGGTGGCGCTTATCACAGGTGGCGCGGTCGTCGGGCTGGGCGCACAGAGTCGAGCCGATGAAATTCGTCGTCGCACCACGCTGGTCAGCGGCGATCAACCCCTCGTCTATACCGACAGCGAGCGCGAGGCCTACACGACGCTCCAGAGCGAAGGCCGCAGCTACAACACCGCTGCGATCTCGCTATTTGCCGTCGGTGGTGTCGCAGCAGCAACCGCCATCACGCTGTTTGTCGTCGATTTCGTGCGCAAGCCCAAGTCGGAACCAGCCAAGCAAGTGCTGCTGCTGCCGTCGGTGTCGCCGGGCTCGGTCGGTCTGTCCGTTGTGGGAGGTCTGTGATGACCACGCAAGCCTCTGTTTGGTTTCGTCGCGTCGGCTACGTGATGCTGGCGCTTACGCTCGGTGGTGGAGCCGTCAGCCTGTCGCACTGTTTTTCGCCGGAGCTACCCGCCTGCGCGTATCGCTGCAACGCCACCGAGCCGCGCTGTCCCGACGAATATGAGTGTCGCGACGACGGGTACTGTCACTTAAAAGGCAACACCGAGTCTTGTCCGTATACGCAAGATCTGGTTCCGCCGCCGGTGATTGACCTGAGCGGCTTTTCGATCGATCTGAGCAAGCCCGTCGATATGTCGTCTCCGGGTGATGCGATGTCTAGTCCGGGCTAGTCCGTGGCCCAACCGTCGCGCAAGCAGTCATCGCCGAAGACGCCAAACGCGGTGATGTGGCGGCAAGGTGTTCACATCACGGGCTCGGCCTTGTGGTGTGACGCGCTGCGAGCCACCGAGCTGTGCTTTGTGTCGTCGGCGCTGGCGCTTGGAAAGTCGCGCAAGCGAGCGGGCACGCTGCTGTGTACGCAGACGACGCTCCAGCTTCTGACGGAAATGGGTCGCGCGCCGCAAGGTCCGCAGCTTCTGTCTCCGCTGCGACGGCCCTTTTTTTGGGGCACGCTGCGTCTGGAGCTGTTCGCGAGCGGTTCGGATCCCGGCTCTGCGTCGTTGTGGGTCAAGCTACCGAGTGAAGAGCGCGTCATTTACGCGGGCATGCCCAGTGAACGGTCGTCGTCGCTCGTCGAGCCGCTGCAAGTTCGTCAGGCCGAAAGCTTGGTGATCGCTGCGCCAAGTGCTCCCACTCACGTCGAGCTGCCGTCGACAGAACAGCTGGCCCAGCAGATTGTTTCGTCGCTGTCCGAGGCAAGTCTTCTTGGTGTGCCGCTCGTCGTGCGCTGCTCGTCGCTGATGACGCTTTTCGAGCTGCTTCCCCAGCTCAAGATGCCTTGTGTAAAGCTGTCCGTCGAGCTGCATCG
>WBZP01007387.1_pt1 | contig 10622 bp, 9 predicted proteins | sample 5204301 | NCBI WGS metagenome assembly WBZP01 (sample SAMN12412401, study PRJNA552823) | activated sludge metagenome | isolation source: activated sludge from nitrification reactor of wastewater treatment plant... | place: USA: Pennsylvania | collected 2017
GCGCATGGCACGCCGCCTGTGAGCGTGACATCGACAAGCTGCTGCAAAACGTCGGAGAAACGATAGCCACCGAGCGGACCCGCCCTGACTGGCAACGGTGGTCCTCCCCAGGCGTCACCTTGAGAACTTCCGGGTGCGAGCCGTCTACAGCGCTGCTGTTCATGCGCAGATGTGCCGACCCTGGCGTGACTCCGAGCCGAGACAGTGGTCGTCACGCGAGGAGGCCGAGGAGCACGCCGCACATTGGTCACTCGCCTAGCGCGCCAGATGTGCCGATCTGGCTCGGTGTGGGGCCTGGGCTTCCGGCAGTATGGGACTCGGCAGGGAACGGGCGAGGGGGCGATGCGTCTCGTGAGCGTGTCTCGCTGGACGCTGCTCGCTGTCGCCGTCCTCCTGGGCGTCGCCGGATGCGGTGCGTCCGCGTCCCCGCCATCACGACGACCAGCCCTGCCCCGTCAGGACCCGTGGTCGAGAGCACCGCGCCAGCCAAGGTCGTCGCGGCCATCGCCGAGGCTCGGCGGGAGGGCACGATCACCGGCCCTGTCCCGTGGATCACCACGAGCACCCAGAGGTTCGCGCGTGTCTCCGGCGACGGGCCCGGCGCGGCCGACGTACCCGTCTACGCCATCGAGCTGCAGGGCCACTTCGTGCTCGACAACGCTCCGCGACCGCTGGGGGCCAGGTCCCCTGAAGGCTCGACCATGATCGTGCTCGTTCCCCTCGGCGACGGCGAACTGGGTGGAGCCGGTGTCGTGCTGGGAGCCACCGTGACCGACCTCAGCTCGTTCGGGGACGTGCACTGGTACAGCGGCAGCTCCTGAACGTGCACGCCGCTGCGACGTGCCGAGAGTGTGCGCGTGCGTTCAACTGCACGCGATGAGGATCGGGCTGGGTGACGGGTCGTGCGCCCTTCGTCAGGGCTGGCGTCTCGGGGGTGGCTCCACGGTCCAGCAGCCGGTCTCGTTCGCGGCCACCCCGGGCGTGCGGGCGATCGTCGCGCCGCCCTCGTGCACCGAGATGTGGTGCCGGACGCAGAGCAGCGCCAGGTTGTCGAGATCGGTGCATCCGCCGTTCTCCCACTCGCGCACGTGGTGCGCATGGCAACGGCGCGGATGGGCTCGGCAGCCCGGGAAGATGCAGTGCCGGTCGCGGGCCTCGAGGGCTCGCCGCTGGGCGGGCATGACAGTGCGCTTGCTGCGTCCGACGTAGAGCACCCCGATCGCCGTGCTGAGCAGCAGCCGGCTGAGCCGACGGCGACGCTCGCCGACGTCGACGACCTCGCTGCCTTCGCAGCTGCCTCCGTCGGCGTCATCCACGGGAACGTCGTCGCCGCCGGGCGCCGTCGCGTCGTCGTGCGGTCGGAGCGCGTCGACGATGACGGGCGTGACGTCGGCGTCGCAGAGGATCCGGCGAACCGTCTCGGAGCCCAGGACGGTGGTCGCATCGCTCCCCGGCATCACGAGCTCGCCGCCCAGACCGGCCTCGAGCTCGGCGAGCGTGACCTGCACGGTGACGTGGGGTGCGACGCCGTGGTGGGTGCCCAGGTCGCCGCGGGCCAGCAGGTCGTGGGCGAGCTCGCCGACGGCGACGGCCAGGGCGTGGTCCCAGCGGTCCTTCCCCGACAGGCCCGCAGCCTGCGAGGCACCGCAGTCGCACCACCGTCGCTGCGGCGAGCCGTGCACGGGCGGGCTGGCGAGCGGGCACGTGGGGTCGTGCGCGATGTCGGTGCTGCGCTCCACGACGTCCTGCGCGTACCGGCCGATCACCGTGAGGAGCGCAGCCGCGTTCTCGTGGGTGAGCCACGCGGTGATCTGCGTGAGTGCCCCGACCTCGGCCCAGGTCAGCGACTGGTCGTCGTAGGCCTCGACGACCGCCTTCGCCTCGCCCGCGGAGTCGGCGAGCAGCCGCAGCTTCGTGATCGCGCGCTTGAGATCACCGGGGGTGCCGACCCGGGCGACCGGGAGCAGCACCTCGATCGCCTCGGCCCTCAGCGCCGCCTTCTCCTCGCGTGGGGCCGTGACCTGCCTCAGCACGCCGGACACGCCGGACGTCAGCTCGCGGACGGCGTCGCCGGTGACCGCGCCCGCCAGCCACTCCCGCTCCACCGGACCGGAGTGCTCGCGCAGGTCGCGGGCGCGGGCGAGGAGCGCGTTCGCCGTCGAGGGGGCGACACCGGCCGCGACCTCCAGCCAGCGGCGCGTGGAGGCGAACACCCCGGAGATCAGCGTCCCGGTCGCGTGGCCGGCGACGGAGTCCACGTGGCCCGCGGTGACCGTGCCCGCTGCGGTGATCCGGTCGGCGGCCTTGAGCAGACGGACCGTCAGGTCGGCCACGACGTCGGTCGGCACCGACCCCATGTCGAGCCGCTCCCGGTCGGCGAGCGCCCCGGCGATCAGCGCAGCGTCGGCCTCGATCTGCTCGACCGCAGCGCACAGCTCGAGGACCGTGAGGGTCCCCGAACCGGGAGGCGTGCTCGAGCTCATGACGACGACTCTAGAGAGGGGGTCTGACAGTGGGCCGTACCCGAGACCCCTTGCAGCGCAGCAGATGTCAGCCGTCAGCGAACGCCGTTGTCCCCAAGTTTCAAGCCCCCGGCGCGTCGTCCACAGAGGAGCGGGCCACCGCACCCCAGGCGGCCGCCCGCCTGGTACGGCGCAGCCGCCTGTGCGACGGTCAGGCGCCGGTCGAGCCCTCGAAGGCGGCGACGTAGCCGGACAGCACGAGGGGCCAGCCCTCCGCGTAGCCCGCGCGGCTCTCCGACGCCTCGTCGCCCCACGCCTCCCAGCCGGTGTGCACCAGGCGCACCTCGGTGCTGCCGTCACCCGTCGCGGTGAAGGTGACGTCGACCCGCGTCGGCGCAGCACCCTCGTCCCAGCCGCCGGGGTTCCACGCCAGGGCGAGCGCGGCAGGCTCGTCCCACGCGAGCACCTCGGCCCAGCGGCGACGGGTGCCGTCGTCCCAGACCTCGATCACCCACTCCCCCACGGCGCGGCCGACCTCGACGGCGACGATGCGCTCCGCCCCGCCCAGCGAGTGCAGGCCCAGCGGCCACCACGACCCGAGCCGCTCGGTGAAGACCTCGAAGGCGACGTCCGGGTCGGCAGGGACGGTCACGCTCACGACGACGGGCTCCTGGCTCATCGGGTGCTCCTCCGGGATCGCGGGTGCCGACGTACCTCGTCGGCGTAGTCGGACAGGACGACGGACCAGAACGCCTCGACCCACGCACGCAGCGCGGCGAGCCCGGCCGGGTCCAAGGAGTAGACGCGGCGGGTGCCCTCCGCGCGTACCCGCACCAGGCCGGCATCGCGCAGCACGCCGAGGTGCTGGCTGACAGCCGGCCGGCTGACCGCGAAACCCTCGGCCAGCTCGCCGGCCGAGGTCGGGCCGTGGTCGCGGAGCCGCTCCAGCAGCGCACGCCGCGTCGGGTCGCCGAGCGCGTCGAGGACGAGTCCGTCAGTGGTCACTTACGTAAGTTGACACTTACACATACACCACGTCAAGACCTCACGAGGATCGGGCTCGAGCCGTCAGCCGCCCGACGCCGTCGCCCGCGCCGCGCGAGCGGTCTTGCGAGCGATGTCCTCGAGCGCGGCGCGCGTCGCGGCCTTCGCCTCGTAGACGGCGACCCGGTCCTTGAGGACCTTCGCCGGCGTCCCGCCAGCCACCGACATCGGAGGCAGGTCGCCGCGCACCACCGCGTGCGCCGCGAGCACGCAGCCGTGCCCGACGGTGCTGCCGCGCAGGACCGTCACCTTGGTGCCGACCCAGCAGTCGGGCCCGATGCGCACCGGCGACTTCACGATCCCCTGGTCCTTGATCGGCACGTGGATGTCGTCGTAGACGTGGTCGAAGTCGCAGACGTAGACCCAGTCGGCCACGATCGTGCCGGCGCCGATCTCGACGTCGAGGTAGCAGTTCACGGTGTTGTCGCGCCCGAACACGCACTTGTCGCCGACGCGCAGCGTGCCCTCGTGCGCGCGCAGCCGGTTCTCGTCTCCGACGTGCACCCAGCGGCCGAGCACCAGCCGCGCGTAGCCGGTGCGCGCGTAGAGCTCCACGCGCCGGCCGATGAACACCATGCCGGTCGTGACCACGTCGGGATGCAGCACACGCAGCCAGAACAGCCGCCAGTAGCGCAGGAGGTACCACGGCGTGAACGCGCGGTTGCGCCACATCCAGCGCCACGAGGCGAGGGTCAGGAACTTCGCCTGGCGCGGGTCGCGCGGAGGCAGGCCGCGCACCGTGCGCGCGGCCGATCCGATCCCCTCGAGGAGCACGGCGTCAGCGTACGGCGGACCCGCGGGCGGCGCGGACCGACGTCCGCCACCGGCCGGTTCGCGCTCAGTCCCGCGGCTTCGTGCCGGTGACGCTCACGTTGTAGAACAGCTCGTCGGGCACCACGTGCGAGAGCACGTTCTCGTCGAGCCAGGACAGCCGCTGCCACCCGCGGAAGGCGAACATCGCCCAGTTCCACCCGAGCGCCCCGGGCTTCACCGCCGCCTCGAAGGTGCGCACCGGCCAACCGAACCACGACGCCGTGAGCTCCTCGGTGACGGTCCGCACGTCGACCGCGCCCGCGCGCTCGCAGAGCGCCGCGAGCCGGTCGGGGTCGAAGGTGTGGATGTCGACGACGGACTCGAGCGCGGCCGCGCGGGACGACTCCGCCAGCTCCGCCGGCGGGCGAGCCCATCGCTCGCGCAGCGGTGGCAGCTGGGTGGCGCGCGACGCCGCCCACCAGGTCAGGCGCGACAGCCGGCGCGCGACCCAGTCGCCCTTCTCCGTCGGCTCGCCCGCGAACACGAAGCGGCCGCCGGGCCGCAGCACCCGCAGCACCTCGCGCATCGCCCGGTCGAGGTCGGGGATGTGGTGCAGCACCGCGTGACCGACCACGAGGTCGAAGGTGCCGTCGTCGTACGGGATCGACTCGGCATCGGCCACGCGACCCTCGACGGAGAACCCCAGGCCCTCGGCGTTGCGGACCGCCACCTCGACCATGCGCGGCGACAGGTCGGTGACGTGGCCCTCGTCGATGATCCCGGCCTGGGTGAGGTTCAGCAGGAAGAACCCGGTGCCGCTGCCGAGCTCGAGCGCGCGGCGGTAGGGCCAGCCCTCCTCCCCCGCGACGTGGCGGAACCGGTCGCGCGCGTAGTCGATGCACCGCTCGTCGTAGCTGATCGACCACTTCTCGTCGTAGGTGCTCGCCTCCCAGTCGTGGTAGAGCACGTTGGCGAGCTTCGGGTCGTCCCACGCGGCCGCGACCTCGTCGGCGGTCACGGCGCGCGGACCGTCGGCGCGGTCCGGGGCGGGGTCGGGCGAGGGGGCGGGTGCGGCGGCGTCCGCGGCCGGGTCGCGGAACCTCTCGTCGTCGCGGAGCGTCATAACGGCAGTCTGTCACGCACGTCACGTCGCTCAGGATCCGCTCAGGCGGGCCGCCCGCGACGGCGCGGCGGGACGGCGAGGACCCTCGCAGCACCTAGGCTGGGAGCTCCACGACGGAAGGACAGCACGGATGCGAGGCCGGATCCTGGCGGCCGGCGCCCTCGTCGCCGCGGTCGCGGCCGGTGGCATCGTGGCGTTCGTCCAGAGCCCCTCGACCCCGAGCGCGGGCTCGACCCCGTCGACCCAGCCCAGCGGCGGCAGCAGCAGCGGGACCCCGTCGTCGACCACGTCGCCCTCGCCGACCGACACCCCCACGGACACGCCCCAGACCACCGAGGGCTTCCCGCCGATCACCAAGCTCAAGCCCGGCGAGAAGCCGCCGCAGTTCGTGGTCCTGTCCTTCGACGGCGCCTGCAAGCACGACCTCTGGCAGCACTACCTCGAGCTCGCGCGCGACAACGACGCGCACTTCACCTTCTTCCTGTCCGGCCTGTGCCTGCTGCCCGACAACAAGCGCACGATGTACCGCGGCCCCGGCAAGCCCATCGGCTACTCCGCCATCGGCTTCGGCGAGCCCTCGCTCATCCCGCAGCGGATCCGCGACATCACCCAGGCCTACGACGAGGGCAACGAGATCGGCACCCACTTCCTCGGCCACTTCTGCGACGCCAAGGGCGTGGGCACCTGGACCTCGGCGCAGTGGACGTCCGAGCTGAACCAGGCCGTCACGTTCCTCGACGACTGGAAGTCGATCAACGGCAACACCGACCCGACGCTGCAGCTGCCGTTCAGCGCCGACATCTGGAAGGGCGCGCGCACCCCCTGCCTGCTGGGCAAGCCGAAGGCGATGTACCCCGTCTGGAAGAAGTTCGGCTTCACCTACGACGCATCCCGCACCGGCACCCTCACCTGGCCGAAGAAGGTCGCGACCTACGGCCTGTGGGAGTTCCCTCTCCAGCGGATCAACGTCGTCGGCTACAACAAGACGAACCTGTCGATGGACTACAACCTGCTCTACGTCCAGAACAAGGGGCAGATCAAGGCACCGCCGGCCACCTGCGCGAAGATCGAGACCTCGACCTACCAGTCGCTCATGCAGGCGCTCAAGGCCGTGAACAACGGCAACCGCGCTCCGTTCTTCATCGGCAACCACTTCAACCAGTGGGCGTGCGGCGCCTACGTGAAGGCGCTGACCCGCTTCGTCACCGACGCGCACGCGCAGTACCCCGACGTCCACTTCGTGACGTTCGAGTACCTCACCCGCTGGCTCGACGCGCAGGACCCGAAGGTCCTCGCGAAGCTGCAGCAGAAGCCGCCGCCGCGCTACTGATCCGCGGGGATCAGCGGCCGACGAACTGCGCCTTGCCGGGGCCCTCCTCGATGAAGGACTGCATGCCGATGCTGCGGTCCTGCGTCGCGAACAGCGCCGCGAACTGCACGCGCTCGATCTCGAGACCCGTCTCCAGGTCGACCTCGAGACCGCGGTCGATGGCCTCCTTGGCCGCCCGCAGCGCGTACGCCGGACCGTTGGCCAGCGACCGGGCCAGCTCGAAGGCGCTGCTGTAGACGTCGTCGGGCGCGACCACGCGGTCGACCAGGCCGATGCGCAGCGCCTCCTCGGCGTCGACGAAGCGCCCGGTGAAGATGAGCTCCTTGGCGCGTGACGGGCCGACGAGCCGGGTCAGCCGCTGCGTGCCGCCGGCGCCGGGGATGATGCCGAGCAGGATCTCGGGCTGGCCGAGCTTCGCGTTGTCGCCCGCGACCCGCAGGTCGCAGCACAGCGCGAGCTCGCAGCCGCCGCCGAGCGCGTAGCCGGTGATCGCGGCGATGGTGGGCTTGGGGATGCGTGCCACCGCGGTGAACGACGCCTGCAGGGCGGCGGAGCGGTCGACCATCTCCTGGTAGGACCAGGCCGCCATCTCCTTGACGTCGGCGCCCGCCGCGAACACCTTCGGCCCGCCGTACACGACGACGGCACGCACGTCGGCGCGCTGGGTCGCCTCGAACGCCGCCCCGCGGATGTCCTGCTGCACCTGAGCGGACAGCGCGTTCATCGGCGGGCGGTCGAGCTGGATCGTCCCCACGCCGTCCTGCACGTCGAACCGCACGAACTCGCTCACCACGGACCTCCTCGACGGCGCCGGTCGCCTGCGCGCGAGCCTAGCCCCGCCCCACGCGGCCTCCCTGCCGGGTCGCGAGGCGCTGCGCCGTCCGTGGGGGCAGACTGTCCCCCGCGGCGCTCGCCGCATGGACCTCCAGGAGCGGCAGGCATGACGGCGTCCCACCACGGGCACCCCTACGAGGACGACGTCGTCCGACCGCCCGGAGCCCCGTCGCCGCTCGGCGCCACCTGGACCCCGGAGGGCCTCAACCTCGCCGTCCGGGCGCCGTCGGCCGACCTCCTCGAGGCCTGCCTGTGGATCTCCGGCGAGGAGGTGCGCATCCCGCTCGAGGCGCGCAGCCACGGCGTCCACCACGGCTTCCTGCCGGGCGTCGAGGTGGGCACCCCCTACGGCCTGCGCGCGCACGGTCCCTGGGACCCGCAGTCGGGCCTGCGCTTCAACCCGAACAAGCTGCTCGTCGACCCCTACGCGCGTGCCGTGCACGGCGCGGTCCGCTGGTCCGACGTCCTCACCCCGGGGAGGCCCGACGACCCGGGCACGCCCGACGACCGCGACTCGGCCGCCGCCGTGCCGCGCTCGATCGTGGTCGACGACTCCTTCGACTGGGGCGACGACGCCCCGCCGGAGACCTCGTGGGGCGAGACCGTCTTCTACGAGATGCACGTGAAGGGCTACACCCAGCAGCACCCGCTCGTGCCCGAGGCGCTGCGCGGCACCTACGCCGGCCTCGCGCACCCCGCGGCCATCGACCACCTCGTGTCGCTCGGCGTCACCGCGGTCGAGCTGCTGCCGGTGCACCAGTTCGTCGACGAGCCGCCGCTCGCCGCGCGCGGCGTCCACAACTACTGGGGCTACTCCTCGCTCGGCTTCTTCGCGCCCCACGCGGCGTACGCCGCCGACTCGAGGCCCGGCGCGCAGGTCGCCGAGTTCAAGTCGATGGTGAAGGCGCTGCACGCGGCAGGCCTCGAGGTGATCCTCGACGTCGTCTACAACCACACCTGCGAGGGCGGCCCCGACGGCCCGTCGCTCATGTTCCGCGGGCTCGGCGAGCGCGACCACTACAAGCTCGCGCCGCACAGCGGCACCTACGTCGACACCACCGGCTGCGGCAACACCCTCGACGTCGGCGACCTCGACGTCCTGCGCATGGTCCTGGACTCGCTGCGCTACTGGGTCACCGAGATGCACGTCGACGGCTTCCGCTTCGACCTCGCCACCGCGCTGACCCGCGAGCGGATGGACGTCGACGAGCGCTCGCCGTTCCTCGCCGCGGTCCACCAGGACCCGGTGCTGCGCCAGGTGAAGCTCATCGCCGAGCCGTGGGACGTCGGCCCCGGCGGCTACCGCGTCGGCATGTTCGGCTCCCCGTGGGCGGAGTGGAACGACACCTTCCGCGACGACGTGCGCCGGTTCTGGTTGCGCGGCGGCCCGGGCCGCGAGGCGCCTGCGGAGATGGGCTGGCGCCTCACCGGGTCGCAGGACCACTTCCACGGGCGCTCCCCCGCGGCGTCGGTCAACTTCCTCACCGCCCACGACGGCTTCACCCTGCGCGACCTCGTCAGCTACGACCGCAAGCACAACGAGGCCAACGGCGAGGACAACCGCGACGGCACCGACAACAACAACTCCTGGAACCACGGCGTCGAGGGGCCGACCGACGACGTCGCCATCCAGGAGGCCCGGCAGGCGAGCATGCGGGCGCTGCTCGCCACGCTGCTGCTGTCGACCGGTACGCCGATGCTCGTCATGGGCGACGAGATGGGCCGCACCCAAGGCGGCAACAACAACGCCTACAACCAGGACAACGAGATCTCCTGGCTGGACTGGACCCTCACCGAGCCCGAGGCCGACCTGCTGCGCTGGACCACGGCGCTGCTCAACGCGAGGCGGGTGCACCCGACCCTGCGGCAGACCGAGTTCTTCGACGGCCGTCCCGTCGCGGAGGGTCGGCCCGCCGACCTCGCGTGGCTCACGGCCGACGCCACCCCGCTCACCGACACCGAGTGGAACGACCCGGCGACCGAGACCCTCGTGATGGCGCTGTCGGGCGAGCTGTTCACCCGTGACGCCGACGGCCACCCGCTGCGCGACGACGCGTTCCTCATCGTGCTGCACCGCGGTGAGGCACCGGTCGACGTCCTGCTCCCGAAGACGCCGTACGGAGACGCCTACCGCCGGCTCCTCGACACCTCGATGACGCGTCCGGGCACCGACCTCCCGACCGAGAAGGTGGGCACCCGCGCAACCGTGCAGGGCCGCAGCGTCACCCTCTTCCGCGTCGAGCACGACTAGGCCACGACGTACGACGGCCCCGCCCCCTGCGACCAGGGTGCGGGGCCGTCGTGCGTCGAGCCTCTAGTAGGTCGGGGCGTAGGTCGGGGCGACGTCGGTCTCGGCGCTCGTGACGCGCGGCAGCGCCTGCAGCCCGAGCTCCGCGGGGTCGGCGAGACCGGCGTAGTAGGGCAGCACCCGGACGGTGTAGCCGAACGGGCCGGTCGCCTCGAGGGTGACCGACGACGCGAAGCGCCAGCGGTTGCCCTCGTACTCCTCGTCGGGCGCGAGCGGGGTCACCTGCGCCGACACGATCCGGTCGTTGTGGTCGACCCGGCCGCTCACCAGCTGCACCTGGACGTCCTCGGTGCGCAGGTCGCCGAGGGCGACGTAGGCGCGGACCTGGACCTCGGTGCCGCGCTCGGGGCTGTCGCCCACGCCCGCGACGTCGACGTGCTCGACGCGCACGCCCGGCCACGCCGAGCGGGCGCGCGACGAGAACGCCGACAGCTCCTTGGCCAGCGCCGCGTCGTCGGCGAGCACGTCGCGCGAGGACCGGGCCGCCGGGGCGTAGAGCTTGGTGACGTAGTCGCGGACCATGCGGCTCGCGAGCACCTTCGGGCCGAGGGTCGCCAGCGTGTGCTGGAGCATCGTGAGCCAGCGCACCGGCAGGCCCGAGCCGTCGACGGTGTAGAACCGCGACGCGACGCTCTTCTCGATGAGGTCGTAGAGCGCAGCGGCCTCGAGGTCGTCGCGGCGGTCGGCGTCGGCCACGCCGTCGGCGGTGGGGATCGCCCAGCCGTTCTCGCCGTCGTACCACTCGTCCCACCAGCCGTCGAGGATCGA